>Ga0310811_10004788_pt1 | contig 17055 bp, 11 predicted proteins | sample YCmetagenome_FD_207642 | JGI IMG/M metagenome (GOLD analysis project Ga0310811, IMG submission 207642) | Soil microbial communities from experimental microcosm in Duke University, North Carolina, United States - YC | ecosystem: Engineered > Artificial ecosystem > Soil microcosm > Unclassified ...
TCAGCAGGAAACACAGGAGCAGTAAACGCAATCCATTTTCCATCAGGCGACCAGGCTGTTTCGCTGACTCCATGCAGCATATTTGTCAGCTTTGTCGCCTCGCCCCCCGTCGTATCGATCACCCAGAGCTGGTTAGCACCACCAGCGCGATTCGACAAAAAGAGTAGATGTTTATTATCAGTAGACCAGACTGGTGACGTACCAGCAGTCAGGCGTCGTGGCTCGGCAACAGCATTCCCCTGCGCATCTAGAGAAACAACATATAATGTATTGATAACTTTGTCTTGCTCTTTATCGCTTTTCTGTTGCACAAAAGCAATACTATGACCATCAGGAGCAACCGCAATATCCGCGATAGATGGAAGAGTCCATATATCGTCAAATGTCATCTTTCGTGTTGTTGACACCACAGTACTCACTTTTCTCTTCTAAAAACGGCGCTCAACCACTAGCAGAAGTGTTTGAACAACATCACATATAAAAACAATTCCAAGACAGAAAAATGACGTTCTTCCATTAAACCCTATAAAAAAGGAAGAACGCCATTACAAATAGCAAAGCTGTACCTCGTTATCTGCTGCTTACAGATACATTCCAGCCGAATAGCTATTTGACTGAGCCTTCGTAGATTCCCATGATAGTGCCAAGGAACTTCAAAGCATCCTCTTTTTTACGCTGGAAGGAATTTCGACCCATGATAGAGCCAAAACCACCACCATCACGAATCGCACGGACCTCATCGAAGACCTGATCATCAGCGGCAGCAGCACCACCAGAGAAAATAACGATACGGCGACCGTTGAAGGAACTCTGGATAACATGGCTTACGCGATCAGCCAGCGTTGAGACAGGAATCTCATACTTCTGATATACTTTCTGAGCCTCAGCCAGTTCCACTTTTGCGCTAGGCAATTTCACTTTAATAATATCAGCACCCAGTTGAGCTGCAATCTGAGCGGCATAGGTTACAACGTCAACTGCCGTCTCACCTTCTTTGCTCAAAGAGCTACCACGAGGATAGGACCAGACAACCGTTGCTAAGCCCGCAGACTTGGCCTTTAAGGTTAACTCGCGTAACTGCTCATACATATGAGTGCGCTCGCTTGATCCTGGATAGATAGTAAAGCCAATTGCGACACAACCCAGGCGCAATGCATCTTCAACACTGGAGGTCACCGCAGAAATCGGATCATGCTCGTCATTCAAGACATCATGATTGTTAACTTTCAAAATCAAGGGAACATCACCAGCAAATTCGGCAGCGCCAGCTTCCAGGGAACCCAGAGGAGCAGCATAGGCATTACAGCCCGCATCTACAGCTAACTGGAAATGATACAGTGGATCATAACCGGCTGGATTGGGCGCAAAGCTACGTGCAGGACCATGCTCAAACCCCTGATCAACAGGCAGAATTACCATCTTGCCAGTGCCGCCCAAGCGACCATGATTAAGCATACGGGCAAGATTCGTACGGACCCCAGGATTTTCACTGGAGTACCAGCTTAAAATTTCTCTTATGCGATCATTCATTGTTTCTGTTCCTTAAAAATTTACCCATTTTCAAAGAAAGGCTACTAGCAATGTAGACCTTTTCCTGTATTGTATCACGAAGTAAGACCAAAAGTGTACATTTTACACTCTGTCTTATCCATCTTTAATACGCAAGAACCAGCAAGACAATGTACAAACGTCGAGCAACTAGCAGTTTATTTTATAACACGTGCTCTCTTTCTAGTGTAGCACAGAGAAGTGAAGATAAGCAAACGAGTAAATACAACATGTTATAATGAATATTACATTATTTTTAGATTATTATACGCGCATGATAAACGAATTTTGCATCGCCAGGGCATTTTGTTACTTCATCAGTATTGAAACGTTTCTATACCCAGATGGTAGGGATACTACATATCATATAAAGAGTACAATAAGCAATTGTACCTATGAAGGGGATTACATAGTATGGGCGGTAGCACATTCGACCTGATCACACAGAAATTATTAAACCAAAAACATATTATGGAGTTAATGGAAGAGGAAAATCGACAATTACGTCAGCAAATTGCCGATTTACGTGCCGGACATGGCATTTTTATGGAAATTAATGGGCAACGTATTGAACTACAACGTTTCAGCTCACCTTCTGCACCAATGCCAACTCAACCAGAACAACAATCGACCATAACGGATACCACTACAATGCAACCAGAACAATCGATTACAGGCGCACTTCAAGTCAAACAGGCCAGCGGAGAACTCCCAGTCGAACCAGTGGCAGAAGCTACACCTGAAGTAGAAAATCAGCCAACAAAACAACAAGGCTTCCTGGAAGAGATGATGCTTGATGAATTTGAATCTGCACTTACCTCTCCACTACATGTACATCAGGACCAACAACAGCCAGAAGAAAATGGTCAAGCCAAACAATCCTCCTCCACAGAGACAGCTCAAGAGGAACAGCACGCTGCTTTACGCCGCGAATTAATGGGGAGTTTCCTACTGGAATAGATCATCTCCCATTTCTCTCCACGGTTACACATGCCATGATCTTCTCACCTGAGTAGCTTGCTTTTTGCCTGCACGCAAAGCATGAGAATGAACATAGCGTATCCCCACCCACTAAAAAAGGATGAATATATATTCATCCCTCTTTCCTTGAGATCATAGGCTATATATACTTACATTACCTATCATTCAGCGAAGAAATGAACTCAAGCTCATTTCTTCGCATAGTTCTTTCATATTCCTCAATGAGAGGTAAATGGTATATTATGCATGAATAGTAAATGTTGCCGGATCAAATCCATCACTGCTTTGTGGTGACAAAGTCAGCGTCCAGGTCGTCACATTCTGTGGTATCTGGAATGTCACCGTACCTGTTGTTCCATTCGCGCCCGATGGGAAAGCGACCGGTAAAGTAGACTCAACCGGATTAAGTGAGAGACTACCCGCCTTAACATTCATATAGGTAAAAGGCGAACCCGAAATGACTTCCTCAGTCAGTGTATTACTCACCGAAAGATTCACTGTAACAAAACGCATCCCACTATTGGCCTGCTGGTTTCCCATATGCAGACTCGACGAAACCTTTGTTACTTCCCAGTCCAAACCGTACGCACAGGTATTCTCACCAGAACAGGTAGGCTGCTGATTCACAGTAACTGTTTTGGTATTATACTGACTTACATTGGCATGACCGGTAAGTGGAACGCTCATCTGTGCCGTAGCAGCCGTTCCCAAACGAAAGACCAGTTGCGAAACCGGGGTCGTCTGAGGAACAGCATAATCAAGGGTGCCAGTCTGTGACGCCCCAGCCGCTAACTGAGTATTCCCTTTCGTATAAATAGGGGTTAATGCCTTACCATCCGGAAGTATAATACTTGCAAGCTGATTATAATTGAATACTATAGATTGAGATCCTGTATTATGAACTTGTAAGAGCAAACGTACAGTACCATCTTTTTGTGCTACCGGGTCATTAATAAAACTTTGAGATTGTTGTGCTTTGAGTATGGTAACATCAACACCTGCATAATCAACAGTAGTATTAATAGCAGTATTGGTTATTGGTGATTGCGAGACTTTGCCAACACCTAATATTGGCAACAAAGAAAAACCAGCCACAGCCAGCAGCGCAACGACGACGACGATCCCCACAAGAATAAAGCCCAGCTTCTTCCTGTTAATACGTCGAGAAGTTGCCGCAGCGGGAAGTTGTGCTGGCAAATTCGGATTTATTGGCGACGAGACAGGAACAGGAGCCACTGGTGGTTGATTCACCTGTTGTTGACTCACCATTGTCTGGTCTGGGACACGCTCCTGCAACGATTGAGCAGGAGTGGGAGAAGGCTGCATTGTTGATGGAGCCTCTCGCTGCCAGTTAAATGCCTGTGTAGGCACATCTTCGATGTGAGACGGAGCTGATTGAGCAGGAACAGAAGGATACTGATCTAATGTCTGAGGCGAACTCGCTGGAATAATGCCTTGCATAGACGGTTGCCCTGTTGCTGCTCCCTGAGCCTGCGGTCCATTCGTTGTGGAAATGAGAGGCTCTCCACATTTAGCACAAAATTTTTGTGCTGTATTGATGTCAGCTCCACATTGCGGACAATGAGGGGAGAATGCCTGGGCCATAGCCAAATTGTCTCCTTAAAATAAGATAACTATATATATAGATGGCTGCGTACAGCTATTGTACACTACGGTATCATAAAGAAACAGCAAAGCTATGACTTATTTCACATATTCCTCAGCTAAACGCTATTTCATGTCCTCCTTAACAGCCTGATAAAAATCCACGAGGTTTGGTGTCCCCAAACCAGTGGTATAATCCCAGCCTTGCGCAGCCTTATAATACAGATTATTGCCACTTACAATATCATTATATGGTATTCCACCATCAGGATTATTGGCAACCGTATAAAACAGCTCTGGTGATGTATTAGTATACATCATGTTCTGCTGTATCAAGCCCTCATTCACCAATGCCAGACCTGCCGCCCAGATAGGAGCCGCCGCACTGGTGCCACCGACCGCGCCCCATTGCCCTTTGAAATAAACGGCTAACCCATAGGCAACAGCCGCAACATCAGGCACCTGCCTCATCCCCTGAGAAAATTGAGTTGAGACGCCCGGAGCTTTTTGCCAGTTACTGATGGGAAAGACACTGCTATTTCCCCCACCCGTTCCCCACTGATTCTTACAACTTTTATGGCTGGTATCATCCGACCATGCGACTTCATTGACACGCTCCTCATTCTGATCGATCTGTAAAAATGTTCCACCCACCGAGACGACCCAGGGATCGCTAGCTGGAAAGCTTACCCCTAAATTGCCAAAGACACCTGATGAAAAAGCCCCACAGTCACCACTGGCTGCAAAAATCGTCATATGCTCGATACGCGTCAGTTGTTGCAGACTACTATCAATAGCACGCATATCCTGATCGGACATCTCACTTTCAGCCGAGCCTAAACTAATGCTAACGGTACTGCCAATGCCAGGATGGTCAATGTTATCATCCACAATCTGTTGCAATTCATCATTCACATTAATCCAGATATCGTTGTTCTCACCATTACCATCCGTCTGATATACGCGAATAGTCGCGGCACGTGCCAGACCTGCGATCATCTGAATATCAAGTGTCGATTCACCCAACTGGTCCTGAGGTTTTCCATCAACATCAATATATTGAACCTTACCAGTATACCCCTGTAAACACTGTAAATAATTCTGGATATCGCTGCGATAAAAACCATCAATTTCAACCAGATTGATGGTCATATTTTTACCATTTAAACCATTTTGCCAGAGCTGGTCAAAACCATAGGCATGCGCCACTTCCTTCGGCAGCAATGTCTGATATTCGGGTGAACAATTCACCGCATTCGTCTTCTGCGTCGTTTTCGCGCTCTCAGGAATGAAAGTAAACTGGTGAGAAGGAGAAACACTGTAATTATCTAAACCAGTAATCGCATTAATCGAATTCGCGAGAAACTGGGGTACCTTCGGTGGCTGCTTTACATCGGGCGCAAAGAATTGATGCCCTTGATATTCATGCACAAGAAACTGGGTCTTCATAATTTGTGCAATGGTACCGGCACTCGCATTCACTGAAAGGTTCGTGCGCAACTTGCTTAATGACAAAGAAACACCCTGACCATGAAAAAAATTCTGAACTTTTTGATAATCCGCATTACTCAGGCCGTACTTTTGCGCCAATTGTTGCAAATTAGAGGAATTACCTGACTGCGTTACCTGCTGTGTTTGTGCATAAAATGCAGGGTTAATATTAAGGGTAATACGAATATGCAACTGCGTATTATCCGCCAGTTGCCCAATAACGGGAGTATTTAATGCACCCGCTGGAATATCAAGATCCATTGGCGTTAATGCGCTTGTATTGGGAAGCACATTTGAAAGCACTGGTAAGTTCGATACATTCGGTATGTTGATATTACAAGCGGCCAATGGCATACAGACAAGTAAGAGGCCAATGCAAACAGACATGCTACGAACTGGTATCGATGACCATAACCTGGATAAGCTGATCATGCACGTGATCCTTACATCTTTATTCTCATCATGAGTATCCCTCATACGAATTAAACAATACGAAGTAGAAAGAAAATCACATCCAAGGGGTTCAGATAAAGATTTTCCTTCTATTTTTGTATTACGATTGATGAATGTACAATCCATTCTGTATAGCCTGAATGGATTCAGCGTTCATTTTCCAGCAGTTTACACAATTTTAGTTACACCTTTCAATATCCCAGGACTCTCCTTTTTTTCAGTGAACTTCCCCGAAAAATGATATAATATGAAAGTGTACAGTTGGAAAATATATTCTACTCGAAGATCAGCAGGAAATAAAATTCATGCCAGCATTTAAAGTTGAAGCCCCTTTTGAACCAACCGGGGATCAGCCCGCAGCAATCAGAAAATTAGCCGAGAGTATTGATGGTGGAAATAGATATCAAACTCTCCTGGGTGTCACCGGCAGTGGAAAAACATATTCAGTAGCAAAGATTGTTGAACAGATACAACGCCCGACGCTGGTGCTGGCACCAAACAAAACCCTTGCAGCCCAGCTCTATAGCGAGTACAAAGAGTTTTTTCCCAACAATGCCGTTGAATACTTTGTCTCCTACTATGATTATTATCAACCAGAAGCCTATATTCCTCGTACCGACACCTATGTCGAAAAAGAGAGTATGCTCAACGAAGAAATTGAGAAACTACGACTCTCAACCACACGTAGCCTGTTTGAACGCCGTGATGTGCTGATCGTTGCATCCGTCTCTTGCATCTATGGTCTGGGTAGTCCTGAAGAATATGGCGAAGTTGTCTTAACCCTGAAGGTAGGCGACGAACGGCGCAGAGACAGAATCTTACGCCATCTGACAGAGATTCAATACGAGCGGAATGATGCAAACTTCATTCGTGGTCGCTTTCGCGTGCGTGGAGATGTCCTTGAAATCTTTCCCGCCTATGAGGATGTCGCGGTACGTGTCGAATTTTTTGGCGATGAAATCGAACGCATGACCGACATCGACCCCCTGACCGGTGAAGTGCTTGGGAAGCGTCAACACCTTGATATCTATCCGGCAAAACACTGGGTAACAACACAAGAACGCTTAAATAGCTCTATCCAATTGATTGAGCAAGAGCTTGAAGAGCAGTTGAAAAAGATGGAAGAAGAGGGCAAATTGCTGGAAGCAGCACGTCTGAAACAGCGCACTAATTTTGATATTGAGATGCTGCGCGAAACAGGTTTCTGCTCAGGCGTTGAAAACTACTCTCGCCATCTCGCTGGCCGTGGTGCAGGAGAACAGCCCTGGACATTATTAGATTACCTGCCGGATGATTTCCTGCTGGTTGTTGATGAATCGCACGTTGCGGTTCCCCAGGTACGTGGTATGTTCGCGGGAGATCGATCACGCAAACAGGTCCTGGTTGATTATGGCTTTCGCCTCCCCTCTGCTATCGATAACCGACCGCTAACATTTACAGAATTTGAGCAGACTATCCATCAATTCCTGTTTGTCTCAGCAACTCCAGGTCCCTATGAATACGAACATAGCGAGAACATTGTCGAGCAATTAATCCGTCCAACAGGATTAATCGATCCTTCCATCAGTGTGCGCCCAACCGAGGGCCAGATTGACGATCTGCTGGTCGAAATACGGCAACGCATTGAGAAAAAGCAGCGTGTCCTTGTCACCACCCTGACAAAAAAAATGGCAGAAGATCTCGCTGACTATATGCAAGAATTAAATATCAAAGTTCACTATCTACACTCAGAAATTGACACAATTGAACGGGTGGAAATTTTGCGTGACTTACGGTTAGGCGTGTATGACGTTGTTGTAGGTATCAACCTCCTACGAGAAGGTTTAGACCTGCCTGAAGTCTCTCTTGTCGCGATTCTCGATGCTGACAAAGAAGGTTTCCTGCGTTCTGAAGGATCACTCATTCAGATGATTGGTCGCGCAGCACGTCACGTTGAAGGAAGTGTCATCATGTATGCCGATACGGTCACACGCTCCATGAAACGTGCAATCGACGAAACTGACCGGCGCCGCAAACTGCAGATAGACTACAACGAAAAACACAACATTATACCTCGTGGTATCCAAAAAGAGATCAAGACGCTTTCAGAGCGTCTGAAAGCGATGAGCGGTACCACCGAAACAACGGATGCAAAAGACACGTCAGTTGCTATCGCTGGTATCCCCAAGGACGAAGCGTTGCGCCTGATTAAAGATCTGGAATCACAAATGCGTACAGCAGCCAAACAACTCGAATTCGAAAAAGCAGGCCAATTGCGCGACCAGATTATAGAATTACGGCGCGCCATGGTTGAGTAACTCGACGATAATAGACCATTTTATTTAAAAGCAGGCACAGCAGGGAGATCAGATCCTGACACGCCTGCTTTTAGCATTACATCCCATTCATCCGCCAATGCTATCTTTCATGTGAAGCGTCATAGGCCACTCTTCATATACTGCAACTATCTCATTACCGCTGAGCATCCTCTCTTCTTCTTTACAACGGGCACAGCTATCAAATCAGGTAAAAATAGATACTATTCTATAAAACAAAAATCACGCGAAAAATTAGAGTACATAGTAATAGATATAAATTATTTATCTGCTATAGCTGTTTATGCAAGCACTATCAAAAATCATGAAAAACATCTATTATCATCAAATTCTATATGACAGCAATAAATTTATACAGTACCACTTCTTAAATTACAGAATTAATACGATAAATGACTTTCATTGCAATCATAAAAACAAAAACAAATGATCAGACAACATCATCACTGGAATTGAGCTTTACTTTTGAGATCGACATTAGGTGAAGATAGCATGAACAATAAGGCGCTATATTTCGTCGCCAATTTATACAATATTTGTACTCCCGCAAAAAAAATGATTATAGTATACTGTGTTTTCGCATCATTGAAAGTTAAGAAAGGGAACCTATTCATGTCCGATCACCATGAAACACCTTCAGAGGATCAGCAGCCAGAGCCTGGAAAAACGGAACTATTATCTGGTCCACATATTCTTCCACGACGCATCCACCCAGATATGACAGTTGCCGAACTGATCGACCAGCAATTTCAGGCATACAATGCCGCCCGACTCAACGAAGCCGCCCGGCTCTATGCAGAGAAAATGCTTGATCCAAACGAGGATGTCACTATTGGCTTAACCATGGCAGGTGCATTGACACCAGCAGGATTAGGCGGCAGCATCCTCACATTGATGGAGTATGGCTTCGTTGATTTCATCATTAGCACAGGAGCCAATCTCTATCACGATATGCACCATGCGCTGGCAATGACCCTGCATCGTGGCGATTTCCGACTGGATGACACCAAACTTCAGGAAGAGGGCGTCATTCGTATTTACGATATTCTCTTTGAGGATAAAGTCTTGCTCGATACCGACACATTCGTACGAGAGAGCCTGAAAAGCCTGCCCAACCGCCCGATCTCAACATCGGAACTTCACTATCATCTCGGCAGTCAACTCTTGCAGATTGGTGTTAAACCAGAGTACTCAATTCTCGCACAGGCAGCCGCCTGGGATATTCCTATTTATACCTCCTCACCAGGAGACTCTTCGATTGGCATGAACGTAGCGCGACATGCTCTTGATGGCAATCAACTGACACTCGATCCTCTGGCCGATGTCAACGAAACAACGGCGATTGTCCATCATGCCAACAAAAATGGCGTCATTATCCTTGGTGGAGGAAGCCCCAAAAACTTCTATTTACAAACACAACCACAGCTATGGGAAGTGTTAGGTATCCAAAAAGGTGGACATGACTACTTTATTCAGATCACGGCTGATGCACCCCACTGGGGAGGGCTTTCAGGAGCCACACCATCTGAAGCAGTATCATGGGGAAAAATCAAACCCGATCAACTCAATGATACAGTAGTAGTGTATGGAGATTCTACTATAGCTTTACCTTTACTCACCGCCTACGCAATGAGCAAAGTGCAAGCACGACCACGGCGTAGACTCTTCTCCAGGCGTAATGACATGCTGAATGAGCTAAAAGATGCATACAGAAAAGGCAAATTAGCACGTCCGTAATGTCGTTAGGTGGAAGAGAGTATTTGCTCTCTTCCACCTAATACATAGCTCATATTTTGATTAGGTAGATTAAAAAATGCCAATTAGGTAGAGTGGATGGTGGCTATTAGATGGAAAGCAGCTTGCTATTAGGTAAAATTCTTGCGCAATTCCTTTGCATTAGCTTGACAACCTAATATATAATATCAACCAGTGTGTGGAAAATCCGGCACATAGTTTTGTTGCAGGAAGCAGCCAATTAATCGGGGCCAAGACCTGCATAATTGGGAAATACATTAGGAGGGAAAAGCGATGCTTGTCCATTTGATGCTGGAGCTTTACAATATAGATCGGGGTATTCTAGAAGATGAGTCATTGCTGCGCCGCACGCTCAGCGAATTACCTGATCGCGTTGAAATGGAGAAGGTCAGCCCTGTTCACCTGTACAATATTGACACGTCAAACCCTTTAGATGCTGGCATGTCTGGCTTCGTTGTCATTGCACAGAGTCATATTAGCCTCCACGCATGGCCCGAATACGGTGAAGTCGATATCGACATCTGCTCCTGCAAAGAGTTCAGTCAGGAAGAGGCAATTGCTTTTGCAAAAGAACTTTTCCAGACAGAAGACGTAGAATCGCATTTCGTTGTTCGTGCAACGCGTTCTCTGCGCCCAGAAGAGCCAGATCCGGTTCGCCTTGCCGAGGCATTAGAAGCTCGCCGTTTGCTGCAAGCGGGGGTGCGATAAAGGCACGAAGATAAAAGTAAAGTGTAATATCTTTGCTTTCTTTTTTCTGACTGGCAGGTGAGGTGTCCTTTCCCTAATATTAAGGAACACCTCACTTTCTACTTTTTGTAGAGGCACACAGTATTTACAACACGATGCTCCATATTTTGTACTGCTCTTATGCATTTCTTCCTTCAATATACGCTGCTTCCACTTCGCGCTCACAAGCCGCAGCCACTACATTTCGCACCTTTCTCTGGTTTACTAAAGACCAGAAACACGATAGACTACTGTACTGATGCATCATCCGAAAAAGCAGAAAACAATAGAGGTAATATATTTCATGGAGCCACTAAATATTACACAATTTGGCGCACCTGATGCCCCCCATTGCAATCAAGAGACAGCTCGTATCGCTATCATTCCAGCACCATTGGAATATAGTGTCAGTTATATGGAAGGCACACGTCTGGGTCCACAGGCAATTCTCAACGCCTCAAGTCAGATGGAACTCTATGATGAAGAACTGGATTGTTGTCCAATTGAGGTAGGTGTCTATACCTATCCAATACTGAACTATGATGGCATGGATCACGCAGCAGCACTCCAGGCAACAGGAAATGCTGTACGTGAAGCCTTGCAGCATGGTCAGTTGCCACTCACGTTAGGTGGTGAGCACTCTTTGTCCGCACCTGTCATTGCGGCTGTGCGTGAACAGTATCCAGATCTGACCGTCGTCCATATTGACGCGCATGGCGACCTGCGTGATACATATGATGGCACGCCTCTCTCTCATGCTTCTATTGAACGCCGTGTCGTTGATATGGGCATTCCCCTCCTTGAAATCGGTATCCGCAGCTTTAGCCCTGAAGAAGCGGAATTTATGAAAACACAACAACCCGATGTTGCCATTGTCTGGGCCTACCAGATAGCAAAGGGTATCGCAAGCATCCCCTGGGAAAGACTCGGCAAGCACACATACGTGACGCTTGATCTTGACGCGATCGATCCATCTGAGATGCCTGCCGTTGGTACCCCGGAACCCGGTGGACTCGGCTGGTACCAGGTGCTCGATCTCTTGAAGGAAATATGCCAGCGCACAGAAATCGTTGGTATGGATGTCGTTGAACTATGTCCGATGCCGAATCAGACGCGGGCCGATTTCATGGCAGCCAAACTTGTCTATAAAATGATTGGCTATCGCATGTGCAAGAAGTAATTATTTACTAGTACGGCTCTGCTTACCTGTACAACGCTCTTCATATCCGCTACAATACACAGAGATATTGCCCATGTCCGTGCCTCTGACACCTGCAAATGAACACTATGGACATCAAACAGCATAATGGAAGGGCCAATGAAAACGATCTCACGCAATCGTCACGTGCTGCTACAGGTAAGCAGCGGCAAACAACTTCATACACCCGGCTTGCTTTTGCGCTATTTGTTTTTCTGCCTCCTCCCTCTCGGTCTGCTCCTGAGCAGTTGTACCTCAAACGCCTCAACCGATAAAACGATAACGAATTCTGCCGCCCAATCGATCACCTATAACACAGCAGCGACAGGCGTTGTCATACGCACCTTTTATGGTGGTGGTATGTATGGCTCCCTCTCTCTTGCCCCTCAGATCAGCATCTATGGCAATGGAACCTACATTCTAGGTACACAAAAACAGGGAAAATTAAATAACAATCAGTTCCAATCTCTGCTCACAACGCTTGTCAATACAGATGGCTTACTCAACCTCAAGCGTCAACAATTTTCGGATCTCCCTGACCAGAACACCACGTTTCTGGAACTAACCCTTAACAATCAAACCCATGAATTCCAATATGGCTCATTCGGCAATCAACAGGAAACCGCACAGGATCTTAATGACTACAAGCAATTAGGAAACGCGCTTACCACCATTACTCAGACAGTCAATGATCCAACCAAATCATATCAAAGCAACACAGACGCACTACTCGTGCGCCAGATCTTCAGCTATGATCTGACACAGGCCATACCAACCTGGAGCGATAGCACATTGACACTCAATCAAACCGCGACACTTGAATGTGGCAACGTCTCCACAACCGATCTCGACATTAACAAAGAAAGCGGCTGTTTAAAATACACCATCCCCACGAAAGCTATCGAAATCACCAACCATCAGACACAAATAGTCAAAAATCTGCTCCATCTACAACCCGACGGAACCATGCAGGAAGATGGCTCCTATTTCAATGTGCAGCTACGCATGCTCTTACCAGACGAAATAGCAACCAAAAAACTGGCAATGTTTGGAAGCAACCAGCAAAGCTATCAAGCAATCCCACTCCAACAAAGCGCAAGCTAAATATCATAAACGCCATCCGAAGGGAAGGAAACAGGAATAGAACGACGTCCTATTGCGTTCACTATTTAGTGGGCGTTCTTTTCCCACTGAACCACGACGACTCTTCATACAGAGGGAACAATCTCTTGATGACAATGAAGCCAGATCACAGAACAGTGACATAGAATGGAAGAGTAGTCCATAGCTTCGTAGATGTGGTATACTTACAAGGACGCGCCCCCGTAATAGTAATATATTGAAGAGAGCTGCAAGCATTACAACGCGTCAAGCATTTTGAGTAAGTGTGGAATGACCGATGGGAGGAAATCATTCAGGGATCTAGCCGATCTAACCACTACTTGTCGTACATCCCCCATACAGCTTGACAGTGAAAGGAAACATGACCAGAGATTTCAATAATCAGCGACGAAATGACTCACGGGCACCATTTCGTTCGGCATCCCCCAGGAATTATGGACAAGAGCGATCTACTACACGCACATCACGGCCACGCCTGAATCGAGAAATTGTAGATCGCGCATGGGAAAATGGAGCTTCCAATTCGCATGCAGACTACCAGCCACGTCGTACGAATACAAACGGTAGATACTCACGCGACGACAGGCAAAACAATCCATATGCTGAATACATTTACCTCCAGCCGGATAAAAACACCCGTGGAAGACCACAACGGAATAACAACCAGCGCCCAGAGCGTTCAGAGCGCTCTGATTTTCGCCACCGGAATCCCACCAGATCGTCTGATTTTCAGACGTACAACGGCCCCAGAGGGGCAAATACCAGGAACGCCTATCGTAGCCATGATGAACATAGCCATTCCCCACAACGCGCAGCTCAAAAACCGAATTATCAAGGTCAAGGGTACGGCAAAGAACGTGGATATCGGCAACCGGAGCGAGAAAAAACAGTCCGTTTCTCAGCAGAGTCACGGCCACAACAGCATACAAATGCCCGCCCTCAGTTCAAAAGCCGTTATCAGGCGCAAGAAACACCATATGCGAATAACAGAGGGCGTGGGCAATTCGCACGCCCTGATCGTGGACAATTCGCACGCCCTGATACCGCTCACAGGGGAGAGCAGTACCGAGGCCGACCACGTATGCCCCGCCACACGTATCGTGATAATGCCGCTCAGTACGAGGGCGACTATGAGTATCTTGTCTCAGACGATACACAACGTTCACATGAACATATCGATAGACGTGTAAATAATAGAAACGATACGCGCAAATCACAAAGACAAAATGTTGAACGACATATCACACCAATGCCAGATGGACGTGTTCTCAAGGGATCACGACCAGCACAGCGCAAAAATGCTCGTTTCTGGACTGACATCAATCAGGATACGAATTCTCTGATACCAAATAGTTATCCTTCCCAGGAGGAGTTTGAAACAGCGGAACTGGCGGCAAATGACAATGAAGCGTCCTACGCTCCTCAACAAAGGGGAAGAGGGAGAAAACAAAACAGACCAACAACCAGCGCAACAGCGCGTAATGCCAAGGTAAAGAAACCACGTTCGATGGGTCCAAAGCCTTCTAAAAAAGGCTTCAAGTGGCCTGACTAGTAAGATATCACTGGTATTCATAAGATAAGTCCAGCCACAAACTGGACTTATCTTATGAGTGGAATACATGTTTCAGTTGCTATTTATTGTTTCTTTCACTTTCATAGAAAGTGGAACAGGCTACCGGAGTAGTCATTCATTTAAGAAAACTAGAGTTGCCGGAGTAGCGACATGTTATATCCTAGCTATCTCAATTTATATGAAACAGGCGAACTGGCAGAACGTGCAGCAACTGCCTGGGAAATGCTCAGTAGTTGCACAATCTGTCCACAGAACTGTCGGTGTAACCGCATTGCAGGTAAGAAGGGCGTATGCCATTCTGGTACAGAGACAATTGTCGCTTCATGGAACGTTCATCGACGCGAAGAGCCACCAATCAGTGGGACACGGGGAGCAGGCACTATTTTCTTTGGCTATTGCCAGGCTCGTTGTACCTACTGCCAGAATTTCCCACTGAGCCAGGGAGGGCTGGGACATCGCGTCCAACCCGAACGTCTGGCGGAAATGATGCTTTATCTGCAAAAGAAGCGTTGTCACAATCTGGATCTTGTCACACCGACACACTTTGTACCACAGATTCTGGCAGCTCTTGTCATAGCCTGTGGCAAAGGCTTTAATTTGCCTATTGTCTATAATTGTGCCGGATACGAAAGTTTACCGACACTGCAACTTCTGGATGGAATCGTCGATATTTATTTACCAGATTCAAAATATTCTGATAATAAAAACGCGCTACGTACATCAAAAATGCCACGCTATGTGGATCATAATCGCGCCACATTACTTGAGATGTACCGACAAGTTGGACCACTTCAACTCGATGAAGAGGGTATCGCACGCAGGGGACTGCTCATCCGTCACCTCGTTCTACCCGAAGATGTTTCTGGCACCCGCGACGTTTTACGCTGGATCTCTGAGGAACTGGGTCCAGATACCCCTGTCAGTCTTATGGATCAGTACTTCCCGGCATGGAAAGCGGTAAATGACCCCATCCTCAATCGACGTCTGAGCTGGAAAGAATACAGAACAGCCCTGGATGCCCTGGATGAGTTCAATTTTACTGCTGGCTATGTACAGGAAGATCTGGTAGAAGTCGATACATCATCTGAAATATAATGCTGATAACAAAGCAAACGAGCAAATTTCTACTATGAATAGGATTGCTCTATTATACAATGGACATGGCACGTTATAATCAGTAGGGACAGGCTACACATTACCACAAAAAGCGTAATGAATGATGTAACCACTTTATAGTGTAAAAAAGTATCAGTGTATTGATACGTTCCCAATTTCGTGCCAGAAGACATGCAAGGTGGAGAATCTTCTATGAACACTACGGCCACGTTGAGCCGCATCTTCTCAAGTATTCAATCAGATCTTGATAAGGTAGATGCGCTCTTCCAAGAGCGGGCAACATCAGGATTGCCAATTCTTAATTCGGCATCCATGCATGCACTTTCCTCCCCAGGCAAACGCTTGCGCACGGCATTAACCTTACTTTCGGGGAAATTAAGCCAGTACCGGCTCGATAAACTTCTGCTGTTAAGCGTCGCGTTTGAAATGACTCATCTTGCAACACTCATTCATGACGATATCGTCGATGAGGCAAAAACACGCCGCGGTCAACCAACAGTCAATACCGTATGGGGCGATAAAATTGCGATCCTGCTGGGTGACTATTACTTCGCCAAAACTGCTGGCTTGATCGCCGACATCGAAGATGTACGCATCGATCATCTTTTCTCTGATACTGTCGCAACCGTTTGCGAAGGCACAATCCTGGAAATGATGACCGCAAAACAGTCAGACCTGACACGCGAAACATACTTTGAAAAAATTAAACACAAAACTGCTTGCCTGATCGCAGCTTGCTCGAAAGGTGGCGCTATCGTCAGTTTAGCCTCCGATACAGAAATTAATGCCTTATATAATTATGGCTTGAATCTGGGTGTGGCATTCCAGATTATTGACGATATTCTTGACTATACTGAAGACCAATCAACTATCGGGAAACCTGCTGGCAATGACTTGCGTCAGGGCATGGTTACATTACCACTTATCTACGCTCTTGAGGACACGTCAGCCAATGGACACCGGCAACAGGTACAGGATATTTTGAACGGTGAGAATACAAACGAGCAGGATATCCTCCATACAGTTAACTGGGTAACCAGCGGCTACCATATTCAGAATTCTATGCAAGAAGCTTATGCCTACGCTGATAAAGCACGTGAGGATCTATACCACTTCCCCGCTTCTCCCGAACGTGATGCTCTGGATGGATTAATTGACTTTGTTGTCAAACG
>Ga0310811_10004789_pt1 | contig 17049 bp, 15 predicted proteins | sample YCmetagenome_FD_207642 | JGI IMG/M metagenome (GOLD analysis project Ga0310811, IMG submission 207642) | Soil microbial communities from experimental microcosm in Duke University, North Carolina, United States - YC | ecosystem: Engineered > Artificial ecosystem > Soil microcosm > Unclassified ...
AGGCCGACGATGTCGCCGTTTTCGTCGATGTCGATGCTGATCGCGGCGGACTTGCTGGCCAGGCCGGGCATGGTGCGCATGTCGCCGCAGATCAGGTAGATGAAGCCGGCGCCGACGCTGGCCTTGGCCTCGCGGACGGGGAGGCGGAAGCCGGTGGGGGCGCCCTTGAGGTTGGCGTCGTGGCTGAGGCTGTACTGGGTCTTGGCGATGCAGACCGGGAGGTCGCCGAAGCCGTTCTTCTCGTAGCCGTCGAGCTGCTTGCTGGCCAGCGGGGTGTAGTCCACGCCGTCCGCGCCGTAGACCTTGGTCGCGATGGCCTCGATCTTTTCCTTGAGCGACGCCTGCGACGGGTACAGGAAGTGGAAGTTGTTCGGCTTGCTGGCGACTTCGGCAACCGCTTCGGCGATTTCAGCGGCGCCGCGGCCGCCGTCGGCGAAGTGGGTGCCGACCGCGGACTTCACGCCCATCGAGGCGGCCAGCTCGTGGATCGCGTCGCGCTCGGACTGGAAGTCGCTCGGCATCGCGTTGATCGCGACGACCGGCTCGATGCCGTGGGCGCGGATGTTCTCTAGCTGTTTGCGGAGGTTCGCGGCGCCGATCGCGACGTCCTCAGGGTTTTCCTGCAGCATCTCCTCCGGCAGCGGGCGGCCCGCGACGACCTTGTACTTGCCCGAGTGGCTCTTCAGCGCCCGGACCGTCGCGACGACGACGGCGGCGTCGGGCGTGAGGCCTGAGGTACGGCACTTGATGTTGAAGAAGCGCTCCGCGCCCATGTCCGCGCCGAATCCGGCCTCGGTGACGAGGAAGTCCCCGGTGTGGATGCCGATGAGGTCGGCGACGACGCTTGAGTTGCCGTGCGCGATGTTCCCGAAGGGGCCGGCGTGCACGAAGACCGGGGTGTTCTCCAGGGTCTGCAGCAGGTTGGGCTTGAGCGCCTCGCGCATCATGACCGTGGCCGCGCCGGCCGCCTGCAACTGCTCGGCGGTGACCGGCTCGCCCTGCTTGGTGTAGCCGACGACGATCCGGCCCAGGCGTTCCCTCATGTCCTTCAGGCTCTTAGACAGCGCAAGCACCGCCATCACCTCGCTCGCCGCGGTGATGTCGAAGCCCGCCTGCCTCGGGACGCCGTCTCCTGCCGCGCCAAGGCCGATCACGATGTTCCGCAGGGCGCGGTCGTTGATGTCGATCACCCGCTTCCAGGTGATCTGGTTCAGGTCAAGGCCGAATGGGTTGGCCAGGTAAAGGCTGTTGTCGACCATCGCGGCGATCTGGTTGTTCGCGGCGGTGACCGCGTGCATGTCGCCGGTCAGGTGCAGGTTGAGCAGTTCGAACGGAACCGCCTGGGAGTAGCCGCCGCCCGCCGCGCCGCCCTTGATGCCGAAGGTGGGACCCATGCTGGCCTGGCGGATCGCGATCGTCGCCTTCCTGCCGATGTGGCGGAAGGCCATGCCGAGGCCGATCGTCGTGGTCGTTTTGCCTTCGCCGAGGGGCGTGGGCGTGATGGCGGTGACGACGACGTACTTGGCCTTGGGGCGGTCGGCGAGTTCCTCGATGGCCTTGAGGTCGATCTTCGCGACGTGTTCGCCATGCTGCTCGGTGAGCCATGGCGGGATGCCGATGTCCTCGGCGATTTCGGTTATTGGCTTTAGGGTGGCTTGCCGTGCGATTTCCAGTGCGGTTGGCAGCGCCATGTCGGGTAACCTCCGGCCCCATTGACGGCTTTCCTTCCGCGATTGTTGCGCCGCGCTGCGCAGCCGCCATCAGCGGTAAGACCCAATCCCGTGGCAAAGATGTTATTAGTACCGCACAATGGGCGCGTGCGCGACTTCGGTCCCGGGGCGCGCAGCGGACGTGCCGGGTTCCGCATCCGATTGCGCATCGGCGAACCGCAGGTATAGCAGCGTGGCGTCGTCGCGCAGCGCACCGCCGACATGGTCGAGCAGGTCATCACGCAGCAACTCGGGCAGGCGGTTTCCTTCTCCCAGCGAGCCGGCCGCCGTTTTCGTTTGCGCGCACAGGACCGCGGCGCGCTCCGCTAGCGGGTACGGGCGGCCGTGCAGGTCGTGGGCTTCGCTGACTCCGTCCGTGTAAAGGAGCACGCTGTCGCCCGGGCGGGCGCCGAGCAGGTCGGCGTGCGGCGAGAAGCCGCCCATGTCGAGGAGGCCGAGCGGGGGCGACGGCGGCAGCGCGTCGAGCAGCGTCGCCTGGCCGTCGCGCAGCAGCAGCGGTGGCGGGTGACCGCAGCAGACGATCCGCGCCTCGTCCTCGTCGCCGTTCGGCAGGGACACGAACTGAGCGGTGACGAACTCTTCCCCGTCGGCGTGATCGGCGACAAACGCATGCAGCCGGGCGGCGACCACCTGCAACGGGTCCGGATGCGCGGCGAGCTGCCGGAAGGCCCGGGTGACCTCCACCGCGGTCCGGGCGGCGCGGCTGTCGTGGCCCATCACATCGCCGAGGAGCAGGCGGACGGCGTTGGGCGTGGCGACGGCACACGCGATGTCGCCGCCAGCGGGCTGCCCGGCGGTTCCAGTGCTGTGGCCGCAGCCGTTCGCCATCGCAGGGCGAGTAGCCCACGAGAAGGCACAGCGCATGCGTCCGCCTGAAGTGAGAGGGGGTTCCTGGTCCCGGTTGGGATCGGCTGTTACTTTACGGCAAGCACAGGTGACTACCCCGCTGAAACGGCGGCGGCGCGCGACAGATTTTTCGCAACGAGGCCGCTGACAGCGATTAACCGTTGCTGTTTGTCGCTATTTCCGGGAGAAACGCATTTCAGCCATTTACATTGACAAATGTTACTACTGTGCCGATTTGAGGTTAGGCGGACTGGCCTTGCGCTAGTTCGATGAGCTGGTGGAGATTGCGGGCGGCTTCCAACGCGGAGGCGCCCGAGACGGCCACGAGCGCGATCGCGGCGGCGAGGAGGAGCAGGGAGAGCCCAGGGGGCGGGGCGAGCAGCGCGGCGACGCGGCGCGGCACCGGGCCCGGCTTGCCGCTCTCCTGGGCGATCAAGCCGAGGGCGGTCACCGCGGCCTCGCGCTCCGGCGGGGCGGCGGCAGACGCGAGCGCGGCATGGGCGATGGCACGGGCGGCCAGCGCGCGGTCGCCCGCCTCGGCCGCCGCGCGTTCGTCGGCCCAGCGCTCGATCACGTAGCCGACCTCGGTGGCGACCGGGCGGAGCAGCGGGTTCGCGGCGGCGGCCAGGCGCGCGACCGCCGTGAACAGGTAATGCGAGTTCCTGGCATGGGTGCGCTCATGCGCGAGCAGGACACCCTGCTCCCCTGCCGACAACGCACGGAGCATGCCCTGGGTAATCACGATGCGGCAGGGCCAGCCGGGAACCGTGTAGGCGTCCGCGTCGGCGTCCTCGGTGACCACGACCTCGCCCGCGCCGGGGAGGCCGCTCGCGTGGCGGTGCGCCCGCGCGATCGCCCTGACGCGGCGCCACCCGGCCTTCCCCGCGGCGGTCACGGCCGCGACGAGCAGCGCGCCGGCCACGATCGCCACCGGGACGGAGACGGCGTCACCGTGCATGATCGCGGGCCGGGAGAGGTGACCGACCGAGGCGACGACGGGGAGGCGGATCAGCGCGGACAGCGCCAGCAGGCCGAGCACCACGCTTGACGCGAGGGCCAGGGCGAGGGCGCTGACCGTGAGCACCCAGGTCGCAGCAGCCGGCGGCAGCCGGTCGGCGAGCGCCGTGGCGCTGACGGCGGCGAGCAGCGGGATCACCAGCGGCAGGTAGATGGCGACGTGCATGGCGCGCGCTAACCGTCTTCGGCGAGCATCTTGCGGAGGAGTTCTTCGTCGCTTTCCGACAAGGCCGAGACGAACCTGGCGAGGACCGCCTCGCGGTCCTGCTCTTCATCGAGCACCCGGGCCATCCGGCGGGCGGCCAGGCCCGGCTCGTCCGCGACCGGCATGTAGTAATAGGCGCGGCCCGACTTGCGGCGGTCGAGGACGCCCTTGGCGTGCAGCCGGGAGAGAATCGTCACAACCGTGGTGTAGGCGAGGTCGCCACCGATCCGCTCCCTGACCTCGCCCGGCGACAGCGGGGCGCCGCCGTGCTGCAGGACCTCAAGGACGGCCGCTTCCAACTCCCCGGCCCCGCGCCGGGCGGGCGCGGTACTTTCGTCATCGGCTTGGCCGGCTACGTCGCGCATCGGCTGCCATCCGCCCCTTCCGTCCGCTATCCTCTACGAGTCTGTAGAAATTGTAGCGCGGGAACGCCCCGCGAGTGCAGTCTCATCGACGAGGCTACGGCGATTTGTCGCTAATGTGGGTGGTCGGCCGACCCCTCCCGCGGTCGGTAGCGGAGCGGGCCGGGCCACAGTAAGCAGCAGTCGCTGGCGGATACCCCTGATTTTCACCCCGGGACCATGAAAGGGAGGCGCGCCTATGTCGCACCACCTCACGTACCTCGAGGCGGTCGTCACTGGGCTTGTCCAGGGCGTGACCGAGCTTTTCCCGGTGTCGAGCCTGGGGCACAACGTGCTGATCCCGGCGCTGATCGGCGGAAGCTGGGCGCATGACCTGAACGTGTCCGCCGAAGGGTCGCCGTATCTCTCGTTCGTCGTCGGGCTGCACGTGGCGACGGCGATCGCGATGATCGTGTTCTTCCGGCGCGACTGGCTGCGGATCATCCGCGGGTTCTTCTCTTCGTTGCGGACGCGGTCGATCACGACGCCGGACGAGCGGCTGGCATGGATGATCATCCTGGCGACCATCCCGGTGGGCATTGTGGGGGCAGCGGGCCAGAAGTGGTTCGTGAGCACTTTTGCCAAGCCCGAGGCGGCGGCTGCCTTCCTCGCGATCAACGGAGTCATCCTGCTGGTCAGCGAGCGGATGCGGCGGGTGCGCGGCAACGGCGCCGGCCGCGGCGGCGCTGTCGCCGGCACGCCGACAGTGGTGCTTCCCGCAGGCGGGAGCGTGCCTAGCGGGCCGGTTCCCGGTGGTCCTGGCGGGCCTTCCTGGGGACCTGCTGGGCCGGGCGGACCTGGCCGGCCCGGCAGGCCGGGACCGGGACCCGAGGGGTATTCACAGCAGCCGTGGCAGCAGCAGTGGCAAGGACCCGACCCGCGCGACCCCCGGTACGGGCAGCAAGGCAACCCGCAGTACCCGGGGAACGGGCAGCCGCAGTTCCGGCCAAACCCGCGCGGCGGGCAGCCGGGATACGGGCAGCAGCCGCAGTACCAGCCCGACCCGCGCGGCGGGCAGCCCGGATACGGACCTGACCCGCGCGGCGGGCAGCCCGGCAACGGGCAGCCGCAGTACCCCGGCCACGGGCCGCAGCCGCAGTACCAGCCCGACCCGCGCGGCGGGTACCCGCCGCAGGACCCGCAGGCTGGGCGCGGCCCCCAGGGGCCGGGCGGGCGGCATGCCGGCGGGCACGCGGCCGGGCGGCATCCCGCGCCGGCACCCGCGATCGACGGCGCGACCACCGACCACGCGGTCGCCGCAGACCGGCGGCTGTCCACCATGGGGTACGCGCGCGCGGTCCTTGTTGGGGCCGCGCAGATCCTCGCGCTGTTCCCCGGCATCAGCCGGGATGGCATCGTCACCGTGTTCGGCATGTGGCGCGGGCTGACCCGTGAGGACGCGGTGCGGTTCTCGTTCCTGCTGTCCGCGCCGGTGATCCTCGCTGCGGGCGCGCTGAAGGCCAAGGACCTGACCGGGCCGATGAGCGCCGGCATTCACGGACCGATCTTGGTCGGGTCCCTCATTTCGGGGATTGGCGCCTATCTGTCCATTCGCTTCCTGACGAAGTACTTCAGCGAAGAGAAGTCGCTGAACCCGTTTGGGATCTACTGCTTGGTCGCGGGCGTCTTGTCGCTTGCTTACCTGGTGCTCAAGTAACGCCGCGCGCGCTAATTTCAGCTTCGCGCCCTTGGCGCGGTTGCATGGCCCGCACAACAGCTGAATGTTCGCGACGGTGTTGGCGCCGCCGCGGCTGATCGGGATCACATGGTCGAAGTGCAGTTCCTGCGTAGAGCCGCACTGGCGGCACCGGCCGCCGTCGCGTGCGGATACTGCGATCTTCACGTCCTGGGTGATCGCGCGCTTAGCTCGCTCGCCCGTAGGGGGCGGGATGGGCGGGAGAGCCGGCGGCTGCATTAATGGCTCGGGGCTGGGCGGGCGGGCACGGGATCGCCCGGCCGGCCCGGCCGACCGGGCGGGACTGGCGGACGGGGCCTGGGCCTGCGGGGCCTGGGCCTGCGGGGCCTGGGCCTGCGGGGCGGGCGCGGGCTCCGGGGTTGGCGCGGCCGGAGGGGCGGACGCGGCCGGAGCGGCAGGCTCAGTCGGAACGGCGGGCTCTTGCGGTACTGCGGGCGCGGCGAGAAACGGCGTTTGCTCGGCCGCCTCCCTGCTCCCGTTGTTCGTGGACGGATGGTGGCGGGGGTCGTCGCACGCGATGTGCGGGGATGGGTGCTGTATGATTTCGGAGAGTCGTTCGAGTGCTCGTGCGAGAGTGATGAGCGCCAATCCAAAGCGGTTTGGGGGAATTTCGCTCGCGGCCACCTCTTGCTCGCTTCCGTGCGGTTGGCCGGGGTTGGCCAGGGTAAATCAAGCGGGCTCGGGGACGCCCGCTAGTTATCGCTTACCCGTCGCAAACCTAACCTTCCCAACAAAACCCAGAAATCCATCGAATATTCACACGCCGTAAACCTAAATGCACTGCTTGTTCGATATGTTCGGTTCATTTTTGCGATCGAACGTGCGGACTACCGTGCATTTGCGCGGTCCCCTCGCTTGCGGGAGTTCTGGCGCTAGGCGGTGACGCCGGGGACGACCAAGCCGGATTCGTAGGCGATAACGACAAGCTGGGCGCGGTCGCGGGCGGACAGCTTGCTCATGATGTGGCTGACGTGCGTCTTGGTCGTGAGCGGGCTGAGGTAGAGGCGGACGGCGACCTCTTCGTTCGACAGGCCCTGCGCGACCAGGGCCAGGACCTCGCGTTCCCGCTCGGTAAGGCGGGCCAGGTCCGGATGGCGGCCGGCCGCTTTGGGTCCTGCGCCTGCGCCCAGCGCTGCGGGCCGCGTGGCGAGCGAGGCGATCAGGCGGCGCGTCACGCTCGGTGACAGCAGCGCCTCGCCCCGGTGGACCACGCGGACGGCACGGATGAGCTCCTCCGGCTCGGCGTCTTTCACGAGGAAGCCGCTCGCGCCCGCGCGGAGTGCCTGGTACACGTACTCGTCGGTCTCGAAGGTGGTCAGGATGACGACCTTCATGTCGTCGAGGTCCCTGTCCGCCGCTAGCTGGCGGGTGGCCGCGAGGCCGTCGGTGCCGGGCATCCTGATGTCCATCAGGATGACGTCGGGGCGTTCGGCCTTGGCCAGCTCGATGGCCTGATCGCCGTTGACCGCCTCGGCGATCACCTCGATGTCGTCCGCCGCTTCGAGCAGGACGCGGAAGCCGGCGCGGATCAGCGCCTGGTCGTCGGCTAGCAGGACGCGGATCATCGGCTGGCTTTCTCCTGCTCTTCCGTCTGTCCTGGCGTCTGGTCGTGCTTGGCGGCGCCGCCGGGCTTGGTGCCGAGCGGCAGGGTCGCCGCGACCCGGAAACCGCCCCCGCGGCGCGGGCCGATCTCAATGGTGCCACCCGCGGCCGCGGCGCGCTCGCGCATACCGCGCAAGCCGTGGCCGGCCGCCGTGCCGCCCGGGTCCTGGCCGACGGCGAGCTGAGCGGCGACTGGGAAGCCCGCGTCGATGATGAAGGCCGCGTACGCTGCCTCGCCGGCGGAGTCCGTCAGGCCGTGGCCGGTGTCGGTGACCTCGACGTGCAACTGGTCCTTGCCGTAGTCAAGGACCACGGCGGCGGTGGCGGGGCCGGCGTGGCGGAGCGTGTTGGTGAGCGCTTCCTGGATGATGCGGAATGCCGACAGGTCGGTGATCGCCGGCAGGTCCCGTTGCCTTCCGCTGATCGTCACCGTGACCGGGAGGCCCGCCGCGCGCACGCCGGTCACGAGGGCGTCGAGCCTGCTCAGGCCCGGGGTCGGCTGGGTGGGGTCGTCCGGGCTGCCTGCTGTGCGAAGCACGTCGAGGATCGCGCGGAGCTCGCGGAGCCCGTCTTTGCTCGCGGCGCGGATCGCCTTGAGGGACTCGGCCGCCTCGTCCGGCCGGTCGTGCAGCAACTGCGTCGCGGCCGCGGCTTGCACAGTGATGGTGGCCATCGTGTGCGCCACCACGTCGTGCAGTTCGCGGGCGATGCGCAGCCGCTCCTCCTCGACGCGGCGCTGGGCGTCCAGCGCGGCCTGCCGCGCTGCCTGCAGGCGGGCGGAGTGCTGGTAGGACCGGTTGGTGATAGCCAGCCCGACGAACAGCGCCACCGCGTTGTTGGCGGGGATAAGCCAGAAGCCCCCATTGTTCCAGCCGAGCGGGTTGGTCGGCCCGGTCGCCACCATGAGCACGATGGTGACCGCGACCGCCCAGGCCAGCGACTGGCGGACCCGGGCCCGCGTAGCGATCGTCACCAAGGCGATAGCGGGCAGCAGCAGCGCCGCGCCGTTCTCGTAGCCGGGGAGGGTGTAGGCGACGACCGCCGCCGTCGACAGGCAGACCACGAGCCTCGGGTAGCGCTGCCGCCAGGCCAGGACCGCGCCGCCGAGCGCGACGAGCAGGAGGGCGGCGGTCGGCGTATGCGGCAGATGGTGGCTGCCGGTGAAGTAGGCGCCGGGGGTGGTCGGGTGCGCTTCGCCGTAGGAGGCGGCCACGGCGATGATCGTGATGACCGCGGCCACCGCGATGTCGCGGGTCGGGGGCCGCCACTGGCCGCCGGGCTCGGTCCAGGCATGACGGAGCCAGCCGGGGAGCGCCGGGAGCGCCCAGCGCCGGCCTCGGCCCCGGTCCCGGCCGGGATGCGCAGCCTGCGGAGTGCCCATGTGACGCAGCGTAGGCCGATTTCGCGCGGCCCACCATCCACTGAGGGAGTACTCCCCCGGGAGTAGGCCTGCGTTCTCTGCCGGGTTTGCTACTCGCCAGGCGGTAGCGGGACTGACAACTTCCGCCGGACGCGCGAGTACGAGGCGCGGCGGGACGCTTGCGTTGGTTGGCGGGCATGCCGCCGCCGGGCTTACGGGCTCCGGGCTTACAGCCAACGGGGAGGAAGACCCGAGATGCAGGTACTTACACGCTTCGTACTACGTCACAAGGCGCTGGTAGCGCTGACGTGGCTGCTGATCGCCGTGGCCGGCGTCATGACCGTCAGCGGCACCACCCACCGGATGACTAACGACTTCTCTATGCCAGGGCAGGCTTTCAAGGTCGACAACCAGATCGTCAAGCTGTACGGCAACGGCGGTTCGCAGGCGCCGTACGTGCCCGTGCTCACTGTCCCAGCGGGCGAGCGGGTCACCGACCCGGCCGTGGCCGCGGAAGCGGGCCGGGTGTTCGGCGCGATCGCCGCCGCGGTACCTAGTGTCCGGGTGGCCGATTACAGCGCGACCGGCAACCGCCAGTTCGTGACCGGCGACGGGCGGACGACGTTCGCCCTTGTGTTCACGCGCACGTCAACCTCGTTCGGCGGCCCCACTCCTACCGGCGCGATCACCAGGGCCGCGGACGCGGCGCTGCCGCACGGGTGGCACTTCGGGCTGACCGGCGAGGACCTCCTCGCCAACGGCGCGCCCGCGTCGAAGGGCACCGGGATCATGGTCGAGACGATGATCGGGTCGATTGGGGCGCTGGTGATCCTGGCGCTGGTCTTCGGCTCGTTCCTCGCCCTGCTGCCGCTGCTGATCGGCGGGGTTTCCGTGCTCGCCACGTTCTTGATCGTGGGCGGCCTTACGGAGATCACCGGGATCAGCCAGATCGTCGAGTTCCTCATCGCGCTTGTCGGGCTCGGCGTGGCGATCGACTACTCGCTGCTGGTGGTGAGCCGGTGGCGGGAAGAGCGCTCGGCCGGGCGCTCGAACGCCGACGCGGTGACGGTCGCGATGGAGCACGCCGGGCGCGCGGTCGTCTTCTCCGGGCTGACGGTCGCGATCGGCCTGGTGTCGATGATCGTGCTCCCGGTCCCGATGCTGCGCAGTGTCGGCTACGGCGGGGTGCTCGTGCCGCTGGTCTCTGTGCTCGTCGCGGTCACGCTGCTGCCGGTGATCCTCGCGTCGGTGGGGCCGCGCCTGGACTGGCCACGGAAGCGGACCGAGCGGCGCCCCTCACGGCTGTTCTCCTCGTGGGCGTCGATCGTGTACCGGCACCGGTGGGTGTCGGCGGCCGTGGGGCTCGGCATCATGGCGCTGCTGATCGTGCCCGCACTGTCGCTGCACCTGGGCTCACCCGGGTCGGCCGCGGAGGCGACGGCCGGGCCCGCGCACGACGCGCTGGTCAGCCTGACGTCCGGCGGGGTGCCGTCCGGGGTGCTGACACCGGCGGAGGTTCTCACGTCCAGCGGGTCTTCGGCTTCCGTGGCGGCCCATGCTTCGGAACTGCCCGGCGTCTACGCGGCGGTCGCGCCTGGTTCCGGTGCCGGGTTCGCACGGTCCGGCACCGCGATCGTGGACGTGCTGCCTAGGACCGAGTCGACGCTGCCCGCCGGGCAGGCCGAGATCGCGTCGATCGAGCACACGCTAGTCGGCAGCCCCGGCGTAGTAGGGGTCGGCGGCGACGGGGCGTCCCTGATCGACTTCGACCACACGGTGTACGGGGACTTCCCGCTGATGCTGTCGCTCATCGCCATCGCGACGTTCATCCTGCTCACGCGGGCCTTCCGGTCGGTCGTCCTCGCGCTCAAGGCCGTCGTATTCAACCTGATCTCGCTGGCCGCCGCCTATGGGGTCATGACCTGGGTGTTCCAGGACGGACACGGGTCGATGGCAATATTCGGTGTACCCGCGACCGGAGCGATCACCATGTGGGTGCCGCTCATGGTGTTCGCGTTCCTCTTCGGCCTGTCGATGGACTACGAGGTGTTCATCTTGAGCAGGGTCCGCGAGGAGTACGACGCATCGGGTTCGGCGCGGTCCGCGGTAGTGAACGGGCTCGGCCGCACCGGGCGGCTGGTGACCAGCGCGGCGGCGATCCTGCTGCTCGGCTTCGTGTCGATGTCGACCTCCGGGCAGACCGACCTGAAGATCCTCGCCACGGGGCTGGGCGCGGGCATCTTCGTGGACGCCGTCGTGGTGCGGTGCCTGCTGGTCCCGGCGATGGTGGCCCTGTTCGGGCGGGCGAACTGGTGGCTGCCGGCCTGGGTCGCGCGCCTCCTGCGGGTCCGGGTCCCGGCCGCGACGGCTCCGGCGGCTTACCTGTCGGCGCCGGCCTCGGTCCGCTAAAGGGACGACGCAGCCTCGGGAGCCGGCTCGGTTCCCGGGGCTGCTGCGTTTTCCGCGGTGATCCAGGCGTCGAGGCGCTGCCACCAGTCGTACAGCCAGGTGACCTGGGTGTCGCGGCTGGCCGACCGGGGGACGTTGGCCGCGGGGACACGCCACCACCGGGCGCGGATCTCCATGTCGGTGCGCAGGCTCCGCCACACGTCGCGGACACTGACCAGGCGGTCGAGGCCCGTGTGCGCCACGAAGAGCACGTCGGCCCGCGGGCAGGCCGCGATGGCGGTAAGCGCCCCGGTGGCGTGCGGCGGGAGGAGGTTGGGCATCGCGGCCGCCCGCTCCGCCAGGTCCGGGCGGTCCTGCCGGCGGAGGCGGTCAATGGCCCTGCGCCAGCGCAGCGGGGTCCAGTTGCCGCCTTCGGGGAAGATGACCAGGGCGCTGCGCTGGCCCATCCCGGCCGCCAGGCGCCTGATCTGCTCGGTGTGCTGCGTGCCGGCGCGGCGCAGGAACGCGTTGGGCAGGCGGTTGGCCAGGATGTCCACGCTCGGGTCGAGTTGCAGCGTGGCCTTCATGACGACACGGGGACGACACTCGCAGACGCTGAGCAGATGGTGGATGAGCAGCAGCGAGTCACCGGGTCCGGCGTGGCGGCTGAGCACAATCAGCGGACGGTCGCTGGCGGGGCCGAGTTCCCGGGGCCCGGTCACCGTCACCCGCAGCCCGCACGCACGGCGCGCCGCCCGGTAGACCAGATCGAGGAACCACCGCATGACGGCGTAGTGGCGGGCCTGGTACGGCGCGGTGTCCAAGCGGCCGCCGAACCCGCTCACGATCCACAGGCAGAGGAAGACCGTCAGCGCGGCGGTCTCCCCCGCCGACCAGGCGAGCCCCAGCCAGGCCACCCGCAGCAGCCGCCCCCGGCGCACGCTGCCGGGACGCGTGCGCCGCCGGATCAGGTTGAACGCGAGGGTGAGCAGCGCCACCGCCGGGGTCAGCGCGGCCAGCGCGCCGGCGATCACCACGACAAGCGGCACAAGGAGCAAACGGCGGATCGGCGTGGGGGGTAGCATCGGCGGCTCCCGGTAGACGATCAGCGCCGATCGGTCACCTGAGCCAGGTAGCCGGCCGACGCCGCGTAGGAACGGTCAATGCTGCTACTTACCTGTTTTCTGCCGCGATAACGGAACTGGCGCAAGCCGGGCGGCTGTTGTTCGCCTCCCGTGGGCAGGACGTGGACCTGAACGTCCGGTGACAGCGCCGACATCTCCTCGTGAAAACGGTGCCTGCGCGCGATTTCGAACGCGACAAGCCCCACTTCCCAGGGCCGGGCAGGGACAGGGAGCGGGCTCTCGATCCGGCCCACCTGCAGGACGTAAACGGTGCTGGCGCCGAGGGCGATCGCACGGCCGACGGGGATGGAGTCGACGAGGCCGCCGTCGAAGTAGTGTGTGCCGTCGATTTCCACGGGCGGCAGCAAGCCGGGAACCGCACATGACGCCATGACGGCCGGGAGGAGCGGGCCGCTGGAGAACCATTGCGCCGTCGCGTTCTCGATGCTGGCCGCGACGCACTGAAACGGCAGCGCCAAGTCTGTGAAGTCCCTGGCGGGAAGCTTGTCGCCAAGGAGCTGGTGCAGCGGTTCGATCGCGTGCAGGTGGGTGCCCGAGCGAGCCAGCCGGACCGCCCGGCCCCAGACGGTCTCACTGAACACCACCCCGAGGGACTCACTGCGCCACAGTTCCCCCAGCCGTTCCGCGGCCTTTTCCGGGTCCGCGGCGACGAAGGCGCCGTTCACCGCTCCAATCGAGGTGCCGACCACAAGGTCGGGCCGTATCCCGGCGTCAGACAGCGCGCGCAGCATTCCGACCTCGTGCGCGCCAAGCAGCCCACCGCCGCCAAGTACGAATGCGGTCGTCACCTATCAGAGGCTAACCTGTCCGCCCGGGCAACGACGCCGCCAGGGTCGGCTGGCTCAGCCGAGCGGCATGCCCACGAGCTTGGCGAACGTGACTGGGTTGGCGTATTCGGCGATGTGCACGATCTGGTCGTCGCGGAACGTGACCTTGAATATGTACACGTTGTGATAAGGCGCGCCGGTGTCGGCCAGGGTGAGGTCGCCCTTGCATTCCACGAAGACGGTGCCGCCGTCGCCGGTGGCGTAGAAAACGCGGTCGTTGACCGCGCGCTTCGAGAATCCCCGCACGATGTTCCCGAGGTATTCCATGACCGCTTCTCTGCCCGTGAAGACACCGAACGGCCCTGGCTGCCCATTCGGCGCGTACGGGATTACTTCGACCACGTCTGGGGCCAGGTGCGGCCTGATCAGGTCAACGTCGCCGGATTCGATGGCGTCGAACAGCATCGCGACGATGCGCTGATTATCGGCGGTCATGCCCCTTACTATGGCTCGCCGGGGTTTACGCGAACAAGGCTGGAACTCACTAAGACCGGCTAACCGGATTCAGCCGCGACAAGACTGGTGCGGGTTAGCCGATTTGAGCGACGCCGACGATCATTTCGCCTTCGCGCTGCGGGAGGACGGGGACCGTCTGAACGTTGGGGCGCCAGGCTCTGGCGTCCGCGATGCCGGGCGGGACGAGCGTCAGGTCGCCGAAGAAGGAAGCGAAGTCCTCGGCCGAGTGCTTGTACAGGGGAGCTGTGCCCTTGCTGTACAGGGCGAAGAAACGGTCCGCGGCCCGGCCGTCGGCCAGGCCCATCGTGAGGATTGCGTAGCTGCCAGGGACAAGCGCTGCCGCGTACCGGGCGATCAGGTCACGGCCGACCGCGACCGGGAAGAAGTGCAGCAGCGCCGCCATGATCAGGCAGGACGGCTGTGACAAGTCAATGCCTTCGGCGACGCGGGCCAGCACCTGCTCCGGCTCACGGGCGTCCTCCTGCACGATCGTCAGGTCGGCCTGTTCCCTGGAGGGCAGGCCCCGCAGGTGGCTCAGCACGATGGAGTCGGTGTCGACGTACGCCACGCGCGCGCCTGGGCTAACGACCCGGGCCGAGCCGTGCGTGCTCGGCGTAGTCGGCAGGCCGCAGCCGATGTCGATGAACTGGCCAATCCCCTCCCCCGCCACCCAGGTGACGGCACGGTGGAGGAACTGCTTGTTCTCCCTGACCGTCGCCGGGATCGGCGGGAAAACGTCAATAAGGCGCTGCGCCAGTTCCCGGTCGGCGGCGAAGTTGTCCCGGCCACCGAGAAAGTAGTCGTAGACCCGCGCGATCGACGGCGTTGTCGGATCGAAGTCGGCCACGCACGGTATGTTACGCGGCTTTCGTAATGATTCGGGCGGGTAATTTACCGACTTCAACACGTCACGACTTAGCCCGCCCACTCAGTAGCGCGGGACCCCCAACCCGGTGCAGCCGGCGGGTTGACGATCTCCTCCCATCGGTGATAGCTATTCACATTGTGAATGACCATCACATCACATCGCAGGCGGGGGCATCCAGGGCTGTCCTCATCACCGGATGCTCGTCAGGCATCGGGCATGCGACCGCGCTGGCACTGGTCCGGGCGGGTTTTCCCGTCTGGGCGTCCGCACGCAAGGCCGGCGGCCTCGCGGAACTGGAGCGGGCCGGCTGCCGGGTAATCGAGTTGGACGTGACCGACGAGCAGTCGAGGGTGGCCGCGGTACGGCAGGTCGAGGCTGAGCACGGCGCGGTCGGGGTGCTGATCAACAATGCCGGACACGGCGGCGGCGGGCCGGTTGAAGAGGTGCCGCTCGCCATCGTCCGGGAGACCTTCGAGACCAACGTGTTCGCGGCGATCCGCCTGTGCCAGCTTGTGCTGCCCAGGATGCGCGCACGGCGCGACGGGCTGATCGTCAACCTCGGGTCAGCCGCCGGGCTGGTAACACCGCCGACCGGCTGCCCGTACGCGATGACCAAGTACGCGATGGAATCGCTGTCCGACGCGCTTCGCCCGGAGGTAGCGCCGTTCGGCATCCGGGTAACGCTGGTTCAGCCGGGCGCGGTGCGGACCCGTTTCATGGCCAACAGCGAACTGCACCAGTCCGCAGCCGACGGGGACAGCCCTTATGCGGTGTACAAGGCGAACGTGGCGAAGATGGCCGCCAGTGCGCACCGCGACGGCGCGCGCGGCGTGCTGGAGGCAAACGACGTAGCCGCGGTGATCCTCAAGGCGGTTACCGTCCCACGCCCTAAGGCCCGGTACAAGGCGGGCTCGCAGGCACGGCTGGCCCCGGTGGCACGGCGCATGCTCGGCGATCGCGGCTGGGACGCGTTCATGCGTCGCCTAGTGCCATTCCCCGCTCCGCAATGACAGCGGAATCCAGTCACGGCCGGTCCGCGCCGGGACCGGCGGGACGCGGGCGCTACCACCACGGCGACCTGCGGGATGCCCTGATCGAGACCACGATCGTGCTGCTCGGCGAGCACGGCCCGGCGGCGTTCTCGATGGCCGAGGCAAGCCGGCGCCTTGGCGTGGCGGCCTCGGCGCCCTACCGGCACTTCGCCGACCGGGACGCGCTGCTGGCCGCGGTCGCGGTCCGGGCCGCCGGGCTGCTCAGCGACGAGCTCGACCGCCGGGCAGCGGACGGCCCACCGAAACAGCGGCTGGCCGCTGCGGCGGAAACCTATGTCCGCTTCGCCGATGAGCAGCGCGCGTTGTTTCAGGCACTGGCAGGATCTGGGCTGAACAAGGATCGTCATCCCGAGATCGGGCATGCCGCGCAGCGCATAGGCGTGGCGTTCCTGTCCCCGGCGGCCGCGCTGACTGACGGCGACCAGGGTGCCGCCGCACAGCTTGCCTCAGCCATCGTGGCGACCGCTCATGGTCATGCCACGCTGATGCTCGACGGCGTCTTCGGGTCAGGCCGCCAAGCAGCCGAGGCCGCCGCCGCGCAGGCCGCGACGGCGACACTCGCGCTGATCGCCGGCCGGGACGTGCTCCGGTGAAATCGCAGGATCACGACCTCGCCCGCCGACGGCGGATGACAAGTACCGCGGAGTCGACCCGCGGTGGCGGCAGGAACGCGCGGCGCGGCAGCGAGAGGCCAGGGGCCAGGCTGAACCTGCGTGCGCCACCCGAGGCGTACTTGCGCACCACGGCGCGCTGGAGCACGAGGTCAGCCGCGACCAGCCTGCTGTCAGGGGCCAGCAGCATGCGCAGCAGGCCGGATGAGATCCCGTACGGCGGGTTCGCCACCACCCGGAACGGCCGGCCGGGCAACCGCAGCAAAGCGACGTCCGCCTGCACCACCGTGATGTCAGGGAACCGCTCGCGCAGGACACTGGCCCGCCGCGGGTTCAACTCGACCGCTACCACGTGCGCGCCTGCCCGCACCAGGTGCGCGGTCAGCGCCCCTTCGCCTGCCCCGATGTCGAGCACTAGCTCGCCGGACCGCACTCCGGCGGCAGCGACTACCCGTGCCGCCCACTCGTCAACGAGCCGGTGCCAACCCCACGCCCGGCGCGACCTGTCCGCCGCGGACACGGCGGACCATCACCATGAAGATTCCCACGCGCCGACCCTAGACTGCCGGGCGTCCGACCATCAATTCGTTTTCCGCGCCGCCCTCAAGGGGCGCGTTCTCGGCGCATGAGGCATTCCTAGGCGGGCTCGTGGGCGCTGGGCGCTGCGCGCCGAACCATTGTCTGCGCAAGGAGTGTCCCTCCGTTAACGTGCGCGGCTGGCGCTATGTGCGCAGGCCGTCCAAGACGACACGGAGGCAGGGTTCTACGGTCCGCCCCGTCCTGGAGTCCTTGGGCAGGGCGCTGACCATTGACAGCAGCTGCGTAGGGGTCAGGTCCTGGCGGAG
>Ga0310811_10004790_pt1 | contig 17048 bp, 16 predicted proteins | sample YCmetagenome_FD_207642 | JGI IMG/M metagenome (GOLD analysis project Ga0310811, IMG submission 207642) | Soil microbial communities from experimental microcosm in Duke University, North Carolina, United States - YC | ecosystem: Engineered > Artificial ecosystem > Soil microcosm > Unclassified ...
CGGTCATGTCGACCGGATCCCAGTTCAGCTTGCGCTTCTCACGCTCGGCGAGGCCCGCGGCGAGCATGTCCAGGAACATCTTCTGCTGATGCTTGTAGTAGCTGGGGTCGCAGGTCGCGAATTCGCGGCTCCAATCCAGCGACAGCCCGATCGAGCGGAGCTGCTTCTTCATCGCTGCGATGTTGTCGTAGGTCCAGGCTTTCGGCGCGACCTTGCGCTCGATGGCGGCGTTCTCGGCCGGCAGGCCGAAGGCATCCCAGCCCATCGGATGCAGCACGTTGAACCCCTTGGCGCGCATGAAGCGGGCCAGCACGTCGCCGAGGGTGTAGTTGCGGACATGGCCGATATGGATGCGCCCCGACGGGTACGGGAACATCTCCAGCACATAATATTTCGGCCGCGAATCGTCGTTCTTCGAGACGAAGATCGCCTGTTCGTCCCATCGGCGTTGCCAGCGCGGTTCGGCGTCGCGGGCGTTGTAGCGTTCGGAGGTCATGGAATCGTTTGCGTTTTCGTGGTTTCGGCGGCCTGAAGAGGCCGGACTAGGCCATAGAAGTCCTCGGGGGGTCAATGGGTTGCCGCTCCCTGCGACGCCCCGCAATGCTGCTCCGCAGAAGTACGGATGAGGCTATTGGGATCGGATTAAGGGGTCGGTGCGAATTTGGCCGCCAACAGCACTTGCGCCAGGCGATGGTATCCAGTTTCGACGATCCCGATTACGACTATGCCGCGTCCCTCGCCGGACGGGCGATGCGGAGCATGTCGGAACAGCGGATTCCGGCGACGCCGACCAATTTCGCGGTTTGGTATCAATATTACGCCGGTGGCCATGACGATTTGCGCAACGCCATCGATCTCCTGATCGACCACAATCGTCCGTTCGACAGCAGGACCAATCGGGACCTGTTCGAGACCTATATCGCGCCCCATGTGAGTGCCGTCGTGGTCGATACGTCCGAGAGGCTCCGTGCCCTGATGGGGGCGGCGAAGGAGTTCCTGGCCACTGCAATCGCCGACAACCGTTCCCAGATGCAGGTCATCAGCCAGGTGGCCGACCAGGGCCAGGCCGGCGTCGATCCGAAGGCGCTGGTCGCCCAGCTCATGAACGAGCTGGCGCGGGCCGCTTCGCGAACGACGCGGCTCGAGGCCGGATTTGCCGAAAAGACCCGCGAGCTCGACGTTATCAGGGATTCGCTCTCCAAATCCGAGGAGCGCGCCCGGACCGACACGCTGACCGGGCTGGCGAACCGGCGGGCGCTGGATGAATTCCTGCGCAAGGCGCAGACGACGGCGGATTGGGGCGAGCCGCTCAGCGTGCTCCTGCTCGACATCGATCACTTCAAGACCTTCAACGACAATTTCGGCCACGGTGTCGGCGACCAGGTGCTGCGCCTGATGGCCAGGGTGCTGCGCGAAAAGGTGCGTCCGCAGGATCTGCCGGCACGCTACGGTGGCGAGGAGCTGATCGCGGTGCTGCCGGATGCCGATCTTGCCGCCTGCATCGAGACGGCCGAGCGTATCAGGCGCGCGATCGGAGAGTGCACCATCACGCGCCGTTCGACTGGCGAGGCGTTGCCGAACATCACGGTATCAATTGGCGTGGCGCAGTATCGACCGGGTGAAAGCACGGCCGATCTGATCGAGCGCTGCGATCGCGCGCTCTATCTCGCCAAGGGCGGTGGCCGTAATCGCGTGGTGACCGAAAGCGAGCTCGATCGCGCCGAGGCTGCGGGTTAGCGTTTCCGAGCGAAGCGGACACCGGTTCGCATAAAGAAAACGCGTCAACAACAAGCTAGGCGCTGGCCGCCATCTTCATATCAGCGGTGCCGCTCTCGATCGTTTGCACGCCGTGCTCGACGACATTGTTGCGGCCGCGATGCTTGGCGGCGTAGAGCGCGGCGTCGGCGGCTTCGATCAGATCGCCCGGGCGCAACGCCTCGTTCGGCCGCGCCGCAGCGACGCCAATCGACACCGTGACCACCATGTGGGCCGATGTGATGTGCGGCAGGCAGAGTTTCAGCACGGCCGCGCGCACCTGCTCGCCGATCTCGACGGCCCGCATCACGTCGGTGTTCGGCAGCAGCAGGCAGAATTCCTCGCCGCCATAGCGCGCCGCAAAGCCCATCGTGTCGGCGGCGATGCCGGACAGCGACTCGCCGAGCCGGGTCAGGCAGGAATCGCCTTCGAGATGGCCGTAGGTGTCGTTGAACAGCTTGAAATGGTCGACGTCGATCATCAGCAGCGCGAGCTCGCTGCCATATTGCTGCGCGCGCATCCATTCGAAGTCGAGCCGGCTCTGGAAGCCGCGGCGGTTGGCGAGACCCGACAGCATGTCGATCGACGCCATTACCGTCAGCCGGTCGTTGGACGCAATCAGCTCGCGTTCGCGCTGGCTGAGCTGGGCCGCCATCGCGTTGAAGGCGCGCGCCAGCGGCACGAATTCGGACGGCAGCCGGTTGCGCGCAGCGCGGGCCGACAGATCGCCCTCCCCGAGACGCTTGGCCATATCAGCGAGCATTTCGATCGGCTTGATCACGAGCTTTTCAGCGGCGATCAGCGCGCCGAGCAGCACGAACATCACGACGAAAGCGAGCTGGAGATAGGCGGTGCGGATGTCGCGGCTCACGGCCGCGGACACCTTGTCCTCGTCGATGCTGGCGATCAGGCGGGCATTGGTACCGGCGATGCGGATGAAGCTGACCGCGCGGCGCGATCCATCGGCGGCGAGAAAGGACAGCGAGCCTTCATCCTGATCGGAGCGCAAGGCCATGTCGGCGATCGCCGACATCAGCGGCATGTTGTCGAGCGGACGGCCGACCGCGCTGCGCTGGTCGGCGGGCGCGGCCAGCACGGTGCCGGCGCTGTCGACCAGCACCGCCGTGATGCCGGCGCGGCCGCCCAGATTGTTCATCACCTTCGACATCCAGTCGAGGTTGACGGTTGCGAGCACGACGGCGTCAGGGACCCCGCTGAACGCGGAGACCGGATAGACCGCCATGACGGTCGGCGACTGTACTGGCCGCGACAGGATGAAGTCGGACAGCACGAAGCGGCCGGTCTCCTGTGCCTGCTGGAAATACGGCCGATCCGAAAGGTCGAGGCCGACATACATGTTGTTGGTCGCGCACTGGATGCGGCCGTCCTGGCCGGCGATCAGGAGCGTGCGGATCCAGGGCAGGCTCGTCGGCAGGCTGGCGCGCAGCACGTCGCAACTCTTGCTGACGCCACCGGCGGAGGCGCGGATGAAGGCTTCCGATTTCAGAATGGTCTCGACCGACGAAATCACCTCGCGCTGCGCGTCGGCGCTGTGCCGTGCGACGGTAGTGAACTCGGCGGCGGCCTGTGCAATCTGCTTGGTGCGGGTATCTTCGAGCGAGCGAATGCGCTCGAGCATCAAGGGCGCGACCAGAATCACCGCGAGCAATGCAAGCCGGGCCCTGATGCCGAGGGCCTGCTTGAGTTTTGCTCGCTTGCGGTTGAAACTGACGTTTGCCATCTTCGCTGCCCACCCCGCGGGCAAGGTAAAGCGAAGGGTTCAAAAACTCTTTCTTGAACTCGGTAAAAATGGAACTACCTCCGTTACTCATGCAATCGATCGACGTCATGACAGAAGCCAATGCCGCGCCGGTAACCGGCGATTCACCAAATGCGCTTGCCGCGGTCGAAGCGGAGATTGCACGCGCCTGCAAGGATGCGCGGCGCGATCGCGCCTCCGTCACGTTGATCGCGGTGTCCAAGACTTTCGCGGCGGATGCAATTATCCCGATAATCGGCGCCGGACAGCGCGTGTTCGGCGAGAATCGCGTGCAGGAGGCCAAAGGCAAGTGGCCGGCGTTAACGTCCGATTACCCTGACATCGCGCTGCACCTGATCGGGCCGCTGCAATCCAACAAGGCGAAAGAGGCGGTCGCGCTGTTCGATGCCATCCATTCGGTCGACCGTCCGAGCATTTGTCAGGCGTTAGCCAAAGAAATCGAATCCCAGAACAAGCACCCGCAACTCTTCGTCCAGATCAATGTCGGCGAGGAACCGCAGAAGGCCGGCGTCGCGCCCGGCGAGGCCGACGCCTTCCTCAAGAGCTGCCGCGACACCTATGGTCTGACGATCTCCGGCTTGATGTGCATCCCGCCGGTGGACGAACCGCCGGCCGCACATTTCGCGCTGACTGCCAAGATCGCCGCGCGCAACGGACTAAAGAACCTGTCGATGGGCATGAGCGCGGACTATGCGACCGCCATCATGCTGGGCGCCACGCATGTGCGCGTGGGAAGTGCGATCTTCGGGCACCGGTAGTCTTGTCGTCCCGGCGCAGGCCGGGACCCATACCGCGTGATCTCTCGATGATCGGTGGTCTTAGTACCGACGAGCGCCTGGTAACCCCTGATCTTCGCCAAACGTCTCCCTGGGGTTATGGGTCCAGGATCTGCGCTTCGCTTGTCCGGGACGAAGCTGCGTGTGAGGCCGCCTACGCAAACCTCACCGACACCTTCCCCAACACACCAAAATCCACAGCGAAATGATCGCCGGCCTGGATCGGCAGCGGCGGATGGCAGGTGCCTGTCGTCACCACCTCCCCTGCCCGCAGGGTGATGCCGAGGCCACGCAGCTCGTTGGCGAGCCAGGTCAGTGCCATCAGGGGATCGCCGAGCACGTTCTTGCCGTGGCCGAGATAGCGCTCGCCGCGCAGAGTGATCTGCGGCCGCTCGTCGACGAGATCCATCGCCCGCCAATTGGCTGATGTTGCGGCACCCAGCACGAACAGATGCGCGCAGGCGTTGTCGGCGATGAGTTGCGCTTCGCCGGCGCGGGCGAAATCGGTGAAGCGGGAATCCGGAATTTCGATTGCGGGGTGCAAGCTGTCGACGGCGGCCAGCACTTCGTCGACGCCGAAGGGCGTTGGTCGCGGCGCCAGATCGCGTCCCATGCGGAAGCAGAATTCCGGCTCGCCGACGCGCATCGCGTTGCCCTTCATCGACGCGGTGCCGCCGTCGGCAATGACGGTATCGCTCATGATGCGGCCGGCGAGCGGTCCCGCGACATTGATATGCTTCTGTCCGGCTTCGCTCGTTGCCGCAATCTTCCAGCCAAACAGTTTTCCGAGCGACTGGTTTTCGAGCACGGCCTGCACGGCGTAACCATCAGCGCGGTCCTGCGGTCGCAACTGCGTCTCGAGCGCGTCGAACTTGCTGCCGTCGCGCCAATGTTGAACGAGGACGCGCGAAGCGGCGGCGATCTGATCCTTGTCGAGCATGTGTCCTCACCCGATGATGATTTTTGTTCTTGGTCCTATCTGCCGCAGCAGATGTAGCATCGCCGCCTTGGTCATCGAGACGCAGCCCGCGGTCGGGCCGAAATTGTCGCGTGCCAGATGCAGAAACACCGCGCTGCCGCGACCGGCGGTGCGCGGCCTGGTGTTGTGGTCGATCTCGATGATGAAGTCATAGAGATGGTCGGCGCGCTTCAGCCGGTCGCCGCCCTCACCCTCCCCGCGCCGGATCCATTTGTTGTAGTGGCGATCGCCGGGATCCTCGCACCAGGCGTCTGAGCCGGTGATGATCCGGGTCGGCAGAAAGGTCTTGGGGCGGCTGTGGCGGTCTCCTCGCCACCACAATTGCCTGGGGAGAAAAGTGCCCTTGGGGGTGCCGCCATCGCCTTCGCGCTTGTTGGCCAGAATGCCGCCGCGTCCCAACGCCACCGGAATTATCTGGCTGCCCGCCGTCAGCCAGCCCCGGCGCGAATTCCCGGCGGCAGGCTTAACGCGGATCGCGGACAGCGGTCCGGAGCGGCGATTTTTGGTATAACTAACTGACACAGCTTTGTTTTTCATATGAACGGGCGATGTCGAATTCATTACAGGACATTCATCAAACGGCCCTGCTATTCTGGGTTAGAGTAATTCCGGCTTGTGAATCGGTAACAGCCCACTACTTCAACACGAACAACAATAAGAACAGCGACCCCTAAACTATCCCATCACGGCTGGGTGCGGCATGCATGCGCGCCTGGTCGACCCCAAAAGGATGATCCCCTATGGCCAATGCCCGCAAGATCCTGATCGTGGATGACGATACCGATCTGCGCGATACGTTGGTGGAGCAATTATCGCTACACGAAGAATTTGAAGCCTCCGCCGTCGATACTGGCGCCAAGGGCGCCAGCGCCGCAAAGGCCAACGCCCCCGATCTCGTCCTGATGGATGTCGGCCTCCCCGACACCGATGGTCGCGAGGTGGTCCGCTCTTTGCGCAAGGGTGGCTTCAAGGCTCCGATCATCATGCTGACGGGGCACGACACCGATTCCGACACGATTTTGGGCCTGGAATCCGGGGCCAACGACTACGTCGCAAAGCCCTTCCGTTTCGCCGTGCTGCTCGCCCGCATCCGCGCCCAGCTTCGCCAGCACGAGGCCAGCGAGGACGCTGTGTTCTCGGTCGGCCCCTACTCGTTCCGCCCCGGCTCCAAGATGCTGACCGCGGCCAATGCCCGCAAGGTTCGCCTCACCGAGAAGGAAACCGCGATCCTGCGCTTCCTCTACCGGGCCGGCCAGATGCCGGTCTCGCGCGAGACCCTGCTCCAGGAGGTCTGGGGCTATAATTCCGGCGTCACCACCCACACGCTGGAAACCCACATCTACCGCCTCCGCCAGAAGATCGAAAAGGACGCCGCCAACCCGGAAATCCTGGTGACGGAAGCCGGTGGCTACAAGCTGGTGCCGTGATACGTTCCAGGAACGCGCGATTCGTCGTAAATTAGCGCGTTTCACGAGCCACGGACCGGAATGTCGATCGACGATGACGTAGCGCTGCTCGAGCGTGTCCCGACACTGCGCCTGTTGGGAGACGCCTCGTTGCGCATGCTGGCGATCGGCTCCGAGCAGCGCGATTTCGTCCGTGGCGATATCCTGTTCAATCTCGGTGACGATGCCGACGCCGGCTTCGTGGTCCAGCGCGGCGCCTTTCGCGTCGATGACGGCGCCGGCGCCGAGATGATCGCAGGCCCCGGCACGCTGATCGGCGAGCTCGCGCTGGTGGTGCCGATGAAGCGGCCGTCCGGTGCGGTCGCGCTGGAGCATTCCTCCGTCATCCGCGTCGCGCGCAGCCTGTTTCAGCGCGTGCTCGAGAGCGACCCCGCCGCGGCGGTTCGCCTCCGCGATGAATTCGCTGTTCGCTCCAGCCAGATCGCGAGCGATATTTTGATGGCCGGCGCGAAGCTGACCAGCTGAAGGTCTCGGCTAAGGGACGTCAAACGTCCAGGGTCACCGTGACAGGCACATGGTCCGAGGGCCGCTCCCAGCTGCGGGCATCGCGCAGAATCCTGAAATCCTGCACCGCATCCTTCAATGCGCGCGAGACCCAGATGTGGTCGAGCCGCCGGCCGCGGTCGCCGACGGTCCAGTCTGCGGAGCGATAGCTCCACCAGGTGTAGACCTTTTCCGACATCGGAATGCGGTCGCGCGCGACGTCGACCCATTCGCCGGCTTCGAGCGCGGCCCTCAGCTTCTCGGTTTCGACAGGTGTGTGCGAGACCACTTTGAGAAGCTGCTTGTGCGACCACACGTCGTTCTCGTGCGGCGCGACGTTGAGGTCACCGACCAGGATGTGGCGGTCCTCTCCGCGCGGATGCAGCGGCTCGCAGGCCTTCATCTCGTCGAGGAAGCGAAGCTTGTGGTCGAATTTCTCGTTCAACGCGGGATCGGGGATGTCGCCGCCGGCGGGCACGTAGAAATTATGCACGACCAGCGGCTTTGCGATGCTGGCTTTCTCGCCGAACGAAACCGAGATGTGGCGCGAATCCACCTTGTCGCAGAAGGTGCGGATGTCGGTCGACTCGAACGGAATCTTCGAGACGATGGCGACGCCGTGATAGCCCTTCTGCCCGTTCAGCGCGACGTGCTCGTAGCCGAGGCGCTTGAAGCGCTTCAGCGGAAACGCGTCGTCGATGCACTTGGTTTCCTGGAGACACAGCACATCCGGCCGCGCGCTCTTGAGAAACTTCGCGACCAGATCGATGCGCAGCCGCACCGAGTTGATATTCCAGGTTGTCAGGGAAAGACGCATGAGGAATGCGTCTTAGCAAGCTCTCGGAGGGTGGGCAAAGGCGCAAAGCGCCGTGCCCACTGTCTTTTCGAATTGGACCTAGCCCGGCGACGGGATGTTGTAATTGGTGAAGTCGATCTTGAACATGTTGGGATCGAGCTTCTTGCTCGCATCGAGATTGTAGACTGCGACCGTGGTGTCGTAGCCCTGCGGGTCCGTGACGGTCCATTGCTTCAGCTGACCGTCCTTGGCGCCGATCATCAGCAGCAGGCGGCTGGTACCGACCAGGGCCTGCTTCTCTTCGATGGTCACGCTGATGAAGAGATCGTCGGCGGTGACGTTGACGACGTTGGTGTCCTTCATCAGGTCGATGCGGTCGGACAACAGGAAGCGCAGCGGCGTCTGCGACAGCGGATAGACGTCCTGCGTCGCCAGCTTGCGGTCGCGCACCACCACCGAGGATCCGTCGGCGATGATGTCGATCGGGCTCGGCGGATCATATTCGAAGCGGACCTTGCCCGGCTTCTGGATGTAGAAATCGCCCTGCGTCTTGCTGCCGTCGGGGCCGACCTGCACGAAGTTGCCGACCAGCGTCGACAGCGACGACAGGTAGGCGCTGACCTTGGCGGCCTGCGCTTTCTGGTTCGCATCGAACGTCTGGAAGATGCTGCTCGGCACGTTGCGGCGCGGATCGGGAATGATCGGATTCGGTGGCGCCTGGGTTGCGCCCGTGATCGACGGTCCTGCCGCGGGCGCGGCATTGTCGCGGCCCTTCGGCGCCGGCTTCGGCACGGGCACGTTCTGCGCAAACGACGCTGCGGTCACCATCGCGGCGGTGACGAGAAGCACGCCCGCCACGCGCGCGCACCGCGCGGCGAGAGGGGCAGCGAATCCAATGTTCGGATGTCTGGTCAACGCGTCGTCCTGTGTGGCTGGGCGTCGTTTTAGCGTGATTTCGGGCAAAAGCAGAGATCGATTTTGCGTGAAAAGAGCATTCCGAGGCTGATGCCTCACATGTGGCTGTCTTCTTCCTCGACCAGAATCTCGCGCTTGCCGGCGTGATTGGCGGGTCCGACAATGCCTTCCAGTTCCATGCGCTCCATCAGCGATGCGGCGCGGTTATAGCCGATTTGCAGGCGCCGCTGGATGTAGCTGGTCGAGGCCTTGCGGTCACGTTTGACGATCGCAACGGCCTGCTGGAACAGATCGCCGCCGCCATCCGCGCCCATTCCACTGGCGTCGAACACGGCGCCGCCATCCTCGTCCTCGGTCGGCTCTTCGGCCGTGACGGCTTCCAGATATTCCGGCTGACCCTGTGTCTTGAGGTGGCGCACCACCTTCTCGACCTCGTCGTCGGACGCGAAAGGTCCGTGCACGCGGCTGATGCGGCCGCCGCCGGCCATGTAGAGCATGTCGCCCTGGCCGAGCAGCTGCTCGGCGCCCATCTCGCCCAAAATGGTGCGGCTGTCGATCTTTGAGGTGACCTGGAAGGCGATGCGGGTCGGGAAGTTCGCCTTGATGGTGCCGGTGATGACGTCCACCGACGGGCGCTGCGTCGCGAGGATTACGTGCAGGCCAGCAGCGCGCGCCATCTGCGCGAGGCGCTGCACCGCGCCTTCGATGTCCTTGCCGGCGACCATCATCAGGTCGGCCATTTCGTCGACGATGATGACGATGTAGGGAAGCGGATCGAGCGAGAGCTTCTCTTCCTCGTAGATCGCCTTGCCGGTTTCCTTGTCGAAGCCGGTATGCACGGTGCGCGTCGGCTCTTCGCCCTTGGCTTTCAATTCGCCCAGGCGCGTGTTGTAGCCGTCGATGTTGCGCACACCGAGCTTGGCCATGTTCTTGTAGCGCTCTTCCATCTCGCGCACGGCCCATTTCAACGCGACCACCGCCTTCTTCGGATCGGTCACGACGGGGGTGAGCAGATGGGGGATGCCGTCGTAGACGGACAGTTCGAGCATCTTCGGATCGACCATGATCAAACGGCACTGATCGGGGCGCAGCCGGTAGACCAGGCTCAGGATCATGGTGTTGATCGCAACCGACTTGCCCGAGCCGGTGGTGCCGGCGATCAGCATGTGCGGTGTGCGTGCGAGGTCGATGATGACGGGATCGCCGCCAATGGTCTTGCCGAGGCACAGCGGCAGTTTCGCCACCGTGTCGACGGTTTCCTTGGCGACCAGCAGTTCGCGCAGATAGACTTTTTCGCGATGCGCGTTCGGCAGCTCGATGCCGATGGCATTGCGGCCGGGGACGACGGCGACGCGCGCCGACAGCGCGCTCATCGAACGCGCGATGTCGTCGGCAAGACCGATCACGCGCGACGACTTGATGCCGGGGGCAGGCTCCAGCTCGTACAGTGTGACGACGGGGCCCGGATTGGCTTTCACGATCTCGCCGCGGACGCCGAAGTCCTGCAGCACGCCCTCGAGCGAACGCGAATTGGCCTCCAGCTCGGCCTTGCTGAGCGGCTGCCGATCGCCGGCCTTGGGCGCAGCCAGCACGGATACGGACGGAAGCTCGAACTTGTCGGAGGATTTCCTGGAAGCGGCTTTCGGTGCAGCCTTCTTGCGTGGCGCACGTGCGACCGGCTCTTCCTCTTCTTCCTCCTCCTCTTCCTCTGCTTCCTCGTGCTCGTCTTCGTAGTCCTCGTCCTCGGACTGCGGCGAGATCGAAGGCGCGGCGCGGCCGCCGCCGAGATTGGGCTCCTGCCTGCTGAACGAGACCGGCTTGGCCTTCGGTCCGCTCGAGACCAGCGAGCGATAGGCCGCACCGAACAGCCAGATCAGTCGCGCCTTGGTGCTCATTAGCGCGTGGAACAGCCAGCCCAGCGACACCGAACCGCGATCGCTCTCCTCGTCTTCATCGAGCGGCTTGTCGTCGTCCTCGATCTCCGCGAGCTCGTCGTCATGCGCGCGCGCGCCGAGTCCGCACGCGATCAGGAAGGTCGCGGCCAGCGCGACGAACAGGATGGCGCCGAGCACCATGCGATAGATCGCGCCGGGCGGTCCGAAGATTACCGCGGGTGCGCGCACCAGCGCATCGCCGACCACGCCGCCGAGCCCGGTCGGCAGCGGCCAGGCGCCGCCATGCGGCCAGCAGCTGACGAAGCCGGCCGTGATCACCGTGCAGAGAATCCAGGAGCCGAGCCGCAGCGCCTCGCGATCGAACGGACGGTGGGTCATCATGCGCCAACCCCACACCGCGACGGTGAGGATCAGCATGATCGCGCCGAGCCCGAGGATCTGCATCGCGAGGTCGGCGCCGATGGCGCCGGCATAGCCGAGGATGTTGTGGATCGGCCGCGAGGTCGCGTGGCTGAGGCTCGGGTCCTGCACCGACCAGGTCATCAGCGCGGCGGATGCGACGCCCGAGAGCGTGACCAGACCGAGACCGGTGAGCTCGCGCACGCGCCGGCTCAGCGCCTCGCGAATCGAGGGCGGCAGATGGCCGACCAGGGGAATCACACGTTCGATCGTCGACATGCTCATGGGCCCCGCCTAACCCAGAGTTTCGACCAGCCGGTGCAGCGCCTGCGCCGTGGTCTCACCATCCTGAACCAGCGCGAGGCGAATGTAGCCCGCACCGGGATTGAAGCCATCGGGCTGAAGCCGCGCCAGATAGGAGCCGGGCACCACGCGCACGCCGGCTTCCTTGAAAAGCTTGAGAGTCACCGAGACATCGTCGCCGATCTCGGACGTGTTGAGCCAGACGCAGAAGCCGGCGTCGGGCCGGCGATAGCCGTAGCGATTTCCGATGATCTGGTCGGCGAGATCGAACTTGATCCGGTAGAGTCTGCGGTTCTCCTCGACATGCGCTTCGTCGCCATAGGCAACGGTCGCGACATGCTGGAGCGGCACCGGCACCTGAGGTGCCGCGATGTTGCGCAGCTCCAGGAACATGCCGATGAACGTCTTGTCGCCGGCGGCAAAGCCGACGCGCAGGCCCGGCAGGTTGGAGCGCTTCGACAGCGACTGGAACGCAGCGACGCGGGTGAAATCGGGGCCCGCGCATTCGAGCGCGCTGCCCGGTGCCTCGCGGGTGTAGATCTCGGAGTAGCACTCGTCGCTGAGGATCATGAAGTTATAGCGATCGGCGAGGCTCTTCAGGCGCGTGAAATAATCGCGTGAAGCAACTGAGCCCTGCGGATTGGCGGGCGAGGCCAGGTAGAACGCCACGGCGCGCGCGAGCGTCGCCTCGTCGATGGCGTCGAGATCGGGAAGGAAGCCGTTGTCGACGGTGGTCGGCAGATAGACCTGCTCGCAGGCCGCGGCACCGGCGCCGGCGCCATAGACCGGATAGAACGGGTTCGGCATCAGGATCGCGGGCTTGCCGGGCTTCGGCCCGACATAGCGCGCGGCAGCAATCGCAGCGAGGAACAGCCCTTCCCGGCTGCCATTGAGGACCAGAATCTCGCTCTTGGGGTCGAGCGGTCGCGGCAGCCTGAAGCGCGACGATAGCCAGGTGCTCGCTGCCTGGCGGAACGGCTCCATGCCCTGGTTCATCGGGTAGCGGCCGAAATCGGCGATGTGCTTGGCCAGCACCGGGCCGACGAAATCAGGCACCGGATGCTGCGGTTCGCCGACCGCGAGCGAAATCAAGGGCTTGCCGGGTTGATGCGGCGCCAGCAGCTCGTTCAGCCGGACGAAGGGCGAGCGTTCGTTGTTGGAGCTTCCACTGGCCTGCGGCGCACGGGTTGAAGCGGTCATGACCATTCTGGGCGCCAGTACTCTCGGAACGGCCGGTCGCGCGCGGGCGCCGGCGGGAAAGCGGTTCAGTTCACCATAGATAGGGCGAGGTTAAGACGCGATTAACCATCGGCCGGCCGGCCCGTCCAGAGCGGGAATAATGAGGCCGGATAACAACGGGATGCATGGGCTGCAGAGCCGGGCCGGTTCCTCGACCTCTCCCGCTTGCGGGAGAGGTCGGCGCGCAAGCGCCGGGTGAGGGAGTTCACGCCCTCGATGCCGTTCAATGCCCTGGCAGCTTGTCGAATGTCGTCATGCCCGCCGGGATCGCGTGGAACTCCTGCTTGTCGCAGGTGTAGATCGCCATCTGCGGATGGAATTGTTTTGGTTCGTCGAGCGTGCCGACCTTCACGATCGCGGCCGGCAGTCCCGGCACCTTGGTCACCAGATGGGTGCCGCACTCGGCGCAGAATTCCCGCGTCACGGCGCGGGCGAGGTCCTTGCGCGTGAATTGCTTGGGCTGTCCGGTGATGTAGGTGAAGCCGCCCGCCGGCATCGCGATGAAGGTGTTGGGCGCGCCGCCCGAGATGTACTGGCATTCGCGGCAGTGACATTGGGCCTGCATCATCGGATCGCCCTCGGCCACATAGCGCACTTCGCCGCAATAGCATCCGCCTTCCAAACGCATGACGACCTCCCGGCTTGTTGTTCTTGAGGTCATCATTTCTGCGCCGGCAATCCGGAATGGCAATCCTTTTCTTCTGTGCGCGGCCAAAAGAAAGGGGCTCCAACTCGCGCTGGAGCCCCTCAACGGTCAGGGCATTGCCGGGTATGTGCCCGAACCGTAGGTGTGGACGCGATCCCGAAGAAGATCGCGCCCGGGAGAACAGTTACATGTTGTAGGCGCGCTCGGTGTGGTCGGTGATGTCAAGGCCTTCACGCTCGCTCTCGACATTGGCGCGGAGGCCGACGATCACATCGACGACCTTGTAGAGGATCGCCGAACCGACGCCGGACCACACCAGCGTGGTGCAGACGGCTTCGATCTGGGAGAGCATCTGCGCGGCGAAGTCGTAATCGGCAACCTTGGGCGGGATCGCGGTGTAGTCCATGATGCCCGCACCACCGAGCGCCGGATTGACCAGGATGCCGGTGCCGAGGGCACCGATGATGCCGCCGACGCAGTGCACGCCGAACACGTCGAGCGAGTCGTCGTAGCCGAGCGCGTTCTTCACGACGGTGCAGAAGAACAGGCAGGCCACGCCGACCACGAGGCCGAGGGCGATCGCACCCATCACGCCGGAGTAGCCGGCGGCAGGCGTGACGGCCACGAGGCCCGCGACAGCGCCGGAGATGATGCCGAGCACCGACGGATGGCCCTTCATGATCCACTCCGCGAACATCCACGACAGCGCGGCGGCGGCGGTGGCGACGAAGGAGTTGGTCATGGCGAGGGCTGCGCCACCGTTGGCCTCGAGGTTGGAGCCGGCATTGAAGCCGAACCAGCCGACCCAGAGCAGCGAGGCGCCGATCATCGACATCGTCAGCGAGTGCGGAGCCATCAACTCCTTGCCGTAACCGACGCGCTTGCCGATCAGGAGTGCGCCGACGAGGCCTGCGATGCCGGCGTTGATGTGCACCACGGTGCCGCCGGCGAAGTCGATCGCGCCCTTCTTGAAGATCCAGCCGGCGTCGGCGTTGATCTCGTCGAGCTTGGCCTGGGCCGCGGTCTTCGCCGCCGCATCAGTCGCGGCAGCCAGAGCCTTGGCGGCGTCCTGGATCGCGTCCGGGCCGGGCCAGTACCAGACCATGTGCGCGATCGGGAAGTAGATCAGCGTGACCCAGAGCGGGATGAACAGGGCGATCGCCGAGAACTTCATGCGCTCGGCGAAGGCGCCGACGATGAGGGCGGGCGTGATCGCCGCGAAGGTCATCTGGAAGCACATGTAGATGAGCTCCGAGATGTTGGCGTCGACCGAGAAGGTCGCGACCTTCGAATCGGTGGTGACGCCCATCATGAAGGCCTTGGAGAAGCCGCCGATGAAGTCGGAGCCGCCGGTGAAGGCGAGGCTGTAGCCGTACACGGCCCAGATCACGGTGACGACGCAGACGGTGTAGAACACCTGCATCAGCACCGAGAGCATGTTCTTGGAGCGAACGAGGCCGCCGTAGAACAGCGCGAGGCCCGGGATGGTCATCAACAGCACGAGCACCGTCGATGTCAGCATCCAGGCGTTGTCTCCCTTGTTGACCGTCGGCTCGGCATAGGCTGCGGTCGCAGCGAACAGGCCGACTGCGAGAGCCGCCAGTCCCGCGCCATAGGGACGCTTGAACGTCATTTCATTTACTCCTGATTGGATTTTGGTTGAGCGCGAAATCAAAGGGCCGCGGCGTCGGCCTCGCCGGTGCGGATGCGAACCGCGTGATCGAGATTGATGACGAAGATCTTGCCGTCACCGATCTGTCCGGTCTTGGCGGCGGACGTGATCGCGTCGATGGTCTTGTCGACCTGCTCGGAGGCAACGGCGACTTCGATCTTGATCTTGGGCAGGAAGCTCACGGCATATTCGGCGCCGCGGTAGATTTCCGTGTGGCCCTTCTGACGGCCATATCCCTTGACTTCCGTCACCGTGAGACCGTGAACGCCAATGGCGGTCAGGGCGTCACGGACTTCTTCCAGCTTGAATGGCTTGATAACCGCCATAACAATTTTCATGGGTCCTATCCCCGCTTGGCCCGGTCCGGACATGGCCGGGCACTTCTCGACTGGTTCGCCACGAGGGAGAAAGTTCACTACGCGGGCACAGCCGGACCCCTTAGAATCAAATGCCGTGCCAGATCGGCCTGCGTGCCTAACGCGTTATGAAAACGGAGCTTTTTGCGGGTGACGGGTGTTCCGCTGCAGTGCGCTAATACGTCGCGCTTAATCCATGATCATGCCTGATCAAAAAGCAGGCATGACAGGCTGCCGACACAATTGCTGCTCAAGCGTCGGGCAATCATAGGGTATCTGATGACGGAGAGCGCCTGTCGGCGGCTCTCACTGCTGGGCGGCTTCGCGCTCTGCAAAAACCCGGTCGACGAGGCCCCATTCGACCGCCTGCTGCGCGGTCATGAAGTGGTCGCGGTCCAGGGTCCGTTCGACCTCCTCTTCGGTCCGTCCGCAATGCTGCGCGTAGAGCCTGGTAATGCGGCGCTTGGTCTCCTGCATCTCGTTGGCGTGGATCAGGATGTCGGAGGCCTGGCCCTGGAAGCCGCCGAGCGGCTGATGCACGTGAAGGCTGGCATTGGGCAGGGCTGCGCGGTGACCAGCCTCGCCGGCCATCAGCAGGAATGAGCCCATCGAGCGCGCGGTGCCCATGCACAGGGTGTGCACCGGCGCCTTGATGAACTGCATGGTGTCGTACATGGCGAGACCAGAGGTGACCACGCCGCCATAGGAATTGATGTAGAGATTGATCGGCCTGTTCGGATTCTCCGCCTCCAGGAACAACAGCTGCGCGCAGACGAGGCCGGACATCGCGTCATTGACCTCGCCGTTGAGGAAGATGATGCGCTCGCGCAGCAGCCGCGAATAGATATCGAAGGATCGTTCGCCGCGCGCGGATTGTTCGACGACCATAGGGACGAGCTGAAGCATGTCGCGCATCGGCGACCTCCATGTCTGCAGGTGATGAAGTTCGTGTGCTGCTAGGCTGCTGCGCGCATCAGGCAGCAATTGCTGTTGGCCGGCTGCGGCAGCTTCGTGCTGACCTCGCAGGCCTGCTGGATGATGCGAAAGCGGGTGCCGCCTGACACGTTCGGCTCGATCCGGAAGATGACGTGGCTCTCGCGAAACGGCGGTTCGGAATCGCGCATCCGGTAGCGCACCTCTTTGCCCGGGATCGATGTTTCAGGTTCGGCGCCCGCAAGGTCGCAATCCGGCAGCCAGCGCTCGCGAAATTCGGGAATGGTCACGGCGCGCCAGACTTTTGTCGGCGGTGCATCGAAATCGAATTCGAGCACCAGCTTTGTATCGGGGCGATCAGGCTTTATGGCGTCGCTCATTGATCCAGATCCTTACTGATCCATGTCGTTCAAGAGATCGGCGAGTGCTTCCATGCGCTTCGGCCAGTAGGCGCGGTAGCGTGCAAGCCAGGCCCCGATGGCGACGATTCCGTCGGGATCGACCTCGTAATTCACAAAGCGGCCCTGTCGCTGCTCGCGCACGAGGCCTGCCGCACGCAGCACGGACAGATGCTGCGACATCGCCGGTTGGCTGATCTCCAATCCGTCGCGCAAGGCGCTGGCATTCAGGCTTCCGCCAGCGAGCTTCTCAAAGA
>Ga0310811_10004791_pt1 | contig 17047 bp, 25 predicted proteins | sample YCmetagenome_FD_207642 | JGI IMG/M metagenome (GOLD analysis project Ga0310811, IMG submission 207642) | Soil microbial communities from experimental microcosm in Duke University, North Carolina, United States - YC | ecosystem: Engineered > Artificial ecosystem > Soil microcosm > Unclassified ...
GCCCACGCTCACCCCACCGATCGCGTAACCATCAAAATCAAGATCCACCATGGCTTCTGCCGATGCGCGCCGCAGATCTTGAAATGTTCCGCCCTGCACGATGCCGAAAAGAAGTTGAGAGCTGATAGTTGATGGTTGAGAGACGCTTGTTCCTTCACTCCGACGTTGAGCGTTGGACGTTGAGCGTTGGGCGTTTTCCTCTTTCCATTGTTTGCACCTCTTCGCCCAGCGCGTCGTCATCTCGGCGCTTCGCGCCGCATAGTCGCGCTCGCAAGGATACGGAACGCACTCATCAAGTACCATTGCGATGTCGCTGCCAAGCGTGGCCTGAATTTCCATAGCGATCTCCGGCGAAATAAATGCTCGTGCGCCGTCGATGTGATTTTGGAATTCAGCGCCGTCTTCTGTGATTTTGCGCAACTTCGCCAGCGAGAAAATTTGGAACCCGCCGCTGTCGGTGAGAAGCGGTCCAGACCAGTTCATGAAATTGTGCAGGCCGCCAAGATGTCTGATGACGTCGAGTCCCGGCCTAACGAATAAGTGATAGGTATTTCCCAAAATAATTTGCGCGTTCAGTTCGCGGAGTTCGCGCGGACTAACGCCCTTCACGCTGCCTTGCGTGCCAACCGGCATGAAGGCGGGCGTATCGATCGTGCCGTGCGCAGTTTTTAATCGTCCGCGTCGGGCTTTTGAATGTTGATCTCTGGCGATGAGTTCAAAGTCGCTCTGCATGTGAGTGAGGTTCCTCGACTTCGTGCAGAATGACAATTGAACGCCCAAAATATTCTTTGCAGATCGTGATCTTGCTTCTATATTCGGCGCTTACCGCATCAGGAGCGTGAGAGAGTTTGTTGCGCGGCCTGAAGCGGGTTTTTTTGTCGCCCGGAGTAACGACCCTTTTGGCGGCGCTTTACTTTTAGGATTTGGAAAATGCCCACGATCAATCAGTTGATTCGCAAAGGACGCCGAAAGGTGTCGGTGAAGTCGAAGTCACCGGCGCTGGCGAGTTGTCCGCAGCGGCGCGGCGTGTGCGTGCAGGTGATGACGCGAACGCCGAAAAAACCGAACTCTGCGCTGCGCAAAGTGGCGAAAGTGCGGTTGACGAATGGCCAGGAAGTGATTGCCTACATTCCAGGCGAGGGGCATAATTTGCAGGAGCACTCGATCGTGCTCGTGCGCGGTGGACGAGTGAAGGATTTGCCTGGCGTGCGCTATCACATTGTGCGTGGAACCCTTGACGCGCTTGGTGTGGATGGGCGCCGGCGCGGTCGCTCCAAGTACGGAGCGAAGCGGCCGAAGGGCGGGGCTGCTGGTGGAGGCGGTGCAGCGAAAGCGGCGCCGGCAGCGGCCAAATAAAACAATCAAAGTTTGAAACAGACGATCGACAATGTCGCGACGGAGGAGAGTTCACAAAAAAGAAGAGCGTGTCGATTCCCGATACGGGAGTCCGGCTGTAGCTCGTCTTATTACGACCGTAATGGAGCGGGGCAAGAAATCGCTTGCCGAACGCGTCGTGTACACCGCGATTGATAAATCGCGCGAAGGCTCTGATTCAGTCGATCCGCTGGAGATTGTAAACAAGGCTCTCGAAAACGTTCGGCCCCGGCTGGAGGTGCGTTCCCGGCGCGTTGGCGGTGCGACGTATCAGGTGCCGATGGAAGTGACGCCTGCTCGGCAAATCTCACTAGCCATGCGCTGGATCGTGAAATTTGCCGACGCGCGAAAGGGACAACCATTGGCTGACGCGCTGGCGCAAGAGCTCAAAGACGCCGCAATGGGCCAGGGGAACGCGATCAAGAAACGCGACGATACGCATAAAATGGCACAGGCGAACCGCGCGTTTGCACATTTCAGATGGTGACAATTATGGCCACGGCGACAATGGAACCCAAGAAAACCACGGCGAAAAATCCAAACTCGCCGGATCGCAAGTTTCCGCTGCAACGAACGCGGAACATCGGGATCGCGGCGCATATCGACGCCGGTAAAACGACGATTACCGAGCGCGTTCTCTTTTATACCGGGATGATTCACAAGATGGGAGAGGTCCATGAGGGCACCACCGTGACAGATTGGATGGAGCAGGAACGCGAACGCGGGATCACCATCACTTCAGCAGCGACAACATGTAGTTGGTCACAGCGCAAGGAAGAAGGCGTTTACAAGATCTTCGAGGGGATCAAGCAACGCATCAATATTATTGATACTCCTGGTCACGTCGATTTTACGGCTGAGGTGGAGCGTTCGTTGCGCGTGCTCGATGGCGCGATCGCGGTTTTTGACGGTGTGGCCGGCGTGCAGCCACAATCCGAAACGGTTTGGCGTCAGGCGACCAAGTACAACGTCCCGCGTCTGGCCTTCATCAACAAAATGGATCGCGTGGGCGCGGATTTCGAAATGTCGGTCGACAGCATTCACAAGAAACTCGGTGCGAACGCTTGGCCGGTGTTGCTCCCGTTGGGCAGGGAAGACCAACTCAAGGGGCAGCTCGACGTTATTAACAAGAAAGCGATCATTTATTCAGACGACGATCAGTTCGGATCAACCTACGAGGTGACTGATGTGCCGAAAGAGCACGCCGACGCAGTCGAAAAAGCTTACAAAGACCTGATCGAGCAAGTTTCGAATCTTGATGACGAATTGGCCGAAGTCGTCATTCACGAACAGCCGGTCACTCCGGAATTGCTAAAAGCGGCGATTCGCCGGCAGACGATCGCGAACAAGTTTGTTCCGGTTATTGGCGGCTCCGCTCTGAAAAACATCGGTATTCAATATTTGGTCGACGCGGTTGTCGATTACCTGCCAAGCCCGCTGGACATTCCATCGGCCCAAGGCCAGAACCCTGATACGGGCGAGCCAATGGAAGCGGTGACCGATGATAATGGCACGTTCTGTTCTATCGCTTTCAAACTATGGAGCGATCCGTTTGTCGGGAAGCTGGTGTTCTTCCGTGTTTACTCCGGCACACTCAGCAAAGGCGACACTGTTTATAATCCGCGCACGAACAAACGTGAGCGGATTTCGCGTTTAATCCAGATCCAGGCGGACAAGCGCGAGGACATCGAGACGTGTTACTCGGGCGATATCGCCGCGATCGTTGGAATCAAGAACATCACGACTGGCGACACGCTTTGTGATGAGGATCACCCAATTCTTCTCGAGCCGCCGTCGTTCCCCGATCCAGTTATTTCAATGGCGATTGAGCCGAAGACAAAATTGGATCAGGAAAAAATGGCGACTGCATTGCAACGCCTCGCTGAAGAAGACCCGACTTTCCGCGTCTTCACTCACGAGGACACCGGCCAGACCATCATCGCCGGAATGGGCGAGTTGCATTTGGAAATTATTCGCGACCGCATGTTCCGGGAATTCAAAGTCGATGCGAACGCCGGCAAACCGCAGATCGCGTATCGTGAAACCATCACTACCGGCGCCCATGGCGTTGGCAAATTGATCAAGCAATCAGGAGGCCGCGGTCAATATGGGCACGTGGAAGTGGATGTGCGTCCCGCCGAGCGCGGCAAAGGTCTCACCGTCGAGAACAAGATCGTGGGCGGCATTATTCCGAGGGAATACATCCCGGCGGTGAAAAAGGGCATCGACGAAGCGGTGCTCAATGGCGTGCTGGGCGGCTACCCTGTTGTCGACGTGGAAGTGGACATCGTTTACGGCTCGTTCCACGAAGTCGATTCCAATGAGCTCGCATTCAAGATGGCGTCGATTTTCGCGATGAAAGATGGCTTCAAGCAGGCCAAACCAATCCTGCTGGAACCGATCATGAAGGTCGAGAACATCACGCCCGAAGAATATCAGGGTGATATTTGTGGCGACTTAAGCCGGCGCCGCGGTGCAATCAGTAGCATCGAAACGCGCGGTAATTTGGTGATCATTCACGCGATGGTGCCGCTCGCAGAATTGTTCGGGTACGCGACCGCAATCCGGTCGTTGTCGAAAGGCCGCTCGAGTTATTCGATGGAGCCGTCGCACTTCGAGCCAGTCCCGGCAAATCTCGTCGCGGCGATCCTTGATCAAAAGGAGGCGAAATGAGCAACGGACAGCGCATCCGCATCCGCCTGAAGGCATTCGACCACCGTATGCTGGATCAATCCGCGATTGAGATTGTGGATACTGCCAAGAGAACTGGTGCTCGCGTAGCTGGACCGATTCCGCTGCCAACATTAATCGAGAAGTTCACGGTCAATCGTTCCCCGCACGTGGACAAAAAATCGATGGAACAATTTGAAATTCGCACTCACAAGCGGTTGCTGGACATCATCGAGCCAACCGCGAAGACGGTGGATGAATTGAAGAAACTGAATCTGCCTGCGGGCGTTGACATTACGATTAAGATTTAAGCGGAGGCGCTTCTGAAACATTTGCGATTGAACGGTCATGAGCATCGGACTTCTAGGACAAAAAATTGGTATGACCAGCGTTTACGACGCCAAAGGCCGACTGTGTCCGGTGACCGTGATCGCTGCGGGTGATAATGTTTTGTTACGCCGCCTGACTGAAGACAACGACGGTTATTCGGCGGTACAAGTCGGCTTCGGCGTGCAAAAGGAATCGCGCGTGTCGAAGGCGCTGATCGGTGAATTCAAGAAGGCTGGAACCGGGCCCCAACGATTCGTGCGCGAATTTCGCCTCCAAATTGATCTTCCCGAGGGTGACGTCAACTTGACCGTTACGCAATTTCAGCCGGGCGACTTCGTCGATGTGATTGGCCGCTCGAAAGGCAAAGGCTTTCAGGGCGTGATGAAGAAGCACAACTTCCATGGGCAAGGGGCGGCGCACGGATCGAAAACGCATCGGCGCATCGGTGCGGTTGGCAATCGTTCCACGCCGGGACGCATTTGGAAGAACCAGGGTATGCCCGGTCACATGGGCGATCGGCGGGTGACGGTGCAAAATCTACAGGTGATGCAGGTGCGCGAAGCGGAAAAAATTATTTTGATAAGCGGCGCGGTCCCAGGACCGAACGGCAGCTATGTGATCGTCAAGCCTGCCATTAAACATCCAGAACGCATCAAGGCCCTGCATGCTGAGCACCGAAAGCATGAGGAAGAGGAGAAGGCGAAGAAGCCGAAAACTCTACGTGAAATGTCGCACAACAAATGAGCGCGAAAGTTTTAACTAAAGCCGGAGCGAAAGAAGCCAAGCTCGACCTGATCGAGGATGGCCGCGGCACGCAGGCTGTGCACGATACGGTAGTGGCGATGCGTGCGGCGCGACGTTCCGGTTCCGCCAACTCGAAGACCAAGGCCGAAGTAGATTTGTCGGGCGCAAAGCCGTGGCGCCAAAAAGGAACAGGTCGTGCCCGGGCCGGTTACAAATCCTCGCCGATTTGGCGAGGCGGCGGCGTCGTTTTCGGCCCGAAACCGCGTGATTATTCGAAGAAGGTTGGAAAGTCGGTTCGTCGGCTCGCTTTTCGAAAAGCGCTGAGCGAACGCATCAACGCCGGGGATGTTTTGACCATCGACAAGTTTGTTGTGTCGGAGCTGAAGACCAAAGCGTTCGTCGATCTTCTTAAAAAACAAACTGACGCCAAAAAGGTGCTCATCGTTTCCGATGCTTTTGACGAGAAAACCTACAAATCAGCTCGCAACGTGAAGTTAGTGAAACTTTCCATTGCGGCGGATGTCAACACAGAGCAGTTGCTCGCGTTCCAGAAGATTCTCATCACCGAAAAGGCTTTGGAAAAACTGGCGGAAAGAACGCGTCCTCCTTCGCCGAAAGCTACGGGGCGATAAAAATGATCGAGCTTTACGATATTATTAAGACTGCGTCGCTGACTGAGAAGTCAACGCTGATGAGCGAGAAGCAGAACAAGTATGTTTTTCGCGTTAGCCCCAAGGCCAACAAAATTCAGATCAAAAAAGCAATCGAACACCTGTTTCAAAAAACAGTCGTGGACGTGAACACGTGCAATTACGCCGGTAAAGAAAAACGCTTGCGCGGCCCTCTTGGACGTCGCCCGCGGTGGAAAAAAGCAATCGTGACATTGAAGGAGGGCGACAAGATCGATCTGGTCTAGTCCCGAGAACTTATGGCCCTCAAACAATTTCGCCCACTCACGCCGACTCAGCGTTTCAAGTCGCTGCCCGGATTCGATTCAATTACAAAGTGGCGGCCTGAAAAGAGTCTTCTTGAACCGAAAAAGAAAAGCGGCGGGCGCAATAACCACGGCCGGTTGACGTCGCGACATATCGGCGGCGGTCACAAACAGAAGTATCGGAAAGTCGATTTTAAACGGCATAAGCACGGTGTCGGAGCGGAAGTGATTGGAATTGAGTACGACCCGAACCGCTCGGCGCGCATTGCTCTCATCAAATATGCCGATGGCGAACTAAGTTACATTCTGGCGCCGAATGGACTTAAAGCTGGCGCGACCGTTAATGCCGGAAATGATGTCGCGCCCGATTTGGGGAATTCGTTGCCGCTCCGGGCGATTCCGTTAGGCACAAACGTTCACAACATTGAATTGACTCCGGGACGCGGCGGCAAGGTCGCACGAAGTGCCGGGCAACAGGCTACGCTTACTGCTCTCGAGGCGGGTTACGCGTTGGTGAAAATGCCTTCGGGCGAAATTCGACGCATCCACGAGAACTGCTTCGCGACAATTGGCCAGGTTAGCAACGTCGATCACATGAACGTTTCCAGCGGGAAAGCAGGACGTACTCGCTGGCAAGGACGTCGCCCGCACGTGCGGGGTATGGTGATGAATCCGATTGATCACCCGATGGGTGGCGGGCAGGGCAAATCAAAGGGCGGCGGCGGTCGCCATCATCCAGTCAGTCCATGGGGACAGCTGGCTAAAGGTTTCAAAACGCGCTCGAAACATAAACCGAGTGACCGATTCATTTTGGAAAGGAGACGAGCGAAGAAGAAGACTAAGCACTAGTCGACTTCTGACTTGAAATTTATGGCCAGATCGTTAAAGAAAGGACCCTTTGTCGAGTCGCATCTGCTTGAAAAGATCGATAAGATGAACTCGTCGGGCGTCAAAAAACCGATCAAGACCTGGTCGCGACGCTCGATGGTGACGCCTGATTTTGTCGGCCACACGTTTTTGGTACACAACGGAAAAACGTTTAATTCTGTTTTTGTCACCGAAAATATGGTGGGCCACAAGCTCGGCGAATTTTCGCCGACACGCGTGTTTAGGAAGCACGGTTCGCATACGGCGAAGGTGACCAAGTAAGAAGGAATTTCGAATTGCCGATTTCAGATTGCCAATTGAGAGGAAACGGCGGAAGCCGTTTCCAATTGGCGAGAGGGAGGTGGCAATTGGTAGCAGGGTTGTGCTTGATGGCTGCCTCGGCAGCGCAAGCACAGGGAAATAGTTCTTTGTCAGAATCCAACAGTGAAACAACGGCAGCGACGGCGGAGTTTCCGACGGCGGAAAATGAGGAATTGCGAAGGCAATTGTCCATTGCCCAGGAGTCTATGAAGGCTTTGACGAGCAGCTTGGCTGAATCGAATTCGGAGGCAGAAGAGCTGCGCCGCAAGTATTCAGATCTGCAGTTGCGAATGGAAGCGCTGGGTTTGGCGTCGGCGAATAAGGACCGGACGAAACTGGAGCAGCGTTTGCTGGCGGCAGTGAGCGATCTTCAACTGGCCCAGAAGGCGCGCGACGACTATCGCGACCAGATGCTGCGGCTAAACGAAGCGATCTTGCACTACATCAAGACTTCGCAAGGCGACGATGCGCAGGCGCGGATGGACGTTGAAACGCAATTGCGCAGCACGAACGACCTGGTCACGAAATCGACAAATCCGCAAGGAGCGCCGGAGCCGGGTTTAATGGACGGCGCCGTGATCAGTGTGAAGGAGGAGTGGTCGTTTGTTGTCGGCAATCTTGGTGAAAAACAAGGAGTCAAGATTGGGATGCCGATGCGGGTGATGCGCGATGATCGAAAGATTGCGACGCTGCGGGTGGTCGATGTGCGGCAGAAAATCTGCGGCGCGGTGGTTCAGGAAATGGATTCGAAGAAGGAGAAAATTAAAGTGGGGGACCGCCTCCAGGTGGATGCGCAACCCGACGTGGGTTTAAACTGATAAGAAATTAAAATGTTAAAGGGTTGAAGCGTTGAAGCGGATTGCAGCAGGCCGCTTTAACGGTTCAACGTTTTAACGAAGACGAAAGTCATGGAAGTTAGATCGACATATAAATATGCGCGGATTTCGCCGTTCAAAGTGCGCGAAGTCACGCGTGAGATTCAGGGTCTGCCTGTTTCGGCGGCGCTCGATTTGCTAGCGTTCACTCCGAAAAAGGCGGCGTTTCTAATCGGCAAAACGCTGAAAAGCGCAATCGCCAACGCGGAGAACAATGCCAACCTCAAACCTGACGGTTTAGTGGTGAAAGAGGCGACGGTTGGCGAAGGACCGACGTTGAAGCGTATCATGGCGCGGGCTCGTGGCAGCGCCAGCCGGATTATCAAGCGCACCAGCCACATTCGCATCGTGCTTTCGGACGAGATCGCGATCGAGACGCGGGAAACACGGAAAGCGAAACGACAAGCAGAAAAGAAAGCGGCGAAAAAAGAGGGTGCAGGCGAAGCGATACAAGGGGCAGCGCCCGAGCCGACAGTAAAATCATCGAAGCCGAAACGGAGTAAGAAGACGAAGAAACCATCAACGTAAAATATGGGCCAAAAAGTAAATCCAATTGGGTTCCGCCTGAACGTGAATCGCGACTGGCGATCGCGCTGGTACGCGTCGCCGCAGGAATTTCCCGCGTTTCTACATAACGACCTGAAGATTCGCGACTACGTGAAGAAAAAGCTTCAGTTCGCAGCAGTTGCCAAAATTGTGATTGAGCGGGCGTGGAATTCCATTCGGGTAACCATTCATACTGCGCGTCCTGGAATTGTGATCGGACGCAAGGGCGCAGAAATCGAGAAGATGACGGAAGAGATTTCCAAGATGGCCGACGGCAAACAAGTGAAGATCGACATCCAGGAAATCAAGACGCCGGAGCTCGATGCGCAACTTGTTGCCGAAAATGTCGCGCTGCAGATTGAACGCCGCATTGCTTATAGGCGCGCGATGAAGAAAGCCGTGCAAACGGCAATGGATTTTGGCGCTGAAGGGATCAAGCTCCGCTCCTCCGGTCGACTGAACGGCGCTGAGATTTCGCGTTCGGAATGGTACCGCGAGGGAAAAATTCCACTTCACACTCTGCGCACTCCGATTGATTACGGTTTTGCCGAGGCTAATACCGTGTACGGCAAGATCGGCGTAAAATGTTGGATCTGTAGAAAAGAAGAGCGGCCAGCGGAACCGCCGCCTGCGCCTGTCGCGCCGCCACCGCCGGCCCCCGAACCAGCTGAAGTTTAGGAGGAGCCTTTATGCCATTGATGCCAAAACGAGTGAAGTATCGAAAGGCCCAGCGTGGGAGCCGCAAGGGAACTGCTTCACGCAACCTGAGGATCGATTTTGGCGAGTTTGGTTTGCAGACTCTCGAACGCGCGTGGATCACAAACACTCAACTGGAAGCTGCCCGGGTCGCGCTTACTCGCAATATGAAGCGCAAAGGAAAATTGTGGATTCGTGTTTTCCCGGATAAACCGGTATCTGCGCGTCCACCTGAAACGCGTATGGGTAAGGGTAAAGGCCAGCCGATGTTTTGGGTCGCCACTGTGCGGCCGGGCAACATTCTGTTTGAACTGGATGGCGTGCCCGAATCGGTGGCGCGCGAATCGCTTCGCCTTGCTGCCGATAAATTACCGGTGCGAACGAAATTCTTAAGCCGGCATCACGTGAGGGCTGCCTAACAACCATGAAAATGAAAGAACTTAGCGAGCTGGCAATGGACGAGTTGCTGACCAAGCGGCGCGATTTGCGGCAGGAAAGTCTGCATTTGCGTCTGCAACAGCAAAGCGGTCAGCTCGAGCAGCCCAGCAGGCTCCGTCTAATGCGGCGCGACCTCGCCAGGATTGAAACAGAGCTATCGCACCGCGCGAAAAAACCTCAGGAAAAATAGATCATGGCCGAGCAAGAATCTTCATCACCGACATCGACGCAGGCTGAAACGCGAACTCGTGCCACGCGCAAAACGCGCACAGGCGAGGTCGTTTCCAGCCGCATGAATAAGACGATCATCGTTCGCACTGTTACCCGCGTGCCTCACCCGAAATTTGGTAAGATCGTTAAGCAGATGAAGAAATTTTATGCGCACGACGAACAGAACCAGGCGAAGCCCGGCGATACTGTTCGTATTATGGAAACGCGCCCAATGAGCAAACTCAAGCGGTGGCGACTCGTTGAAGTCGTTCAGAAGTAAAAGTAGGAGGGAGCGAAATTTCCATGGTACAAATTCGATCCAGACTGGATGTGGCTGACAACAGCGGCGCGCGCATGGCGACGATGATCGGTGTGATTGGCAAACAAACGATGTATGCCGGTATCGGCGATGTGATCACTGCCAACGTGAAGGAAGCCAGCCCGAACGGGACAGTTAAGAAGGGCGAAGTGGTGCGTGCAGTCCTGGTTCGCACGAAACAGCCAATCCGGCGCGAGGACGGTTCTCTACTGCGCTTCGATAACAATGCAATCGTGATTATCGACAAGGATTTGAATCCCCGCGGCACCCGTATTTTCGGGCCGGTCGCCCGCGAATTGCGTGAGCGCAATTTTATGAAAATTGTGTCGCTGGCTCCTGAAGTCTTATGAACCGCATCAAGCATCACGTTAAAAAAGGCGATCAGGTCGAAGTTATCTCGGGGAATTTCCGCGGCTCTTCGGGAAGAATTCTGGCAGTCTATCACGGTAAGCAACGCGTATTGGTCGAGGGCGTTCGCATTATCAAGAAGCACCTGCGAAAATCGCAGGATAATCCGAGTGGAAAAATCGCCGAACGCGAGGGCCCGATTCACATTTCGAATGTGCGATTGCTTGAGCGGGAGAAACCCGAAAAGGGCGGGAAATCCAAAAAAGAAAAACAAAGTGGTCGTTCCAAGCGGAGTGAGGAAGCCAGTAAGTAAGCGTGCGCTTAGAATGACAGATTGATCGTATGGAAAACGAATTTCGCCGTCACTATAAAGAGAACGTCATCCCGGCGCTGCAAAAACGGCACGGCTACAAAAACGTCCATCAGATTCCAAAGATCGAGAAGGTCGTAGTCAATACCTCAGTTGGCTCGCAGGCTGATGTGAAGCAAGCGCTGGAAGAGGCCAAAGCAGAGCTTGCTTTGATTACGGGACAGCGGCCTGTGGAAAGGCTGGCGAAGAAAAGCATTGCCAATTTTAAATTGCGCAAAGGTCAGGCGATTGGGGCCAAGGTCACGTTGCGCGGCGACCATATGTATGAATTTCTAGAGCGATTCATCAAAGCTGCCCTGCCGCGCATTCGCGATTTCCGTGGCGTATCACCGCGCTGTTTCGACAAGCACGGCAATTACACACTCGGCGTTTCCGACCAGTCGATTTTTCCCGAAGTCGAGCTCGACAAAATCAAGCGCAATATCGGATTTGATGTTACAATCGTCACCACGGCGCAAACGGACGACGAAGCCAAATCGCTGTTAAGCGAGATGGGCATGCCGTTCAGCGACCGGGCGAAGAAGCCCGCCGCGCAAGCCTCCTGATTTTTTATGAGCACTGTTACAGACCCTATTGCTGATTTTCTGGCGCGCGTGCGCAACGGCGCGCGTGCGCAAAAACTGGAGGTGCTCATTCCGTACTCGAAGGTCAAAGCCGAACTCGCACGGATCTTGAAAGAGGAAGGTTACATCTCGGATTACTCGGTCGACACGAGCGGCGCTCATCCGCGGATCAAAGTCATCAATAAACTTGTGGACCGATCGAGTGCGATTGCTGGATTGCGGCGGGTCAGTCGACCCGGTTTGCGCCGCTATGTTGGCGCGGATGAAATCCCGCGGGTCCTTGGTGGAATGGGTCTCGCGATTCTTTCCACTTCGCGAGGTATTTTATCGGGTCGCCAGGCAAGAAAACAAAAAATTGGCGGCGAACTGCTGGCCTACGTCTGGTGACGATTTGCGCTGTAACGATTTACCGGAACACAAGCTCATGTCACGAATCGGAAATAAAGCGGTCGAGATTCCCGACAAGGTTAAGGTGAACGTCGGCGACGGTGGACAGGTGTCGGTAGAAGGGCCGAAGGGAAAATTGCAATGGACGCTCCCCCGCGAAATCACGGCGAGCGTGAAAGACAACCGTGTATCAGTGGCGCGGGAAGCGGAGACACGTGGCGCGAAAGCGTTGCACGGACTTTCGCGCAGTCTCGTGCATAACATGATTCAGGGAGTCAGCGAAGGGTTCACCAAGCAACTGGAAATCGAAGGTGTCGGTTTCAGGGCGGCCGTCCAGGGATCGAACCTCAACTTGAGCCTCGGCTTCTCGCATCCGGTTGCATTTCCAATCCCGAAAGACATCAAAATCACGGTGGCCGATAACACCAAGATCACCATCCAGGGCGTGGATAAGAAATTGGTGGGGCAGGTTGCAGCCGATATCAGAGGTTTTTATCCGCCGGAACCTTACAAGGGCAAAGGTGTTCGCTACGCAGGCGAGCAGATTCGTCGCAAGGTAGGCAAAACGGTTCAATAGCATGGCGACATTTCGTAAGGCAGCGCGACAGCGCATTCATCGAAGGATCCGGAAAAAAGTTGCAGGCACTGCGCAACGGCCGCGCCTGGCTGTTCATTTTTCGGGAAAACATATTTATGCGCAGGTGATCGACGACGATGCAGGGCGCACGATTGCTGCTGCATCTACTGCCGAAAGTTCGTTACTTGGCGAAACTAAAGCGCGTGCAAATCGGGCGGCGGCAGAACTGGTGGGCAAAGCCATCGCGGAGCGCTCACTTGCGAAGAAGCTCGACTGCGTTGTTTTTGATCGCGGCGGGTTTATTTACCACGGAAAAATGAAGGTACTCGCCGATGCGGCGCGCGCCGGCGGTTTAAAGTTTTAATTCATGAATCAAACACACTCAGGAAGGCGATCAGACTCACGCAGACAAGAACGGGCGTCGACTGCAAAGGGGGACACGAGTGAGAAAGTCGTGTTCATCAATCGCTGCGCAAAAGTGGTGAAGGGCGGCCGGCGCTTCAGCTTTAGCGCCTTGATTGTTGCCGGCGATCACGATGGAAAAGTGGGATACGGATTTGGTAAAGCCAACGAAGTTGCAGAGGCTATCCGGAAAGCCTCCGAGGCCGCGCGCAAAGCGATGGAAAAGGTTTCACTAAACGAAAATACGATCCCGCATGAAGTGCTGGGCGAGTTCGATGGGGCGCGAGTGCTGCTGCGGCCTGCTTCGCCCGGAACAGGGATCATTGCAGGTGGTGGCGTGCGCGCGGTTGCGGAAGCGGCTGGCATTCGCGACGTGCTCGCGAAATCGCTTGGGTCAAGCAATCACGCCAACGTGGTGAAGGCGACCATCGCCGCTCTGAAATCACTTCGCCGGAAGGATCAAATTTTTAAGCTGCGCGGAATTCCGTCGCGCGATGGAAGAGGTGACGCAAATGATGCGGCTTCATAATTTGCGGCCGCGCCCCGGCTCGCGGCATCGCGTTAAACGCCTTGGTTGCGGTGAAAGCTCGGGACACGGCAAAACCAGCGGGAAGGGGAACAAAGGCCAAAAAGCGCGCTCTGGTGGAAGTATTCGCCTTGGCTTCGAAGGCGGACAAATGCCGCTGATTCGGCGATTGCCGAAGCGCGGCTTTAACAATGCTGCGTTTCATAAGCAATACGCGGTTGTTAACTTGAGTGACCTTAGTGCATTTGAGGCCGGCACCGTCGTAAACGAACAACTTTTGCGCGAATCGAATCTCGTTCGTGGTCATTTTGCCGGGATCAAAGTCCTGGGGGATGGCGAGGTAAAGCACGATCTCAAAGTGCAAGTCGACAAGATCAGTGCGAGCGCGCGCGAAAAAATCGAAAAGGCCGGTGGAACTGTCACGCTGCGCGAAGCCAGCGGAACTAGAAAAAGCAAAGCTGACGATGTTTCCTCTGAAGCAAAGCCAGAAGCCGCGGTCGCGAAAGCCAAGCCGCGGGTTAAGAAGACGAAATCGCGCAGCAAGAAAAGCGAATGATTTCGGCGTTCTTAAATACGGTCAAAATACCGGAACTGCGCCGGCGCATTCTATTCACGCTGGCTGTGATTGTGATCGTGCGCCTGGGTGCTGCCATCACGACCCCGGGCGTGAATCAGGGAGTTTTGCAAGAATGGTTTCGAACTTCGCTTAGTCAGCGGACCGGAGGCGGTCTGGCTGCATTGTTTAATTTGTTTAGTGGCGGCGCGCTGGAAAACTGCGCCGTCTTTTCTCTCGGGATCATGCCGTACATCAGCGCGTCAATCATGATGCAGCTGCTGACTGCTGTGATTCCGCAACTCGGCAGGCTGGCGCGCGAAGACGGTGGCCGCCAGAAGATTATGCAGTTGACGCGCTACACGACAGTAGTGCTGTGCATTTTTCAAGGTTACCTGCTGGCGCTTTCTTTTCAGCACCCGGAGTCGTATCACACGATGCTGCCCGGAATTACCGACACAATCAGGCAACTTGGCGTTCCGTTGGTGGATGATCTTGGATGGAGATTCCGAATCATAACAGTGATTTCCCTAACGACTGGCACATTGGTTTTGATGTGGCTGGGAGATCAAATCACCGAACGCGGAATCGGCAACGGCATTTCTCTCATCATCACGATCGGGATCGTGGCGCGCCTGCCGGCTGCATTGGTGCAGGCTTGGAAGACTTTTGTTCCAACGGGCCAAGGCGCGAGCCAAGTGAACCCCATGGTCCTGGTGCTGCTCGTGTTGGTTCTCATTTTTGTCATCGCCGCGGTGATCGCGATTACGCAAGGCGTCCGTAAAATCACCGTGCAGTACGCGAAGCGCGTGGTCGGGCGTAAAATGTACGGCGGCCAGACGCAGTACATGCCTTTGAAAGTGAACTATGCCGGCGTGATGCCAATCATCTTTGCCTGGGCGCTGCTATTATTCCCAGCCACGATCGTCAGCTACGGGTTCAAAAACAGTCCTACTGCCAATCGCATCGCCGCAGCGCTTTCGACCGGGTGGCCGCATTATCTCGCTCTTGCGGCAATGATTTTCTTCTTCAGCTATTTCTGGGTCGCCACGCAGTTCCAACCGACCCAAATCGCAGACGACTTGAAGAAATACGGAGGATACATTCCGGGAGTACGACCGGGAAAACCCACTGCGGACTTCCTCGATTACACCATGACGCGCCTGACTTTTGCCGGCGCAATCTTTCTGACACTGATCGCGGTGTTCCCAAGCTTGCTCAGCCAATGGCTGAACGTGCCGGTCATTACGGCTCAATTCTTCGGCGGCACAAGCTTGTTGATTATTGTAGGCGTCATGCTCGATACCATGCGGCAAGTGGAGACGCACCTGATTCAACGGCATTACGACGGGTTTTTGCGCAAGGGCAAAATCCGAGGACGATCGTTTGATCGCGCTGCGTATGCGCGCGGCGAAGCTGTAGGCAGCGGCACTTTGATCTGGTTTGGTGTGGGCATTGCGGTGCTCGTGATTGCCGGGGTCGCGATCTTTCTTTATCAGCGATAGGTGAAAAGGCGGCTTGTTCTTCTCGGCCCGCCTGGTTCCGGCAAAGGAACACAGGCGGAAATGATTACACGGCACTTCGGGATTCCCGTGACTTCGCCCGGGGCGATTCTGCGGCGTGAACGCGATTTAGGGACGCCTCTTGGGCTGGAGACTGCCGAAGTACTCCAGAGCGGCGGACTGGTCTCGGACAAGATCATCATCGAGCTAATCGAGGACTGGTTGCGCTTGCATGGTGGTCACGGATTTGTGTTCGATGGATTTCCCCGAACATTGCCGCAGGCTGAAAGTTTGATGTCGATGTTGACGAAGCTACGCACAGCGCTGGATGTAGCGATTTGGCTGGAAGTATCGGAGGAGACTGTGCGCGACCGCATTACTGGGCGGCTCCAGTGCGCGGAATGCGGTTTCACAACCAGCGCATCGAGCGCGCAGTTCGCCAACCGTCCTGTGTGCCCGTATTGCGACGGGCGACTAGAACGCCGGAATGATGATGATCTAGGCGTGTTGCAAACACGCTTGCAAGAGTTCCACACCAAGACAGAGCCTTTGGGCAACTTTTATAAAAAGCTGTCGATTTTGCATCGTGTTGATGGGAACCGCGACCGCGATGTGGTTTTTGCAGATATCTCAAGATTGATTGAGGACAAGACAGCGAAATGATTCCAATCAAGAACGCGCGGGAAATCGAGAAGATGCGGCAGGCATGTCGCACAGCGAGCGACGTCCTCGACCGGGTCGGCGATCTGATCCGGCCTGGAATTACAACCAAGGAAGTGGATCAGGCGGCCGCGGACTTTATGCGCGACGCCGGAGTAAAAAGCGCCTTTCTGGGTTATCGCCTCGGGCATCGCGTCTTTCCCGGGAACATTTGCATCTCTCTTAACGACGAAGTGGTCCACGGTATTGGCAGCCAGCGGCGCATTCAGTATGGCGATGTGGTGAAGCTCGACATCGGCATCATTCAGGATGGTTGGATTGGCGATAATGCCACGACTGTTCCCGTAGGAGTCATCGACGAGCGCACGGATGAATTGCTGCGCGCGACCGAAAACGCGCTCGCCCGCGCTATCAGCGTTGCCCATGAAGGTCAGCGGGTTGGTGACATTTGCGCCGAAATCGAAGATGAAGCGCGCCGATATGGCTTTTCGGTAGTGCGCGAATTTGTTGGGCACGGGGTTGGACGCAAAATGCACGAGGAACCCCAAATCCCCAATTACGGCAAACGCGGCAGCGGACCAAAATTGAAAGCGGGAATGACGCTCGCGATTGAGCCGATGATTAACATCGGCACGTCCGATGTTCGATTGCTCGATGACGGCTGGACAGTATGCACGGCGGATAGCCTGCCGTCCGCTCACTTCGAGCACACGGTTCTGGTTACAAAGGACGACCCCGAAATTCTGACGTGGCGCGCAAAGACGCAATCGAGGTAGAAGGCACTGTCGTTGAGTAGCTTCCTAACACCATGTTCCGTGTCGACATTCCAAGGGGC
>Ga0310811_10004792_pt1 | contig 17047 bp, 14 predicted proteins | sample YCmetagenome_FD_207642 | JGI IMG/M metagenome (GOLD analysis project Ga0310811, IMG submission 207642) | Soil microbial communities from experimental microcosm in Duke University, North Carolina, United States - YC | ecosystem: Engineered > Artificial ecosystem > Soil microcosm > Unclassified ...
ACGAGTTCTTTTTCTTCTGGCGCAACTACAGCCACTGCAGACCAACCCAACAGTTTAACAGCAAATGATTTTGATGGCGATGGCAAAATTGATTTAGCCATAACTTTTTTTAACTCTGCTTTTGTTTCGATCTATAGAAATACAAGCACTGCCGGCACAATCAGTTTTGCAACGAATGTAGATTTGCCCTGCTTAAGCAAAGGCTACAACATTGCTTCTCAGGATTTGGATGGTGATGGTTTTGCTGAAATAGTAGTAATTCACAGACCCAATCCAGGACCTGGTTCGTTTAGTGTTTTTCAAAATAAGAGTACATCAGCAAATATTAGTTTTAATGCTGTTGTGAATTATTCACTATCTATCTCGCGCAATCCACAGGCTTTAGCCATTGCCGATATAAACCTTGATCAGAAACCCGACATATTAATTGTAGGTGATCCATATACGGCAAGTACTACATGCTTGATGGTATTTGAAAATAAAATAGCATCTGGTCCTGTGATCACGATAACAAAACAACCTGCAGACGTTTCTCTTTGTGATGGAGCAACAGCTAACTTTAGTGTTGATGCATCAGGCACAACCAACATTACTTATCAATGGCAATTTAGTCCTAACACCGGCACCTTTGCAGACATTGTTGATGGTAGTGGTTATACAGGCACTGCAACTAAAAGTTTATCCGTAAACACAACCGGAAATTTTGGAGAAGGAAGATATCGTTGCAAGATAAGTGGAGATCTTGCTACCACTGTTATCAGCAATGATGAAGGTTTATTTATTAATGCGATACCATCACCTCCCACTACAACGGATGACTCAGACTGCAATCCAAAATCATTCGTACTTCAAGCTTCTGGTGCAAGCAATGGTCAGTATCGGTGGTACGATGCGCCTGTAAACGGACTCATTTCCGGTGAAGTCAATAGCACCTATACAACACCCGTTATCAACTCTACAACAACATACTATGTGAGTGTTAGCATTGCTGGCTGTGAAAGTACACGTACATCTGTAACAGCAGAAATAAAACCGCTTGCCAAACCAATTATCACATTTGATCCACCTGTTACCAATACCAGCCCGGTTAACTTATGTGGTGGGGAAACTATAAATATGAGCGTTCCTTCAGGTTTTGAAAGTTACAGTTGGTCTGATGGCAGTTCATCCAATTCAATAGATGTTAGCACTGCTGATGTTTACTCCGTTACTGTATTTGATACCAATGGATGTCAAAGTACATCAGCTTCAGTAACTGTTACCGTAAATCCATATCCAACGGCTGTCATTACGCAACAAGGCGATGATTTAGTAGCATCTACAGGTGATAGTTACCAATGGAATTATAACGGAACTGCTATTGAAGGTGCAACAAGTCAGTCTCTTCCATTTAATATTTTTGAATATGGTGATTATACGGTAGACGTAACTGTTAATGGATGTACTGCTACGTCAGATGAATTCATCAATCTTATTACAGCAGTAGAACCTTTAAGTAAAACAATCAAGATCTATCCAAATCCGATAAACGATCATTTCACGATAGAAAATAATTCAGGCGCTTCAGTCAACACTAAAATCTCTGACCAGCTTGGACGCACACTTTTCAATTCCAGTATTCCTCCGGGAAGTACTACGATTGAGAGCAACACACTATCATCTGGTCTTTACATTCTTGAAATTAAAAGTAACACCGATGTATTAATCAGTAAACTAAAGAAACAATAAGACTAAGCGGTTCAGATGTTTCCGTTCATTGGTCATTGACAATTAAAAGATATTAGTTATGCGATTTCTGTACTATTCTATTATTCCAATCTTACTCATCTTCACAGGATCATCCTGCACTGAAAATATTCCGGACTGCCCAACCAAATTCTGTATCCTCGCTACGGGATGGCAACTTATTGAAGTTTATGAAGACGATGTAAAACTGACGCAAGATGTTAGCAAGTATAAAATAACATTAACACTACCTGACGATAAAGTAGCAAAGGGTGATTATAATCGTGTCAACTCATCTGGACTACAAGATGTTGGCGCATGGGAAGTTCAAAACGCAGATGAAGTGTTGTTGTTGAAGCCTGAATCGAGTCCAAATGAGCCTTATATCATTGAATCTCTAACCTTGCGTAAGATGGTGTTAGTTATTAATCGGGATGACACCAAAACAGGGCCTAAGCAATTAAAATATTTGTTCGAACCTTTTTAATGCGTTGCAAATGAAAAAGATTTTACTTCTTCTGTTCTGTTTAACATTATCCATCAATGTCTTTTGTCAATGGTATATTGGACTTAAAGCTGGTCCAACATTCTCGAATTACAAAAGTAAAACCCCCTGGAAAGAAGTTACCAACCTTGGCTTTACCGTTGGGGCAACGGCATACAAGCAAGTGAATACGCACATTGGTTACATGGTAGATCTGCAATACATCCAAAAAGGATATTATCATAAAATTTGTAATTCTATCTCTGATAAATTAAAAGCAAACTACATCGAGGTTCCAATTATATTCGATTATACGTTCATCATTCCATCATTAAGAAATTTTAAAGCGCACGGCAACCTGGGATTATACACCGCCTATTGGCTCAGCGGGAAATATGTTGACAAAGGCATTGATGGAACAGGTGATACATTTGATTTTAAAAAGAACAAAGCAAGCCGCTTTGATGTCGGCCCTAATGCTGGTGGCCGAATAGAATACATTTTAAAGAATGGATCTCTTTCACTTGACCTTCGATATGAACTTGGTTTATTAGATATGCAGAAAACAAACGACAACACCAACAATACAAACAGGGCGCTGATTGTTGGATTGACGTATTACAAATTTCTGAAATAAAATCAGATCATTTTATTTTCAATAGCAACGCGCACCAACGCTGCCGTATTTTTTACCTGAAGCTTGGAGATTAAATTTTTTCGATGCGAATCCACTGTTGTAACGCTGATGAAAAGCTTCTCGGCTATTTCAATATTTGTTAATCCTTCAGCAACTAATTTCAGCACTTCAATTTCGCGACGAGTCAGTAAAGGTTGATTATGCTCCTGGATACTTTCTCGTATATCTTCATGTCCAAGCCAGTAACTTCCTCCATTGATAACTGCATTAATTGCTGTATCTATTTCCTCGAAAGAAGAATTTTTAAGGAGGTAGCCTTGTGCACCGGCATCACGCATCCCTTGAATATAACTGAGCTGATCAAAATTAGTAAGGGCAATGATTTTGGTGTCGGGATATTTTTTCCTCAACGTACCACAAAGCTCAATTCCATTTTGATCAGGAAGGTTGATATCAAGCAAAATAATATCTGCGGTATGATGCATAAAATAACCAAGGCATGAGGCAGCAGTCATAGCATATCCAACTACTTCACTATCTGGCAACCTGAGCAACATGGTCTGCAGGCCCTCTATTACCATGGGGTGATCATCTACTACAAAAATTTTTATCATGATTCTACCATAAAATCAATTGCTACCGAAGTTCCTTTTGCTGATGACAAAAGATCAACCTTGCCCCTAAGATACTCAACTCTTGAACGTATATTCAACCACCCCGCACCTTGTGTCTGCTGAGCCACATTAAATCCATGTCCATTATCTTCTACCGTAATGCTGAGGTGACTATCATGACGTGAAATCTGCACCAGCACTTTACTGGCATTAGCGTGCTTGGCAACATTATTAAGCAGTTCCTGAACGATCCGGTAAATTATTATTTCCGAACTATCAGAAATTCGCTTGGCCATACCAACAGTTTGAAAATCAATTTTAAAAATTCCTGTTTTATTCAATGCATCACAATAATCATTAACTGCCTGAACTAATCCAAACTTGATCAGCGCTTCAGGCATCATGTTATGCGCTACACGCCTCAATTCATTTATAGAATGATCGAGCATATCTAACGATCGTTCAAAAACCAACACATTCTCTGCATTCAGAATCATATTTGTTTTCATATTCAATAAAGAAAATTTAACACCCGACAATAATCCTCCCAGGCCATCATGTAAATCTTTCGCCATGCGCCTTCGCTCCTCTTCCTGACCTTTCAAGATAGAATCTGCTACCAACAATTGATTATCTTTCTCCAGTGTTTTAATGCGCTCTTCATTTAGTAGTTCATTCTGCTCCGCTATTTTCTGTTTCTGTGCAACGTTACGATAAATAAGCAAGGCTGCTATACAAAAAAATACAAAGACTCCTAACCCGGTATACAGCAGACTGGTTTTCTCTCGTATCAGCAGCGCCTGTATCTCCTTTTCTTTTTGAAGCTTAATAATTTCTTGTTCTTTTTTATTGGCTTCGAATTTAGCATCAACTAAAAAAATGCGGGCATGATTATGCGCTCTTACCAGGCTGTCGGCATAAAGCTGTTCTTCAGTTTTATATTCAAGTGCTTTAATAAGATTTCCTTTAATTCTCTCAAGCTCACTGTAGTCGTTGTAAGCTTCAGTAACCATGGGTTTGTAATCAAATGCTTTTGCCAGTCTTAAATAGATATTCAAATAACGTTCACATTCAACGTAGTTTTTCTGTCTGCGAAATGTGAGGCTGAGTTCGTGTGCTACATCGGCTATAAAATAGGGATCATTAAAAAGTATTGCCTCTCTGTAAGACTGTGTTAATTCGCCAATAGCTCCATGAAGATCATTGTTTCCTCTTTTGCACTGACCTAATGCGTTGTGATAATATGATTTTGATAAATGATCAATATTCAAATTGCTTACTACTTCAATGCGTCTTAAATATGACCTTGCTTCTTTTCCCTGGGAAAGTGCAAGGCAGGCTGTGATCAGTCTGCATATGTTAGGCATACTTACATCAGGTTTCTTCTTATCATTTAAATACGCTAGTGATTTTACGAGATGTTCCTTAGCTCGACCCCATTCTTTTATATCAGAAAAAATATAACTGATATTAAAATAAGCTATTGCAATACCTGCACTATCCTTCAATCCTTCAAGTTGTTTTATTGATCGTGTATAGTAACTGTGTGCTGTTTCCAGATCATTTAACAATGCATACAAGGCTCCCAGATTATTCAAGACCAATCCTTCATATCTCAGCCTAATTTTTTTTAATGCTTTGGTCTTGTTGAAACAAACAATGGCTTTTTCATAATTCAAAATAGAGTGTAAATAATCTCCTCTGTCGTATTGGATGTTACCCAGACCCCAATAGCAAGCTCCTTTAAAAAACTCTGAAACTCCTTTGTCTGACAAAATTCTGTGATAGATTTTACGTGAGGTGCGATAATCAATACGCTGATAAAACAACGCAATAGAAAGCCTTGCCTCCATTCTCAATGAATCTGAATTGTTAGTTACAGATTCTGCTTTCAAGCTATCAACATATCGGATTTGTTTATTGGTTAGCGTTGCCGGTGGAGAATTTGCCAGGCTATCTAATTTTGAATGAATCAGAAAATGCACAATCGTGTCAGCGTATTGTCCATACGTCTTTTCCATGAGCAGCACGAATACACAAATGACAAAATACTTTATCACAACATCTAATTTGAACAATTCATAAATGCCAATCAAAGTCTAAAGTAAAAATCCCCTTTTTTGGGGATGTATCCTTTTGTGAAAAGTACAACCTTTGAATACCCATCTAAGACACCCTTATGAAGACCTGCATTTCACTATTGTTTGCAATTAGCTTTTCAACAATTGCCTTTGGTAAAGTTTTAACGGTGAGCAACAATCCTGATCACCCAGCTCAGTTCCCTGATGTTCAGGCAGCCATAACAGCTGCTAGCAGTGGAGATACTATTTATGTTCATGGGTCGCAGTTCACTTACCCTGATTTTACTATCAACAAGAAACTCGTTGTTATTGGCGCAGGTTACAATTCAAACAATCAGTTTAACCAACCAACACGTGTAGGGACAATTTATTTTATCAAAGATACCGGTCTTCAAGACGGATCATCGTCTACATTAACCGGCTTCTTAATTACAAGTAATGTCTATGGTTGTGGCACATCTAGTGGTCAACTAGGTATCAGCAATGTAAAGTTTTTTCGAAATCAGGTAAATGGAACGTTTTACCTGCATAATGTTTGCTGCTTCCCAACAGCAACAGGATCTAACTGGACTATTTATAATAATCTGATAAACATTATTACCAGTGGAAGTGGCGGCTCAACATCACAGTCTGCATCAAACATCACCATGCAAAACAATATCATTTTTGACAACATCAATGGTTTCTCCATGAGCTCCGTTCTGATTGATCATAATGTTTTTCCTGGCTCAGATGCATTAAGTAACTTATACTACGCTACCGTAAGCAACAATATTTTCATGATGACTACAGGAAACATACTTGCCGCCAACGTTAACTTTAACACGTTCAATAAAAATCTAAGCATGCTTACAACGGTTGGGCCTAATGCACCAACCAATAGCTTTGCCGGGGGAAGTAATACAGAGTCAGGCAACTTCATTGGTGTAGATCCGAAGTTTGTCAATGTTACAAATCTCAACAGCTACTCTTACAGCTTTGATTATCGACTAAGCGCATCTTCAACAGTGCGTAACGTAGGAACTGATGGAACTGATCTTGGTATTTATGGTGGTGCATTTCCATATCCAAGTGGTGGCGCATCAGGAAGTGGCTATGATACCAGTCCGTTGCCTCCTATTCCTCAGGTCACAGAAGTCAATATATTGAATGCCACACTACAGCCAGGTTCTTCGCTCAATGTTAATGTGAAAGCTAAAGTCAATAATTAATCACCCTGATCATTCAGTTTACACGATTAATATGATGAAGAAAATATTCATACTGCTTTTACTCTGCCCGCTCGCGAATGAATTGAGAGGCCAGGTGCTTAATAAGGCAGAATATTTCTTTGACAATGATCCTGGAACAGGTAACGCAACCCCAATATCAATAACTGCGAGTGCCACCATTAATACTAATTTCAGCATCAACATTAACGCGTTAAGTACAGGTTTTCATAATCTTAATTTTCGCTTGCGCGATAATAACGGACATTGGAGTCATTTTCAAAGCCGCACTTTTTTTCTTACGCCGTTGTCGTCTGTTGTTCCTGCTACAAAAATTACAAGGACTGAATATTTTTTCGATGCTGATCCTGGAGAAGGAAATGGAACATCCATTACTATAACTCAAGGTGCAACGATAAATCAGAATACTGTCGTACCTATTACTTCATTAACACCTGGCTTTCACAATCTTAATTTTCGTTCGCACGATGACAAAGGTATATGGTCTCACTTTGCAACCCGCACATTTTATATTGTTCCACCGATAAATTCTAATAGTTCAACAACAATATCAAAAGCTGAATATTTTTTTGATAACGACCCAGGTATTGGTAACGGAGTAAATATCGCCGTTACTCCCGCAGGAAGCATCAATCAAAATACAGTGATCCCAATAACGTCGTTATCAGCAGGCTTCCACTATCTAAGCATAAGAGTAAAAGATGAAAAAGGAAAATGGTCTCATTCAGCAAGCCGTGTGTTTTATATTCTTGCCACGCCTCAAACTTCTGCATCATTAAAAAAAGCAGAATACTTTTTTGATACCGATCCTGGAGCAGGTAAAGCAACACCCTTACCTGTAACCTCAGCGGCTACACAAGACAATAACTTTGCACTGGATATTACTTCTCTCTCTCCTGGATTTCATAATCTGAATATTCGCTATCGCGATAATCGCAATCAATGGAGTCATTTTCAAACACGTACCTTTTATATTGTACCTACTTCATCATTGGGTGCAGCCAAGCTTACCGAAATTGAATATTTTATTGACAATGATCCTGCATTGAATTCATCGGCTGTTGGAAAATCTGTTTCGTTCACAGCTGCATCTTCTATAGATCAGACCTTTGCTCTTGATCTTACAGGAACACCTAAAGGAAATCACGTTCTATACATAAAGGCAAAAGATGAGAATGGTTTCTGGAGTGATGCTACAAAAGCAACGTTCACTATTTTATCATGTACACCTCCCGGAGGACCTACAGCACCTGTATCAAGTCGTTGTGGCGTTGGTACAGTAACACTAAATGCAACTGGCAGCTCTGGGTCACAGGTTTTCAATTGGTATGACGACGCGTCATCATCCACTATACTTTCTACTGGAAGTTCATTTCTTACACCTTCACTCTCTGCTACACGAGATTATTTTGTCAGCATTTATGATCCTGTAACACTTTGTGAAAGTAATCGTGTCAGCACATCAGCCATTATAAAATTTGCTGATAAGCCACTCATCAATCCATCAGGGTCACTAAGTTTTTGTGAAGGTGGCTCTGCTATTCTTTCAGCCCCTGCGGGATTCTCTCAATACAAATGGTCTTCTGGTGAAATTACACAACAGATATTGGTTAGTAATAGTGGTAAGTTTGCTGTGCAGACGGGTGATGGTACTTGCTTAAGTCCATCATCCGATTCTGTTACTGTAACTTCTGTTACGGCATTACCAAAACCCACCGTTACAGTAACTGGAAGTACAACCATCTGCGGCACAGGCTCTGTTGACTTAAGCGGACCTGATGGTGTATCGTATGCATGGTCAACGGGCGCCACTACAAAAACAATTACAGTTTCAGCAACGGGTGTTTATTTTCTTATTGTAAAGTCTGGTGCGAATTGCCCAAGTCTGCCTTCTGATCCTGTCGCTGTATCGGTACTAACTCCTCCCTGTAATGGCGGAGGTGGAGATACCAATCAACCTCCTGACATTGATAACAAACCATTAGCCTCACAAATTGAAGGTGTTGTTCAGGTAGATCTGACAACCTTAGTAAGTGATGCTGATAACAATATTAATTTCTCAAGCCTCCGCGTCATTAACAATGAAACATCGCGCGGTGTACCTGTTGTCATTGATGATGCTTACACGCTTACCATCAGTTACAAAGGCACGCCTTTTACGGGCACAGACCGTATCACGCTGGAAGTTTGTGATCTGGATGGCGCATGTGTACAGAAAGTGATAGACATCGATGTTGTCGGTCAGGTCATTGTGTATAATGGTCTCACGCCTGATGGTGATGGTTTTAATGATGTGATGCTGATCAAGTATGTGGATGTTGTTGATGGAGCATCTTCAAATACAGTTTCCATTTATAACCGATGGGGAGATGAAGTCTTTAAAGTAAAAAATTATAATAATGATGACAGAGTTTTTGCTGGAAATACCAACTCAGGAAATGAACTACCCTCGGGCACCTATTTTTACAAGATAACTTTTGCTGCTGGCAAAACCTTAACGGGATACATCACATTAAAACGCTAGAGAGATGAAAAATTTAGTCTGGCTTACAATCCTACTTGCATGTGCAACAAGTTATGCGCAGCAAGATCCCATTCATGCGCAATACATGAACTCGCCGATGTTAATCAATCCAGCGTATGCTGGTTGTACACGTGCTTTCAGCGCATCCATTGCATACCGTAAGCAATGGGTTGGTTTTGAAGGAAGCCCTGTTACCATGAATGCCAACGGCCACATAGCACTTGCTGATAACAAAATGGGTGTTGGAATAATTTTGCTTCAGGACGAAATCGGATCAAACAAAACAACAGAGGCTGAGATCACATACGCTTATCATCTTCCTTTGAAAGAAGAGATGCGATTATCGTTTGGACTACAGGCAGGTGCTGTTAACTACCGGAGTGATTACAGTAATCTAACCATCAATCCTAATGATCCTAAGTTTGCAAGCAGCAGCGAGTGGAAACCAAATGTTGGTGCTGGCTTGATGCTTATGAGTGAAAAATTTATGCTCAGTCTTTCGGTTCCTAAAATGCTAAGCGCCAGCAATGGTATTGACTCGCTTACAACAAGTTTATACAACAGACATTTTTATGGATTGGCTGCTTATCTAATCCCTCTCTCCTATCGCGTTAAACTTAAACCCTATGTAATGGCTCGTGGGGTTCAGCATGCACCTCTCTCGATGGATGTAGGTGTATCGATACGAGTAGATGATAGTTATACTATTGGAATTTTTACACGCAATCTTAACGCGTATGGATTTACTGCGCAGATTAATCTGGGTGATACATTCCGGTTTGGGTATGTATTTGAACTTCCTTCCAATAGTTCTGTGGGATTAAACTTTACATCGCACGAGGTAATGCTCGGCATGCGTATCAAAGCCCTGCGCTTTCATGATATTACTACTATCAGAAACTTTTGAACCACGAAGACGCTAAGGCACTAAGATTCACCAAGAATTGCGCAATTAGTCTTTGTGCTTCTTTGAGATCTTTGTGGCTTTGTGGTTCAAAGAAAGCTCTAGTCTCTATGGTTTAATCAGCTATAATTGCTTTGTTAATATTTTTAACGAGTGCAGGCCCCTCATAAATAAATCCTGTATAAAGCTGAACCAGGTCGGCACCAGCTTTTAGTTTTTCTAATGCATCGGCTTCATTCATAATTCCACCGACACCTATGATTGGAAAATTCTTTCCCAAACCAGCCCGCAGATAACGAATCACTTCTGTTGCACGATTTGTTAAAGGTTTGCCACTTAATCCACCGTTACCTATCTGTTCAACTACGCTCTTATCTGTTATCAAACCATCACGAGAAATAGTTGTGTTGGTAGCAATCACTCCATCAGCATTCGTCTCTTTCAAGATCTCAATTATATCGTCAAGTTGTTCTTTAGTTAAGTCAGGCGCTATCTTCAACAGAACCGGTTTATATTTGCTTTTAGCTTTACTCAGTTGGATAACGTAGCTAAGCAAATTTCGTAAGGGCTCTTTTTCCTGTAACTCTCGTAAGCCCGGTGTATTAGGTGAGCTTACGTTCAATACAAAATAATCTACATAGGGATGAAGTTCTTCAACGCAATAAGTATAATCATCAAGCGCATCGTTGTTTAATGTTGCTTTATTCTTTCCAATATTTCCACCTACAATTACAGACGACTTACGATTCTTTAAACGCTGAACCGCTGCTCGAACTCCTTCATTATTAAAGCCCATACGATTAATGATTGCGCTGTCTTCAGGTAATCTGAATAAGCGTGGCTTATCGTTACCGGGCTGTGGCCGTGGGGTTACGGTTCCTATCTCTATAAAACCAAAGCCAAGCGATGCCAACTCATCAATTAGTATGGCATTTTTGTCAAAACCGGCGGCCAGTCCTACAGGGTTTGTAAAACGCACCCCAAAAAGCTGACGTTCGAGTTTTTTATCCTTGAAATCAAAAAAAATCCTAAGCAAAGAAAGCCCACCTGGAAATTTACCAAGCGTTTTCAAAGCATTAAAAACCATGTAATGAACGCGTTCAGGATCGATTAAAAACAGAATCGGGCGAATAATCAATTTATACATGGGCGCAAAGATAAGACTTCGTCAGGCTCTTAATAATTATGAATAGCTTCTAAAAAAACTTTTTTATAGGTTAGCCTGAATTTTAGCTCTACACATGAAAAAAGTTCTGGGCACTCTGCTCCTGTTTACATCTATAATCTTTTCAGGTCATGCACAGAAACGGATTGGCGGCATGGCTGGTTATGCCACCGGTTTCAATGATATCAATATTGGAGCAAATGCTGAGTTCTTTATTTTTGACAAAGTTTCAGTTGCGCCTGATATGCTTTTCTATTTTCCGGTTACACGAGGCGATGTTCACAAAAACTGGATTGAATTTAATCTTAACGGGCACTATTACTTTTACACGCACAACATCTATGAGTTTTATGGCATTGGCGGGATGAATTACACCATCACACGATACAAGTACAATCTTGACAACAGCAGGCACTCAAAAGAATTACTAAATATAAATGTTGGCGGAGGAGTAAATTTCAAAGTCGCCAAAAACCTGATTCCTTTTTCAGAGATAAGATTTGTGGGATTTGCTGATAATATTATAGTTGTTGGAGGACTAAAGTTCGATCTGTAACCAACTCACTTACCTTTTCCCTGAACTGGAAATCTCTTATAGGCTGATTCAATTGTTACATCAAATAATTTACTGATATCTTTCATCACACTATTCATAGTGCAGTTAGCTGTCCATACTGAACTTTTGTTTTCGGTAATATCCAGAATCAAAACTCGCGTTTCGTTGCTCACTTTATAATTCGAAGCATCTATGGCCGTAGGATCATCCACCGGAGTCTGGCCGAGTGGCCCTGCCTTACGAGGCGTAAGTTTAGCAGTGACATCATACAGATAACTAATAACAAGTTGCGCAGTTGAATCTGTTGCCTCCTGATAGCCTCGCAGTGTCATTTGTTTGGTTACAGCTTCTTTTACCATTTCAAAAATCTGAAGCTCTTTGTGTTTTGACATATCGGCTGAAACTACCTGCCCTTGTATGACAGCAAATGTTTCGTACTTAGAGATCTTAACACCTTTGGCTTTCGATATTTTTATCTGACTCCATGCAGGCACAGAACCAACTATCGTGAAAACCAGAAGAATATAAATTATAGAATTGAACGGAGTGATTGATCGTTTCATAAGAAGTAAAAATACAATGAATTTAGATAGCGTCAACTGCGTGGATGAAATTCCTGGATAACCTGCCTCAGGTAATCGCGGTCAAGATGCGTATAAATTTCTGTTGTGGTGATCGACTCATGACCCAGCATCTCCTGCACGGCGCGGATATCGGCACCGCCTTCAATTAAATGTGTAGCAAAAGAATGCCTGAACGTATGCGGACTTATCGTTTTATTCAAACCAACTTTCAACGCCAGATTTTTGATGATGGTGAAGATCATAACGCGTGTCAGCTTCTTTCCATTTCGATTTAAGAAAACGTACGGCTCATATCCTTTTTGAGCAGGCTTATGTGGTGCCTTTCCGCGAATTTCATTGAGGTAAATTTGCAGATATTTTAATGCATCTCTGCCAATGGGCACTAACCTTTCCTTGTTACCCTTACCGAGAACACGAAGAAAGCCTTCATCAAAATGAATATAATTCAGCTTCAATTCAACCAGTTCAGAAACACGCAGTCCTGAACTGTAGAGCACTTCCAGTATGGCACGGTTGCGCGCACCTTCAGATGTGGAAAGGTCAATAGCTTCCAACAGTTTTTCAATCTCCGGAAAACTCAAAGTATCCGGTAACTTCCGTCCTATTTTTGGTGCTTCAATGAGTGCTGTTGGATCTACTTTAATAAGCTCCTCAAAAAACAAATACCTGTAAAATGCTTTTATACCTGAAAGAATGCGTGCCTGACTATAAGCACTCATGCCTAATTCATTAATGTATTGAAGAAGACCTTTCAACTGCTTGGCCGTTACCTGCAAAGCCGTAGTACCTGATGCCGTCAACTCAATATACTGATGCAGCATCTCTACATCATGCATATAAGCTTCGATAGAGTTGCCCGAGAGTGACCGCTCAAGTTTTAAGTAGCTGCCAAATTGCTTCTGATGAAATTCCCAGTTCAATGATTTAATATCAGTTATTACAAAGGTGCGAATTAGTTTTACCATATTTCTATTCAGCCTGTCATTTTCGTTGAATTAAACTATTCCACTTTTACTATCTTGCCTATCCAAAACTTTTAAATACATAAAGCATGAAAATACAAATTATCAATGGCCCCAATCTTAACCTTCTGGGCAAGCGTGAGCCAACCGTTTATGGCAATAAAAGTTTTGAAGATTTCTTTGCCGAACTAAAAACCCGATTCCCTGAAATTGAACTGCACTATTATCAGTCCAATGTAGAAGGTGAGCTTATTAACAAAATTCACGAAGTAGGTTTTAGTTTCGATGGCATTATTCTTAACGCTGGCGCATACACCCACACATCGGTGGCTATTCATGACGCTGTCGGTGGAATTAAAACACCAACCATTGAGGTTCATATTTCAAATGTATATGCACGAGAGGAATTCAGACACAAAAGTCTGATCACATCAAAATGTATTGGTATGCTCACTGGCTTTGGTATGGAAGGTTATGCTCTTGCTATAACTCATTTTAAATCACTGGCGGGGAAAGGTTAATCGTTAATAGTAAATCGCAAATCTGAAAGTAATATGATCTCCTTCTATCCCGGCCCTTCACGCATTCACGACGAAATACCTCGTTATGTGCAAGATGCTCATAAGCTTGGCATCATGAGCATCAATCATCGCAGCGAAGAGTTTGTAGCCATGTCTGAAACTACTATTGGGCTACTGAAGGAAAAATTAAACATCCCAAAAGATTATACCATCTTATATACAGGTTCGGCTACAGAATGCTGGGAGATTATAGCGCAGTCATTGATTCAGGAAAAGAGTTATCATTTATACAGCGGTGCTTTCGGTCAAAAATGGTTTGAATATACCAGCAGAATAAAAAGTGGTGCAGAAGCACATGCTTTCTCACAAGAAAAAAAAATCAACAGCAACGAGCTCAACTTCACTCATGAGGGAGTTATCTGTATTACACAAAATGAAACATCAAATGGAACACAAGTAACAAACAGTGTTATTCGATCCATTAAAAATAAATATCCCAATTATTTAGTTGCTGTGGATGCTACCTCATCTATGGGTGGAGTAAATCTTGATTTCAAATCTGCTGACGTCTGGTTTGCTTCTGTTCAAAAATGTTTCGGCTTACCTGCAGGACTTGCGTTGCTGATCTGTTCGCCACAAGCTGTAAAGCATGCCCGTACTATTAATGAAAGAGATCATTACAACAGTCTTCCATTCATGCTTGACATGATGGAGAAATGGCAAACACCTTTCACGCCGAATGTGTTAGGAATCTATTTGCTTATGCGCGTAATGAAAAAAGTTAAGCCCGTAAAAATTGTAGAAGAGAAAATTATTTCACGTTTTCAACAATGGGAAAAATTCTTTGACGATTCCAGTCACCTTAAGATTCTGATAAAGAACAAATCCGTTCGTTCGCATACAGTACTTCCTATCGAAGCCAATGCAGAGGTACTCACAAAAGTAAAAGCACTTGCCAAAAAGAATAATATGTTACTTGGTGAAGGCTATGGCGATTGGAAAAAGACAACCTTTCGTATCGCTAATTTTCCCGCATTAAAACAATCTGAAATTCAAGCGTTGAAAAAGCTGCTTAAGCGGTTTGAGGCGGGAATTTAATGTTAGATAGCCTGAAAAAAAATTAAAATAACATTAAAGAAAAGGGAATATAGCGCCTAAAACGTGTGCACAGGGTGTATACGTCAAAAATTAAATTCACCCATTGAAGAATTGGTCGTTTTCTTAAGACCTTTGCATATCGACGCTCGTTAAGATGATCCTAAAAATGAAATTATTTATGCGTGCTGTCCTCTTTCTTTTGTTAGTGCAATTCATTACGCCAGCATTTCTTTCATTTGATACGCCGGATGATTATACGCAACTTGAGAATACAACAAACCTAACGCTGGAACATAGATCATTTTTGTTTCCTGTTCTTTTAAAAGAGAATGAAGAGAATGAGTATGAGGAAGGATCACAACGTAATTTCATTGCTCAACTTATTTTTGATTTTTCCGATCATAGTTCAGCACTCATTGAATCACATCAATCAAAATACACTCCTACCCGGTACAGCCAGTGGCAAAATGATCAACCTCTTTTGTTTACACTTTTCTGCACTTACAATATCTGATCATCCGCTGAGTCTTCAGCCTTTAACAATCCTTTAAAAATATTTTTAAATCGGCCTTAGTTCTAGGGAAGATGTACTCTAATGATTGAATCCAACTTATGAAAACAATTGAAGCTCCAAAAGGTGGCCTTGAAGGTCTGAAGCAAAACTGGGCTGCTGATGCCCTCTCAGGTTTCTTGGTCTTTTTATTGGCGATGCCACTTAGTTTAGGTATAGCCAAGGCTAGTGGTTTCCCTGCTGCTATGGGAGTTCTTACGGCCATGGTCGGCGGTATTGTAGTAAGTATTTTCATGGGAGGAAGGCTGACAATTAAAGGACCTGCTGCCGGCCTCATTACTGTTTGTGCAGGGGCAGTGGCGGATCTTGGAAATCTCAATATTGAAGGTGTCTCTGGTGTTCAGTTGGCTTGTGGCGCAGTGTTGATAATGTCTGTTATCCAACTCGTTTTTGGTTTCTTGAAATTTGGATCGTATAGCGATTTCTTCCCGCACTCTGCAGTGCACGGTATGTTAGCTGCAATTGGTGTACTAATCTTTGCGAAACAATTTCCTATACTTCTTGGCGTTGACGCTGCATTAACAAAAGGTCTGTCGCCAATTCAACTCTACACACATATACCCACTTTTATTGCAAATGCAACTCCAGATATTGCTGTCATTGGTATTCTCAGCATGGTAATTATTTTCGGATTGCCAGCACTTGGAGGTATCTTCAAAAAAATACCAGCACCCATGATCGTTTTGATAATCATGATTCCGCTTGGCATTTACTTTAATCTTAAAAGCGAGCATCCAACATCATTAGTTTCTATTGGAGATTTCTGGGGAAATGTAAAATTCAGTGCAAGCTTTGCTGCAGTTGATACCGGAGTATTCTGGAAATATGTTTTTATGTTTTTGTTTGTTAACAGTCTTGAGTCGCTGCTAACGGTTAAGGCTATTGATGGACTTGATCCCTGGAAGCGTAAATCAGATTATAATAAAGATTTAAGTGCGCTCGCGCTCGGCAATGGTGTTGCTGGTGCATTCGGCGGACTCCCTATGATCTCCGAAGTTGCACGTAGCTCGGCTAACGTTAATTTCGGTGCAAAGACACGTTGGGCTAATTTCTTTCATGGAGTATTCTTACTTGTTTCCATGCTGGTGCTTATTCCATTTATCGAAATGATTCCAAACGCAGCGTTAGCGGCTATGCTTATTGCTGTTGCCTATCGTCTTGCTTCACCTAAGGAATTTATCAATACTTACAAAGTAGGTAAAGAGCAACTGCTCATCTTCCTGGTTACAATTTTTGTAACTGTTGCTGAAGATCTTTTACTGGGTGTTGCCGCTGGTATCGCTACTAAATTTGTTATCCACATCATCAACGGTGCTCCTATTGGTTCGTTGTTCTCTGCCAGGTATGATCTTGAAGAAGAAAACGACGGTTATATAATTCGTGTTAAAGGTT
>Ga0310811_10004793_pt1 | contig 17047 bp, 8 predicted proteins | sample YCmetagenome_FD_207642 | JGI IMG/M metagenome (GOLD analysis project Ga0310811, IMG submission 207642) | Soil microbial communities from experimental microcosm in Duke University, North Carolina, United States - YC | ecosystem: Engineered > Artificial ecosystem > Soil microcosm > Unclassified ...
AGGCAAATCAATTAACACAGGCTATACGCGATATCATCTTGGTGCCCAATCACTGGGAGGGAAGGATTGTATCGCTTGGCTTCTGGCAATTCAGTTCATCTGATTTTATCATTGGTGTTGTTGTCACCATATTTTGTGCGTTAGTTATTCTCGGGGGTATACAACGCATTGGTAAAACGGCTGGCAAGTTTGTGCCCATCATGATTGTAATTTATTTTCTCAGTGTATTGGGAATTCTAATAGTGCATTATGATGCCGTGCCCTATTGTTTCAAACTCATGGTTACCGATGCTTTTGCTGTGAATCATTATCATGGCAGTCCCATACTGGGTGGCCTTGCTGGTGGGCTGATTGTATTAGGATTCAGACGTGCTACATTTTCGAATGAAGCAGGATTAGGAACTGCACCTATGGCTATGGGTGCTGCTAAGAGCTCAGAGCCAGTTCAGGATGGTCTTGTTGCTATGCTTAGTCCAGCTATTGATACGCTACTGGTTTGTACGCTTACAGCATTGGCAATTCTTGTTACGGGTGTTTGGGAAACATCCGCTACCAATGGTGTTACGTTAACAGCGAATGCATTTGAATCCGTTTATCCTGGTGTTGGCAAATATTTGTTAATGATCAGCAGCTTAACATTTGCCATCGCAGCCTTATTCTCCTACAGTTACTATGGTGCTAAAAGTCTTTCGTTTCTGATTGGTGCAGAACGAGCGCATTACTACAACTATGTTTATCTGGGGAGTATAATATTTGCCTGCACATCGTCATTAATGATGGTTGTGAGTTTGATTGATGCTGCGTTTGCATTGATGGCATACCCCACGATGATATATTCGTTTTACCTGGCGCCCAGAGTTTTGAAGGAAACGAAATTATATTTTAAGAAATTGAAGGAGAGCGGTAAGTAAATCAAATACTACTCATCTCTTCTTCAAGACCAGCCAGTATCTCACGACATAGTTTCAGAAAATACTGAATCTTAACTTTCATCTCTGGTGGTGGATTTGAATCTGCCGCCAACATGCTTTCAAGATGATCAGCCAGGTTAGAAAATTCTTCATCACCCAACATGCTCAAAGTTGTTTTTGATTTGTTATAGATTTCCAGAAACATGGTCGTTTCACCTTCAGCAAGATAGTAGAGAATTGCTTTTTGAAGATTCTCTACATTTTGTGTTACCAGGCCGGCAAGTTCGCGTTTAAACTCAAGATCACCTTCCGTATATAAATCAAGCTTACTGGCTGTTCTGTTAGGCTGTGCTGGCATTTCATCATGAATTAAATACTGACTTAGTTTAGCCTGGAGTTCTTCAGGTTGAAATGGCTTGCTTACAAAATCATTCATACCTGATTTTAATATTCTTTCTTTAATCTCCGCCATCGCCGATGCCGTCAATGCAATGATAGGAAGTGAAGTAAAATATGGATCATGATTCATAGCACGAATTATCTTGGTTGCTTCGTAACCATCTAACTCTGGCATTTGCAAATCCATAAGCACCAGGTGGCACTTCTTCGTTTTTACAATTTCAATGGCCTCGGCACCATTGTTGGCAAGGGCAACTTCAAGATCCCATTTCTTTAAGAAGCTCGTGGCCACAATTTGATTGATGCGATTATCTTCTACCAGTAATATGTTGAATGTTTTCTTCTTAAAGACTGAACTAAGATCTTTTGGATCACGACCTTTTTGCTTGCTTAATTTTCCTTCTTTCAGGTTTAGCATAAAGAAGAACTTCGATCCAATGCCAACCTGGCTTTCAACCTGAACATCGCTGCCCATTAAGTTAAGCAGGCGTTTTGTTATAGAGAGACCAAGGCCTGTTCCTCCAAACTTGCGCGTAGTGTCGCTGCGTGCCTGTGTAAAGCTTTCAAAGATCTGATCTATTTTTTCTTTCTCAATACCTATGCCTGTATCAATTACTGCAAACTCAAATTTCCAATGATCATCTTTCTTTTTAGCTTTTACGTCGAGGGTAACCATACCTTTATCCGTAAACTTGATAGCATTGCCAACCAGGTTAGTAATGATCTGCGCGAGACGAACCTGATCACCCTGAATAACTTCAGGTATATCTTTAGGATAGTTAATAGTCAGCTCTATATCTTTTTGCTCAGCACGCTGGTTAAGCATCTTGATAGTGTTTATCAGCAGCGTGTGTAAATCGAAGTCAATACTTTCAAATTCAATTTTGCCTGCTTCAATTTTACTAAAATCAAGAATGTCATTAATAATGGTAAGCAGATTCTCTCCTGAGAATTTTAAAAGGTCAAGACTATCACGTTGATCGATGCGAGGCTTTTCATCCAGTAACAAATTAGTGAGCCCGATGATGGCATTCATTGGTGTTCTTATCTCATGGCTCATCATAGATAAAAATTGAGATTTTGCCAGTGTAGCTTCTTCTGCTTTTTCTTTTGCCTGTAGCAATGCTGATTCAAAAGCTTTTCGCTGCGTTATATCTCTCGCTGAAGTTTGAAAGCCTGTCATCATCCCATTATCATCAAAGAAGGGATGAGAGTTAGATTCCAGCCAGATTATTGTACCGTCTTTTTTTCGAATTCGATATTCAGCACTGGCAGATTGCCCACTGATAGTAATTGGATGAACTCTAGTCTTCATGACCTCAGCATCTTCCGGAATGATAATATCAAATGGTGATTTGCCAATCAGTTCATTGGCTTCATATCCAAGAATATCTTTACAACTGGGAGAAACGTAAATGCGTATCGGATCCTCACCCGTATTGTACAATGAGATAAGATCTTTAGAGTTAGTGGAAATCAATCGGTACAATCTTTCACTCTCCACTATTTTTTCCTGAGCTTTTTTCAACTCTGTAATATCTTCGATGGTACCAATAAATCCTCCTATAGCTCCGTCGTTTTCATAGAATTGTACAGCATGACTTACAACCCAGCGCGTACCGAGGAGAGTGTTCAAGTAGCGAAACTCCATCATGAATTCAGTGCTCTCCTGTATAGCCGTAATCCAAGCACGAGAAACTCTATCACGATCTTCCGGGTGAATAGTACTCAACCAACCTTGTCCTAAAGCTTTTTCCTTTTGAACGCCGGCAATGTAACACCATCTCTTGTTTACATAGATGGCATGTGCACTGGCATCAGTCTGGTAAATGCCTATAGGTGTATCTGCCAATAACGATCTGAATTTTTGTTCACTGGTCTGTAATGCAATTTCAATTTTCTTTCGTTCAGAAATATTACGTGATGCTGTCTGAAAGTATGATAGATTTCCGTACTCATCAACAATTGGATGAGAGTTCGCCTCCATCCAGATCACATTCCCGTCTTTTCTGCGTAATCTGAATTCTGTGTTTAAAGTTACTTCACCTTTCATGGTTAACCGATGAGCATTCAGACGCATGTGAATGGCATCCTCGGGAAGCATAATTGAAAACGGTGATTTGCCGACAAGCTCTTCAGAAGTATAGCCCGTTAATTTTAAAGATGATGGAGATACATAGATATACGTGGCATCGTCATTTAACTGATGAAGACAAATTAAGTCATTTGTGTTGGTGGAGAGCAGGCGGTATAACCTTTCGCTTTCAGAAAGCTTTTGCTGTATTTGTTTTACCTCTGTAATATCACTGATCGTGCCGATAGATCCTGAAATAGCATTATTATTAGCTTTTAATTGAATAGTCTTTCCACTAACCCAAACAATACCGCGGATAGGATGGATGTATCGATACTCTGATGAAAACTCCAGCCTTTCCTCCATGGCAATTTCCCACTCACTCAAAACCCGATCCTGATCATCAGGATGTATCCGCTCTATTCTTTCTTGCAATGTTGTATTAGTAACAATGCCTGTGATCTCACACCACTTCTTATTAAAATAGGTTGTTACGTTGTTAGCATCCGTCAGAAAAATTCCGACTGGTGCATTTTCAGCTAAAGACATAAACCGGTCTTTGCTTTCTCTTAGTTCGTTTTCAATTTTCTTAAGCGAAGTGATATCCCGGGCGATTGCACTTACTTTCCATACCCAGTCTTCGTTGAAGAACATCCGCACATTCTGACCAACCCATATAACATTTCCATGACGGCTCACCATTGGAAATTCAAGGTAGGTGAGTTCCTTTTTCTGTTTTCGCTGACTGTTATAGAATTCAATAACTTTCTTTCTATAATCAGGATTAACAAGATCCCAGTAACTCATTTCGGCCAGTTCTGATTTATAGTAACCGGTTATATTTTCCATGGTTTGATTAACAAATGAAAAATTTCCAGTTTCATTCAAATCATAAATCATGTCGCTGGCATTTTGCACCAGCTCCCGATATTGTTTTTCACTGGCCTCAACATGTTGCTGAAGTTCATAGATCTGTTCAACATTGCTCTTGATCTCTTCTTCAGAAGCTATAAGTTCTGCATTTGATGCCATGAGATCATGATTGAGTTGCAGTAACATTGCGTTACTCGCACTGGCCTTCTGAATAGTAGGCAGAAAAATAAATACGAATTCAAGAATAATGATAAGTACAGTTGCAATACCAAGCGTGAGTTCTACCTTTCGAATGTAATACAGATTTTCTTCCGCTTCATACTGATACATGTTTACAATCTTTTCCATCAGAAGTAAAAATGGGCGATCATACTTTGTTAACTCCTGAACGGCGGCTTCACTTGTGGTGAGATCAGGTTTTGCAATTAGCGTCTCCGAAATCTTAACGATCTGGTGCAGATTGTTTTGATTTGCCCTTAACAAAGAATCAACGGTAGGACTATCTTTATGATCCTTACCTCTCTGTAAAAGAATTGTGTTAGCTGCCTGCCATTGCGATAATGCAGTTTTCAGGGTATCAAAACGATGTGGGCCTGCTTCTCCATTTTTGAAAATCTCATAATGTATGAAAAGTATATTTTTTGAAATGCGTTGGCTAAGCATGCGCTGACGGCCTGCGAGATTAATAAGTCTTGCGTCTCCGCTTTTTTGAATAAGATCGTATTGAATGATGAGCTGATAGGCTGATATTAAAATCAGAATGGAGATGATGAAAAGTATGTAACGTCCTTTAATGGATCGGAGGGAGGTTTTCATATAGAAATGTAATAAATAATGGAGCTAAATCGAAGTCTAATTCCATAAACATATATTCAGATCTAGTATTTTTTGCCCTATTTTTCCGGTTCTGGGGTGATTTTGAAGAATGAATTTATCAGAGCAAATGAATTGGGAAACGTATTACACAGTGCATTAAGCCTGATAATAGGTACAAATGGTTACTTCATTTTAATAATTCAGCTTGTCAGAAACTTCAAAAGTTGTGATTGAGCTTCCAGCTTGTCCATCGTTAGTAATACCCTGAATAACAATTTTGTATTTCCCAATAATGTCAGAAGTATAGAACTCAACGTGACCTGATCCATTTATTGTGGAGATGGATGGAGACCAGTAAAGTAGATTTCGTGTATCTGGAATTCTGCTCTCGCGCTGTTGAGTAGTTTCATATTTTGGTGAAAAGAATTCACGTTGTTGTTGCATGCCTTCATAGTTTACAATGAGGCTTTTTGGATCTGGCTGAAACCCTCCCAGGTCGCCCTTATAAGTTCGGTAACTTACAACGCCATCAAAAGAAGAAGTTCCGAAATAATATTTTTTACTAACAACATCAAGAAATTTAACTTTACGAGGATCAAAAGCCATTATCTTATCGACATCAAAAACAGGAACTCCATCCAGAAGAACTAAAGGGTCGTTTCTAAAGAGAGTTTTTCCTACAGTGTTAATTGTTAGGAAGTGAAATTTTCCTTTTTGCTTCCGAACCATTACACCCGGTACATACTCACGCATAACTTCTTCCATGGTTGGAAAACGCGTATAGTCATCGAGTCTGTATTTTTCGTCAGCACTCCCGAAGAATGATATACTGTCCAGAGTCTTTTCCTGAATCATTTCATTTTCTTTTTCATAGAAAACATTTTGTACCTGCATGTCGAGACTACGTTGCTCAATGCTGTTTTTTAATGTTTCATCTATGTTGAAGGGAGTAGTAAAGAAGTTACTTTTTTGTGAAGAAAATGGAGACGTCAACTCAACTTTATAAGTACTATCGTATAATGTGTTTGTCTGAATTACTAATTCATGAGCTCCAAAAAAATCCTGTGTTTCAAAAAACAATTTTCCGTTAGCGTCACTTTTAGATAAATAAAATTTAAAGTTCTTACCCGGCGTTGATAAAAAGGCTGTAACATCTTTCGCTTTTTCACCTGAGAATTTATCAATTAGAAGGGCATTAATAATATGACCGCCCGCTTCTGGTACATAATTGATCACTGGCTTAGTGCGAATATCGCTCCAATGGTATCGACTCCAGCCGTGTGTTAGCAGAAGATTATCAATAGCCTCTGCTCTTTTAGGATCGGAAGTATTTTCAATATAGTAATCTGGAGATTCTATTCTGCCTTTAAGTTCAGATGTGAGATATAAATAGCTTTGAATTTTCTGCTGATCTGTTTCAGTTGAGTCAGTCTTGTAAACCGCAATAGAAAGATCTGATTCTGCCACAGGAACGGATTTGACTAGCGACTGAATATTAATTTCAACCTTCTTTCGCGGAGTAAATTTAAACTGATTCAGACTTGCAGTAATGTCAAGGTTCTCTGTAACATCCTTATAATATAATCGCTCACATACAGGATTTAAGTTGCTATCAAATATGGTGACGTGAGATATTCCTTCGCTCAGTATTTTTTTATCGATTAAAAATTCACGTTGGCCATTAACTAAAAATTGTTGCTCACAGTATTTTAATGTTTGCTGACTTTGAATAGCACAGTAAACCGTTGGATTCTCAACAGGTATTTCTGATGTCATTTTAACTGAGATAGAAATCTTACCTGTCAACGTATCTTTAACACGCACCACGTATCCAAACTTTTTAATTTCAGGAAAACTAAAGGTTGATGTTTTTGAATTTGCACCAACCAAGACTGCTTTATATGTATGATTACTCGACGGTGTAAATTTGAATTTGCCTAATCCAAATACCAGTGGTTTAAAGGTTACTACGGTATCATTACTTTCTGTGAGAATGGCCCCTTTGAGATTTTGACCTTTACCATTTTTGTCAACTAACCTGAATCCCACTACGCTGGTTATACCATTGACAAGATTTCCACCTTCAGGCAGAAATTGTAAATCATATTGTGGATCGGTGTTAACAGGTTTGAGTCCCAGTTTTGTAAACGGATTTATAATAGTTATGGGTTGTTGGAAGAATAAATCACTGCTAAAGTTCTTCATCCAGTTGGTGTAGGCTCTCAAAACATAATTGCCTGAATTGAGGGAAACAGGTAAATAGATGGCACCGTTTCCATTGCCTTTTTCCGTTAGCGAGATTTTGGTTTGAATAACGGGCTTGTTCTGGTTGTCAAGTATTTCAATATAGCCAACGTTGCTTAGTGACAGTGGATTATTATATGATGCATCACGATAGTACACCTTAAGCCAGATGGTTTCACCAGTGAAGTAAGAAGCACGATCAGTGTGAATAAATATTTTTTCCTGTAAAGTGTGTTTGCTGTAGTTATCAAATTCTTTCCGGAGAGTTTCCGGATTTTGTTGAGCAAGCCCATCAACCCAGGCAAACTCGTTTAGAAAAAGTATTATAAGGACAAGGTATTTCATTTCAATAATTTTGTTTATTCCCAGAAATCTGGTTTGGTTCTAGTTCCTCCAAGAAATATGCAATCTACGCACGACTCTGGCGCTGTTAAATATCCGACAAGAACAGGTCCCTGATATATTTGTGAAACAGGAACTCCATAAATAGCCTGATCAAGTTTAATTGAATCTAACTCACATCCTTCATATCCAGTAAAAACAGTAATATTCGATGGTCGATGTTTGTTAACATCTTTATATGTAATAAAGATTCTTTTTGTCTCGATAGTGCATGCATTGAAGAAACCTATAGTAATTTCTTCAGGATTAGTAATACAATGAATATTGCCTGTAATGTTTGATGGCAGCGGATCAAAGAGTGTTCCGAGATTCTCTGTGTTCTTCTTAACTAATTGAGCATACTCAAATCCTTCTTTGCTTAAAGCATGTTGCTCAACAAGTATACTATATTTAATAAGCAGTTTATTCGAAGTCCAGGGAATTGTAGTTACGGGAAATTCGCTAATAATATCTTCTGTTAAGCTCGTTGAAGAGTTAATTAAAATAGCAGATGAATTTGAGTTTTGCCAGCAGTGATAGGTATCTTCATTGGTATACTGCACGGTATCATTTACTACTTTAAGATTGGTTGCGTAGGCTGAGGTGTATGCCCATGTCTCTGTAAATATCCAGCTGTAATAATGCGTATTGTTTTCAGAATCGTGTGTGTTAACGTAAACGGGTACGCCAGTTCTTTCGAATCCCCAATTCAGACTATCTATAACGGGTGTTTTATTAATGGCAACTAAGTCAGATTGATATTCAATATTTTTCTTTGTAACAATTTTGAGTTTGTACTTATAAGCAAGGTTGAGCGGAAGACTTGTAACAACGTACGTTCCATCCTGACTCTGCGTAAAGAGATATGAATTATCATGATCGTCCAGTAGTTGAACCTTTGCATCCTTTTCAACATGCACGGCAGAGTCAACACTTATAGGTATGGTTCTGGATAGCTTGATCGTACAAGATCCATCGGTAGCATTTAGAAATCCATCAACAACAAGTAAACTGACATCTGTTTTGGTTGATGGAGGATTAAAAGGATCTATGCAGCACGTAATAGTTAGTGCTGTGACAAGGAATATAAATAAAGTGATTATTCTTATTTTCATTCTCCTAGAATCTAAAATTATAAGTAACTGTTGGAATAGGGCTTCCAAGTATGGATAACTTGTGCCCGCTAATCACTCCGTCTTTTGACTCGAAGTAAACTGAGTATGCATTTCTTCTTCCTGTGAGATTATAGATACCAACTGTCCATGAACTATGTGCAAGCTTTTTAATTTTATGATTGCCTTCAATGTTCATAGAGAAATCAATGCGGAAGTAATCTGGTATTCTCTCTCCATTGCGCGGTCCATAGAACACACGATAGGCTCCATCAGAATAGTATTTGGCAATAGGTACAGTTATAGGTCTGCCCGTGCTGTATGTTACATTTAATGATGTGCTAAAGCGATGGCTGAACTTATAATTTCCAATGACGTTAACGGCATGTGGCTTATCATAATTGCTGGCATAATATCGGCCGTTGTTAACAGTTTCTGATGCGTATTGGCTTTTTGTTTTCAGCAATGAGCGAGAGTACGTATAGGTTACCCAGCCATTGAGTTTACCACTTGTCTTTTTAATCATAAGTTCCATACCATAAGCTTTTCCCTGGGCTCTTATGATGTCTGTTTCAATAGCGTGATTTAAAATTAGTTTAGCACCGCCTTTATAGTCAATTGAATTTTGCATGGTTTTATAATACCATTCGGCAGATGTTTCAATGGTATTGCCTCTCAGGTTTTTGTAGAGACCCAACGAGATCTGATCACCAATCTGCGGTTTGAGATAAGAGTCACTTAGTTTCCAGATGTCGGTAGGAGAGATGGCCGTTGTGTTGGACAACATTTGAATGTATTGACGTGTTCTGTTATAACTGAACTTAAGCGATGCATTGTTAGAGAAAGCATACTTTACAGCCACACGATATTCAGGCCCTTGATATTGAGCTATTGATTTTCCTGATTTGTAAGAGATAGTGTCCGTAATATTCTGTACACTTTTAGTTTGCTCGCCTGAGTAGATAAATTTATCATGGGGGCCTAAAAAGTTGTATGCCGAGTAACGAATTCCACCATAAATAGACAGTGACTGTGAGATGTCATAATGATCTCCCAGGTACAACGCTGTTTCAAGACCTTGTTCTTTTGGCAGAACATCATCTGCTACAGTAGATCTTTTTCCATTGGCAAGATATGAGCCAGGTGACAGACTATATTTAATTGCACTTATACCAAAGTTAAGGCTGTGCTTGGGAATAGGGAAGTAGCTAAAATCAGCTTTTGCATTGAGTTGCTGAATGGCATATTTCAATGTATACGCCGTTACAGGATTTTTGTCGCTTTCAATTTTATAATCATAACCACTGTAACCTCCGGTAACTACGCCGTAAAGTTTATTATCGAAAATATGTTTCCATTTTACTGTGGCGGCTTTGTTGCTATAGCTGTAGGAAGTATCACCATTTAACGTAAATCCATCCTTACTGAAATACCCTGTTAGATAGAGACTGTTCTTTTCATTGAAATCATGAGTGATGTTGGCATTCAGATCATAGAACGTTGCTTTGCTATGCTTTATGGCATCATTTGGTATTTTTTTAAGAAGCCAGTCTGAGTACGTTGAACGACCACCAATCAGAAATGATGTTCTGTCTTTAATGATAGGTCCTTCAACATAAAGTCTGCTTGTGATTGGCCCGAGGCCACCACCACCTGAAAGCTTTTTCTTATTTCCATCGCGTGAGTTAACATCTACAACGGAAGAAAGGCGACCACCATACTCTGCAGGTATTCCGCTTTTGTAAAGCTCTACATTTTTTACAATGTCAGGATTAAAGGCTGAAAAGAAACCAAATAAGTGAGCAGGATTATAAATGGTAGCGTCATTAAATAATATCAGGTTTTGATTTGTTGCACCACCTCTTACGTTGAGACCAGTCGTTCCTTCACCTACAGTCTGAACACCGGGAAGTGTGAGCATCACTTTAAAGATATCGACCTCACCAAGTGCAACCGGTATTTTTTTCATGGTCTTCATATCGAGTCGTTCAAGACCCATTTGCATACCACTAACATTTCTGTCTTTCTCAGATTCAATAACAACTTCTTTTAAAGATGTTACTTCTTCGAGGAGCTCAATGTCTAACTTTCCATCGGAGTAAACATTGATTTTGCGAACGGTACTCTTCATACCAACGCTCTTTATTTTTAATTCGTGACTGCCCTTGGGTAGAGTGATGGCGAAATACCCAAACTGATCCGTTGAAACACCAATCAACGGATTTTCAACATAGACAGAGGCGCCAATTACGTGCTCACCTGTTTCAGATGATTTAACATGACCTGCAAGTGTGGCAGTACCCGAACCGAACGTACTTGTTTTTCTGCCGATATCGTATTGTTTATTCTCAGCAAAGATTTTACTCTTTTCTTTTTTCTCTTTTTCTAAGTACTCAGCGAGAGCATGATTGTCATTATCGTTTTGATGGGTTGACTGACCACGATCAAAAAAATCTGACGGTGCTGAAGCTTGCAGACTTTTATCTTTTACAAGATAGATACTGCCTTGTTTACTTATTGCATAACGGTAACTTGTTCCTTGTAATGCAAGATCCAGAACCTCGCTGACAGTTTTATGATCAACAGTAATATTGACAACTACGCTATCGAAAAGTGTTGGATTATAAAATAGCTTATAACTTGTTTGTTGCTCAATTGCTTTTACCAGATTTTCAAAAGGTGCGTTAGTAAAGTTTCCAGTTATAAAGGTGTTTTTATTGGATTGACCGTAGGATAACGAACACGAAAAAATAAAAAGTATCAGCGAAAGCTTTTTGTATAATTGATTCATAGTTTTTCCGATTCATCATAGAATTTAGCTGACTCAACCAGCACTAAATCCTTATTTTTCTTAAATCTGATTTTTAATTTAGACAGATGCTTTCGAAGCATTGTTTTTCTCTCCACAAAAACCTTTAGTACCGCTGGTTTTGATCTTACGGTAAAGTATTTTCCATTTTTATAGATGTAATAAATATCACGTTCGTTGTATTCAGAGATAACCGTGCGGGAACTCAGGTTTTCCTGAATTTCTTTTCTTCGCTTGGCATACACTTTTGTTTTTCCATCATAGAGGAGATCGTAGTAGCCGGTGCGGATGTCCGCTGTACTGTCTTTAACAAGCCTGACAAAATTATGTCCTTGCAGCGTGAACGAGGCAAGATGTTCGTCGATGAGTTCTAACTTGAAATGACCCTGGGGTTGATCGATAATGACTTTATCACGAACAATGTTGTACATGATGTCAACATTATGATAAACCTGTTTGTCATAATTAATGGTTCCGTATTCCCAGTCGTCAGATATAAAGTAGGGGTGACCAATATCATAACTGTGAATATCATAATCTTTATATTCAACACCATTTAAAAGATGTGAGTTGCCTCCGATAGATGAAGAATAGATAGCATAGGCATTCTGAACAGCACTATCCAGAAGTGGTGTTTTACGTTGTGAGTCCTGCCCGGTACAAAGCGTAGGAGCGATAACGATAAGGGTAAGAATTATTTTTAGCGGTTTAAGCATTTAGGTATATGAATTCAAAAAATCTGTACAGTATACAGAATTTATGTTGATAAACTCAATTTTATTATTTTAACGGCAGGGCATATTCGCTTTTGCCACAATTTATTTTATTGTTAGTCGTAATTTCTGAGCCTTACTTGCGTTAGGCTTCCTTGAGATTGATTCATACTTTTGCTTTAATATTTTTTTAAGTTTCACAATAGTTCTTTGTGACTGAGATTTATTGATGTAATGAGATCTCTTTACATTTGCGACTTAAAGTTTTTTAAATCCATTATGCCTTTCACAAATCCATTCGTTGAAAAATCCAGAATCGTCAATAATATCTATGCAGCCTTATGCCTGAATATTATTTTGATTTTGGCACTATTTTCAATTAGCAGAGTTTTGTTTTACTTTTTTAACCAGGAATTTTTTGAAGGACTGACGCTTTCTGAATTTATAACAATCATGTTGGGAGGCATTCGTTTTGACCTGACAGCTGTGCTTTATGTGAATGCGCTTTTCATTGTCATGCTTATTCTTCCGTTTAAATTTCGGTTTAACAGATATTACTTGTCAGTAGCGAAGTGGATTTTTTTAATTTTCAATTCTATAGCGCTGGCCGTTAATGCTATTGATTTCATTTATTTCAAATTCACGCTACGTCGCACTACGGCTGATGTTTTTCAACAATTTGAAAATGAAACAAACTTAACGAGTCTTTTTGCCAGATTTTTAATTGACTACTGGTATGCAGTGCTGGTTTGGATTGTGCTGGTAATAGGTCTTGTATGGATTAGCAGAAGGATAAAAATTGAAGGGCCCATGCTAAAAAGCCCAATAGTATTTTATTCATCAGGTTTGCTGGCCATGCTTCTTGCTGCACTCCTATTTGTAGGTGGTGTAAGAGGGGGATTTCAGCATAGCACCAGGCCTATCACATTGAATGATGCTAATAAATATGTAAGCGATATAAAATATGTAAGCCTTGTTTTGAATACGCCCTTTGCGTTGATCAGAACAATGAGCAAAACTAAAATTCAGAAGGTAAGCTTTTATTCTGATAGTGCTCAGTTGGATAGTTTATACAATCCACTTCATATGCCTGCTGACTCCAGTAGCTTTAAAAAGGATAATGTTGTTTTCATCATTCTGGAAAGTTTTTCAAAGGAGTTTATGGGCGTTTTCAACAAAGAAAAAGAGAACGGCAGTTATAAAGGTTATACACCATTTCTTGATTCCCTGGTTCAATACAGCAGAGCCTACGATTATTCACTGGCAAATGGAAGGAAGTCTATTGATGGGCTCCCGTCGGTGGTGGCCAGTATACCATCGTTAGGTGTTCCTTATATTTTAACACCTTATTCAGGCAACCGAATTAATAGTCTGGGATCGCTGCTGAAGCAGGAGGGATACCATACGTCATTCTTTCATGGTGCACCAAACGGATCGATGGGTTTTGACGCCTTTCTGAATGTAGCTGGCTTTGACCATTACTACGGAAAAACAGAGTACAACAACGATGCTGACTTTGATGGTTGGTGGGGAATCTGGGACGAGAAGTTCTTTGGATTTTATGCTGACAAGCTTAATGAATTTCCACAACCCTTTGTATCAGGAATCTTTTCTGTGTCTTCACATCATCCCTTCATAGTTCCGGCACAATATGAATCGAAATTTAAAGGTGGACGTGAACCCATTTTACGTTGCATTCAATACACCGATTACTCATTAAAGAAGTTCTTCCAAAAGGCTTCTGCTATGCCATGGTTTAAGAATACACTTTTTGTAATTACAGCCGATCATGCTTCCTCCAATGTGTTGTTTGATGAAACTCATTCGGCTTACGGATTCTTTTCTATTCCGATTATATTTTACAAGCCTGATAATAGTCTGGCTTCAAAGGAGGCCTCTATCATTCAGCAGATTGATATTATGCCCAGTATATTGGGCTATCTGAAATATAACAAGCCTTACATTGCCTATGGCAGAAATGATTTTGATAAGAGCACAGAACCTTTTGCATTAAACTATAAGGATAATGTATATCAGTTCTTTCAAGGTGATTATCTGCTCTTGTTCGATGGACAAAAAGCTATGGGCTTATATAACTTTAAAACAGATATACGCATCAGCCAGAATTTACAAAGTCAGCATCCTGATATTGCTGATGCTATGGTGGCAAAAGTCAAAGCCATTATTCAACAATACAATAACCGTATGGTTGAAAATAGAATGGTAGTGTCTGGTGGTCAGTAAGACTTAAGTAGATTGTTACGCCAGGTTATGATAGACTGATTGTACGTCGTCATCATTTTCCAGAGCTTCAACAAGTTTAAGAACTTCGTCCTGATGTTCTTCGCTTAGTTCTTTTGTTGTCGTTGGTATATACTGAAGTTCGGAACTCTTGGGCTCAAGGTGTTTCGATTCAAGAAACTTTTGCATGTGGCCAAACTCCGTGAATTTGGTGTAAACAATTACCTCTTCATCACCAGGCTCTATATCTTCAGCACCTGCATCAATCAAATCAAGTTCAAGTTCATCGAGATTGATTTTGGCAGGATCGAATTTGAATACACCTTTACGTTCAAAGAGAAAACCAACCGAACCAGAGTTTCCCATCAGGCCGCCGTTCTTAGAGAAAATAAGTCTGACGTTTGCTACTGTTCGTGTAGGATTGTCTGTTGCGCATTCAATCATTATAGGCACGCCGTGAGGTGCATAGCCTTCATAGGTAACTTCCTGGAAATCTTTTTCTTCTTTGGATGATGCACGCTTAATGGCGGCGTCAACTTTGTCTTTGGGCATATTCACACCCTTGGCGTTCTGAATAGCCATCCGCAACTTCGGATTGTTCTCCGGTAGCGGGCCGTTTTGTTTTACGGCAATTGCTATATCTTTTCCAATGCGTGTAAAGGCTTTGGCCATGCGGTCAAAGCGTGCAAACATTTTATGTTTTCTCTTTTCAAATATCCTTCCCATAAGCAGAAAAAGTGTAAGGGTGGCAAAATTAAAAGGATTGGTGATTCATCCAAAATATTATTAGCGGATAACCCGCGGCAGTCAAAGCTATGATTGACCTTAATTTGCGATGATTACAGCGGTTTGCATTATGATTCAGCTCTCTTAGCTTTTTCCCAGATAGCAGACTGACTTCCTTTGAGATAGCGGATGAAGCCAGCATAAACCGAAACATTCATTACAGTGAAGTAGTACGGCACGAAAAATCCCTTAATAGCTATCTTCTTATCCTGATTAAGATGCCCAATAAAGGCAATGCCATAAAACAATATCTGCATCAGTAAAATGAAACTATAGAAGATTGACCCATTCAGCACAAGAATTATGTTGCTGACAAGAATTAATGATAAAGCTAGTGGAGCAAGCGTCCAGCGAAGTACACGGTGAGATACATACTGAAAGGAGAGAAGCCCATACTTTATTGGATTAAGCAGCCCTCTTAATTTTACCATAGCCTGAAAGCCACCGGCAGAGATCCTTACTTTTCGTTTCCATTCCTCACCAACAGAGGCTGAGGCAGTTTCAGTTGCATAGGCGTCGGGTTCATAGACAAACCTGTAGCCTTTCATGGTGATCCTAAGTGATATGTAAAAGTCTTCTATGATGATATTTTCTCCAGGCTGTTCAAAAAGGTTTGTACGAACCGAGAAGAGTTCGCCTGCAGCACCAACAACTGAATACACCTCAGAATCTTTGCGCTTCAAAAACGATTCGTATTTCCAATACATGCCTTCACCGGCACCAGAGGCATTATCTTCTTCCTTTTTGAAGATTCGCTTTTCACCAGCAACGCCTCCCACGGAGGGATCCTGGTAATGCCTTATGATGTTTTTGATAGACTCTGTATTGAGATAGGTATTAGCATCGCAAAAAATTACTGTTGGCGTTTCAACAAACTTCATAATCCGGTTAACGGCATGAATTTTACCCATGCGTTCATCGGAATGGTAATGCTTTATTTCATTGTGTTTTGCTACAATACTGGCTGTAAGATCGGTTGAGCCATCTGTTACGATCAGGATGCTGAGTTTCCCGGCAGGATAATCGAGGGCCAGTGTATTTTTGATTTTCTCCTCAATAAAGCCCTCTTCATTATAGGCGGCTATGACAAGTGTTGTTGCAGGCCAGTCATAATCTTCACTTGCCACTGCGACCGGGTGTTTTTTTACCTTCGAAAGCAGAAAAATGATAATTCCATAGCCTATGTAGGTGTAAAGAACAATGAGCAGGCTTACCCAAAAGATATAAAAAGCAACCATAGACTATAAAATTGGATTTCGATTAAACCCCGAAACTACGAGTTACAATGAAAAAAATGAGGGTATACAGTTAAGATTTTTAGTTAAGTTTGTAAGTCTAAGTTGCAATTATGCGGTTTCTACGCAAAACATTACTCTCTTCAATCCTAACCGGATTGTTTACCCTAGCCTTTGCTCAAAAAGCTGAAGTGCTTGATAATCAATCTATAATTGCTAAATCAAACCTTAGCAGGAGGCACGGTAATTCATCGAAATTACTTGTCTGGACCGACAATACTTACGGGAATGCCGTTTCGGAGCATTTGCGAAGTAATTCAACCCCTGAAACTACGTCCGAGCTTGTTCCCACAGCCAATGATGACGCGGCTTCTACGCTTGAGGATAACAGTGTTACCATTGATATTCTGTCAAATGATGATAGTGGATTATTGCCTATTAATCCGCTCAGTG
>Ga0310811_10004794_pt1 | contig 17047 bp, 12 predicted proteins | sample YCmetagenome_FD_207642 | JGI IMG/M metagenome (GOLD analysis project Ga0310811, IMG submission 207642) | Soil microbial communities from experimental microcosm in Duke University, North Carolina, United States - YC | ecosystem: Engineered > Artificial ecosystem > Soil microcosm > Unclassified ...
GGCAACGGCTGCGGGGGGCTCCCTCGCCGTTCACCGTTCACCGTTCACGCCTTTCCACTGTGATGACCCCCGCAGCACCGCCTCTCCCCGATCCCAGTGAAATCATGAGGCTGGGCGCCGGGCTCCCCCCTGCCGTGCTGTTCGGGGCATCGTCATGGAACTACCCCGGTTGGAACGGGCTGGTCTATCACCGCGACTACCGAGGAAAGGGCGCCTCCGCGCGAATGCTGGAGGAGTATGCGCGGTTTCCACTGTTCCGCACCGTCGGCATCGACTCGAGTTTCTACGCTCCCCCAACCGAGGAAGTATTGGCGAATTGGGGCCGCTACTTGCCGCCAGGGTTTCCCTGTGTCAGCAAGGTCTGGCAACAACTCACCGTGCATACCTGGACCAATGCACAGGACGCAGACAAGGCAGGTAAGGCCAATCCGGATTTCCTCAGTCCGGACGTCTTTCAGGAATCAGTCTACGAGCCTTACAAGACCTGGTTTGCTGAGCACACCGGTCCGCTGGTATTCGAGTTCCAGCAAGTGGGAGTTCGACGCGGGCTGACGCCGCAGCGTTTTGCCGAGCGGCTCGACGAGTTCTTCGGCGCGATTCCGCACGATCTCCCCTACGCCGTCGAGGTCCGGAACGACGAGTTTCTCACGCCGGCCTACTTTGCCGTCCTCCGCGAGCACGGCGTGACGCATGTGCTCAACAACTGGACTCGCATGCCGACCATCGGCGAGCAACTCGACCTGCCGGGCGTCCTCAGCGGCCCGTTCATCGTCGCCCGAGCGCTGCTCCGTCTCGGTCGGACCTATGAACAAGCGGTGGACAAGTTCGCCCCTTACAATCGGATTCAGGAACCGAATCCGGGGCTTCGGCGGGACCTCGTGCAGGTGGCACAGACGGCGAAAGCAACTCGGCTCCCGGCTTACATACTCGTCAACAATCGCGTGGAAGGAAGCGCACCGCTGACCATCTTCGAAGTCGCGAGACTCCTTGAAGAAAAGCGTGAACAGTGAGCGGTAAACAGTGAACAGGGAGCTCCGATGACGAGAGGAGCTCCCTGTTCACTGTTTACTGTTCACTGTTTACGCAGTTGTCTGGACAAACGCTCTCACCGGAAACGTCCCGAATCCCATCACCTTAGGTGGCACCGCGAAGAACCGCCCTCCGCCTTCCGGCACAGCCGAGAGATTGGAGAGGTGCTCCACGATCGGGATGTCTGCACCCAGCAGGATCGAGTGCGCCGGCCTGGCCCAGTCATCCAGGTCGTCAATGTTGACGGAGTCTATTCCGACCAGTCGCGCGCCGGCCTCTCGCAGCCCGTCGCACGCGTCTGCCGTCAGAAACGGATTAGCGATGCCGTAGGCTTGAGTGCGCCAGTGCCGATCCCAGCCGGTGCAGACCAGCACCGCTTTCCCCCGCACGGCGCGGCCCTTGAAGGCCTTCCAGTCAATGGCTCGCGCCGCAGCTGCGGGAATCCGAACCACGAGTGCATCGAGACCCGCCATCCAGTCGAGCGGCAGTCCCGCGAGGTCTTTCCCTCGGGCGTAGCGATGGAAGGGGCTGTCGAGGTAGGTGCCCGTGTTCGCCACCATCTCCAGCTTTCCGATCTGGAACTCCACCCCCGGAGCGTAGCGTTTGCGCGAAGCTTCCCGGCTGAGGTAGTCGCAGATGATCGGCCCCGGGAGCTCGGGGTAGGTCGTCATGCCGTGTTCGATGGTGTGGGAGAGATCGATCAGCATGGGGAGAAGCGTGAATGGTGAACAGTGAACGATAAACGGGAGCTCCTCTCAACACCGACGCTCCCGTTCACTGTTTACCGTTCACGTTTACGCCGTTAGGGTCCGCAACTCGTCTTCCAATCCCGCCGTCTCGCAAATCCGCGCGATCGTTTCGCCCACCTTGTTGTTCGGTGTCGACGCCCCGGCAGTGATGCCGATGACGGCGGCGCCGCCCAGCCAGTCCCGGTCCACCCGCTGCTCCTTCGTCCCCACCAGCTGGTGGCGGATTTCTCCGGTGGCGGGATCGATGCCCTCGGCGTCCTCAATGTGAAAGGCGCGCACGCCGGTCGAGCGCACCAGGGCGGCGAGGTGACAGGTGTTGCTCGAGTTGAAGCCGCCGACTACCACCATCGCGTCCAGCGGCTCTTCCAGCAGCTTGAGCACCGCGTCCTGGCGCTCCTGGGTCGCTGAGCAGATCGTGTCGAAACTGCGGAAGTGCTCGGGCAAGCCGGCAGTGCCATAGCGTTGCTCGGCGCTCTTGCGAAACTCTTCGGCGATCGCCAGCGATTCGCCAGATAGCATCGTCGTCTGATTCGCCAGACCCACCTTGACCAGATCCCGCTCAAAATGGAACCCCGGCGAAACCGACTTTGCGAACCTGACGGCGAGCGGCTCCGGATCGCCACCCTGCTCGATGAAGTCGCAGACCGGACGGGCTTCCGCCATGTTGAAGACCACCAGATATCGCCCGCCCGAATATTTCATGACCTGGCTTGCGGTAGCCTTGGTCTCTTCGTGCCAGTACTTGCCATGGATGATCGCGGTGTAGCCGTCCCGGGCATATGCATCCACCCGCTTCCAGACATTGAGGACCGAGCCGCAGGTGGTGTCTACCATGACGCAGCCGATCGCCCGGAGCCTCTCGAAGTCACGGATCGTCACCCCGAACGCTGGCATGATGACTACGTCGTCCGGCACGAGCACGCTGAAGTCGAACTCGCCGTCGGGGCCATGCTCCAGGAACTCGATCCCCATGCCGCGCAGCTTGTCGTTGACGTGCGGGTTGTGGATGATCTCGCCCGCCAGAAAGAGCCGGCGGTCGGGAAACTTGTGTCGGGTCTCGTACGCGTAGTCCACGGCGCGGTCGACGCCGTAGCAGAAGCCGAACTCCCGGGCCAGCCGGAACGTGAGCGGTCCCACCACGAGCCGATAGTCGTTTGCTCTGAGCAGTTCGACGATGTCGCTGTGGTAGTCCCGGGTTCGCTGCGCCTCGATGGCGCCCTTGAGCCCGAAGCCCTTGCGGAAGTAGGTCGACTCCATGGAAGGAAAGCTACACTTGAGCGGGGCAGCCTGCGGGCCCCATTAACGGCCGCAAGCAGACCGGCCGGAGGTCAGTGGAACGTTCACGAAGCGGCCGGTCAGGTGGATGTTCCCGACAGCGGCGGTTGCGGTCCGCCCGGTGGCATCAAAGTGTCCCGAGATCTGGGCTGCCTGGACTCGCTCTATGATGAGCGCGCCGGTTTGGCCCTGATACCCAGATACAGCGGTTTGGTTCATGAGCCGCAACCCCACGCTTGCCGCCGGCGACTTGGTGCGGGCGTCGGCCGGCGCCACCACGGGATACTTTCCAACCACCAATTTCTCGGCCGGATAGATCAGGATCCCCAGCCCGGTGTCGCCCTGCACGGCAGTAAGCTGCAGCGTCCGTGCAGCCGGGCACCAGTCGGCGCCGGCGGGCGCACTCATCGTCCCCTTCTCCGCACCGCTCCAAGTGACCTCGATGTGCCCCTTGTCGCGGTCCCAGGCAATGGCTCCGCAGCCTGCCACGCCGAGCCCAATGACCCCCGCCGCCGCTTGTCGCCCGAAGTTCCGGCCGATCCGCCTCACCGCGGGGCACCTACGACGATGTCGAACCGAATTCCCGAGTTGTCAGGCGACAGCTGGCGACTCAAGTCGAACCGTATGGCTCCTCGCAGCAGAGACAGGCCGACGCCGGCCCCCACAAGGGCCTTGGAGTCGAACAGATCGCTGGCAGCACCTGCCTGTCCCGCGTCGATGAAAAAGACCGGCCGGATCCTGGTCGACAGCGGGGTCACGTCGAACTGCGCAGCCCAGAACGCCTGACCCTTGATCGTGCCGTAATCGAACCCGCGGACGGTGTTCAGTCCGCCCAGACGAAACGCCATCTGCGGCAGCACCGGTTCGGTCGCGATCCCGGCTTTGGCGCGGATCGTAGCACCCGCGCCGAAGCCGAAGTCGCGGCGCAGGTCGCCCCAGGTCCGGAAGGTGGCCGTGCCCGCTCCCCCGAGGAAATCCGCCAGCAGCGCCCAGCTGGTGCGGCCGTTGCGCTGCAGCCGGACTGTTGCCGCAGCGAACGTTCCTTCCGTGACGGGTGAGTTCTCGGGGAACACACCGTCGCCGCCCAGGAAGTCGTTCACCCCGGATGTGGCCTTCCGCACGACCGTCTGTTCGCGCTCGATCCGACCCGACGCGATTACCTCCCACCCCACGCCCACTGAGGTCTCGAAGGTTATCGAGCCGCCAGTCGCGAGCGCGTAGTCGGCGTCGTCATGCGCGGCGAAGATGGCGTTGAACGTGTTGCCGTACGACGGGCCGACCGCGATCGGGTCCACGTTCACCACGTCGTGGTAACCGATCACACGAAGCTGCCCACCCGGCGCGTCCCGGATGAAGGCGAGCCGCGCCGTCACGCGATCGTCCGAGAAACCATAGCGCACGGTGCCGATCAGATCAGCGAACTCGATCCACGGCACTCGCACGTGATAGCCGAGGCCGAACGAGTACCCCTGCACCCGGTCGTACCGAAACGCATCCGCCAGTCGCTCGTATCCGATGCCGTGGTCGCCGCCGCCGGTCAGCTCGGTCGGCAGGGTGTCGCTCATGCGACTGAGATCCGCGTCGACCTCACGGAACTGCGCCATCTCCGCACCCGCGACACCCAGACTCAAGGAGTCATCCCACGCGGCGTAGCGCGCGAGCGAGTCGTTGGGCGGGCGATGGATCTCGTAGCGCCCGCCGGGCCACTTGTCGGCATAGTTCCACGATCGATAGCGGGTTGCGGCCACGTCGAGCTGGCGCCGCTCCACCCGGATCGAATCGCGCCGCATCCGACGCAGCTTCCGAAGCGAGTCCCGCGGCAACGTAGTGTCCGGCAGCGGCAGCGTGAAGGCGATGGGCTGCCGGGTGTTGAGCTCGTAGTCGCTGAACGTCGTCACGGCCCGGAAGGGAACAACCAGATCGCCGAGCATGGGAACTTGGACCCGGCCGGCGATGGCCTGACGATAGGGCATCCAGAACTTGCCGTCCTGAAGCGCGTACTCGAGGTCGGCGTCTACCGTGACCAGTCGGGTAGCCAGCTTGTTCATCCGGCGCGCCGACGCAGAGCGCTGCGCCCGGGAAGAACGGACGAACAGCTGCGTGCCGACATACCGGAAGGTGAGCCGGACGACCTCGGCGGTGCCCGCCTCGATCCACAACCGCCCGGCGATGAGCGCGGGCCCAGTCCGTCGCGGCACGACATCCACCTGATAGATCCGGAGGCGATCGCCCTTCGGAGTCGTGACGGTTAGGCTGTCCCGGAGCGCATAGCGATACCAGTCCGGCCCGTTTGCCGCCAGCGGGTGGAGTGCGCCGGTCGCGGGAAAGTTGTCGCTGAAGATCCGGACCGAGTCGCCCACCCCACGCGGAACGAACCAGGGACGGTAGAAGACACTCGAGAAGTCCAGATTCGGATCGACACTCTGGAACCGTCGTCCGATGACGTCTATCCGCAGGTCGTTCGGCAAGGCCCACCGGACGAGCGCCTCCTGCTCCTCGACTGCAGTGACCGGCAGCTGAGTCCACCGGCCCCGGCCTATGGTCGCGGAGAGGCGATACCGGATCCGGGCCTGGTAGTCGGTGACCAGGCTGTCCTGCGTCCGATGACGCGCCATTGCCCGGAGGATGAGCTCGCGGGTGATGGCGTCGGTGAATGGAGGATTGGTATCGGAAGAAGCGGGAGTTGCGACGAAGAGGAAAAGGGCTAAGAGGCTTGCGACCATTTGCTCCGGCCGTCTCGATGCAGTCCGTACGCCTTGAGCCGGCGCCAAAGGGTGGTCCGGCTGATTCCAAGCTGCCGGGCGGTTTCCGCCAGCTTCCAGCCGTGAGCGTCCAACGTCTTGACGATAGCCTCCTTCTCCCGCGCCGCCAACGTCGTGGGGCCCTCAATGCCCGGCACGAACATCGCCTCACCCAGCTCCATGCTGCCGATTCGAAGCGGGCGCAGGCGCCCACCCAAAGCCGTGAGGCGGGGCTGGAGGTCCGGAGCTCCCTCCGAGAGATCCCAATCCTTCAATGCCTCGCGGGCCGGCTCGTTGGCGTACAGGATCCGACCGCCGTGGTCGAAAACCACGACCCCTTCGCTGAATCCGTCTAGGACGGCCTTGGCGAGCGGCGAGAAGACCGCCGGGAGCTTGTCAAGCGAGATAGTCTCTGTCATGCAACGAGATACGGGTTCATAGGAGCAAAGTTTCAATCCGTGACGTCAGCCCGCCAGTCCAACTTCCGCCTGCGGCCCAACTGACTACCATTCAGTCACTGTTGGGACCAGCCACCCTGCCATCTGCAACCGAATGCGAACGTGACGACGTCTTCACTTAGCAGGACGCGCGCGTCCGACCGCGGTGCACACCTTCCCCTTGGTATCCTCGCCGCGGCTGTCAGCCTGGTCATCTTCGGCTGGGGTCTGGCCATTACCGCCGGCCGGATTCGTTCGGGCCCCGAGGGCCAGGCGCTCCTGGTCCTGACATTCGAGGGGGGGCTGTTCTGGATCATAGGCCTCATGGCCTTTCGGCGGGCCATGCGCGCCCCCGCCGCTTTCCCGTTCCTGCTGCAGTGCCTTGGGTGGACGACCCATTTCGCCCTGGCCTCCTTGCTGCCCCTGTACAACCTCCCCGGCCCCGCCTTCTTCGTGGCGTACGGGCTGGGCTCGTATCTGCATGCGCCGTCGCTCGTTCACCTAGCGCTGGCACTGGGCTGGCCCCATCGCGAAGAGCGCTGGAGAGTTCCGGTACTAGGCTGGTACGTGGTCCAGGGCGCGCTATTTCTGATCGCGCTGGCCGGTCTGCTCAGTGGCCAAGAGCCGTTGTTCCGGCTTATCGACGAGATCCTTCGGGCCCGGTTGCTGAACTTCCTTGCGTTCGTCGTGAGCGTCATCGCGTTGGTTTGGGCCCGACGGGCCGTCCCAGCCTCCGGCTTTCGTCGGCGCAGCCTCGATCTCGCAGCGGGCGCGATACTGGTGGGCCTCGGACCAAGCTGGTTGGCGGCGATGCTGCCGGTGCTGAAAGAACCCGTCATTCCCGGAATCCCGCTCGCGAGCCTGCTCCTGTTGGCGCTGCCGATCGGACTGGCGGCCGCCATGCTCCGAAACCGCCTGTTCGACGACCGAAGGCTTGGGAGGGAGGTGCGCGACCTCCAAGTACGTCTGCTGCTGGAGCAGGATCTCGCCGCGGCATCGTCGGACCTGCTCCGACACCTCTGTGATGCGTTTGACGCGCCGACCGCCCTCATTCGCGTCTCAGATGGCCCTTCGCCCCGGGTCCTGGCGGCCACCGGACCGGTTCCCGAGCAATGGCTCGACGCGGCGTTGCTCGCCGGCGTTCAGCGCAGCACAGACCCGCCGGCCGTAGGGTTCCCGCTCGCCGACGAGGCAGGGGTGCTGGGAGAGATCAAATTGGCCGCGCGGATCCCGGGAGGGTTTGGATCCCGCGAGATCGGCTCCCTGGCTCGCGTCGCACGGCCCGTTGCCGCAGTCCTTCGCACCAAGCTGGCGGACCAGCAGATGCGCGCGACGGCGGCCGAACTCGCCCAACTGGCTTCGTCGTTCTCCGACGCCGGCGCAAGGCTCGAGGAAGCCACTCGAACGTTGAGCAGTGTAGTCAGAGAGGCCACCGATGGAGCTCGGCTGCACGTGGCCGACCTCGGGCAGGTCGAAGGGGCCATCCGGGGCACCGCAGGCGTGGCTGCCGAAGTCCGAGCGGAAGCAGGACGCAGCACCGATGTCGGCCGAACGATGGAAGCTGAAGGCGAGGCGCTGATTCGAAGCTCGGAGCAGTTGGCTGAGGAAATCGAGCGTAGCATGCACGCGCTGGGGATGGTGCGCGGAGAGGTTGACGCGCTGGTGGCCCGAGGCGAGGAAATCCAGCGGATCAGCGCCGCCATCAACGGCATCGCGTTCCAGACCAACCTGCTGGCCTTGAACGCCGCGATCGAGGCGGCCCGTGCGGGAGCCGAAGGCCAAGGCTTTGCCGTGGTAGCCGAGGAGGTGCGTCAGCTGGCCGAAGATACGGGCCACTCGGCACGGGACATCGGTCGGCTCGTGACCGGCATTCGAGACGAAATCGAGCGGGCTGTTTCGGCGCTGGCCCGGGTGCTCGACGACATGGGACAGGCAGCCTCGCGCGGCCGTGCTGGCGGCGCATTGTTCGAGGCCGCTCACCAGCGCCTGAACTCGTTGCTCAAATCGGCCCAGGGCGTCCGGGATCGCGCTGATCGGCTCGAGACCGCAACCGGAGTGCTCGAGTCGACCGTCGCCCGAAGCAGTCAGGCCGCGCGAACTCAGCTGGCCCGCGCGGAAGGCACGGCAGTTACCGTCGATCAGCAGATCTCGACTGCGACCGAGCTTCGCAGCAGCGCCGACAACCTGGCTCGGCTGGGCGAGCAATTGGCGGCGTTGCTCACCCACTCATCTCAGGCCGCCCCCATCGAGGGCAACGGCGACCAGTCGCGCTAAACGGTAGGCGGCTTAATCCCGGAATCGACCGCGCCGCACTTTTTGCCGGGACCGGGGGTCGCGCCGGGCTAATCGGTTCAATTCCGTTTGCAGGTCAGCAAGTGAGCCCGCTCGAATCGGCGGGTGGTGCCCTCGTACAACCTCGAACCGGAGAGGACGGTCGAGAACCGGAAGGTCGCGCGAGTGGAGACGACGTGCCTGGCCTTCCCGCAGGCGAAGTCGCACCACCGGCACCCCGTCCTCCACGTCGTAGTCGAGAGCCACCGTGTCGCCCTTCACCCGCACCGCGGCAGGAAGGGCGGCGAGGCGGGCGCGAGCATCCGGATGGACCAGATCCACTGGATCGAGCCGCACCCGCGTTGCCACGAAAGCGTCCCAGCTGGTCACGTGCTCCAGCTGAGTCCGCAATATCTCCCGCAGCCGTGCCCGACTGACAGCCTCGAGTGCGCCGCCGGATCGACGCCAGAGATCGTCGAGCTCCGCCACGGCCCGACGGATTCGCCCCTGGTCAGGGTGGATCATAGCACCCGCCAGGAGAGCGTCGGCCAGTGCGTCACGCGCCAGGTCTCGCAGGCCGGGCGGGATCTCGCCCTCGAGAGTCTCGGTCTCTACGTCGAGATCGAACCCGAAATAGCTCAGCCCACGGGTGACGACCAGTCCCTGGTGCCGCCTCGGGCCACCGACGGATATGCTAGGCGGACCCCACGTTGCGTGCCGGCGAATGAGGTCGTAGGGCAGCGTCGTCCCTTCGATCCCAGCTCGGGGAATCCCGAAACGGTCGGCGAAATAGCGAAGGTTGCCGGCCACCGCTCCCCAGCTCCCCGCGACCGAGGTCCTCGATACCCGCGCTTCCTGGCCGTCGGCGGTTCTCTCGTCGATCACCAGATCGAAGGGCAGTATTCGCGCGAGAAGCTCAGCCCAACGCTGCCGCAGCTCCCGTGAGGCAAATGGCAGGCGTGCCGGCAGCGCCAATTCCAGCGACCGGTAGACCGAGGCGGTTCCGAGCGCCGCGTCCTCCACCGCCTTCACCAGCACGCCGCGGCGCTCGGCCCATGCTTCCAGACCATCGTCGTCGAACAGGTGGCGGGGAAGTCCGTACACCTCACCCAGACGTCCGTGCTGATTAACCGCCTCGGCGTAGAGATTGTACGCCGTCAGGTGATCGCTGCCGCTGACGAGCGCTCCGTGCAGATCTCGCTCCTCGCGAGTCATCCGGTGCAGCGAGTCGATGTTGGAGCAGACGGCGACAATCGGAACCAGCTCGCCTTCGGCGTGAAACAGCAGCTCGCCCCATGGGCGTTCCACCGGCATCGCCTCGACTTGTCTTCCGTATGTGGTGAGCCGCCCTTTCTCGATCAAGCCCCGGGACGTCAAGGTCGCCACCGCACGCCGATAGGCAATCCGGTCGAGGGGCACCGGCAGATCCAGGTCGGTGGCGTCCACACCGAGTGCGGCGCAGGTGACCGCCACCCGCTCGGCGTCACCGGCCAGCTGAAATTCAGGCGGGCCCGGACGGAGCTCCTCGAAGACAAGATCGCGATCGCTCAGGATGAAGACCTCGCTGCCGGCAACCCGCCCGTGGACCCGGCCAGCCATTTGAAGGATTTCGTTGGCGCCGAGGTACATCCTTTGGAGCACGTTTCGACCGCAATCCACCACATTCCCGTATCGCGCATCGTAGATCACCACCGTGTCGAGCCCGCGTAGATTGAGCGCTGACTGACCCGCAGCCGTCATGGCGAGTAGCCAGGGATGGTCTACCTCGCCCTCGAGAAATGGGCGAATGACTCTGATCGGCTCTCCTCCGTGGTAGAACGCTGTGTTGAGCCGCTTCCATTGCTCGCCCAGGCCGACAGCCAGCTGCTCCACTTCAGCCCGGGTCGGCACGAAGACGGCGACACCTCGCCTTTCCTTGATGACGTGCCGGATGAAACGATCGTCGAGAAAGGCGTCCGGCTTGAGGGGGAGCACCTTGACGGAGGCTCGGAGAGTCGGGTCGAACGCCTGGGTGTTCAGAACATCGGCACTGCTGAGGTAGCGGGCGTAGAAGCTGGGATCAACCGTCGCGCTGAGCCAGATGAACCGGCATCTCGCGCGTTTGCCGAGGGCCAGGCAAAGCTCGAGCTCGGCCGAGGTCTGATGGATCTCATCGACGACAAGGGTGTCCCGGCCGGTGATAAGCCCGTCCTCGAACCAGCGGCGGGCGATTCCGGTCGTGACGATGACAACGTTCCACCCGGGCGTTTCCGGGGTCGCTTCGCGTTCGCGATTCACCACGCCGACCCGCAGCGGCTCGGCGAGAATCGTCTCTGCGATAGGGCGTATGCCGAGTGTCTTGCCGACCCCGGTCCCGGCGACGATACCAAAGCCCTTCCCCCCGGAGGCCCAGGCCCGAAGCTCTTCGCCATGCTCTCGCTCGAGCACGGTCTCGATCCGGAGCCCGAGGGCAAGCTCGATCGTCTCACAGGCTGCGCGCGTGGGTGCGATCACGATGATCCGGCCTCGCGGGTGGGCGGCTGCGCGATACGCCTCGGGATCGGGCGGGAGCAGGTGATTTCGGGCGGGCTGCATCGCCGGGAAGATAGATCGGGTGGAAGCGACGGGGAGTGACCGGCAGACAATCGAATGCCCCCACATGTGCGGAGGCATTCGGAAACGACTACCCAGATCTGGGAGATCTAGCGCCGGGAAGGCGCATTGGCAGGTTAGTCGTCTCAGTCATCTCTGTAATAGGCGACGTCGCGCGTCCGATCGCGATAACGGTCCCGGCCGTCTGCTTCCCATCGGTAATAGCGGCCGCCCCGTTCGTACACCTCGACGCGACGGAGAGGTTGGCCGTCGAACCAGCGGCTGTAGTACCGTCCCCCGCCGTAGTACACGACCACCGGGCGATATCCGTACCGACGCCACCAACCGTAGGCATAGCCCCGCGGCGCATGGATCCGCTCCACCAGGACGATCGGAGGTGCGTAGCGCCCCACCACAACCACACGGCGGGGCCGGGGATACGCCACTGCGGCCGCGGGCTCACCAACGACCACGTGGCCGGTAACCGGACCGCTTCGAATCACGACGCCCGCTTGAACCACCTGCGCTGAGGCGGGACCAGCAGCGAGCAGCATACCGAAGGCGAGACCGCCTACCACCACGTGCGCTTTCATATGTTCCTCGGAAAAAGGGATCGACTACCCGGATTCCTCAACTCGCCAGCCACGTGCCAAAGACTCACTCGATTGTGCTGGCGGCACATGCGTCCACGCCGCCCGGGCTGCGCCGTCTCAGCCAGGGGACGCCAGCCCGGCGCCCGCGTTAAGGGGTTATAGCCGTCTGAAGGGGGACCGAACACCGCCCGAAACTGGGGTGATTTTGCGGTGCAGCGATCTGCTTGACAGGGTAACAAGCCAACCGCATACTAGGGGCCGCTTTTGACGCGCGGACCAAGTTCCAGTGAAGAGCTACCCGCCACGGCGGGACTGCGACGTGTGGTCGCTAGCGCGGCCCGTCGCTGCTCCTGCGTCCTACCACTAAAGCGCCCGGGTTGAGCCATGCTTCGCGACTTCTTCGCGCACCTTTTTAAACCGACAACGGAGGCAGCTATGGCCGCGGATTTCTTCATTGGTGAGTCCCTGGTGGGTGACGGGAATGAAATCGCCCACGTGGACCTGATCATCGGCAGCAAGTCCGGGCCTGCTGGAGCAGCCTTCTGCCACGCGCTTTCCAACAACAAGGACGGATTCTCGACTCTGCTGGCCGTCGTGACACCGAACCTGCCCTGTAGGCCGGATACGCTCCTCTTCAACAAGGTCACCATCAAGGGCGCCAAGCAGGCGGTACAGATGTTTGGCCCCGCCCAGGCCGCGGTGGCGCGAGCCGTGATGGACAGCGTCGCGTCAGGCGTGATCCCGAAGGACAAGGCAAACGACTATTGCATTCTGACCGGTGTGTTCATCCACTGGCAGGCCGAGAGCGACAAGAAGATCTACGACTTCAATTACCAGGCAGTGAAGGAATCGATCCAGCGGGCCCTGGCGGGCAAGCCGACGGTCGACGACGTGCTCGCGAAGTACAAGGCCGCGCGGCATCCGTTCGCGAGTGGCGCCGAGGGCTGATCCGCGAGCGCCGGTAACTGGAAGTCTGACGAGGGGCGGCCCGCAGCCGGGGCGCCCCTTGTTGTTTCCTGTCGCTTTCCTCCTGCTCAGGAGTCTCAAGCCGCGATGCGCAAAGTCTTGCTTCAGCTCGACAGTTCCCGCCTACCCAGTGTATTCGACCAGATCGTTGCGTACGATGCCGGCGCGGACGTGATCATGAGTTACAGTGGGGTAACCGAGAACGACGTCCGTGATTTGATCCTCGGCTGCATTTTCACCCGCGCCCCCAAGGACCTGAAGAACACCGCGGTGTGGATCGGTGGGAATAACATGTCGGCCGGCGAGCAACTGCTGGCGATGGCGCAGGACACCCTGTTTCCCCCGTTCAAGGTTTCCATCATGCTGGACTCGAACGGGTCGAACACGACAGCCGTCGCGGCGGTGGTGCGGATCGAACAGGCGGTGGGTGACGTACGAGGAAAGACCGCGATCATCCTGGCCGGCACCGGGCCCGTGGGCCAGCGAGCCGCCGGGTTGCTTGCGAAGGGTGGTGCCAAAGTCACCATCACCTCGCGGAAGCCTGAGCAGGGAGACAAGGCCCGCCGTGCCATCGGGGAGCGGTTCAGCGTCGATGTGAACGCCCTGACGATGGCCGATCCGGCGGCCGCCGGCGAAGTCATCGGCAACGCGGAAATCCTCCTCAACTCGGGACCGGCCGGAGTCGTCATGGTGCCAAGGGCAGCGTGGACAAAGGCGCCGTCACTCAAGGTCGCCGTTGATCTGAACGCTGTGCCGCCGCTGGGGATCGAGGGGATCGAGCTGAACGACAGCGGGGCGGAGCGGAATGGCGTAAGGGTCTACGGTGCGTTCGGGGTTGGAGGCTTCAAGACCAAGCTCCATAAGGCGTGCGTCGCCCAGCTCTTCGAGCGTAATGACCTGGTGCTCGACGCCGAGACGATCGCCGACTTCGCGCGGCAGCTCATTACTGAGCCGCGGTACTGACGGCACATGCCGAGGGTGCTCGGTATCGACCCCGGCACGGTTTCGATCGACGTTTGCGGTCTCGATGAAGGACGGGTTGTGCTGGACCGGGCCTGGTCCACACAAGAAGCCCTGGCCGATGTCGACGGTTTCACGCGCTACATCAGGTCGGCCGGCGAGCCCACACTGGTGGCTGGGCTCTCCGGATATGGCCTTCCGCTGGTGGCCGCCGACCGCGCAACCGAGGAAGACTGGCGCCTTGCGTTCCTGGCCGGCCCAGGCGACGAAGGCGGCATTGGTGGACTTCGCAGGCTGACCCGCTCTCTGAGCGCGGCGAAGTTACCGCTGGTGTTCCTGCCCGGGGTCGTGCATCTGGATACGGTGCCGGCGCACCGGAAGCTGAACCGGGTAGACCTAGGCACGGCAGACAAGCTTTCGGCGGCCGCGCTTGCGATCGCCGACCAGTCGAAGCGACTGGATCTGGACGCTGCGGAGGCGTCGCTCGTGCTTCTGGAGTTGGGAGGCGCCTTCAGCGCGGCTCTCGCCGTGGTGCAGGGACAAATTGTGGATGGGCTCGGCGGAACCAGCGGCCCGATGGGGTGGCGCGCAGCGGGAGCACTCGACGGCGAGGTGGCCTTTCTCGCCGGGACGATCGACAAGTCGTTGCTGTTTCAGGGTGGCCTCGAGTCGGTTGTTGCGGTGCGCCCGGATCTCGAGGCGGTCGCGTTCGAGGGCTTCGTCGAGGGCGCGGTCAAGGCCGTGCATCAAATGCTCCTCTCGGCGCCGAGCGCCAGAGAGATCGTGCTGTCTGGTCGTCGTGCGGTGGATCCGAACGTGCGGGCGGCCCTGCTCAAGCGTCTCACGAACGCGCCGCCGATCGTCGAGCTGAGCGGTTTCGCCCGATTTACCAAGCAGGGAGCGCAGGGTGCGGCTTTGATCGCCGACGGATTGGCGGGCGGCCAGTACGAGAACCTCGTGGAAAACCTTCGCCTGCGACACGCCGCGGGAACCGTGCTGGATCATCTGTTCGTGGTGCCTCCGGACCGCGCGCGAAACCGATTGGGATTGAGCTTCAATGGATGAGAGGGCGGACGGGGTCCTGATCGTCGGGGCTTCGACACGGGCGCTGGCTCAATCCGCGGCGCGGGCCGGCTTCCAGGTCCGAGCCGTGGACGCGTACGGCGACCGCGACTTGGTCGCTTGCGCTGCGACCATCGCGCTCGGCCGCGATCTTGGCCGGCCCTGGTCAGCCACGGCAGCCGTCCGCGTGGCGGCCCGTGTCCGGACTGCGGCAGTCGCTTACGTCTCGAATCTCGAGAACCACCCCGGGGCCGTGGCACGGCTTGCGAGCAGTCGCCAGCTCTGGGGCAACCCGCCGCCTGTCCTGCGACAGACTCGCGATCCGTTCGAGGTAGCAGCCGCGCTCGGTCAGCGAGGGATACCGGTGCCGGAGGTCCGAGCGACGCCCCCGCCGGAAACCGACGGACGCGTCTGGCTCCTCAAGCCGCGGCATTCGGGCGGCGGTCACGGAATTCGCCACTGGAACGCGGGCGACAACGTCCCGCGTTCCATGTATCTCCAGCAGCACATCGACGGCGTTCCCGGGTCGATCACGTTCGTCGCCGACGGCCGGCGAGCCGTACCACTGGGGCTCTCACTCCAGCTAGTCGGAGAGCAAGCGTTCGGGGTCGCGGCGTTTCGCTACTGCGGCAGCCTGCTGTGTGGCGGACCTACGCTGTTTCCCCGCGAGGCCGCCTTGCGTCAAGCCGCCGAGAACCTTGCGGCGACGGTAACAGAGTCGTTCGAGCTGGTCGGCGTTAACGGGATCGACTTCATCGCGCGCGACGGCACGCCATGGCTGGTGGAGATCAACCCTCGATACTCCGCGTCAATGGAGCTCGTCGAACGGGAGCACGGCGTTTCGATATTCGGGTTGCACGCCGATGCGTGCCGGGGCACCCTTCCGGCCCGCACGCCGTACTGCCGGCACCTGGGGCAGGTGCCGGGAAAGGCGATTGTGTATGCGCCAGAAGCTGGCGCAGTTGAGTCGAATTCGATCTGGGAGCCCGGAGCGGTAGCCGACATCCCTCATGCCGGCGAGCGGATCCCCACTGGCAAACCCATCTGCACTGTTTTCGCGAAGGGCAGCTCGGGCACCGACTGCCTGGAGACACTGGCAGTTCAGGCCGCCGGGGTCTACCGCGCGACGACCGAGTTCCGACAGAGCGTGGCATGAGCGATACCGTCATCAGCCATGCGGTCTGTCTCGGCTGCGGCTGCGCCTGCGACGATATCGAGATCACCGTCCGCGACGGCCGGATCGCGGCAGCAAGGAACGCCTGCGCCGTCGGACTCGCCTGGTACGGCGACGGCGCCGTCCCAGGCAGGATCATGGTTCGCGGAAAGCAGGCGACCATCGAGACCGCAACGCGGGCCATTGCCGAGCTGCTCAAGGCGGGTGCGGCGTTGATCTATTTGGCTCCGGATATCACAACCGAGGCCCAGCGCGAAGCGATCGGGTTGGCGGACCGGTGCGGGGCGCGCCTAGACAGCGTCACGTCCGATACTGCGGCGACGGGCATTCTCGTAGGCCAGCGGCGCGGGCGGGCAACAGCCACGCTGGGGGAAATCCGGAATCGCGCTGATCTTCTGGTGTTTTGGGCGGTGGATCCGGCAGCACGATACCCGCGCTACGTGTCACGCTACGCCATCGAGCCCTCGGGGACGCACGTCGCGAAGGGTGCGGCAGACCGACGGGTAGTGTCAGTGGACGTCGGGACTGCCACCGGACCAAGAGCCGCCCACGCGCGAATCAAGCTGTCAGCCGCCACTGAGTCGGCCGCGCTGGGAGTAATGCGAGCAACGGTGCTCGGCCGCGAGTTGCCCGGCCTGTCAGCTGAATTGCAAGCCGCCGCAGATCTCGGGCGCGAGATGACCCGTGCACGATATGTCGCGCTGATTCACGACTCGGAGCCGGAAGAACAGCCGGCCGATTCGCAGCGTGTCGAAGGGCTCGTTGGCCTGGCCCAGGCGCTGAACGGCCCGACACGCTGCGCCCTGTCGAGCCTTCGGGCAGGCGGAAACCGCTCCGGGGCGGACGCCGCGATGGTGTGGCAAACCGGGTTCCCGTTTGCCGTCGATTTCTCCGGCGGGGCTCCCCGCTATCGGCCGGAATACCCGGCCTCGTTGTCCCTGGCAAGCAGCGGCAGCGTTCTCGTTGTCGGTGGGCCACACGGCTTGCCGGACGTGGTGCGCAGCGCACTGACTGGACGTCGCATCGCGGTCATCGGCCCTCGAGCCACCGAAGCGCCATTCGAGGTCGAAGCTGCCATCGACACCGGGGTCGCGGGCATTCACGAACCGGGCATCGGATATCGCATGGACGACGTCCCGCTGCCGCTTTCTCAGATCTTGAAGGGTCCTGCGTCGGCCGCCGCGGTACTCCGCAGCGTGGCTGATGCTGTGACGCCCGG
>Ga0310811_10004795_pt1 | contig 17045 bp, 14 predicted proteins | sample YCmetagenome_FD_207642 | JGI IMG/M metagenome (GOLD analysis project Ga0310811, IMG submission 207642) | Soil microbial communities from experimental microcosm in Duke University, North Carolina, United States - YC | ecosystem: Engineered > Artificial ecosystem > Soil microcosm > Unclassified ...
CTCGAACGGCGTCTGGAGGGACTGAAGAACGTGCTTCCGGAGCAGAAGGACGTGGCGGACACCCTGCGACGGATGCAGGGGCTTGCCACGGAATCGAACCTCGTCATCCTTCGCTTCACGCCTGCGGCGCAGAAGCAGCAGGCGCTCTATCAGGAGGTTCCGTACCGCATTTCCGCCGAAGGCACGTATCACAACCTCGGCGTGTTCTTCGATCGCGTGAGCAAGTTCCCGCGCATCATCAACATCAGCGATATCGCGATTCATGCCCGGTCGCAGCCCGATGCGAACGCCACGGTCACGGCCGAGTGCACCGCCACGACGTTCGTGCTGGCGGAGGGTGGACGAGGAGGCGGGCCTGGAGCGGGCCCGGCAGCGCGATGATCGCACCGGTCCTCTTCGCTGTGGTATTCATACAGTCTGCGAACGCGGCGCCGTCGCTCGACGGCACCCGGTCGCCTGTGCTCGGGGCGGTGCCGAGCTTCGTCGACGGACAGTCGCCAATGCCTGTGGCGGCGATCAACGCGGCGCGGCAAGCGCGCGCCGACGTCGAGACAGCGCAGCACAAGAACGCGGACGCGCTGAACCCACCGGCCGCCACGCCGCAGACGCAGGCCCATCCTGCGGCCCCTGCGGCTGCGGCCGGCGGCAGCGCCGCGGCGCCCGCCGTGAACTCGACCGCGCCGGCGCAGCCCGACGGCGTGTACACCTACGACGCGCAGGGCCGCCGCGACCCCTTCGTCAGTCTCCTGAACCGCGGAGACTCGGTGCGTGCGCCAGGCATGCCGCGCCCTGCAGGTCTGCAGGGACTGCTGATCAATGAAATCGTCGTGAAAGGCATCCTGAAGACGAGCACCGGCCTCGTCGCCATCGTTCAGGGCTCCGACAGCAAGACCTACATCGTTCACCGCGGCGATCCGGTCCTCGACGGCAGCATCAAAGTGATCGCGCAGGACGCGATCGTTTTCGCGCAAGACGTCAGCGATCCCCTTTCGACGGTCAAGCAGCGGGAAGTACGCAAAGCGATCCGCGTGGAGTCGCGATGAAGGCCACTCACGAATCGGCTCGCGTCGTGCGGACCGCCGCTGACGACGAACGTTTCCACACGAGCAGCGCGCCGAAGGCGCACGACGCCGGAGCGGAGCGGGGCCGGAGTCCTCGCGAGCGAGGGCGCGGGGGGGTCTGGCGGGGCAATGCCCGCCAGGTAAGCCCCCAGGTATGGAGGATGAGCGTGTTGACAGACTGCCTGAGCCCGGCGCGCCGACTCGGCGTGGCGTGTGCGCTCGCCGCCGTGCTCGGCGGACTCGTGCTGACCGCCGCCCCCGGGCCGGCAAGGCTGGTGGGCGTCTCCGCCGAAGGGACCGGCAGGAATGCGGCCCTGCTCATCGAGTCGAGCGAACCGGTTGCGTATGCCGTGAGCCGGCCCGAGCCGCTCACGTTGTTCGTCGATCTGCGCAACGTCGATGCCGGTGAAGCCGCTGCCAACGTGGCCCGCACGGGCCCCGTCGCCGGCGTTACCGTCGAACGCGACACCACGATCGACGGCAAGGCGCTGGCGCGCGTGCGCGTGGCGCTCACCTCACCGGCGACCTTTCAGGTCCACAGCGCCCGCAACGTGATCCGTCTCGATCTCTCGCCGGACGCGAATGCCGCAGCCGACGTGTCGTCGGCGATGCCCACGCTGCCGGCGACACCTGCATCGACTCCTCCGTCACCCGCGGCGGGCACGGATGTCAGCGACGCCACGGCGATTCAGAAGGTCCACGCGAGCTATACGCGAACGTCGACGACGATCACGCTCTCGGGCGACGGACGACTGAATCCGGGCTCGCTCAGCGAAACCGACGAGCAACCACGCCGGCTCGTGATGGACTTCCCGAACGTCTCGACCACGGCCCCGGCGCAGACGGGCGTCGAAGGCGTGTTCGTCAAGAAAGTGCGCGTCGCGCTCCACAGCAGCGACCCGCTGGTTACGCGTGTCGTCCTCGAAATCTCGCCGAAGGCCACCTATCACGTCGAGCGCTCGGGTCAGGACGGCCGCGATTTGGCGCTCGTGTTCGAGGGACAGAAATCAGGCGCCACCGTGATGGTCGCGCCGCCCGAGACGCGTTCGGCGCCGGCCGCCGATGCGCGTGAAGACACGGTGACGCTGACGCAGGCCATGGCCAATATCGCGTCGATCACGCCACCGGACCAGGACCCGATTGCCGCGCTCGACAAGAAGGCAGACGCGAAGGGTGCCACGGCGACGTCCAAGCCGTCGGCCTCAGCCGGACACGTTCAGGCGACTGCGCAGCAGACGCCGGCCCAGCAGACACCGACCCAGCAGACGCAGCCTCCTGCGGCACAGCCTCCCGCAACGCAGCCCCCGACGCCGGCACCCGCGCAGCCGACGCTCAACACGCTGGTTCCCGGAACGGCTGAGAAGAAGTACACCGGCGCGCCGATCAGCATGGATTTCGAAGACACCGATTTGCGCAGCGTGCTGCGCGTGTTCTCCGAAACGAGCGGCCTCAACATCATCATTGACCCGGCCGTGCAGGGCCGTGTCAACATGGTGCTGAACGAAGTGCCGTGGGACCAGGCGATGGAGACGATTCTTCGCGCCAACAAACTCGGATACACGGTCGACGGAACAATCGTCCGCATCGCGCCGCTGTCAGTACTGGCCGACGAGCAGTCGGAACAGCGCAAGTTGACGGATGCCAAAGCGCTCGCGGGAGAGCTGCACGTGCAGACGTTCACGCTCTCGTACGCCAAAGCCGACATCCTGTCGCCGCTCCTCACGAAGTCGGCGCTCTCCTCGCGGGGCCAGATTCAGACGGACCCGCGCACGAACACGCTCGTCGTCACCGATCTCCCGGACCGCCTGCAGACGGCGGCGGCGCTCATCGGATCGCTCGACAAGCCGGAGCCGCAGGTCGAAGTCGAGGCGCGGATCGTGCAGACCACCCGCGACTTCGCGCGGGCGCTCGGCGTCCAGTGGGGGTTCAACGGCCGCGCGAATCAGCAGATCGGCAACACCACGGGGCTCGCGTTCCCGAACAACGGCTCGATTGGCGGCCGCGTCGGCACGCAGGGACCGGTGGATCCGAACAACCCGAGCACCGCGAACAACGTCGGCACGGCCGTCAACCTCTCCGCGCCCGGCGCCGTGAACGCCGTGGGACTCGCGCTCGGCTCGATCAATGGCGCCTTCAACCTCGACGTCGCGCTCACGGCCCTCGAGAACTCAGGCAAGGGACGCATCCTGTCGACGCCGCGCCTGACGACGCAGAACAACCAGGAAGCGGAGGTCGCGCAGGGCGTCGAGATTCCGATCCAGACCGTGGCGAACAACACGGTCGCCGTTCAGTTCAAGCAGGCGGTGCTGCGGCTGCAGGTCACGCCGCAGATCACGGCATCCAACACCGTGATCATGAACATCACGGTCGAGAACGCGTCGCCTGATTTCTCGCGCCAGGTGAACGGGATTCCGCCGGTCGACACCCAGCGTGCGTTGACGCGCGTGCAGGTCAGCGACGGCGCGACGACGGTCATCGGCGGCATCTTCGTGAGCGAAGAGCAGTCGACGAACGATCGCACGCCGGTGCTGCATCGCATTCCGCTCCTCGGATGGCTGTTCCGCCGTGACACGCTGACGGACTCGAGCCGCGAGCTGCTGATCTTCATCACCCCACGGATCCAGAGAGGGTAGCGAACATGACGAAGGTTGTCTGGGGCGCCAAGGTCGCTTCGATACTCGTGCTCGCATTCGCGGCGACGTCGTGCGGCACGCAAACGCGCGAAGGGACGTCGTCTTCGTACCTGGTCATCAACTCACTGCAGGGCTCGCCGGGGCAGGCCGGGAGCTTCGGCAACGTGCTCGAGTCCGACGTGGTGAACGTCGATCCCACGACACACGCGCAGTCGATCGCGGCGGACCAGGGACAGGTGACGCTCGCGCTGGCATTGAAGGATCCCGGCTCTTCGACGAATCCCAACACGCCGACGCCGAACAACTACGTCACCGTGACGCAGTATCACGTGGATTACGTGCGCAGCGACGGCCGGAACGTCCAGGGCGTCGACGTCCCGTATTCGTTCGATGGCGCGGTGACGAACACGGTCCAGGGCACGTCGACCTTCTCGTTCACGCTCGTCCGCATCCAGGCCAAGCAGGAAGCGCCGCTGCAGGCGCTGGCGGGCGGCGGGTCGTCGATCGCCATCAGCACCATCGCACGCGTCACCTTCTACGGCCACGATCAGACCGGCCGCGAGGTGAGCGTGACGGGCAACATCGAAGTCGATTTCGCCGACTGGGCCGGCTAGGCATTCAAACGATTCTCAACGATGGCATTTATGTCTCGAGCGACCTTGAACCTTCGTGTAGGCGCCGTGATCGCGGCGGCGGTCGTGGCGGCGGGTTGTACCCTGAAGAAGCAGGAGACCCCGTCCCTGACCGGTCCGTCGGAGCTCGGCACCGCAATCGACATCAGCGTGTCGCCCGACGTGTTGACGCAGGACGGCGCGTCGCAGTCGTTCGTGTCGATTACAGCGCGCGACAGCAACGGCCAGCCGATTCGGAACCTGTCCCTGCGGGCCGACACCGCCGTCGGAGGCGTCACGACCGATTTCGGGTCGTTGTCGGCGCGCAACCTGGTGACCGATGCCACAGGTCGGGCGTCGCTGGTGTTCACCGCGCCGCCAGCGGTGTTCGGCGCACCCGCTACAGATGTACAGATTGTGGTCCGGCCGACAGAAAGCGATTTCGGGAACTCGACGCCGCGTTCGGCGACGATTCATCTGGTCCCCAGCGGGACCGTCGTGCCGCCTCGAGGCAGCGTCACCGCGAAGATCATCGTGACGCCTCCGGCACCACTCGATCATCAGACGGTCCTGTTCGACGGCTCGCAGAGCACGTCGACGACGGGCACGGTCGTTCAATGGCAGTGGGATTTCGGTGACGGCGGAAGAGCGACCGGAATGACGGCCTCCCACAGCTTCGATGCGTCCGGCAACTTCAACGTGCGGCTCACCGCGATCGACAACGTCGGGGCCTCCGATACGGTCTCCGTCAATGTGCCGGTCGGCCAGGGCTCGAATCCGTCGGCTTCGTTCGTGGTCTCGCCCGCGTCGCCGGTCATCAATCAGCAGGTGAACTTCAATGCGTCGGCGTCGACGGCGACGACCGGCCGCGTGATTCAGTCCTACTCCTGGGACTTCGGCGACGGCCATTCCGGATCCGGTGTGACCACCACGCACGCGTTCGCCAACGCGGGAACATTCACCGTCGTGCTGGTCGTCACAGACGATGCAGGCCACGTCGGGACATCGACACAGAGCGTTACCGTGTCGAACGGGAATCCGACCGCGCAGATCACGGTATCGCCGCCGTCTGGAACGGTTGGCCAGCAGATCAGCTTCATCGGAAGCCAGTCGACTGCGGCGCCTGGCCGGACGATCACCAACTACCATTGGGATTTCGGGGACGGATCCTCCGGGAGCGGAGCGACGACCTCGCATGGGTACGGAGCGGCGGGAACTTACACGGTGACGCTGATCGTGACAGACGATCAGGGCAAGCAGGGAATCGCAACGGCTCAAGTCACCATTCAGTAAGAAGGCCTCGAGGTCCGGGCTGCGTTCCGACTCGCAGCCCGGGCCTTTCCGTTGTTTCCGTTCAATCGACTCCTCTCTGCCAGCCCGCGAACTCTGTTACAGTTCTGTCGTGCCCGACGAGCCGCGGCTCGAACAATTGAGGCGGCGCGTCCGCGCCGATCCCGCATCGATTGCGTTCGCGGCACTTGCCGAGGAATACCGCCGGAGCGGCCGATACCTGGACGCGATCGAGACGTGCCGCGTGGGTCTGCAGCGGCACCCGGCCTACCTGTCGGCGCGCGTGACGCTCGGCCGCGCGCTGATTGGAGTTGGCGACCACGAGGCCGCCCGCCTCGAACTCGAAGCCGTCCTGCGCGCCGCTCCCGAGAACCTCGCCGCCATCCGGGCCATGGCCGAGATCTACAGCCACCTGCAGGACGTCGAAGAGACGCTGCCCGACGACGCGCGTGAACCGGAGGCCGTCGACCGCGCGCCGGACCACTTCCCGGCAGAGCCGGCCCCGGCTCCGGCGCCGCCGGTCGCGCCGATTTCCGTCGTGCAGTCAGGGCCGCAGCCGCCGCCGTACCAGGCAGCCGTCGATCGACTGGAGCGGTTCCTGAACGCCATTTCGGCTGCCCGGGCGGCGCTCGGATGAGTCAGCGCCTCGATCCATCAACAATCGCCCGGCGTCTCGAACACGTGCGAAGCGGACTGCACGCGGTGCCCGCCGACGCGCTGCTCGTCACGCACCTGCCAAATATCCGCTATCTCACGGGTTTCGCAGGAACCGCCGGCGCCGTCATCCTCCTCCAGCAGCGCTGCCTTCTGATGGTCGATTCGCGTTACGTGACCGCGGCGCGGGCACTCGCATCGCCGCTGCCGGACGGCCTGCTCGCCGTCGAACCTGTCGCCAACTCGTACGATGAGGCGATCGCGCAGGCCGTGACACGCGAGGGGATAGCGAGGCTCGCCATCGAAGCGGCGCACTTGACCGTCGCCCGATTCAACGCGCTCGCGGCGCTCATTCACAGGAACAACCCCCGGCCCGCGACGACGAACGGTCGCCCCACGACGGACGAACGACCGGCCCACGATGGACTGCCAACGGCCGGCGTACTGCTGGCCACCGAGCGAGTCGTCGAGCGGGTCCGGATGGTCAAGGATGCCGCCGAGGTCGCCACATTTCGCGAGGCGGCCAGCCGGCTGTCGGCAATAGCCAGGCGCCTGGGCGAAATGGCCGTTCCGGGTCGGACCGAAAGAGAAGTCGCGGATCTGATCGAGGACGCCATGCGCCGGGCGGGCTTTTCCCATCCTGCATTCGACACAATCGTCGCGTCCGGGCCCAACAGCGCGCTCCCGCACGCGAGCCCGACGGACCGCCGCCTCCAGTCCGGTGACCCGACCGTGCTGGACTTCGGAGGTGTCTACAGCGGATACTGTGTGGATCTGACCCGCACGGTCCAGCTGGGGGGGATTTCGGGGGAGCCCGGCCGTCTTTTTGCCGCGGTTGCCGAGGCCCAGAAGGCAGCGATTGCGGCGGTCGGTCCTGGTGCGCGGCCCAGCCAGGTCGATGGCGCCGCGCGGGCCGTGCTCGAACGGCATGGCCTGGGAGAGGCGTTCGGCCACGGCACGGGCCACGGACTCGGGCTCGAAATCCACGAGGATCCCCGCGTGGGACGTCCGATGGCCAATCAGCCCGACGATCCGCTGGAACCCGGGGTCGTGATCACCATCGAACCGGGCGCGTACGTGCCGGGGATCGGCGGCGTGCGGATCGAAGACGATGTGCTGGTTACGGCGAATGGCTGCGAGGTGCTGACGGATGTTCCGACCTTCCTGTAGGCGGCGGTGATGGAGTTCTCAGACATCGAACGGATTCTGGAGCTCGTCCGGCAGCACGACCTGGCTGAGTTCGAACTGGAGAAGGAAGGGTTGAAACTGCGGGTCCGCAAGGCCGGCGGACCGGCGGTGTTTCACACCGGTCCGATGCCTTCCATGCCGATGGTTCCGGTGCCCAGCCTTCCGGTCGTGACGTCTTCGCCGGCGCCGCTCGCGCCCGCCGCACCCGCGGCAGCTGCCGACGATATCGACGATTCCGTCGAACTTGCGGTCGTCAAGTCTCCCATCGTCGGCACGTTCTACCGGTGTCCTGAACCCGGCGCCCCCTCGTTCGTCGAGGTCGGACAGCACGTGAAGAAGGACCAGGTCCTCTGCATCATCGAGGCGATGAAGCTGATGAACGAAATCACGTCGGAGTACGACGGCGAGATCGTCAGCGTGTACGTGGAGAACGGCAAACCCGTGCAGTACGGCGAACGGCTGTTCGCCGTCAGGACGGCCTGAGCCATGTTCAAGAAAATCCTGATCGCGAATCGCGGGGAAATCGCGCTGCGTGTGATCTGCGCCTGCCGCGAGCTGGGGATCAAGACCGTCGCGGTGTATTCGGAAGCGGATGAGAACTCGCTGCACGTAAGGTTCGCCGACGAGGACGTGTGCATCGGGCCCCCGCGCAGCGCCGACAGCTATCTGAGCGTGCCGGCGATCATCAGTGCGGCTGAAATCACCGGCGCGGATGCGATCCACCCCGGGTACGGGTTCCTGTCGGAGAGTGCATATCTCGCCGAAGTGTGCGAGGCGTGCCACATCAGGTTCATCGGGCCGACGCCCAACGTGATTCGGCTGCTCGGCGACAAGGCGCGCGCGCGCCGCGCGATGAGGAAGGCGGGCGTTCCGGTGCTGCCCGGCAGCGACGGGCCGATCGAGAGCGAGGAACGCGCGCAGAAGGTCGCGAAAGACCTCGGCTACCCGATCATCATCAAAGCGGTCGCAGGCGGCGGCGGCCGCGGCATGCGCGTCATCCGCCAGCCGCAGGAGATGGGCAAAGCGCTGAAGACCGCTCAGCGCGAAGCGGAAGCCGCCTTCGGCGTCGGCGACGTCTATCTCGAGAAATACGTCGAGAACCCGCGCCATATCGAGTTCCAGGTGCTCGGCGACCATCACGGTGCCGTGGTGCACCTCGGCGAGCGCGAGTGCTCGATCCAGCGCCGCCATCAGAAGCTCATCGAGGAAGCCCCTTCCGTTGCCGTCACCGAGAAGATGCGCCGCAAGATGGGGAGCACCGTCGTCGACGCCGCGCGCGCCGTGCAGTACACCAACGCCGGCACCTTCGAGTTCCTGCTCGACGACAAGGGCAGTTTCTATTTCCTCGAAGTGAACACGCGCGTCCAGGTCGAGCATCCGGTGACGGAGTTCATCACCGGCGTCGACATCGTCAAGGAGCAGATCCGGATTGCCGCCGGCGAGCGTCTGTCCTTCAAGCAGGGAGACGTCACGTTCAACGGCCATTCGATCGAGTGTCGCGTGAACGCGGAAGACCCGGTGACGTTTGCGCCGTCGCCGGGCGTCATCCATGCGTTCAGCGTTCCCGGCGGTCCCGGCGTGCGCGTCGACACGTTCGCGCACTCCGAATGTGTCGTGTCGCCTTACTACGACTCCCTCATCGCGAAGATCATCGTCCACGGCCGCGATCGCCAGGAGGCGATCGCCCGGATGCGCCGGACGCTGGAGATGACGGTCATCGACGGCATCAAGACGTCGATCCCGCTGCATTTGAAGATTCTGTCAGAGCCCGATTTCGCCGCCGGCCGGCTGGGCACCGCGTTCATGGACCGGTACATCGTCGAAAAGAAGAGCGCGTCGAACGGGCTGGCGGAAGCCGTCTAGGCGGAGCCGCGGACGGGATCCGCGTGAGGTGTCGCCGATCCTCGACGATCAGACGTGTTCGCGCTTTACTCGATTCTCGACGTCGGCCTGTGCGACACACGCGGGCACAAACCTCTCGACGTCCTCGACCGCTTTCTGCGCGGCGGCGCGAAGCTCGTTCAACTCCGCGACAAGACACCGGCTTCCGGCGCACGGCTCGCGTTCGCCGATGAAGTCGTCGGCCGGTGCCATGCCTCCGGAGCACTGATTCTCATCAACGATTTCGTCGATATTGCCCGCATGAGCGGCGCGGACGGCGTGCATCTGGGACAGGACGACCTCCCGGCGGACGACGCCCGCCGTATCCTGGGAGAGAAGGCGATCGTTGGCGTCTCGACCCACGGCGAGCGCCAGATCGCCGAAGCTGCGGCTACGTCCGCGACCTACATTGCCGTCGGCCCGATTTTTTCGACCGCCACCAAGGACACCGGCTACACGGCGCGCGGGCTGCACCTTGTCCGCCACGCCGCCGCGACCGGTCGTCCGGTCGTGGGCATCGGCGGCATCACGCTCGAACGGGCCGCGGACGTCATCCGCGCCGGCGCCTCCGCGGTCGCCGTCATCTCTGATCTGCTCGCCGGAGACGACCCCGAAGCGCGGACCCGGCAGTATCTCGCGGCCCTCCGTGTATAATCGGCGCACTTTTTCCACGCCAGCGCAAAAGGAGAAGGACACCGTTCATGTCGATGTTCGCGACAAAATCGATCGAGCAGTTGAAGGCGGAGGCGAATCAGGGCGGTGAGCATTCGCTCAAGCGCGTGCTCGGCCCGCTGAACCTGGTGACGCTCGGCATCGGTGCCATCATCGGCACGGGCATCTTCGTACTCACCGGGCAGGCGGCGGCGCAGTACACCGGTCCGTCCATCGTTCTCTCGATGGTGCTGGCAGGCGTCGCAAGCGGGCTCGCGGGTCTCTGCTATGCCGAATTCGCCTCGACGGTGCCGATTGCCGGGTCCGCTTACACCTACGGCTACGCAACGCTCGGCGAGTTCATCGCGTGGATCATCGGCTGGGACCTGATTCTGGAATACGCGCTCGGAGCGGCCACGGTCGCGGTCGGCTGGTCAGGGCACGTCGTCAGTTTCTGCCACGACTTCCTCGGATTCGACATGCCGGCGTCGATCGCCAACGCGCCGTGCACGATCATCCACGGCGGCGGGTGCAGCCCTGACGCCGTCATCAACCTGCCAGCCGTACTCATCGCGCTGGCGGTGACGGTGCTGATCATCGTCGGCGTGAAGGAATCCGCAAACGTCAACACCGTCATCGTCATCGTCAAGGTCGCGGTCGTCATCATCGTCATCGTGGGCGGCGCGGCATTCATCAACACCGCGAACTGGCATCCGTTCGTGCCCGAGAACACCGGGCACTTCGGTTCGTATGGCTGGAGCGGCGTGCTGCGAGGGGCGGGCGTCATCTTCTTCGCTTACATCGGATTCGACGCGGTGTCGGTTGCCGCGCAGGAGGCGAAGAACCCGCAGAAAGACATGCCGCTCGGGATCCTGGGCTCGCTCGTCATCTGCACAGTTCTCTACGTGCTGGTGTGCGGCGTGATGGTGGGCCTGGTTCCTTACCGGCAGATGCTCGGACAGGCAGCACCCATGGTCGTCGCCATTCGCGCGGCCGAGGCGGCGTCCGGCGGCAGCGGGATGCTGCGGCTGCTCGTGATGCTCGTCGAGGTCGGCGCAATCGCGGGTCTCAGCTCGGTCATGGTCGTGATGATGATGGCGCAGCCCCGCATCTTCTACTCGATGGGCAACGACGGACTGCTGCCGCCGTTTGCGAAGAAGATCCATCCGCGGTTCCGGACGCCTTACGTCACGAGCATCATCACGGGTGTCGTGGTCGCCATCGCGGCGGGCTTCACGCCGATCGGCGCTCTGGGAGAACTGGTGAGCATCGGCACGCTGCTGGCGTTCGTGATCGTCTCGATCGGCATCATCTTCCTGCGGCGCAGCCGCCCGGATCTCGAGCGGCCGTTCCGCACGCCCTGGGTCCCGTTCATTCCGATCCTGTCTGCGCTTGTCAGCCTCGGGCTGATGGCCGGCCTGCCGTTCGACACCTGGATGCGGCTCGTGATCTGGATGGCGATCGGTCTGGTCATCTACTTCGGCTACGGGATTCGACACAGCGCGCTGCGTGCCCGCAGCGCGATGGCTGCCAGCCGGCGCTGAGCCGCCCGGCCGGACGATGAGTCCTCTCAGCGACGTGTCGGAGGGCTCCGTTCCGAAGCGCCGCGGAGTGATCGCGTCGGCCCGTGAGGCCGCTGCCGCGGCCGATTCGTCCGCGCCGCGCCGCCGGATGCTGCCCTGGTGGGCAGGCTGGCGGCTCGTTGCGCTGCTGCTCGGAGCCGTGATTGCCGGCGGTACGAGCGGCTATATTCTGATCGAGGGGTGGGACGCGTGGGACGCGTTCTACATGACCGCGATCACGATCACGACGGTCGGTTACGGCGAAGTCCACCCCCTTTCGCGCGCCGGCGAGGCCTTCACGGTCGTCGTCATGTTCGCGGGAGTCGGCACGTTCTTCTACGGCATCGCGCTGCTCCTTGCGCAGATCGCCGAAGGCCGTTTTGCGGAACGGTTCACCCGACGGCGGTTTGCGCGTATGCTCGATGATCTTGACGCTCACTGCATCCTCTGCGGCTTCGGCCGCATGGGCGAGATCATCGCGCGCGAGTTTCAGCGCCAGGGACAGCAGTTCGTCGTCATCGACCGCGATCCGGAGCGGGTGCACACGGCGCTGGAGATCGGATACCTGGCCGTGGCGGCCGACGCCTCGAATGAAGACGTGCTCCGCCGCGTCCGGATCGATCGCGCGCGCGTGCTCGTTGCCGCGGTGAGCACCGACGCGGAGAACGTGTATGCGGTCCTCAGCGCCCGCCTCCTGAAGCCCGATCTCTTCATCGTCGGACGCGCCGAAACCGAAGACGCGCGTATCAAGCTGACGCGCGCCGGCGCGGATCGCGTCATTTCCCCGTACCACCTGGGTGGTCTGCAGCTCGCGCAAACGGCGCTGCGGCCCGCCGTTGTCGATTTCGTCCAGCTCGCGACGTCGTCGAACAGCCTCGAACTGAACCTCGAACAGGTGCACATCGATCCCTCGTCTCCGCTCGCCGGGCAGAGCCTCATCGACGCGGGTCTGCGGCAGCGGTTCGGCGTGGTCGTCGTGGGCATCCGCCGCGCGGATGGGCGGATGGACTTCAACCCCGAGCCGGAAACGGCGATGCGAGGGGGCGACGACCTGGTCGTGCTCGGACGGTCGGACAGCCTTCGCGAGCTGGAAGCGTCGGCGGCAAGTGTCCAGACACACGGTAACTGAATGGCATCCGGAAGATGGACTCGAGTGAGAGAGCGTAAAAGGCAGATCGTCGGGGCGAACCCGCCGGGTAAGAAATGACGGCAAGAGTACTTGACGGGCAGGCGATCGGAGCGGCGATCCGAGCGGAGGCCGTGCCGGACGTGCAGGCGTTCACGGCCGCGTCCGGACGTCCGCCGGGCCTGGGGATCGTGCTCGTGGGCAACGACCCGGGGTCGGAAGTCTACGTTCGCAACAAGGTGAAGGCCGGCGGCGAGGCGGGTCTCTGGGTGGACCTGCAGCGGCTGCCTGCAACCGCAGCCCTCGACGAGGTGCTGCAGTTGGTTGATCGGCTGAATGCCAGTAGCGTCCACGACGGCATCCTCGTCCAGTCGCCGCTGCCATCGGCGATGGGAAAGGGAGCGTCGCAGCGGGTTTTCGACGCCATCGATCCCGCCAAGGACGTCGACGGCTTCAATCCTGTCAACGTGGGCCGGCTGGTGCAGGGCCGCGCGCGGCTCAAGCCGTGCACGCCCAGCGGTATCATCGAAATCCTCGACCGCTCCAATATTCAAATCGCCGGGCGCCACGCGGTCGTCATCGGACGATCGGAGATCGTCGGGAAGCCGATGGCGATGCTCCTGCTGCAGCGCGACGCGACCGTGACGATCTGCCACTCGAAGACGCCGGATCTGCCGTCCGTCGCGCGCACGGGCGACATACTCGTCGCCGCAATCGGGCGCCCTGGCTTCGTGACTGCCGATTTCGTCAAACCCGGTGCGGCAGTGGTGGACGTGGGGACGACGCCCGTCTTCGAAAGGGAGACGGTGGAACGGCTCTTCGGCCCAGAGTCGCCGCGGATGGCCGCATTCGAGAAACGGGGATCCATCGTCGTCGGCGACGTGCACCCTGGCGTTGCGGCCGTTGCGGGCGCCTTGACGCCCGTTCCCGGCGGCGTCGGACCGCTGACGATCGCGTTGCTCCTCAAGAACACGATTCTGGCCGCTCAGGGACGGCTGTAGGCGCCAGGCGCGCCGTTGCGCCGCGCTCTCTCCGGAAGGTCGGCACCGCGCAGATGCTTCGAGTGGCATTGACCGGGGGGATTGCGACCGGCAAGTCGTATTGCACGGCCGCATTCGCACGTCTCGGCGTGCCGGTGATCGACGCGGATCTACTGGCGCGCGAAGCCGTCGCGCCAGGCACGCGGGGGCTCGCGGCGATCGCATCGCGCTTTGGCGCCGGCGCGCTGGCGCCCGACGGCACGCTCGATCGGCCCGCGCTTGCGAAAATCGTGTTCAGCGATTCCAGGGCGCGTGCCGATCTCGAAGCCATCGTGCATCCCGATGTCTACCTGCGGATACGCGAGTGGTTCGCGAACATTCCGGCCGGCACCCGGCTGGCGATCGCCGACATCCCGTTGCTCTTCGAGACGGGCCAGCAGCACGAGTTCGATGCCGTCATCGTGTGCGCGTGCAGCCCCGCGGAGCAGGTGAAGCGCGTGATGGCTCGCAACGGCCTTTCGGACGCGGACGCGCGTGCGCGGATCGACGCGCAGCTGGCGATCGACGACAAAGCGGCGCGGGCCGACTACGTGATCTGGACGGACCGGGGATTCGTCGAGACCGACGCGCAGGTCCGAACGGTATTCGAGCTGCTCAACGCGCTGTAGCAGTCCTGCCCGCTACGCGTCGGCCGTTTCCTTGGCAGGAGCAATCCGATCTTCGACGAACGTGTTCCACTCGTGACAATGCGGGCACTGCCAGAGCAGCTCGGTCGAGCGGTAGCGGCACCGTACGCAGACGTGTGGGTCCAGGTAGAAAATCGCGTCGCGTGTCAGCTCCGAGTATCGCGTAACGAGAGCCGGGCTCAGGCCGAGCTTCGACAGCGTTTCCCAAATCGCCTGGTGCACGGCGAGCGCATGCGGGTTGTGGACCAGCGCCTCGAACAGGAGTTCCAGCGCCTCGTCGTGGCGCGCCTCCGCCGAGCGGTGGCGGGCGAGCGCGAGGCGCGCCCGCCAGTCCTGCGGGTTGTTCGCAATCAGCCGCGTGCAGAGGCTTTCGAACCGTCCGCCGTTACCAGCCTCGGCGTACGTGCTCTCGAGCCGTGAAAACGTGAGGTACGAACGTTCGGGGGCAGCTTCGATTAACTGCTCCCACGACGCGATCGCATCGTCTGTCCGGCCTTCCTGGCGCCGGAGATCCCCGAAGCTCAGATGCGCCGGCGCGTTTCGCGGGTCCAGCTCGATGGCGGCTTCGAACCGGCGCGCCGCCTGCACGTAGTCGCGCTGACGCATCGCTTCCTGCCCGAGTTCGTTCTCCAGAAACGCGAGAATCTCTTTGTGGCGCGGCGTTTCGACGGTTGAATCCGTCAGCGCCGCGAGCCGCACCCGGACGGTGTGCGCCTCTTCCCACTGGTGCTGCTCTTCGTGCAGCTTCTCGAGATTCGACAACGCGTACCGGTTCTGCGGATCCAGCTTGAGGACCTCGCGGAACGCTTCGATAGCCCGGTCGATGAACCCGCCGCTCCGGTAATCCAGCCCGAGGCAGAGCAGCACGTTCGCATGCTCGAGGCGTCGCAGCTTCGGCCGCTGCAGCAGCCCCTGATGCTCCTGGATTGCGCGACCGACCTGCCCCTTCTCGCGATAGAGGTTGCCGAGAATCAGGTGGATCTCCAGCGGATCGCCGGCGCCCTTTGCGGCCTTCGTCAGTTCATCGATTGCCGCGTCCACCTGGTTCGCGACGAGGAAGTTCAGCCCGAGCATGTAGTGCGGAGACTCGCGCGCGCGGCGCCGATCGATCCAGCGGCCGTCGCGGAGCTTGTAGCGCTCCCATGCCTTGCCGGCGGCAAGACCGGCGAGGAGCGCGAGCAAGGCAACCAGGAGGAACGGCGTCGTCACGAGCGAAGATCGACCAAGGATTGAGGCAAGAGAACCAAACCGTCTGAAGGCGTACGCAAGGAACTCATTATTGCTCAATCCGTGTTCACTGAATCGGCGGTGGTTCTGTGGTTCCGCCGTCGTGCCCATGTCGGCGGTCTGCTTGCCGCCTATCGGAAAACCGGCCGCTGACGTATCCTTGCACTCTCTTTCGGGGGGAGGCGTCGGATTTGAGAGTAGCGGTGGTCGGCGGGGGGCCGGCGGGACTCTATTTCGGTCTCCTTCTCAAGAAGGTCCGTCCCGACGTCGCGGTCACAGTTCTCGAGCGCAACCGCCCGGACGACACGTTTGGCTGGGGCGTCGTTTTCTCCGACCAGACGCTCGAGAATTTCCGCGGGGCCGATCCGGAAACGTACGACCGCATCGCCTCGAGCTTTGCCCATTGGGACGATATCGACGTCCATTTTCACGGCCAGGTGATCACGTCGAGCGGCCACGGGTTCGCCGGCATCGCCCGGAAAAAGCTCCTGCACATCTTGCAGGAACGGGCGAGAGATCTTGGAGTCGCCCTGCGGTTTCAGACCGATGTGGCTGACGAGCGGGCCCTTGCCGCGCTGGGCCTCGACGACGTGGACCTGATCGTTGCGGCGGATGGGGTGAACAGCGCGATCCGCGCGCGACACGCGTCCGGTTTCGAGACCGAGCTGGACGTGCGCTCGGCCCGCTACATCTGGCTCGGCACGACGTTCCCGTTCGACGCCTTCACGTTCTATTTCGTCGAGAACGAACATGGCGTGTTCCAGGCGCATTGCTATCGCTTCGACGAAGCGACGTCCACGTTCATCGTCGAGTGCGATGAGCGCTCATGGCGGAACGCGGGGTTCGACCGGCTCGATCTGGACGGGACGATCGCCGCCTGCGAGCGCCTGTTCGAACCATGGCTCGGCGGGCATCGGCTGATGTCCAACGCGCGCCACCTGAGCCCGCCGTGGTCCACCTTCGTACGCGTTCGCAACCGTGCGTGGTTTCACGACAACATCGTGCTTGTCGGCGACGCCGCGCATACGGCGCATTTTTCGATCGGGTCGGGGACCAAACTGGCGATGGAGGACGCGATCGTGCTCGCGCGCGAGGTGGCCTCCGGTCGTCCGCTGCCGGACGCTCTTGGACGCTACCAGGAGGAACGGCGCACGGATGCGCTGCGGCTGCAGAACGCCGCGCGCAATTCCATGGAGTGGTTCGAGCACGTGCGGCGCTACATCACACTGGATCCGAGGCAGTTCGCCTACTCTCTGCTGACGCGCAGTCAACGCGTGAGCCATGAGAATCTGCGGCTTCGCGATCCGACATATCTGACCGGCGTCGAACGGTGGTTCGCCGCGAAATCGACCGGTGAGCCGCCGGCGATTCCTGCGCCTCCGCCAATGTTCACGCCGTTTACGCTGCGCGGCATGACGGTCGTCAATCGCATCGTCGTGGCGCCGATGGACATGTACAGCGCCATCGACGGCACGCCGACGGATTTTCACATGGT
>Ga0310811_10004796_pt1 | contig 17045 bp, 17 predicted proteins | sample YCmetagenome_FD_207642 | JGI IMG/M metagenome (GOLD analysis project Ga0310811, IMG submission 207642) | Soil microbial communities from experimental microcosm in Duke University, North Carolina, United States - YC | ecosystem: Engineered > Artificial ecosystem > Soil microcosm > Unclassified ...
CCGCCCCGACCTGATCCTCACCGACGACGGCTACGTCGCCAGCGAGCTGGACAGCGTCCCCGGCGGGATGGGCTTCGTCGGCGCGATGGGCCGCACGTATTGCGAGATCGGCTTGGACTCGATCGGCGGCGCCGACGGGATCGCCGAACGCTTCGCCGAGATGCTCGCGAACCTCGCCGGCAACGAGCATCCGACGGTCGGGATCGTGGTGAGCGAAGAGTCGGCCGACTATCGCGGCGAGCTGACGTGGCTGGCCTCGCGGATCGACGCGCTCGGCATCGCCGACGTCATCGTCTGCGCGCCGCAGGAGATCGTCTTCACCGAGGAAGCGCTGTTCGTGCGCCGGGCCGACGGCCGCGAAGCGAAGCTCGACGTCCTCTACCGCAACTTCGAGCTGTTCGATCTCCTCAACGTCCCCAAGCAAGAGCTGATGCTCTACGCGGCGCGGCACAACCGCGTGAAACTCACCCCGCCGCCGAAACCGCACTTCGAAGAGAAGTCGTCGTTCGCGCTCTTCCATCATCCCGGGCTGCGCGCGCTCTGGCGCGCCGAGCTCGGCGCCGCGACCGACGAACGGCTGCTGGGGATCTTCCCGCGCACGTGGATCGTCGATCCGCGCCCGCTCCCCTGGCAGGGCGCGATCGTCGACCTCACCGCGAACGGTGTCCCGGTCAACGACTGGTCGCAGCTCGAGGATCTGGGGAAGAGCGAACGCGACTACGTGATCAAGGCCTCCGGGTTCAGCGCGCTCGCGTGGGGCTCGCGCGGGGTGAAGGTCGCCAACGATCTCACGCGCGAGGCGTGGCGCGACGCGCTGCAGGAAGCGCTCGCGTCGTTCGGCACCACGCCGCACGTGCTGCAGCGCTTCCACAAAGGCCGGCGCGTGCGCGTCCCCTATCTCGACCGCTCCAGCGGCGCGATGCGTGAGATGGACGGCCGCGTGCGGCTCTGCCCGTACTACTTCGTCGTCGGCGACGAGGCGAAGCTCGGCGGGATCCTGGCGACGGTGGCACCGGCAGACAAGCGCGTCATCCACGGGATGACCGACGCGGTCATGGCCCCGTGCCGCGTCGCGGACGACGGATACTGAGCTGAGCGCGGGCGCGCTCGCCCGCGCCCGCCGCGCGCACCGCTTTCGGCACCGGCTGGTGTCGTTCGGCAGCGCGGCGGTCGTCGGGACGGTAGTGTCGATCTTCGCGCCGACCTGGCTGCACGGCGCGACGCGCCTCGTCGCGTCGTACGACGCGGGCGCCGCGACGCTGCTCGCGATGCTCTGGTCGGGGCTGCACCGTGATCCCGACCAGACGCGCGACCGCGCGGCGCTCGACGATCCGGGGCGGAACGTGGTCCTGCTCGTCGTCCTCGCCGCCGTCGTGCTCGGGCTCGTCTCCGCGATCGCGATCATCGGGCACGGGCCGAAAGTCAACACGCTCGCGGAGCGCTGGACCGCCTACTTCTTCGGGTTCTGCGCGGTCACGATCGGGTGGTTTCTCGTCCACACGGTCTACACGTTCCGCTACGCGCACCTCTACTGGTACGACGACGACGGCGACGGCACGCAGTGCGGCGGGATCACCTTCCCCGGCACCGACAAGCCGTCCGACATCGACTTCGCCTACTTCGCGTTCACGATCGGGACGTCGTTCGCCGTCTCCGATCCGCAGGTGACCGAGACGCGCGTCCGCGCCGAGATCATCGGGCATTCGATCATCTCGTTCGCCTACAACTCGGTGATCGTCGGGATGGTGATCAACCTGTTCGCGGGGCTCTTCGCCGGAAGCGCTTCCGGCTCGTAGCGCGCCGTCCGGTCACGGTTCGTCGCCGCGCCGGTCCCTGCGCGCGGCGTCGATCCGCGCGGCCGAGACGAGCACGACGACGAGCATCGCGGCGCATCCCGCGACGAGCACGCCGACGAGCAGCGGGAGCATGGATCGGGCGAGCACGCTTCAGCGGTGCGTCGGACGGCGCGCGGTCTCGACCGGGATGCGCGCGACGAGCTTCTCCGCCGCCAGCGAGACGAGCGGGCACAGCGCCACGATCAGCAGGATCCACAACACCCCCCGATCGTAGCGGGTCCCGCGCGACCCTCCCAGCCGCCGAAGGGATGAACCGTTCGGACGGGCTTAGAGCGCCTCCAGAAACCCGTCGATCTCGCCGGGCGTGTTGTACCCGTGCGGCGCGACGCGGATCCCGCTCGGGCGATACGTCGTGCAGAAACCGGCGTGCTGGAGGCGCTTGCCCAGCGCGACCGGGTCCTCGCCTTCGCGGAAGAACGTCACGATCCCCGACTTGACCGCGTCGCGCGAGCGGTCGCTGCGCAGCGCGTAGCCGCGCGCCCGCAGCCCCTCCGCGAGACGGTCGGTGAGCGCGAGAACGTGCGCGCCGATTCGGTCGGTACCCGCGGCGGCCAGGACGTCGACCGACGTGGCGAGTGCGAGCGCGCCGATGAAGTTGACCGTCCCGCCCTCGTAGCGCGAGGCGTCGGGCACGAGCGGCTGCGTGTAGTCCAGGAAGTTCCAGCAGTCCGCGACGGAACGCCAGCCGGGGAGGCGCAGCGCGACGCGGTCGAGCAGGTCGGCCCGCAGCCACAGGAACCCGATCCCTTGCAGCGCCATCAGCCACTTCGCGCCGCTCCCATAGAGCGCGTCGATCCCGCAGGCCGCGACGTCGAGCGGGAACGCGCCCAATCCCTGGATCCCGTCGACGACGAAGAGCGCGCCGTGCGCGTGTGCGACCTCGGCGAGCGCGGCGAGATCGTGACGGTAGCCGTCGTCGAACGTCACCCACGAGGTCGTCACGACCTTCGTGCGCGGCGTGAGCATGCGCCGCAGCACGTCCGGCGTCATCCGCTCGCGCGGCGCGTCGACGAAGCGCACGGCGACGCCGCGCTCGCGCAGCGCGAGCCACGGGTACGCGTTGGCGCCGAACTCGTTCGCACCGGTGACGATCTCGTCGCCGGGCTGCAGGTCGAGCCCTTGCGCCAGGATCGTCGCCCCGTCGTTCGTGTTGCGCAGCAGCGCGATCTCCTCGCCGCGCCCGCCGAAGAACGCGGCGATCCGGCGCCGATACGCCGGGACCTGCATCTCGTGCGGCGCCGTGCCGAGCACGCCGCGCGCGGCGTGGTCGTCGACGAAGGCGTGCAGCGCTTCGCGCGTCGCGACCGGGAGCACCCCGGTCGCCGCATGATTCAAGTAGACCAGCCCGGGCGCGAGATCGAACGTCTCGCGCGCGAGCGGCGTCGCCGCTCCGATCATCAGCTCAGCGGGTTCGCGTTGACGTAGATGCGTGCATGCGCTAGCGCTTTGTCGATGCGCACCTGAGCACCCGCGACGCGCGTCACGAAAAAGGTGAGCGGGACGTAGATGTCGCCGTTGCGCCGGAACGCCGCCCCGCTCGTCACCACGGAACCCTGGTCGATCAGCGCGGTGCGGCTGCCGACCGTGAACCGCGCGGTCGTACCCTTGATCGTCACCAGGACCGCATTGCGATGGAAGGTCAGCACGCCGTCGAACGCCTGCACCAGATCGACGACGTCGCCGTAGACGACCCCGAGCCGCGCGACGGCGACCCCGCCGTGCCGATCGACGGGCCGACCGTCGAGGGTCACCACGACCGGCGAGTCCTTCGCCAGCGCCGGCGCCCCCAGGCAGACGGCGAGCAGCAGCGCGGCGAGCAGACGTCTCACGGGAGCATGTCCTTCGTGTGCCAGGCGATGTTCTGCGCGCGGTCGCCGACGCGCTCGATGATCGAGATGACGAACAGGAGCAGCGTCCCGGCCGGGACGGTCCCCGAGTCGTGCTGCATCTCGGCCTGGAGCGCCTCGAGGCCGTTGCGGTAGAGGATGTCGACCTCGTCGTCGCGCTCGATCACCTTGTCGGCGAGGGCGGCATCGCGCTCGCGGAAGGCGCGCATCACGTCCTCGAGCATCTGGTGCGCGAGGTTGGCGATCAGCCCGACCTCGATGCTCGCCGGACGGACCGGGACGTCGGCGATCTTGATCGAGTTCTTGGCGATGTCGACGGCGTAGTCGCCGATTCGCTCGAGGTCGGTGACGATCTGCAGCATCCCGGCGATCTCGCGCAGCTCGCCCGCGACCGGCTGCTGCTTCCAGATCAGCTGGATGCAGGCTGCCTCGACGCGGCGGCGCATGTCGTCGATCTCGTCGTCACCGGCGATGACCCGCCCCGCAAGGACCGCGTCCCGCTTCTCCAGCGCGTTGGTGGCGGAACGGATCGCGTCGGAAACGAGAGCCCCGAGCCGAACGACATCGAGGCGCGTGTTCTCCAACGCCTGGTGGTAGGCGGTACGCATGTCACCCCCACCATAGCAGAGGGAGGGCGTCGCGCAAACCCCGCCGTACCGCGGCTAAGCAACATGAACACCATCGTCATCGAGCGCGTGGGACCGGTCGCGACGGTCACGCTGAACCGGCCCGAGGTGCTCAACGCGCTCAGCGTCGCCATGCTCGACGAGCTGACGCAGACGTTCGAGGACTTGGGCCGCGACGCGACGCTGCGCGCCGTCGTGCTGACCGGTGCGGGGACGAAGGCGTTCGCGGCCGGCGCGGACATCGGCGAGCTGCACGCGCTGCCCGACGCCCGGGCCGGCGAGGCGCAGGCCGTCCGCGGCCAGGCGACGACGCTCGCGATCGAACGCCTCGCGGTCCCGGTGATCGCGGCGGTGAACGGCTACGCGCTCGGCGGCGGCTGCGAGCTGGCGATGGCGTGCGACGTCCGCATCGCGGCGGAGCACGCCCGGTTCGGTCAGCCCGAGGTCAACCTCGGGGTCTTACCGGGGTACGGCGGAACGCAGCGTCTCACGCGGCTGGTCGGCGAGGGGATGGCGATGTATCTGTGCCTGACCGGCGAGATGATCGACGCCGCCGAGGCGCTGCGGATCGGTCTGGTGCAAAAGGTCGTCCCGGCCGACGCGCTGCTCGGCGAAGCGCGGCGCATCGCCGAGCAGATCTCCGCGAAGGGCCCGCTCGCGATCGCGGCGACGAAGCGCGCGATCCTCGAAGGCGCCGCGCTCCCGCTGCGCGACGCGCTCACGATGGAGGCGCTGCGCTTCGGCCAGCTCGTCGCGACCCATGATTTCCAGGAAGGCTCGGCGGCCTTTCTGGCCAAACGCAAGGCCGCGTTCGAGGGCCGCTAAGGCGCCTTCCCGGCGAGCGCGACGTGACCCGGCGGCGCGTAGCGGGTGACCGCCTCGCTCATCGCGCGCTCCACGTCCGGATCGTAGCCGATCCAGCGGGCGCGGACGCGGCCGGTCGGATCGATCGCGATCAGCGTCGGGAAACCGTCGACGCCGAAGGCGTGCGCGACGGTCTGGTCCGGATCGAGGGCGACGTCGTGCATCGCGAACCGGCGCACGAACGGGCGAACGAGCCCCAGGTCCTCGCCGACGTCGACCGACTCGACGTCGACCTCGGGGTGGGTGCGCTTGAAATGTTGGACCATCGGGATCGAGGCCTGGCACGGTTCGCACCAGGACGCCCAGAAGTCGAGAAAGACCAGGCGGCCGCGCTGGCGCTCGAGATCGAACCGTCCCCCCTCGAGGGTCGCGAGGGAGACGGGGGGCGCCGGGACGGCATCGTGGTGGAGGCGCGGCAGCACGACGAACCGTGCGACGGCGATCAGGACGACCAGAACGGCGAGGACATCGAGCCCGCGCGCGGCGTGACGGCGCAGGAAGAGCACAACTGCGGCTTCCGTCGCAGGGAAAGCGGCCCCTGCGTTGCATCCCAAGAACCGATGCCAACGACGCGCGCGGCGTCCGTGACGATCGATGCCCGCACCCTGCCCACCCAAAACCGCACCAGCCGAATCTTCGACGCGTTCGACAAGCTGCCGATCGGCGGAATCCTGGAGCTGCTCGAGGAGAGCGATCCCCGCTCCCTGCGCAACGAGTTTCAGCACCACAAGTCCGGCCGCTTCTCCTGGGATGCTCGCAACCTGGGAAGCGGGCGCTGGACGATTCGCCTCGAGCGGATCGACGAGCGAGCCGATACCGCAACGTTTCTCTCGCACACCGGACCGTTCGCGAACGCGAAGCAGTCGACGATCGTCGAGCTCGCCGCGGTCGCGACGGAACGCTCGTATCGCACCGGCGAGACGATCTTCGACGAAGGCGAGATGTGGCCGTACCTCGGCTTCGTCCGCGCCGGCAAGGTCGTCTACACGCTGCTCTCGCCGGACGGCAAGACGCACGCGCTCGGCGAGCGCCTCACCCACGACCCGCTCAACGAGTCGGGGACCTTCGACGGCGGCGGCGCGACCTCGCGTGCCGAGGCGCTGACCGACTGCACGATCGTGCTGATCCCGAGCGAGGCCGTCGTGCACGCCGTGCGCAACGACTCGGAGCTCGCGCTGGGATTCCTCGCCGCCGCCTCGCAGGCGCGGCGCCGCTCGATCGACACGATCGCCGACCTCGCGTTCGCGCACGTGCTGCAGCGCGTCGCGAAGTTCCTCATGTCGTACGCGCCCGCGACGACGGGGATGGCGCCGGGTCTGCCCGGCGTCGCCGACCTCTCGCAGGCGCAGATCGCCGCCGCCGCCGGCACGGTGCGCGACATGGCGGCGCGCGCGCTGATCCGCCTCAAGAACGCCCACGCGGTCGAACTGGACCGCGGCCGCGTCCGCGCGATCGACCGCCTGCGCCTCGAAGCGTTCGCCCACGGGGTCCAGGCGCCACCGGTTTGACCCGCTCGTCATCCTGAGCTTGTCGAGGACGCGCCGGGGCGATGCTTCGACAGGCTCAGCATGACGGGGCGGTGGAAGGACGGAAGCGTGCGACGCCTCGCCTTTGCGCTCGCGGCCGTTCTGGCCGCGGCGCCCGCTCTCGCCGCCGACGCGCGGCTGACGTATCCCGCCGCCCCGCGCGACGCGGCGGCGGATACCTACTTCGGGACCCGCGTCCCGGACCCGTACCGCTGGCTCGAGAACGTCGACTCGCCGCAGACGACGGCGTGGGTCGCGGCCGAAGGCGCGCTCACGCGCTCGTATCTCGATGCGATCCCGCAACGCGGCGCGATCCGCGAGGCGTACCGCAAGCTGCTCGATTACGAGAAGCTCACCGCGCCGTTCCGCGAGGGCACACGCTGGTTCTTCTTCCGCAACAGCGGCTTGCAGAACCAGAGCGTGCTGTACGTGCGCGAGACGGAGCACGCGCCGGCGCGCGTCTTCCTCGACCCGAACACGCTCGCGGCCGACGGCACCGTTGCGCTCGCCGGCGAGTCGTTCACCCGCGACGGCCGCTACCTGGCGTACGCGACGCAGTCGTCGGGCGCCGACTGGCAGACCTGGCACGTCAAGGACGTCGCCAGCGGCAAGGATCTGCCCGACGTGCTGCGCTGGAGCAAGTTCTCCGACGCGACGTGGGTAGGCGACCGCGGCTTCTACTACTCGGCGTTCGACGCGCCGACGACGGCGAACGCGACGCTCAGCGCGCTGGGCGTGCAGAAGCTGTACTTCCATCGCCTCGGCACGCCGCAGTCGGCGGACCGGCTCGTCTACGCGTCGAGCGCGCACCCCGATCAGTTCGTCGGCGCGAGCGCGACCGAGGACGAGCGGTACGTCTTCCTCATTACCAGCAAAGGGAACGGCAACAGCCTGGCGTGGAAGCGCCGCGGTGAGCCCGACTCGGCGTTCCGCACGCTCTTCGCGCTCGATCCCGACGTGCAGTACTCCGTCGTCGGCGACGACGGCAACCGGCTCTATCTGCAGACCAACGCCTCGGCGCCGCGCAGCCGTCTGGTGTGGACCGACGTCACCGACCCGCGCCACGCGCTGCACGACATCGCGCCGCAGGGCGCCGACACGCTCGAGGGCGTCTCGCTGCTCGGCGACCGCTTCTACCTGGGCTACCTGCACGACGCGCACGCGGTGGTCCGGATCGTCGACCTGCGCGGCCGCCGCGTCGGGACGATCGCGCTCCCCGGGATCGGCAGCGGCGGACTCCCCGGGGGACGGCGCACCGACCGCATCGCGTATTACGGCTTCGCTTCCTACACCTATCCGACGACGATCTATCGCTACGATACGCGCACGGGCACGAGCACGGTCGCGGTGCGGCCGAAGATCGCGTTCGATCCCGCGCCGTTCGTCACCGAACAGCTCTTCGCGACCTCGAAGGATGGGACGCGCGTCCCAGTCTTCGTCACGCACCGTCGCGACATGCCCCTCGACGGGACGACGCCGACGATCCTCTACGGCTACGGCGGGTTCGACATCTCGCTCACGCCGGGGTTCTCCTCGTCCGCGGCGCTCTGGCTGCAGATGGGCGGCGCGTACGCGGTCGCGACGCTGCGCGGCGGCGGCGAGTACGGCGAAGCCTGGCACGATGCGGGACGGCTCGGCAACAAGCAGCACGTCTTCGACGACTTCGTCGCGGCGGCGCACCTCTTGATCGACCGCAAGATCACCTCGAGGGCGAAGCTCGCCGTGAACGGCGGGTCGAACGGCGGTCTTTTGATCGGGGCGGTGCTCACGCAGCATCCGGAGCTGTTCGGTGCGGCGATCCCGGAGGTCGGCGTCCTCGACATGCTGCGCTATCAGAAGTGGACGGTCGGCAAAGCGTGGATCCCGGAGTACGGCTCGGCCGACGCGTCGGCGGCGCAGTTCCGCTGGCTCTACGCCTATTCGCCCGACGACAACGTCAAGGACGGAACGGCGTATCCGCCGACGCTCGTGATGACCTCCGATCACGACGACCGCGTCTACCCCGCGCACTCGTTCAAGTTCGCCGCGGCGCTGCAGCATGCGCAGGGCGGCGACGCGCCGATCCTGCTGCGCGTCGAGACGAAGGGCGGCCACGGCGGCGGTCGTCCGACCGACAAGATCATCGACGACGTCGCCGACCGCTACGCGTTCCTCGTCAAGAACCTCGGCTTCGCCCCGGCGCTGTGACGCCGCGGCGCGTTACGGGAACGCGCTGCGGATGAACGCCGCGATCTGGTTGACCTGCGCCGCGGAGAGCGTTCCGGGGTAGAGCTTCGGCATCACCCCGGAAGGGTTCTCGATCTTGCCGACCGTCTGATCGAACGACATGCGCTTCGCGATCCCGTGCAGATTCGGGCCGACGCCGCCCTGGCCGTCCGCGCCGTGGCAGGCCGCGCAGTTCGTGCCGTAGAGCTGCTTGCCGGCCGCGATCGCCGCGGCGTCGTTCGTCGCGGCGGTTTCCGGCGCGGGCGCCGGCGACGCCGGCGCGGCGCGGAACGGATGGCGGATCCACGGTCCGGCCCACAGTATCTGGTAGCTCATCAGCGGGCGCGCGCCGACCGCCGAGACGTTCTCCAGCGTGATGATCAGGTTCGGGAGCGGGTTGAAGGCGACGTCGGTCACGTAGTTGTTGCCGATCGTCCCCAGGCCGTCGTTGGTGCGCTCGTAGCGCAAGTCGAGGTGCACCCAATCGCGCGGGCTGTAGATCGTTTCGAACGACCAGCCGTTGCTCCCCGAGCCCAGCGTCTCGCCGTCATTGGGGTTCTGGTCGTGACCGATCAGCGCCATCGCGTTGATGCTGTACGACGGCGAGGTCGAGTACGAGACGAGCGCCATCTGACGGTTGTAGAGATCCTTCGCTCCCGACGGGAGCGGGAACGTCCCGCTCATCACGCCGAAGCCGCCGGTGAAGTGCGCCTGCGGCGCCATGAATTGCAGCGAGCCGACGTAGCCTTGGCCTTCGCCGCCGGAGTCGATGTCGCTGTCGAAGGCGCGCTCGAAGGTGCCGGTGTTCGTCACGAACGCGGCGGTCCCGATGAGCCCGCGGTGGCCGATCTGCGAGTACGACGCGCCCCAGCGGTTGTCGCCGACCCCCGCGGTGTTCAGGCCGACCGGCATCGCGGCGAGCGTATAGCCGCTCAGCGAGAGCGATTGGCTCAGCCACGGAGCCACGATCGGCGTCGGGAACTTTCCGACCTGCAGGCTTCCGTTTCCCGAGCCGATCCCGTTGTAGGCGGCCCACACCTGGTCGACGGACGACGACGGAAAGCCGCCCTCGACGATCGGGACGGAGGCATAGTATGTCACCTGCGGGCCGAAGTAGCCGCCGGCGAGCACACCGACCAGATCGGAGTAGACCGGCGGCAACGTCGGATCGGGGGTGTTCGACTGGTTCACGCTGACCGCGACCGAGATCGGATCGCGCAGGCTCTCCTGCATCTGCTTGTGCGCGTCGAGCGCCCGGGCGAAGTTCGTCGCCAGGATGTAGCGGCCGTATGCGTTGAGGTTGGGCGGGGCGCTGTGGCAGAGCTCGCAGCTCACGCCCCCCGCGCCGTTCGCGAACACCGGGATTGCGGCTGCCGGCCGCGGATGCGCGGCCAGCAGCAACGCGCCGGAGACCAAAAACGCGAGCACGGCATACCGAAACACCACGTCCGCCTCCTTCAATGAGCAGTGCGTCCTTTCGGAATATACTGCGGACGTCCGCAAATTGCGAACGTCGTATGAAGAAGGCAGCCCTTCGTGCGAGGGAGGGACTGCTTAGACGGACTCCAGCTCGGCGGTCTCGTGCTGCGCGTCGAACGCGACGCGCTTGGACTTCGCGGCGGCTTCGGCCAGCGTCGGCTCGGGGACGTTCGCGGCGGCGCCGGCCTTCGCGAGCGTGATCGCCTCGAGCCCCTTCTTCACCGAACCGAGCGCGGTGCTCAAACGCACGTCGAGATCGCTCAGGACCGACGCGGCGTACGCGTCGGCGCCGTCGCGCACGCGCTGCGCCTTCTGCTCCGCTTCGCGCAGCACGATCTCAGCCGTCGCCCGCGCGCGGCGGACGATCTCGTGCTCGTCGAGCAGCTGCGTCTGCGCCTCGGCCGCCTCGGTGACGATCGCCTGCGCCTTCTCCTGCGCGTCGCGCACGAGCCGTTCGCCGTTCTTCGCGATCGTGCGCGCGCGGCCGACTTCCTCCGGGAGCGACGCACGCAGCTTCTCGATCAGCTCGAGGAGCTTCTCTTCGCTGACGACGCGATATCCCAGCGGCAGGACGGTCCCCGCTTTGACGGACGCTTCGAGCTTGTCGATCACACGGTAGACGGACATCAGACCTCCTAGCGTTCGGCGGTTGCCGGGCGTTTCGCTCGCATCACGGCGAGCACGGCGGGCGGGACGTACTCGGCGACGTTGCCGCCGAGGTTGTACACTTCTTTGACGAGCGTCGAACTGACGAACGACCAGCGCGGATCGCTCGGCAGGAAGACCGTGTCGACACCCGAGAGCGAACGGTTCATCAGCGCGGTCGACATCTCGCTCTCGAAGTCGGAGACGACGCGCAGTCCCTTCACGATCACGCTCGCCCCGCGCAGGCGCACGAAGTCGGCGAGCAATCCGCGGAAGTGTTCGACGTTCACGTTCGGCAGGTGCGCGACGGCGTCCCGGATCATCTGCTCGCGCTCGGCGAGAGTGAAGAGCGGATCACGTTTTTGCGGATTGACGACGACCGCGACGAGGACGCGCTCGAAGAGCGCCGCCGCGCGCTCGATCACGTCGAGGTGGCCGCGGGTCAGCGGATCGAACGAGCCGGGATAGATCGCCTCGCGCGCCGGTTCGCCGCGTCCGTTCACGCTAGGCGGCCTCGGCGGGGCGCAGGAACGCCAGCGCGACCTCGCCGTACCGCTCGGCGCGTTCCAGCGGCAGCGCCGGGTCGGCGGGCGGCGCGTTGCGCGCCGCGTGCTCGTAGACGACCGTCGTACCGGCGTCGATCGCGCCGCGCTCGCGAAGCGCGGCGAACGCGGCTGCCGGATACGGCTGTGCGTACGGCGGGTCGGCGAAGACCAGATCGAACCTCCCGTCGACGACGCGGGCGGCCCGCTCGGCCGGCGCGTTGATCACGGCGACCCGGTCGGCTACGCCCAGACTGCGGGCCGTCGCGCGAAGCGACTCGGCCGTCGGCCGATGCCGTTCGACGAAGGTCACGTGACGTGCGCCCCGCGAGAGCGACTCGAACCCCAGCGCGCCGGTTCCGGCGAACAGATCGAGAACGCGCGCGTCCTCGAGGCGGGAGGCGAGGATCGAGAACAACGCTTCCTTGACGCGGGAAGGCGTCGGTCGCACATCGCGACCAGGAGGCGTCGAGACGCGCCTGCTGCGCAGCGTCCCCCCGGTAATCGTCAGCGTTCCCATAAGCGAGTTATGGGGCTGTCGTGTTCTCGACCAACGCCTCCAGCTCCCGCAACGCCCCGATCCGGCGGGTGGGCGCCGGCAGGTGCGACGGATAGACGAGCCCCTCCCAGTCGAACCACACGCCGCGCAGCCCCGCGGCGATCGCGCCGCCTACGTCGGCGACCGGATTGTCGCCGACGTACCACACGTCGGCGGGGTCGGTCCCGAGGGCGGCGACCAGCGCCTCGAACGCCGCGGCGGTCGGCTTGAGGGCGCGCAGCTCGTCGCTGACGAGGATCGGTTGGATCGCGTCGTCACCGAGGGCGCGCGCGATCTTCTTCTGCTGCAGCGGCGACCAGCCGTTGGTCAGGATCGCGAGCCGGACGCCGCGTTCGCGCAGCGCCGCGATCGTCTCGCGCGCGCCCGCGACCGGCTGGACCAGCTCGTCGACCAGATCGAAGCAGATCGACCGGTACCGCGCCAGCTCCGCCTCGATCCCGTGGCTCGTGCCGAACACCGCGACGGCTTCGGCGAAAGGCAGCTCGCCGGCGCGGAAGCGCGCGAGCAGGGCGTCGATCCCGGCGCGCGCCTGCGCGTCGCCGCGGTCGAGGGGGCGGCCGAGCTCCTCGGCGTAGCGATAGTAGGCTTCGCGTTCCAGCCCGTTGTCGACACCCAGCGTGTGGTCGAAATCGAATCCGATCGCAGTCATACGCAGGTCGAAACCGACGGACAGCCGCGATCGTGTCGATGGTGCGATATCGTTCGCCTCGTCACGCCGTGACCAGCATCGCGCGCGCGGAAGCGTTGCCTTCCAGCAGCGCGGTGAGCGCCGCGTGTTCGGGAGCGCGCAACTCCGGATCAGCGGCGACGATCTCGTCGGCAGATTCTTTCGCGCGCAGGTAGAGCGCGAAATCGTCGACGATGTTCCCGATCGTCGCAGCGTCGCCGGCTTGCGCGGTCCCCGCCAGCTCGCCGGCCTTGCGCAGCCGCAGGTCTTCCTCGGCGATACGGAAGCCGTCGGTCGTTTCTTCCAGGACGTGCAGGCGTTCGACCTCACCGGCGTCGTCGGGCGCGACCAGGATGCAGAACGATGCCTCGACGCCGCGTCCGACGCGGCCGCGCAGCTGATGCATCTGCGCCAGACCGTAGCGCTGCGCGTCGAGCACCACCATCACCGACGCGTTCGGGACGTCGACGCCGACCTCGACGACCGTCGTCGCGACGAGCACGTCGGTCTCGCCGCGCTTGAAACGCTCCATCACCGCGTCCTTCTCGCGCCCGGGCATCTTCCCGTGCAGCACGTCGACGCGCAGGTCGGGGAAGACGTGCGTGCGCAGGTCCTCCGCTTCTGCGAGCGCGCCGGTGAGCGCCGATTCCGACGCATCGATCGCCGGCGCGACGACGTAGGCTTGCCGCCCCGCCTCGACGTTCTTGCGCACGAAGGCGTAGACGCGCTCCTTGCGGCTCTCGCGAATGACGAACGTTTGAATCGGCGTGCGCCCGGGCGGCAGCTCATCGATGATCGAGACGTCCATGTCGGCGTACTTCACCTGCGCGAGCGTGCGCGGGATCGGCGTCGCGGTCATCGAGAGCGTGTGCGGCGCACCGCTCTTCGCGCGCAGCGCCATGCGCTGCGTGACGCCGAAGCGGTGCTGCTCGTCGATCACGACCAGACCCAGGTTCGCGAAGCCGACGCTCTCGGTGAGCAGCGCGTGCGTGCCGACCGCGAGCGCGGCCTCGCCGCTCGCGATGCGGTCTTCGGCGCGGCGCCGGTCGCGCGCGCCGAGCGAGCCGAACACCGCCTCGACGGTGATCCCGAACGGCAGCAGCAGCGGCGCGAGCTTCGCGGCGTGCTGCGCGGCGAGGATCTCGGTCGGCGCCATCAGTGCCGACTGCACGCCGCTGCGCGCCGCGAGGACGATCGCGGCCGCGGCGACGAGCGTCTTCCCGCTCCCGACGTCGCCCTGCAGCAGCCGGTTCATCGGCGCGGTGCGCTCCATGTCGGACCAGATGCGGTCGATCACGCGCCGCTGCGCGCCGGTCGGCGCGAACGGGAGCTGCGCGGTGAACGTCTCCCAAAAGCCCGCCGGAACGTGCAGCGGCGGCGCGCCGCCCTCGGCCGCGCGGCGCGCGCGCTTGACCGCCGCGGCGAGCGCGATCGAGAAGAACTCGTCGAAGACGATCCGTTCGCGCGCGCGCGCCGCATCCTCGGGATCGCGCGGCGCGTGGACGTCGCGCCACGCCTGGTCGAGCGGCGGGAAACCGAAGCGGCGCACGAGCGCCGGCGGGAGCGCGTCGCCGTGCGCGGCGATCATCCGCTCGAGGTTCTTCGCGATCACGGTGCGGATCGTGCGCGATGGCAGCTCCTTGGTCGCCGCGTAGACCGGTACGATCTCGCCCTCGTACTCCTCGCCCGCGCGCAGGACGCGATGCGAGGTCACGTTGATCTCGGGGAGCAGGCCGCCGCGCGTCACGCGTCCGGCGACGAAGAGCCGGTCGCCGGGGCCGATGCGTCCGAAAAGATGGCGACGGCCGAACCATTTCGCCTGCACGGTCCCCGTCTCGTCGGCGAGGTCGGCGGTGACGAGCGGGAAGCGCCCTTGGCGCTCGCGCACCCGCACGACGTTCCCGACGACGATCGCCTCGCCTTCGGCGAGGGTCCCGATCGCCATCGGCGTGCGCCAGTCGCGGTACGCGCGCGGGATGTAGCCGAGCAGATCGTCCGGCGTCTCCACCCCCAGCTCGGCGAACTTCGCCGCCGTCTCGGGGCCGACGCCGGCCAGCGCGTTCAGCCCGTGGGTTTGGCGCGGCGGGATAGCTCGGCTCCGACCTGGTCGAGCGCGACGCCGCGCTCGGCGAGGATCACCAGCGTGTGGTAGAGCAGGTCGGCGGTCTCCCAGACCAGCTCGGCCCGATCGTCGTTCTTCGCCGCGATGACGACCTCGGTCGCCTCCTCGCCGATCTTCTTTCCAATTCGGTCGACGCCGCCGGCGAAGAGCTTCGCCGTGTACGAACCTTCGACGGGGTTCGCCTTGCGCGCGGCGATGGTGCGCGCGAGCGCACCGAGCGCCGCGGCGAATGCGGCGCCGTCCGGCGCGTCCTCGGCGCCGGCCAGCGGGAGCGTCTCGCTGAAGCACGAGAGCGCGCCGGTATGACACGCCGGGCCGTCGGGGACGACGCGGTAGAGCAGCGCGTCGCCGTCGCAGTCGAGCGAGACGGAGACGACGCGCTGCGTGTTCCCCGAAGTCGCGCCCTTGTTCCACAGCTCCCCACGCGAGCGGCTCCAGAGCCAGGTCGAGCGCGTCGCCAGCGTCCGCTCGAGCGCCTCGCGGTTGGCGTATGCGAGGGTCAGGACCGTCCCCGTGGCGGCGTCGGCGAGGATCACCGGGGCGAGACCGTCGGCGTCCCAACGCACGTCGGCGAGCACGCTCATACCGCCACCGCCTCGCGGCGCACGACGACCCCGGCCGAAGCCAGCGCGTCCTTGAGGTCCGCGATCGCCAGCTCGGCGTAGTGGAACAGCGAGGCCGCGAGCGCCGCGTCGGCGTCGGCCTTGCGGAACACGTCGACGAAGTGCTCGATCGCACCGGCGCCGCCGGAGGCGATCAACGGCAGATCGCACGCGTCGCGGACCGCGCGCGTCAGCGCGAGGTCGTAGCCGTCGCGCGTCCCGTCGCGGTCGATCGAGGTGACGAGCAGCTCACCGGCGCCGAGCCGCTCGCATTCCGCGGCCCAGCCGATCGCGTCGCGGCCGGTCGGCGTGCGCCCGCCGTCGACGACGACCTCGAACCCGGAGGGCATCGCCTCGGAGCGCCGCGCGTCGATCGCGACGATCACGCACTGCGCTCCGAAGCGCCGCGAGGCGGCGCGGACCAGCTCCGGGTCGCGCAGCGCGGCGGAGTTCACGCTCACCTTGTCGCAGCCGGCGCGCAGCAGGTCGTTCACGTCCTCGACCCCGCGGACCCCGCCGCCGACCGCGAACGGGATCGTCAGCTCGCGCGCGACCGACCGGACGACCTCATGGGTCGCGCGCCGGCCTTCGACCGTCGCCGTGATGTCGAGGAAGACCAATTCGTCGGCGCCCTCCGCTTCGTAGCGGCGCGCGAGCGCGACCGGATCGCCGGCATCGCTCAGATCGACGAAGCGAACGCCTTTGACGACCCGGCCGTCCTTGATGTCGAGACAGGGAACGATCCGTCGGGCCAGCACCCGCCTTCATTCGCCGTCGGGGCCGCGCGTTCTTCGGGGCGCCGCACGCCCGTGCTGCTCATGAAGCGGAGCGTTCTCCGATCGGGCTGAACGCGGTCGCCGCGCCCTCCCCCTCTTCGTGGGTCACGCGCAGCGCAATGATCGCCAGATCGTCCTGCACCCCGCCGCTGAACGCGTTCGCGACCTCGACGAGCCGGTCGCAGAGCGCCTGCGGATCGCTCGGCCCTTCGGCGAAGAGCGATGCGACCCGATCCTCGCCGAGCAGCTCCCCGTGCTGGTCGCGCGCCTCGGTCAGCCCGTCCGTCGCGAGCAGCACGATGTCGCCGAGCGCGAGCGGGACGCTCTCGGTCTCGTACTTCTGATCGACGTCCAGGCCGATGATCGACCCGGTCGGAGGCAGCCGCTCGACCAGGGTACCGCGCCGTACGTAGGCCGTGCCGTGGCCGGCGCTCGCGTAACGCAGCGTCTGCGTGCGCGCGTCGAACGCCCCCAAGAAGAGGACGACGAAGACCGACGGGTCGTCGAACGTCGAGATGAACAGGCGGTTGAACCGGCGCACGATGTCGGCGGGATCACCGGACTCCGCGGCGAGCGCGCGGATCGCGTACTGTGCGAACGCGGAATGGCGTGCCGCCTGGATCCCCTTCCCGCTCGCGTCGGCGATCAGGAACCAGCCGCGATCCGGTCCGGCCCGCCACGCGTCGAGCAGGTCGCCGCCGACGAGCGCCTCGCGCGTCGCGGACGTGT
>Ga0310811_10004797_pt1 | contig 17041 bp, 15 predicted proteins | sample YCmetagenome_FD_207642 | JGI IMG/M metagenome (GOLD analysis project Ga0310811, IMG submission 207642) | Soil microbial communities from experimental microcosm in Duke University, North Carolina, United States - YC | ecosystem: Engineered > Artificial ecosystem > Soil microcosm > Unclassified ...
TGCACGAAGCGGGCATCGAGGTGATCCTCGACGTGGTCTACAACCACACGGCCGAGGGCAACCACCTCGGCCCGACCCTGTCCATGCGGGGCATCGACAACGCCAACTACTACCGGCTGGTCGAGGACGACCGCAGGTACTACATGGACACGACGGGCACAGGCAACAGCCTGCTGATGCGCAGCCCCCACGCCCTGCAGCTGATCATGGACTCGCTGCGCTACTGGGTCAGCGACATGCATGTGGACGGCTTCCGCTTCGACCTCGCGTCCTCACTCGCCAGAGAGCTGCACGACGTCGACCGGCTGAGCGTGTTCTTCGACCTCGTCCAGCAGGACCCGGTGTTGTCCCAGGTCAAGCTCATCGCCGAGCCGTGGGACGTCGGGCCGGGCGGCTACCAGGTGGGCAACTTCCCCGCCCGATGGACGGAGTGGAACGGCCGCTACCGCGACACGATCCGCGACCTGTGGCGGGGCGAACCGGCCGCGCTGCCCGAGTTCGCCTCGCGGCTGACCGGGTCGAGCGACCTCTACCAGGACGACAGCCGCCGCCCCGCGGCATCGATCAACTTCGTCACCTGTCACGACGGCTTCACGCTTCAGGACCTCGTGTCGTACAACGGCAAGCACAACGAGGCCAACGGCGAGGACAACCGCGACGGCGCCGACGACAACCGCTCCTGGAACTGCGGCGTCGAGGGCCCGGCGACCGGCCCGGTGGCGCAGCTGCGCGAGCGGCAAAAGCGCAACTTCCTGGCCACGCTGTTCCTGTCCCAGGGCGTGCCGATGTTGTCACACGGAGACGAGCTGGGACGCACCCAGAGCGGCAACAACAACGCCTACTGCCAGGACAACGAGATCAGCTGGGTCGACTGGTCGGCGGCGACCGACCCGGGCACCAGACCGGGGGCCGGGGTCAGGAAGGGGGAGAGCAGGCAACTTCTGGAGTTCACCCGGAGGCTCGCCCGGCTCCGCCACGACCACCCGGTCTTCCGCCGCCGCCGTTTCTTCTACGGCAGGCCGGAGCGAGGATCCCACGACGAGCTCAGCGACATCGCCTGGCTCACCCCGTCGGGGACCGAGATGGCCGACGCTGACTGGCACAACGGTTACGCCAAGGCGCTGGCGGTCTTCCTCAACGGCGACGCGATCACCGAACCCGACCGGCGCGGCAGGCCCATCACCGACGAGTCGTTCCTGCTGCTGTTCAACGCCCACTCCGAGGTCATCAGGTTCACGATCCCCAAGGACTACGGGGAGATCTGGGCGACGGAGCTCGACACGGCCATGCCGAGTGCGATGGAGTCGCGCATGTGCCGGGCGGGCGAGGGCGTCCCCGTGGCGGGCAGGTCGGTGCGGGTCCTGCGAAGGGCCTGAGGAGTGCCTGGAGCCGTGCCTGACCGGACGTCCGGAGTGCCGTGCCTGACCGGATGCCCGGAGTCGCGCCTGACCGGACGTCCGGAGTGCCGTGCCGGGGCCGCCCGGTCGGCGTCGTGTATGGCGGGGACGTCCCGGCGGCGGGCACTATGGGACATGCCCCGGGGACCCGTTGAAGGGCGGTGCCGTGACCTCGACCTACCGTGTGCAGCTCACACCTGATCTCGGCTTCCCGGAGGTGGCCCGGCTGACGGGATATCTCCGGGATCTGGGAGTGGGCCGGCTCTACCTGTCGCCCATCCTGCAGGCGGTCCGTGATTCCCAGCACGGCTACGACGTCGTGGACCACGGCAGGATCCGGGCCGAGTTCGGGGGAGCCGCCGCCCTGCGCGACCTCGCGGCGCGGGGCATCCCCCTGATCGCCGACATCGTGCCCAACCACATGACCGTGCCGCAGCCCGAGTCCGGCAACGCCCCGCTCTGGTCGGCGTTGCGGGAGGGACCGGACTCTCCGTACGCGCGGTGGTTCGACGTCCAGTGGCCCGTCGCCCTCCCGGTCCTCGGCGACGAGCCGGGCGGACTGGTCGCTGACGGGTCCGTCCTGCGCTACTACGACCACGCGTTCCCGATCCGCCCGGGCACGGAGGACCTCCCGCTGCCGGAGTTGCTCGAGGCCCAGCACTACCGGCTCGTGAACTGGCGCGAGAGCCCCGGCTACCGGCGGTTCTTCGACGTCTCCTCGCTGATCGGCCTGAGGGTGGAGGACCCCGAGGTCTTCGAGGCCACCCACGCCCTGATGCTGTCGCTGGTCGACGAGGGGATCATCGAGGGACTGCGGGTCGACCACCCCGACGGCCTGGCCGACCCGCGCGGCTACCTCGAACGGCTCCGCCCACGCGTGCCCGGTCCGCTGTGGGTCGAGAAGATCCTCATCGACGACGAACGGCTGCCCGCCGACTGGCCGTGCGACGGCACCACGGGCTACGACGTGCTCAACATGATCACGCGGCTGTTCGTCGACCCGGCGGGCCGGGACGCCCTGGTCGAGACGTTCACCCGGCACACGGGCGTGTCCGCCTCCTACGATTCGGTGCGCTACGAGGCGAAGAAGCACGTCATCGAGTTGTTCTTCCGAGGCGAGGTCGACCGGCTGGTGGGAGCCCTCGGCGACCCGGGACTGCGCGACGCCGCCGTCGAGTTGCTCGCCGCGATGCCCGTCTACCGGGCCTATGTGAACCCCGGCGAGCAGCCGTCCGCCGAGTCGGTCGCGATCGTCCAGTCGGCCGCGTCGCAGGCGGCCACGCGCGCCGATCCCGACGCCGTCGGGAAGACGGCCAACCTCGTCCTGTACGGCCCGGCTGAGGCGGTGACCAGGTTCCAGCAGACCTGCGGCCCGGTCATGGCCAAGGGCGTGGAGGACACCGCGCTCTACCGGTGGTATCCGCTCGCCGCCCTCAACGAGGTGGGCGGCGAGCCCGACAGGTTCGGAGTCTCGACCGGCGAGTTCCACGCGTTCTGCGCGAGCCTGCCGCCCACGACGATGACCTCGTTGTCGACCCATGACACCAAGCGGTCGGAGGACGTCCGGGCCAGGCTCGCCGTGTTGTCGGAGATGCCGGGGGAATGGTCCCGCGCCGTCGCCTCGTGGGCCTCGTCCGTGGCGTTCGACCCGCGGCTGGACTACCTCGCCTGGCAGACGCTCATGGCGTCGTGGCCCATCACGACCGAGCGGTTCACCGGCTACCTGCTCAAGGCCGCACGCGAGGCCAAGACCGCCATCTCGTGGCAGAACCGCGACCCCGCGTACGAGGCCGGCATCAGGGAGTTCGCGGAGCGGGCCGTCGAGGTCTGCGGTGACTCCGTGGCGTCGTTCACCGCCGTGGTCGACCGGTACGCCCAGATCAACTCGCTCGGCCAGAAGGTCGTGCAATTGATGATGCCGGGCATCCCGGACGTCTACCAGGGCACGGAGATCACCGACTTCTCGCTGGTCGACCCGGACAACCGGCGGCCGGTCGACTTCGAGCGGCGGCGGGGGCTCCTCGCCCACCCCGACGACAGCTGGGACGGCCAGAAGATGCTGGTCACCACCACCGCGCTCAACCTGAGGAGACGGCTCGACCCGGCTTCGCCGTACGAACCGATCGAGGCGGGAGAGCACGCGGTGGCCTTCGCCCGCGGAGAGCGGGCGGTGGCCGTGGCGACCCGGCTGCCCGCCGGGCTCGAACGGCGGGGCGGCTGGGGGGCCGACACGCTCATGTTGCCGCCAGGGCAATGGCGTGATCTGCTCACAGGGCGGCAGCACACCGGCCGGATCCCGCTGGGACACCTGATGTCCCGGTACCCGGTCGCGATCTTGGAACGGTGAATCCCGGCGGGGGACGGGGAGACTCTTGCTGGACGGCGGCCTCGCGGCCGCCCCGACACCTGGAGGGGCATGTACGAGGTCTGGGCGCCCCAAGCGGCACGCGTCGAGGTCGAGTTCGGGGGGACCAGGCACGAGATGTCTCCGGGCGACGGCGGGTGGTGGACCGCGGCCGGGGACGAGCACGGCACCGACTACGCCTTCTACGTCGACGACGGCGGGCCCTACCCCGATCCCAGGACGCGGCGGCAGCCGTACGGCGTCGAGGGACCGAGCCGGGTCTGCGACCACGCGAGGTTCACCTGGGGCGACCAGGACTGGCGCGGCCGTGACCTGCGCGGGTCGGTCATCTACGAGTTGCACGTCGGCACCTTCTCCCCGGAGGGCACCTTCCGCGGCGTGATCGACAGGCTGCGCCACCTCGTGGACCTGGGCGTCGACTTCGTCGAGATCATGCCGGTCGCCCCCGTTCCCGGACGGCGCAACTGGGGGTACGACGGCGTCGACCTCTATGCCGTGAACGAGGAGTACGGCGGGCCCGACGGGCTGAAGATGCTGGTCGACGCGTGCCATCGAGCCGGGCTCGGCGTGATCCTCGACGTGGTCTACAACCACCTGGGCCCTTCGGGGAACTACCTGGCCAAGTTCGGGCCGTACTTCCACGACTTCAAGGGCTCCTACTGGGGGGACGCCGTCAACCTCGACGGGCCGGGCTCGGACGAGGTGCGGCGTTACTTCGTCGAGAACGCGCTGCAGTGGCTGGGCGACTATCACATCGACGGGCTGCGCCTCGACGCCGTGCACGCGCTGCACGACTCGCGCGCGACGCACTTCCTGGAGGAGTTGTCGGCCGAGGTGGAGGCCCTGTCGACCAGCCTGGGCAGGCCGCTGACGCTGATCGCCGAGTCGGACCTGAACGATCCCCGCCTGATGGCGCCGCGGGAGTCCGGCGGCTTCGGCCTGAACGCGACGTGGAACGACGACGTCCACCACGCGCTGCACTCGGCCGTCACGGGGGAGACCCAGGCCTACTACCGCGACTTCGGCTCGTTGTCGGCGCTGGCCAAGGTGCTCACCCGCGGATATTTCCACGATGGCACCTATTCGAGCTTCCGGGGCCGCAGTCACGGCCGGTCGGCGGCGGGCGTGCCCGGCTACCGGTTCGTCTGCTGCGTGCAGAACCACGACCAGATCGGCAACCGGCCGTCGGGCGACCGGATGGAGCCCGAGCACCTGTGGCTCGCCGCCGGGTTGCTGCTGGCCTCGCCGTTCACGCCGATGCTCTTCATGGGCGAGGAGTGGGGCGCGGGAACGCCCTTCTACTTCTTCACCGACCACTTCGAGCCCTCGCTGGCCGACAACGAGGGAGAGCGTCGCCGGATCGAGTTCGAGAAGTTCGGCTACGACTGGAAGGCGCCCGACCCGCAGGAGGAGGCCACCTTCCTCCGCTCGAAACTGGACTGGAGCGAACTCTCCGAGGACGGCGCCGTCTCGCTGCTCGGCTGGTATCGCGACCTGATCGCGCTGCGCAAGACGCATCCCGAACTCGCCGATCCCCGGCTCGACCGCGTAAAGGTCCGCCACGACGAGGACCGGCACTTCCTGATCATGGAACGCGGATCGTTGCGCGTCCTGGCCAACTTCGGCGGCCTCCCCGTGCCCGTACGGCTCTCGCCGGGCGCCAAGAGGATCCTGCTCGCCTCCGACGAGGCCATCCGGCTGATGGACGGCGACGTCTACCTTCCCGCCCAGGCCCTGGCCATCGTCCAGACGTGATCCGGCGTCCGGACGCGAACAGTTTTATGGGCGTGAGCGGTTGTGCGGGCGTGGGCGGTTTCGTGGGCGTGAGTCGCGGTGTGGGCGTGAGCCGGTTATCCGATTGACGGGCCCGGATCGTGCGCAGCAGTCTGGACCGATGCTGATCAGATGTGAGACGACGGCCGACGTCGCGCCCATCCGCGCCGTCCAGGCTGCGGCGTTCGCGCCGATGGCCGCCCCCGGCGGTCCGGTCGTCGAGGCGGACCTGGTGGACGCGTTGCGCGCCTGCGACGCGTGGCTGCCCGCGCTGTCGTTCGTCGCGGCCGGCCGGGACGGCGAAGTCGTGGGGCACGTGGTGTGCTCGCGAGCCCATGTCGACGGCACGCCCGTCCTGGGTCTCGGGCCGCTGGGCGTGCATCCGAGCGTCCAGCGTCAGGGTGTGGGCCACGCCCTCATGCACGCCGTGCTCGGCGCGGCCGACGCGCTCGGCGAGCCCCTGGTGGTGCTGCTCGGCCATGCCGACTACTACCCGCGGTTCGGCTTCGGGCCGGCGGAGGGCTACGGAATCGTCCCGCCGGTGGCCGAGTGGGGACCGCACTTCCAGGTCCGGCCGCTCACTGCATATCACTCGTCGATTCGCGGTGCGTTCGTCTACGCCGAGCCCTTCAACGAACTGTAGGACGGGTATCAGGCGCCTCATTGGGGCGCCTGATCTGCCGGGGCCGCGGTCGAATCATGCCGGAGGTCGTGGACATCGGTGATGCGACCGGCCTTTCGTCGACGGCGGTCTTCTCGACGGCTGTCTCTCGATTCGCCTTCCTGGTCGGGCGTCAAGCTCCGTGGCGTCGATTCGAATGTCGTCGCGGAAGCGTTGCCCGGTGCGCACCTCCCACCCGGCCCGAAGGCCGGTGTCTGACCTGTGCCGACACCGTCGACCGCCTTTCTGATCGCCTGTTGCCGCGATCGATGGGTCGTGCGGCGGTTCCTCTGGAAGTTCGATCCCTTGATGAAAGGCGCAAATAGCGCCTATATCGGGATATCCTGCATTGGGATATAGAAGACATTAAGGATGAAGCGATCAGTATTTGCTTAATGTCGTCAATAAATGGATGGGCGGGAGGCAAAAGCCGCTGATCACCGTTTGCCTCCTATCTGTCGCGGAAAATAAGACATTGCAGAGATAAGCAGTCGGGTCCTGCTGGAAGAATACTTTCCAAGCTATTTGGAAAGAGTCGAATCATAGGGTAATTGCTCATTTTCGGGGGGAAATGCAAATGCCTAACGTCAAGAGCCTCGTGGGGGTTCTCGCCATCAGCGCCGCGCTGACCGGCGGGGCCGTCGCCCTCGGCACCGCTGTCACCGCCGGCACCGCGAACGCCACCACCGTCATGGGCTGCGGCGGCGGCTGCGGCGGCGGCGGCTGGGGCCGCGGCGACCGCAACCACAACCGCAACTGGAACCGCAACCACGCGTGGCAGCACGAGCGTCAGCACCAGCACCAGCGCCAGTACCTGCTGCGCGACTTCACCCTGCTGGTGACGCCGTTCCAGAAGAGCGAGAACGAGGCCACTCCCTTGCAGAAGCAGGACACCGACTCCAAGTCGGAGGCGGAGGCCGAGTCCTGATCCGGTCGTCACCGTTTCACGGCTCCACCGGCCGGCGGGGGCGGTGACAACTGAGAGCGGTGACGACCTCGCCGGCATCGCCTGGCGACGGTGAGCCGTGCTCGGGACTTCCCCGGCTGTTCGGTTCTTCCAGCGGCCCTGGTCCTGCTGTTCGCACTCCGTGCGGCTCAGGGCCAGGGCCGCCGTGATGTCCGGGATCGAGTCCTGCGGTCTCCTGTGGACGATGAGCGTTTTCCACAGAACCCGGTTCTGGTGGGAGGCGGCGTGGGCCGTTCATCCATGGTGGGGCTTCCGAGATTCCCCAGGAGGACCCATGCAGATCACCTATTCCGTTCCGGCGGAGACGACGTCGGTGTTCGTCGTGGCCGTGGACCGTGCGCCGGTGGAGTTGTCGTCGATCGTCCCGTGGCGCATGGGCAAACCGCATCGGAAAAGAGCGATGGAGGTGCTCGGCACACCGCGCCTGGAACTGGAGGCGATCAGGGCCGACCGCTCGCTCTGGCGGCGGACGGGCCTCAAGGACGACGACCTGAGACGGGTCGCGCGGGCGCGCCACCATGTCGTGGTCTCCAGCACCGCGCCGGTCGAGGCGCAGCCGGAGGCCGCCCAGGTCGCCCGGGCGGCGGCGCGCGGTGTGGCGGAGGCCTATCACGGAGTGATCGTGGACAGGCTGACCGGCTCCGCCGTCTACCACTGCGCCGCATGCCCGGGCGAGCGCCAGGACTTCCGGCTGGGCGACGACTGGCTGGGCTGGACCATCGAGATCGACGACGACCGTTCGTGCCCGCCATGGGACCCGGCAGGCACCGAAGTCTGCGCCTGTCTGCGGGTGACGACACGCGGCCTCGCTCGGTTCGGGCTGCCGGAGGTCATGCTGGACGGCGCGGCGTGCGCCCACCGCCTCTGCACGGTCAACGTGCTCCGCACCGTCGCGGAGCGGCTGCTCACCGGCCATCTCGCCTGGGTCGGCGGCGATCCGGGTGCCCGGTGCCGGACGATCGGCGACCACCTGCGGGTCGACGGCGCCGATTTCGCCGTCGTCTCCGGCGCTCCCGAACTCGGGCGTGAGCCCTTCCACGTACGGCTGACGCGCGACGCGGCCGACCGGTCGTGCCTGCGGGTCGGCCCGCCGGCGGATTTCGAGGGGACCGTCAGCGAATGGTTGTGCCGTACGCCCGGACTCCGCGCCGCATGACGCCCGGATGAAGCCTCACGGACACTCTCGCGAGCCGTTGACCGGCTGACCGGGGGATATCTGTTCGCGATGAGGCGGTCCCGAGGGCGATGATGCTTGTCTCGTCGTGAGGAGGAGCGGATGCCGGGAGACGCGGCGGTGGCGGCGGTGAGCCTCAGCGGGACTCACACGTTCAGCAAATCCAATCAGGACGTCATCCGGCTGCTGGCCGGGCTGGGCGTGGAGGGCGACGCGCACATGGGAGTGACGGTCAAGCACCGGTCCCGGGTCGCCCGCGACCCCAGCCGGCCCAATCTCCGGCAGGTGCACCTGGTCCATGAGGAGCTGCACGACGAGCTGCGTTCCGCGGGCTTCGCCGTACGGGCGGGGGACATGGGGGAGAACGTCACCACGCGCGGCCTGGACCTGCTCGGACTGCCCGTGGGCGCTCGACTTCATCTCGGTGAAACTGCTGTGGTGGAGATCACCGGCCTGCGCAATCCCTGCCTGCAGCTCGACGGCTTCCAAGACGGATTGCTGAAAGCGGTTCTGGGCCGGGATGAGGACGGAGGCCTGGTCAGGAAGGCCGGGATCATGGGGATCGTCATAGAGGGCGGTGAGGTGCGGCCTGGAGACCCGATCGTCGTCGAGCTCCCGGCCGGACCCCTTCACCGCCTCGAACCTGTGTGAGCCCTGGCGGGCGGGTCAGTGCTGGTGACCGTCGTGGTCGTGATGGTCGTGGTCGTCCTCGTCACCCTCGTCCTCGAGGACGCCGTCGGACGGCTCGACGCCGAGCATGGCCTCTCGCGGCTCGATGTCGTTGAGGTGCTCGACCAGACCCAGAACGTGGTCCGGCTCGATCAGCCACTGCAAGGCCGCCGCGCCCGTGTCGTCGGTGTTGACCAGCTCGATCTGCTCTTGGCGCTCGTCCTGGTCCAGCTCCGTCTCGGGGTCGCGGATCTCCGCGAGTGCCGCCGCCTGGAGGGCGCCCACGTCCATGACCTCGACGACGAGGTCGACGGTGAGACGCAGATAGCGTCCCGTGTCCGTTGTATCGCTCATGGTGGAGATCCTATCGGCCACCGGTCAGGGCAACTTCCACTCGACGGGTGCGGCGCCCTGTTCGGCGAGCAACTGGTTCGCTCTGCTGAACGGCCGGGAGCCGAAGAAGCCGTTGCGCGCGGACAGGGGACTGGGATGGGCCGACTCGATGCACGGCACCTGGCCGAGCATCGGCCTCAGGTTGCGGGCGTCGCGTCCCCACAGGATGGCCACGAGGGGGCCGCCCCGGGTGGCGAGCGTCTTGATGGCCTGCTCGGTGACTTCCTCCCAGCCCTTGCCCCGATGGGACGCCGGCTTGCCCGGCATCACCGTCAGGACTCTGTTGAGCAGGAGCACGCCCTGCTCGGTCCACGGGGTGAGGTCGCCGTTGGTCGGCGGGGGATAGTCGAGGTCGGCCATGTACTCCTTGTAGATGTTGACCAGGCTCCCGGGGAGCGGCCGGACATCGGACGCGACCGAGAAGCTCAGGCCCACCGGGTGGCCGGGCGTGGGATAGGGATCCTGTCCCACGATCAGCACACGGACCTCACTGAGAGGCTGCTGGAACGCGCGGAGGACGTTGGCCCCCGCGGGAAGGTACTGTCGCCCTTCCGTTATCTCCTGCCGGAGGAAGTCGCCCATTGCGGTGATCCGCTCAGCGACGGGTTCGAGGGCCGCAGCCCATCCGGCTTCCACTACTTCGTGCAACGGACGCCCTGCCATGGTCGCGAACTCTATCGGCTTTCCCGGGTGGGCAAGGCCTTCGGCGGCAAAGATCGGATGCCCGCTTACCCCCGTGAAGCGGGCATCCGATGTCCGGGGTCATGCCGTCGCCGTATGTCATCGCCGGCACAGCGTGGGCGGAAGTCGGCGAAATATCAGGAGTTGGCATGAGATCGAGGACAAACTTGCCAATGCGGTGACATCAGCTGCTCTGGCCGTACAGAATGGGGCCTAGCCCGGATGCGCGCTTTTCCCCCCGTGAAGCGCGCATCCGGGCCCTTTCTGTGCGCCCACGCCGACCGGTGGGAGTTATTTCACCGATCCCGCGAGCATTCCCTGGACGAAGTACCGCTGGAAGGCGAAGAACAGAACCAGCGGGATGATGAGCGACAGGAAGGCGCCTGGCGCGAGGATGTCCACGTTGGTGCCGAACTGTCGCATCTGGGATTGCAGCGCCTTGGTCATCGGCTGGTTCTCGGTGTCGGCGAACACCAGCGAGACGAGCAGGTCGTTCCAGACCCACAGGAACTGGAAGATGCCGAGCGACGCGATCGCGGGCTTGGCCAGCGGGAACACCACGGTCGCGAAGATCCGCCACTCCTGGGCGCCGTCCATCCGCGCCGCCTCGAGCAGTTCCCGGGGGATGCCCGCGAAGAAGTTGCGCAGCAGGAAGATGGCGAACGGCAGGCCGAACGCCACGTGGAACAGCACGACTGCCGCGATCGAGCCAAATATCCCGAGAAATCCGTACATCTTGGCGATCGGGATGAGAGCGATCTGGACCGGCACCACCAGCAGGGCGACGACGACGAGGAACACGGCGTCCCTGCCGGGGAACTCGATCCAGGCGAAGGCGTACGCCGCCATCGCCGCGATGCCGATGACCAGCAACGTCGCGGGCACCGTGATGAACACGGTGTTCCAGAACGACGAGCTGAAGCCGGCCGCCAGCAGGTTCCCGTAGTTCTCGAAGGTGACCTGGGCGGGCTTGGTGAACAGGGTCCACCAGCCGGACGCGTTGTTCTCCACCTCGCCGCGCAGCGACACCACCAGCAGGCCCAGCGTCGGGACGAGCCAGAACACGGCGACCAGGACGAGCAGGACCTGGACCACGCCGCCGCCGAGCCGGTCGACCACTCGCCCGAGGAGGCCGCGCTCGATCCGCTGCGCCGACCCCGGTTCGGTCAGGGTTGTCATCGCTCGTCCCTCCTGAACCGGCGGATATTGAAGATCATGAACGGCAGGACCAGCACCAGCAGGAAGATGGCGAGGGCGCTGCCCATGCCCTGGTTGCCGCCGCCGCCGAACGACACCCGCCACATCTCGAGCGCGATCACGTTGGCCTGTGGCTGCACCGAGCCCGGCGCGATGATGAACACCAGGTCGAACACCTTCAGCACGTTGATGATCATCGTGACGAAGACGACGAGCAGTACCGGGGTGAGCAGGGGCACGGTGATCCGCCGGAACACCTGCCACTCGGTCGCGCCGTCGATCCGCGCCGCCTCCAGCGCGTCGCGGGGGATCGCCGACAACCCGGCCGCGATCAAGACCATGGCGAAGCCGGCCCACACCCAGATGTACGCGCCGATGATCGCGGGCGTGATCAGGCCGGGGCCGAGCCAGGTGATGCCGTTGAAGGGCGCCTGGAAGTTCGACTGCGGGAGCCGTACGACATAGGAGCCGGCGGGCAGTCCGGCGAAGTGGAAGCTGCCGTCGGCCGCCGTCTCGGCGGTGCCCTTGACCGCACCGCCGGAGACCGCCTCGACGGTGATCCCGGCCAGGCCCTTCTCCTGCGGGTCGATCTGGTTGAGGGTGCCGCCGCCGCCGCGCACGACGTCGAGCCAGACCGTGCCGCTCACGCCGCCGGCCGGGGCGGCCTTCGCGGGTGCGGCGTCCTTGACGACGTCAGGGCTGAGACCGACCAGCGGGATGAGCACCGGCTGACCGGCCTGCACCTGCTGCTTGGTCACGACGGCGCCGCTCTGGACGGTCGCGGGCGCCTGGTCGTTCTCCCGGGGCCGTGCTCCGGGATATCCCGCACTGGAGGAGAACGTGTCGTGGACGGCGGTGATCACCGCGTTGGCCACGCCCTTGTCCGGGTCCTGCTCGTAGACGAGGCGGAAGATGACTCCGGCCGCGAGGAGGGAGACGGCCATCGGCATGAACAGGATGAGCTTGAAGGCCGTCGCCCAGCGGATGCGCTCGGTCAGCACGGCGAAGATCAGGCCGAGGACGGTGACGATCAGTGGAGCCACCACGACCCAGATCACGTTGTTCCTGATCGTGGTCAGCGTGGCGGAGTCCGTGAAGATCGAGCCGTAGTTCCCGAGACCGACGAAGCGGTCCCCGGTGGAGTCGAACAGGCTCCTGAAGATCGAGTAGATGATCGGGTAGACCACCCACGCGCCCAGGAGGAGGACGGCGGGCAGGAGGAAGAACACCGCCATCCTCGGTGAGGGTCCGAGCCGATGGGGGGTGCTGCTGTCCACGCGCGCGGCCGGAGCCGGCGCGGATCGGGTCTCAATCGGACCGGAGGGGGCCCCGGCGGCGGGGATGTCGTCGCCGGGGGCCTGCGGGCCGTCCAACCGTTCGGTCACGGCCGCGTCTCCCTACTTCGTGAAGGCCTTGGCGGCGTCCGCCTCGAGCTTCTCCTGGGCGCCCTTCACGTCGGAGGGGTTGCGCAGGAAGTCCTGCAGGTCCTTCCACTCGCCCTTGCCGTCCGTGCCGCCGAAGGCGCTGGGCGCGAGGTCCGACATGTCGTACCGGACGGACTCACCCGCGGAGATGATCGTCTGGGCGAGCTGCTTGGTCAGGTCGTCGGGGTAGTTGTCGGGGGACACGTTGCGGTTGGGGGACAGGTAGCCGGGCTGCTTGGCCCAGACCTCGCCGCCCTCCTTGGAGGCCAGGAACTCCAGCAGCGCCTGCGCGCCCTTGGAGTCCTTCAGGACCACCGCGGTGTCGCCGCCGAGGATGACGGGATCGGTGTCGCCGGCCTTGGGGAACGGCATGATCTTGGCTTCCTCGCCGACCTTCGCGCCGGACTCGGCGGCGGTCACCGCGACGAAGTCGGCCTCGATGACCATCGCGGCCTTCTTCTGCCCGTAGACCTGGGTGGCGCAGGTCGGGAAGTCGGTCTGCAGCGCGCCGGACGCGCCGCCGAGGACGAACTCGTTCTTGCCGAAGATCTGCCCCATCTTCTGCAGCGCGGTGGTCACCGAGGGGTCGGTCCACGGGATCTCGTGCTTGGCCAGCTTGTCGTAGTTCTCCGGCCCCGCGGAGGAGAGGTAGACGTTCTCGAACAGGTCGGTGAGCGTCCAGCCGGACGCGCCGCACAACGCGAACGGCGCGGTGCCCGAGTCGGCCAGCGTCTGAGCGGTCTTGCCGATCAGGTCGTCCCATGACGTCGCCGGCTGGGCGCCCGCGTCGTCGAAGGCGGTCTGCCGGTACCAGATGAGCGACTTGTGCGCCGCCTTGACGAGCACGCCGTACACCTGGCCGTCGACCGAGCCGAGTTCCTTCCAGTACGGCGTGTAGTTCTGGTCGATCTGCGCCTGCACCTCGGGGGACAGGGGCTTGAGCGCCTTCTGGTCGGCGTACTGCTGGACCAGGCCCGGCTGGGGCAGGATCGCGACGTCAGGCGGGTTGCCGCCCTCGATGCGCGGGCCCAGGTACGCGCCCGTGTCCTCACCGGTCGAGGCGTAGGTGACGGTCGCGCCCGTCTTGGCCTGGAACGCCTTCAGAACCTTCTCGAAGTTGGCCTGCTCCTCGCCGGTCCACTTCGCGGCCACTTCGATCTTGACGCCGTCGAGCGGCTTGGCGGCGGCGGTGGTGCCGCCGCCGCTCTGCGCGGGTTCGGGAGTGGTGTTGCCACCGCAGGCGGCCGCCGCGAGGGCGAGCACCGCCACCGTCAGGGGGAGTTTGCGCATGATCTAGCCTCCGGGCTGGACGACCTCGCCGAGCTGCTGTTTCAGATCGGCGACGGTTTCATCGACGGGTTTGCTGAGGTTGAGCGCGCCGGACACGGCGCTGGAGATCACCAGGCTGACCTGGTTGTAGTTGGGGGTCACCGGCCGCGGGTGGGCGGACAGGATCGCCTCTTTCAGGACGGGCAGGTAGGGGAAGCGCTTGATCAGGGCGGGGTCGTCGTAGAGCTCGGCCCAGACCGGGGGGAAGGAGCCCTCGGTCAGGACGAGGCGCTGGATCTCGGGACCCGTGAAGTAGCGGATGAAGTCGAGAGCCGTCTTCTGCCGCTTGGAGTAGGCGCTGATCGCGAGATTGAGCCCGCCCAACGTGCTCGATCCCGGTCCGGTCAGCCCGGGCAGCCGGGTCACCTCGAACTTGCCCGCGAGATCGGAATGGGTCGCGGGGCCGTACGCGTGGGGCCAGTTGCGGGCGAAGACCAGCCGGCCCTCCTGGAAGGCGAGCCTGGACTCCTCCTCCTTGTAGGAGAGCGCCTCCTGCGGGATCCAGCCCTCCTCGACGCCGCCGACCAGGAAGTCGAGCGCGGTGCGTGTGGCCCCGAGGTCCATCGTCACGCGGCGCGCGTCGGGGTCGAGGATCTGGCCGCCGGCGGACTGTACGGCTTCCGCGAAGTTGACGGTCAGACCCTCGTACGGAAGGAACTGACCGGCATATCCGCCTATGTGGTACTTGGCGCTTAGGCGGGAGGCCTGGTCGCGGAGCTCGGCCCACGTTCTGGGTGGCTTGAGGTGCTCCTTCTTGAGGATGTCGGAGCGGTAGTAGAGCAGCCCGGCGTTGCTCGTGTACGGCGCGGCCCACAGCCTGTCGCGGTAGATCGCGGTGTCGGCCACGCCCTTGAGCATCTTGTCCAGCGGGAACACGCTCCGGTCGAGCGGCACGATCCATCCGGCGTCGGCGAACTCCGCCGTCCAGACGACGTCGAGCCCGAGGACGTCGTAGACGTCGCTGTGGGCCTGGAGATTGGCCACCATCTGAGCGCGCTGCTCGTCGGCCGCCTCGGGGAGTTCCAGCAGGGTCACCGGCTCGGCCGGATGGGTCTGGTTCCACCGGTCGAGCAGCGGCCGGAGATAGGCGGTGGTGTCGCGGCCGGTGGCGAAGGTGATCGGACCGGTGCCGCTCGTGCCTTGTGACGTGCGGCCGGCGGAGTCCGCCAGTCCCGCGCACCCGGCCACCAGCAGGGTGGTCAGGAGTGCGGCGGCTCGGCGGATCACGTGACCTCCGTATTAAGTCGTAGTTACATACGTGTTAGGTAGGTGCATGCATGTTATGCATAGCGTTAATGTGGGAGTCAACGGCTTGGTCCGTAACGCTCCGGTAACTGCTTCGGTGGTCACCCGGGGGGCTTCGCGGCAACATCTCGACGGCATCTCGACTGGCATGGAGGTGGGCGCGTGCGGCTGCCGTTGCTGGCACTCCTGGCAAAGGAACCTGCCCACGGGTACGAGCTCAAACAAGCGCTCGAGGTGACGTTCGGCAGCGCCTACCCCTCACCCAACATCGGCCAGATCTACGTGACGCTGGGGCGTCTGGAGAAGGACGGGTTCGTCCGGGCCGTCGACGTCGAGCAGTCGAACCGGCCCAACAAGAAGGTCTACTACCTGACCGCCGCCGGCCGTGAGGCGCTGGAGGCCTGGGTCGACGAGCCGACCGAGGGCCCGCGTGTGCGGGACGAGTTCTTCATGAAGCTCGTCCTGGCCCCCCTGACGGGCATCGCCGATCGGATGGCACTGGTCAACCGGCAACGCAGACACTATTTGTCGTTGATGAGAGACCTCGACGAGTTGGCCGAGCGCACGGACCCGGGGAACCGCGTCGCGCGCCTTCTCATCGAGGGTGCCATGCTTCACCTCCAAGCCGACCTGGACTGGCTCGAACGCTGCCAGGAGGACCTGACCTGATGCACCCCCCACCCCCCACCTCCACCCTCACTCCCACCCCCGCCTCCACCTCCGCCTCTGCCGTGATCATGCGCGGATTCGTGGATGGGCGCCTGACCTGGGCCTTCTCCGGTCGTGATCATGCACACATTCGTGATCATGCCGCTCTACCTGCGGCGATTCCCTTCGTGATCATGCGCAAAGGGGTGCCACGGTGACCGTGACCCCGGTGATCAGGGCGGTCGGCCTCGTGAAGATCTATCAGACCGGAGGCCTACCGGTGCCGGCCGTACGAGGCGTCGACCTCGTCGTCGAACCGGGGGAGTTCGTCGCGATCATGGGTCCGTCGGGGTCGGGAAAATCCACCTTCGTCCACATGCTCGGCGGACTGGAGACGCGGACCAGTGGCGAGATCTGGCTGGACGGCAAGCGTGCCGACACGCTCTCGGAAAGCGGATGGGCAGTGCTCCGGCGGCAGAAGGTCGGGTTCGTCTTCCAGTTCTTCAATCTGGTCGCCAACATGACCGTGGCCGACAACGTGGAGTTGCCCGCGCTGCTCGGCGGGGCCACGCCGAGGCATGCTCGGGAGCGGCGCGAATACCTGCTGGCGGAGCTCGGCCTCGAGGAGCGCGCGGGCGCCGCGCCCGGTCAGCTCTCCGGCGGCGAGCAGCAGCGCGTCGCGCTCGCCCGGGCCCTCGCCAACCACCCGCGGCTGCTCCTCGCCGACGAACCGACCGGCAACCTCGACAGCCGCAACACCCGCGACGTCCTCAAGTTGCTGGGCAAGGTCCATCGGCAGGGCCAGACGATCGTGCTGGTCACCCATGACGCCAGGGTCGCGAGCATGGCGGATCGCGTCGTCAGCCTCCTCGACGGCCAGATCGTCGACGACGCGCCCATCGCCCGGCTTCAGCGCCGTCCGGCCGGTACGGCAGGCGACATCGTGGAGCTGCACGGATGAACACAGACGAGCACGTGCATGATCACGAATGGCATCGCCCCAGGTCGGACAGCATGATCCCGAAAGTGGGCATGATCACGAACCGTGTAATCGCAGGTCGGACCGTACGGCGCCGAACCTGTGCATGATCACGGCGAGTGGAGGAGCTGGTCAGCGG
>Ga0310811_10004800_pt1 | contig 17038 bp, 12 predicted proteins | sample YCmetagenome_FD_207642 | JGI IMG/M metagenome (GOLD analysis project Ga0310811, IMG submission 207642) | Soil microbial communities from experimental microcosm in Duke University, North Carolina, United States - YC | ecosystem: Engineered > Artificial ecosystem > Soil microcosm > Unclassified ...
CAACGTCCGTGCAGACGAAGAATCTCTTTCTGCGCGACAAGCCGGGGCGTCGCCACTTTCTCGTCGTCACGACGTGCGAGAAGGCGGTCGACATCAAGAAGTTCGCCGACGCAATCGATGCGGGGCATCTCAGCTTCGGATCTGCGGAGCGACTCGAGAAGCATCTCGGGCTCACGCCGGGTTCGGTCACGGTGCTGGGACTGATCAACGACCCCGCGCATGCGGTCGAGCTATTCGTCGACTCCGACGTGTGGCAGCGCGACAGGTGGAACTGCCATCCACTCATCAACACGTCCACGCTCGTTCTGTCGCGGTCGGACATCGAGAAATTTCTGGCGCACACCGGTCATGCGCCGCGCATCGTCCACCTCGAGGAGCGCTCGACGTGAACATCCTGGTTCTTAACGTTGGCTCGTCGACGCTCAAGTTTCAGCTGATCGACACCGATGAGACGAAGATCGCCGAGTCGACTGATCGCCGCCTGGCTCGCGGACAGATCGAACGGATCGGCGGCGAGGCGGTGATCACGTTGAGCGCCGCCGACGGTCGCCCGTCGAAAACGAGCGAGCAGATTCGCGATCACGCCGCCGCCGTCGAGCATGTCATCGGCTGGCTCACGAGTCCCGAGTCGGGCGTGCCGATCACGCGTGTCGCCGAGATCGAAGCGGTCGGTCACCGCGTGGTGCACGGCGGCGAGCGGTTCACGCACTCCACGCTGGTCGACGACGAAGTGTGGCGCGGCGTCGAAGAGCTGATCGAGCTCGCTCCGCTGCACAACCCGCACAACCTCCGAGGCATCGCGGCCGCTCGTGCGGTGCTGGGCGCGGGCGTGCCTCAGGTTGCCGTCTTCGACACCGCGTTTCATCACAGCCTGCCCGATACGGCGTATCTCTACGCCATTCCATATCAGTTCTACCGGCGGTACGGTGTGCGCCGTTACGGCTTCCACGGCACGTCGCACCGTTACATCGCCTACCGCTATCGCCAACTCACCGGCCGTTCGCGCGAGGCCACGAAGATCATCACGCTCCACCTCGGAAACGGCGCGTCGGCCTGCGCGATCGTCGGCGGCTCGTCGGTCGACACGTCCATGGGCTTCACGCCGCTCGAGGGTCTCGTCATGGGCACGCGGTCGGGCGATCTCGATCCGGCGATTCTCGAGTTCATCGCGGTGAAGGAAGGCATGACGCTGCGCGACGTCGACGCGATGCTCAACAAGCAATCGGGATTGCTCGGCGTGTCCGGACTCACCGCCGACATGCGCGAGCTGCTGGCCGAGGAGTCCGAGCACGGCGATCGGCGCGCTCGGCTCGCGGTCGAGGTGTTCTGCTACCGCGCCAAAAAATACATCGGCGAGTACCTCGCTGGCATGAACGGCGCAGACGCGATCATCTTCTCCGGCGGTATCGGGGAGAACTCACCCGAGATCCGCTCGCGCATCCTTGCCGGCCTCGATTGGTTCGGCATCACGGTCGACGACGGGAAGAACCAGGCGGCACGGGGGGCCGAGGGACGAATCGACGCCGATGGATCGAGAACCGAATTGTGGGTGATACCCACCGATGAGGAGCTTCTCATCGCACGTGATACCTGGCGCGTCGTGAATGGGGCTGAGCTCCGCTACTAGTCGCTGGTTCGGAGCACGCTCCTCTTACGCGCCGTTCCGGCTCCTGCGAAGATTGAGCTTCCCGTCCCCAATCGCCATCGCGTGATGCGCCTCAAACCGGTCGATCCGAAATCGAAGCTCCGCCTCCGCGACAGCGATGCGCATCCTCCCAAGAAGTCGCCGACGGACGGTGAGCTCGATGACCTGATCGCGCACGAAACGGATCGAATCGGGAAGCTGCAGCATGTGTTCTACGCCGACTCGCGCTATGCGCTGCTCATCGTTCTGCAGGGACGCGATGCCTCGGGAAAGGACGGTACGATCCGGCACGTATTCCACGCCGTGAATCCGCAGGGCTGCGAGGTCACGAGCTTCAAGACGCCGACCGATATCGAGCGGCTGCACGACTATCTCTGGCGCGTGCATGCGGCTGTCCCGCGCCGCGGCATGATCGGCATCTTCAACCGGTCGCACTATGAAGACGTGCTCGTCGAACGCGTGCACCATGACATGCCGAAACGTGTGTGGTCGGCGCGATACCAGCAGATCAACGATTTCGAGCGGATGTTGTGTGAGAATGCCGTCGTCATCCTCAAATTCTTTCTCCACATCTCGCGCGACGAGCAGAAACGCCGCCTTCAGGACCGTCTCACCGACGAAACGAAAAACTGGAAGTTCCGCGTTGGCGATCTCGATGATCGTCAGCAATGGGATTCGTACACGAAGGCATACAAGGGTCTTCTCTCGAACTGCAGCACGAAGTGCGCGCCCTGGTATGTCGTCCCGGCCGACGACAAGTCCGTTCGCAACTGGTTGATCGCTCGGACGATTGCCGATACGCTCGACGGGCTCCGTCTGCGCTTTCCACCGGCGGACCCCGCGGTGAGGGCGATCCAGATCAAGTGACCGCTCTCGTAACGCCAGCCCTGCTGGCCCGACCCGCCGCGTTGGCAACGCGCGTCGTCGCCGGCGCTCGTCTGGATGCGTGCGTCGCCGCGCTCGAGCAGATGGACGCGGGTACGCCCGAGGCGCTCCACGACGTGCGCGTATCGTTGCGCCGTTTGCGAAGCTGGCTTCGCACCTTCCGTCCGTATCTCGACGACACCGTTCGGCGCAAAACGAATCGCCGCCTGAAGCGCCTCGTTCGCGCCACGAACTCAGCGCGCGATCTCGAGGTGTGGGGCGCGTGGTTCGCCGAGCAATCCGACTTCCTGGCGCGCGACAAAAGCGGTGTGCGCTACCTCGGAGACGCGCTCGCGCGCGAGGCGGCGCAGGAGCACGAAGGCGCATTCGACCAGCTGCAGAGGCGCCTGCCGAAGATCATCGATGCACTTCGCGACGAGCTCGTGACGTATTCACTTCACGTGCGCGGCGGTCCGACCGTCGATCACCGGATGTCCGGGGCCGTCGCCGATGCATTGTACGCCGGATGCCGACGCCTGCGCCGGCGCGCGGCGCGGATCGAAGCGCTGACCGACGGCGACGCGATTCATGCGACGCGGATCGCCGCCAAGAAGATTCGCTACGTCGCCGAAACGCTCGAGTCGACCGAGGCGGCCGACGTGGCGCAGTTGCTGTCCGAGCTGCAGGATGTGCTCGGTTCGGTGCACGACATGCAGCTTCTCGTTGGCCGCATCGTCGATGACATCGAGGCTGTCGGCGCGGCGGACGCGCGACGGCGGACGCAGCTCAAGCTCGGGCTCGAGGCCGACGAACGTTCGACGGGGCCGAAGCGTGCCGTCACCGGACTGACCGAGATCGCCGCGCGGGCTCACCGCCGTGCGCAAGAGCAGTTCGATTCCTTTCTGCGCGACTGGAAGGACGCGCGCCTCGTCGAGATCGACGCATCGATCTCTCGCATCGCCGAGGAAATCGAGCAAACGGCGCGACGGCCGAACTGACTACTTCGACGCGCTGATCGCGCCTAAAAAAGAACACGGCGGATGACCATTGTGGAGTCATCCGCCGTGCTCGTCCGAAAATCCCTATTGCCGGCCTTGCGTCGTCGTGATCGCGCCGCTTGGCTTGCTGGCGTACTTGTCGAACCAGCTCCGCAGGTAGAGCTGCGTCCGCAGGAAGTTCGACGGTGTGCTCGACGTGCCGTGATACTCGTTGTTCACGCGGATGAGCGCCGTCGGAACGTTGCGCAGCCGGAGCGCACGATAGAACTCCTCGCTCTGGGGCATCGGCGTGCGAAGATCGAGAACGCCGGTCATCAACAGCGTTGGCGTCTTCACGTGACCCACGTACATGATCGGCGACCGCTTGAGGTGCTCGCTGGGATCCTCCCAGAACGGCTTCTCGAAGTTCATGTACCAGCTCGCACCATCCGTCTCGCCGACGAAGCTGAGCCAGTTGATGACGGGGCAGAGCGATGCCGCTGCCGCGAAGCGATCGGTGTGTCCCACCGTCCACGCCGTCAGCACGCCGCCGCCGGAGCAGCCTGTCACGAACAGGTTCTTCGTATCGATGTAGCCGCGGCCGATCACGCTGTCGACGCCAACCATCAGATCATCGAAATCCTTGTCCGGGTACGCGTTCTTGATCGCGTTCGTGAACTTCTCGCCGTACCCGGTGCTGCCGCGCGGGTTGGTGTACAGGATGACGTAGTTGCTCGCCGCGTGATCCTGCCGCGAGAAGCTGAAGCCCACGTTGTACATCGCTTGCGGGCCGCCGTGAATGTCGAGGATGAGCGGATACTTCTTCGACGGGTCGAAGCCCGGGGGCTTCACGATCCAACCCTGGATCTTGAGTCCGTCCTTCGACGTGTACCAGATCTCTTCGGTCTGCGCGAGCTCCTTGCCGGCCAACACATCGTCGTTGACCGCGGTGAGCTGCGCGAAGGTCGACGCGGTGCCGGTCTTTGGCAGCGTGAAGCTCACGACGTCGTTCGACTTCGTGGGCGTCGAGCGCACGCCGACGGCCAGGCCGGTCTTGGTGAAGCTCGAGATCGTGAGCATGTGCTTGCCCGTCGTCACCGGGTGGAACTGCCCGGCGGTCGACGTGAAGTACAGGTTTTTCGAGCCTTCGCTCTCGACGCTGAAGTACACGCCGCTGTTGTCCTCGGCCCATGTCACGCCCGAGATCGGACGATCGAGGGTGCCGGAGACGACGTGCGGATTCGACCCGTCCGCGTTCATCATCCACAGCTTCGTCTCCGCCCACGCGGAGTGGTCGACCGAGTCGGCGGACATGAAGGCGATCAACTTGCCGTCGGGCGAATACTGCGGGCCGCTGCTCGTGCCGTTCCGATGCGTGAGCTGCTTCACCTCGCCCGTCGCCACGTTCTCTGCGTAGATGTGCGATTTGCGGAACGAGTTCTCCGCGCCGGCTTCACGTAGCCCCGAGAAGGCGATCCATTTGCCGTCGGCGGAGAAGTTGGGCGCCGAGTAGTTCCAGTCACCCGTCGTGATTCGTCGCGCCGTGCCGCCGTCCGCCGGAATGACGAAGATCTGACGGTAGTAGTCGTCCGTATAGCCGACGCGGTCGGAGCGGAAGTTGAGTCGCGTGATGACCTTCGGCGGCTCGGTCCACTTCGCGCCCTTCGGGGCGGCGGGCATCGGGATGCGCCAGTCGTCGCGCACGGGCACGTTCATGTTGAACGCGATCGTCTTTCCGTCCGGCGACCACTCGAGCGACGATGGCGCCTCGGTGAGATGCGAGATCTGTGTTACCGCGCCTTCGGCGTCCATGTATCGGACGAAGATCTGCGAGCCACTCGGCTCGCCCTTCGCGATGTACGCGATGCGTTTTCCGTCGGGCGACCACTGCACGTCGGAGCCCTGAACGAGCGCCCGCTGGTGGGTTCCGTCGGCGTTCATCAGCCAGACCGACGATTCCCATCTGTCGTTCATCTTGTCCACCCAGCGGCGGCCGAAGATGATCTGGGTTCCGTCGGGCGAGAGCTGTGGGTTCGATACTTCTTCCCAGTCGAGATACTGCTCGAGCGCAATGCGATTCTGTGGGCGCTGCTGCGCTGTGACTGGCGCGAGCGCGATGCTCGCGAAGGACAGCGTGACACCGGCGACGCGTAAAGCGCGCATGGGGCCTCCCGGAGGGGAATTGGGTCGTGCTCAAAAGTGCGAGTCAGGCCGGCCATCGGTAAGGGGCTGGTGGGTGAGCCAACGAAGGCCGTAAGATCAAACCAACCATGGAGCCTCGGAGAACCATTCTGCCGAGTCGATCATTCGCCCTCGGGCTCGCTGGCGCCGCGTTCATCGCGTCGGTGCAGTCGCTGGCCGCGCAACAACTGCGTGGCGTCGTGAGCGACTCGAGTGTCGGCGTGCCGGTCCCTGGGGCGGTCGTCTCCGTCCTCGACTCCGCCGGGGCCACCGCGGGCCGAACCATTACGGACGGTACGGGTCAATTCGCACTGGCGCTGCCGTCGCGCGCGGCGCGCCTACGAGTGACTCGGATCGGATATCAACCGCGCGATGTCGAGCTCGCCGCTCCGCTCGGCTCGCCGATTCGGGTTGCGATGACTCGCTTGCCGGCCATGCTCACGACGATGCGGGTGTCGGGACGTGAGCTTTGCCCTGGCTCCGACGATCGAGGGCCCGCGTTCCAGCTCTGGGAGCAAGCGCGCGCCGGCCTGCTGGCGGCAGTCGTGGCTCGGCAGTCGAATCCGGCACGAGCGACGACGATGACGTTCAAGAAACAGTTCGATCCCGGCAGCCCACTCGTCAGGCACCTCGAGACGAAGGTGACGACGGCGGAAACGACGCGCCCGTTCATCGCGTCGGCGACGGCCGCGGAGTTCGCGCGGCGTGGGTACATGAGCGAGGACGCGGGTGGTCGGATGTTCTACGCGCCTGACGCTGACGTGCTGCTCGACGAGTCGTTCGTCACGACTCACTGCTTCCATCTCGCGTCGGATGACGCCGAGCATCAGGGTCAGATCGGGCTGGCTTTCTCGCCCGCTCCCGGGCGAGGGCGGGATACTCTCGTGGATGTTCGCGGCGTGATCTGGATCGACCGAGCCACGCCGGCGCTTCGGTCCCTCGACTTTCTCTACACGGCGCTCGAGCAACCGGCGACGAGCTCGAACGCGGGTGGACATATCGAGTTCCGCACCGTGTCGAACGGGATCTCGTTCATCGAGCAGTGGGTGCTGCGCCTCGTGGCAATGGAGAACATTCGTTCCATGACCAGCAAACCCTCGAACGGATTTGCAGTCCGTCGCCGCGAAGACCGGAGGGATCTCCGTGCAGTGCAGATCGACGAGACGGGCGGGCAAGTGCTCGCGGCTAAATGGCCTGATGGCACGAGCTGGCGGGCGACGGAGACCGGGATTTCTGGGCATGTCATCCAGGCGGGCGCCAACCCCGTCGCGCACGCACTCGTAACGCTGACGGCAAGGTCGGACACCGTTACCACCGATTCGACGGGTGCATTCTCTCTCATGCCGCTCGTGCCCGGACGGTACGAGGTGATCGTGGCCGACACGGCGATCTCCGCTTACGCCCGCCCGCGCCGCGCCACTGTGGTCGTGGATGTGCCGCGCGATCGGGTCGTCGACCTTCGGGTCGTCGTCCCGCCGCTGACCGATCTCCTCGCCGAACTGTGCAAGGGCCAACGCCGGCCGCGGGGTTCGACGTCAATCGTCGGTCGCGTCTCACTGATAGGTAGCGGTGTTCCAAGGGACGCGACTGTGCTCGCTCGGTGGCAGGATTTTCAGAGTCTCCCGAGTGGCTCGACGGTGGGAGTGACCGTCGCCGAGCAGAAGTCGACGGTCGATGACGCCGGCCGGTTCATCGTGTGTGGGGTGGCGATCGACCGTCCGATTCAACTCAGGCTGAGTGTGCGCGACAGCAAGTTGGCCGATACGACTTTCTCCGCGCGCAACGATACGTTCACGTCGATCGAGTGGCGAATAACGCCGCCATAGCCTGTCGCGCCCGAAGGAGCTTGAAAACGTCGAAGGGGCCTCGAATCCGAGGCCCCTTCGATGTTTAACCAGTGTCTAGTGTCTAGCGCCCAACCTTTAGAAGCCACTCGGCGGGTATCGATCGACTGCGTAGACGATGCCAGGTGCTGCGCATTTCGTGGGACACGTAGCAGCGACCGTGACATTCGCGGGGCTGCCGGCAACTGCCGCTGGAAACACGAATGCCGTGAATGCGCTCCCGGCGATCGTGCTGCCACCAATTGCCGTGAGGTTGAGGGTTCGGTCGGCCGCAACTCCCGTGGGTGCAACTGCATCGATCAGCGCTGGCAGGGTCGTTGTTCCTGCCGCGTTGGCTCGGAGGAACAGCGCGCCCGGAGCCATATTCGACCACGTTGACGATGCGAACGACGTGATCGCCGCGGCCAGGGGTGAGGCCGGAAGCGATGTCGTCCCACCCGCCGCAGAGGCCCAGATGTCGAGCGTCCCGGCGCCGGTATTCACCAGGCGGACGGCGACCTGTGCCCCCGGGTCTGCGTAGTTGTCCGTGAGCAGCAGCAGCCTGGCCGTCTTCGGCGCTCGGAGATTTCCGGCCGCGACGATCGTGTAGTGCGTTCCGGCGACCAGGTTGAACGTCGAGTCGAAGAAGATCGTGGAAACGATTCCCGGCGTCGTCTTCGTTGGATCCTGGAAGGTCAGATCCAGCGTCGACTGGAACACCCGCAGATGGCGGTTGCCGGGTGCCACGCTCTGATAGCTCGCCCCGGGGAAGACTCCCCGGAAGGTGAGGTTGAACGTCGTCGGCGAGCCCTCGACGGCGTCGATGAAGCGCCAATCCTGGCCGCCCGAATCGGGCACGGCGTTCACGAACCGAACGTAGGCCAGAGGAACTTTGTCTGCGAGAATCACCTTGCTTCCGTCGGAGCAGGCGCCGAGCGCCGCGCTGCCGGCGAGAATAAGGCCGATTTTGAATCCTCTCATGTGCGTATATCCTCCGCGGTCGAAACCTGAATGTTTTGGCGTAACGCTATCGGAACAGCGGAAACGAGATCGGTATTCGCAAACGCTGATTCGGCGGATCCGTCGACGGCGGATCTTCGGTCGGTCCCGAGAAGCTCCCGAGGAGCCCGCGGTTCACGATGAGATACGCCGCCAGGGCCGTGCCGATACCCGCGACCACCGCCGTGCGAGACTTCGAGAACTGCCGGCCTCTGATCGACCCGATGACACTGCGATTCAGCCGTGCCGTCTCGCCGCTCCATTGGGCGCTCTCTCCGCCGATATGCGTGACCCGATAGACGTTGACAACGAGCTCATTCTCCTGCTGCGAAACCACGCGTGCCTCGACGGCCGTGAGCCCCGGCCCAAACCGCTCGGCCAGACTCACCCGTCCCTGGTCAGTGACATCCAGCTCGACGAGCTGCCCGACCGACGGTGTTGCGGTCGCCAAAGGCGTGTACTCGTAGCACGCGTGCAAAGCCGGCAGCAACGCTGCCAGCACGAGCACGCTCCGGCTCTTGCTGCGCGACATCATTAGAATCCGTAAACTCCCTTGGCTGCGGCGCTACCGAATCCAGGACCGAGCAGGTAGTACGGCTTCTGCCGCGCCTGCATCTCCTGGTAGGGAACAGGAAACTCCAGCGGCGTACCTTCGACGATGTCGCCCCAGCCACGACCGTTGATCCAGAAGCTCCCGAAGCCGGAGAACATGGTTTCGATCCGCTTCTCGTATTTCATCGCTTCCATGATGTTGCCGCACGTCACCGTGCCCGTTCCCGTCGGCGCCTGCGGCACGCACGACGCGCCGCCCGGAGCGCCCTGTGTTGCCGTCGTGACGGCGCCCGTCAGAGCAGGCAATCCACCGTTTGCGACGCGCGTGAGGTCGATCTTAGCTGCCGCCGCGGCGATGTTGCCCGTGCGGATGTACCCTTCGGCGGCGAGAAGATCGTTCTCCGCCTTGAGGAACTCCGGATACGGGCCGGTGTTGCTGCTGGTCTTGATGTAGCGATAGCGGAAGTAATCGTAGAACGAGATGCCCCAGCCGTCGCCGGACACGTCGTTCGAGATGGATCGGTTCGAGATGTAGGGTCGCGACGTCACGCTCGTTGGCTGAACCGACGCCGTATTCTGCGCGGCGCGCGTCGTTCCCTGCGGCCAACGCTGATCCGGCGTGACGACGATGAACCAGCCGTTCTTCAGGCTGTAAGGCGCGGCGATGAATTTGGCGTACTCACCCGACACGTCCGCCATGCCCATGTACATCATCGACATCTGGCTCCAACCGGAATCCTGGTAGCGCACCACCTGGTAGCCGACGTTCCAACCCGTCGAGCCCCCAGAGTTGACCATGAAATTCGCCTGGATGCCGTTTTCCGTATCGTCGATGACCTTGGCCCAATCCACCGCGGCGCGCTGCGCCGGGGTGCGCGCGACCCCAGCCCGAATGCGGGCGCGATAGGAACGAATGAGCCTCTTGTACTGATCCTGCGTCACCGCCGTCGGCGTGCTCGTCCACAGCAGCTCGAGTGGATACGCGCTGGCGGCGTTGGCATCGCTCGCCAGCGCCAGGGCACTGTCGAGCAGGGTGATCGCCGCCTTTGCGGCGTCTGCCGATCCACTCAGCGGCGGCACGAAATCGCTCTTCATTCCAGTGCTCACGATCGCCGTCGAATCGTAGATCATCGACAGCCAGCCGAGTGCAGTGCCGGCGACGAAGAACCCGAACGATCGCGCGCGCATGTCCTTCGCCGGCGTCCCGATCGTCCCGCCGTTCTTGGTCAGGACCGCGAGGGCGTCCATCGCGTTGACGACGAGCCGTGCTTCCTTCGACAGCGAGCTGTACTCGGAAAAGATCGACGGCGCGCCGTTGACGTTGTTGATGGGAAGACGCGGAATCGCGACGCGCGTGCCCATGTTGAAGTTGTTGAGCTGGGAATAGCTCTCCAGCCCGAAGTTCTCGACGCCCGGTTGGTCGTTCTGGTTCGAGATGGCGTTGTGAACGGCCTGATAGCCCGCGCCAATCGTCGATTCGATCGATGCACCGGTCGCGAAGACGCGCGCGATGTCCGGATCGCTCAGATTCTCGACCGCGAGCTCCTGTTTGCAGGCCGCTGCAATCAGCAGCAGCGACGCTGATGCGAGTGTTCTAATCGCCTTCATTGTTTCTCCTGTGTCGGCAATCGCGCCCGCGACGCTTGTCGTGGGCGCGCGTGAGCGGTCTAGAACTTGGATCCAATCGTCACGGTGAAATTGCGAGTCTGCGGATAGCTGGACGACTGCGCGGAGAAGAGTGCGCCCGATTGGAGCTGACCGCCGCCAGTCGCGACGTCGGGATCCCAACCGGTGAACTTCGTCCACGTGTACAGATTCCGCCCAGTTGCCGTGACGTTCCAATTGCCGACCAGGTGCTTGATACCACCGATGTTGTAGGTGAGCGAGAATTCGCGAAGCTTGATGTAGGAGCCATCCTCGAACGAGATCGTGTTCGGTCCGAGCACGTCGTAGTAGCCGCCCGTACCGGCGTTGCTCTCCGGAGCCGCCGCGCGCCAGTAGTAGCCGAGCGGCTTTGCATTCTCCACTGACTTGCCATTCTGCTGCGCGTCGGAGGTCATGAAGTCGCCGAACGACCAGTGGCGGTCTTCGTTGTAGATGCGGTTGCCGAACACCTTGTCGACGAGCGCGTACATGTTGAGGCGCTTGTACGTGATGTTGTGCGACCAGCCGATCTTCCACAGCGGCATGCTGTTGCCAAGGAGGCGAAGCTGCTCCGATCCGTTCGAGTCGCGAATCGCGGTGAGCATGCCCCAGTGCACCTGTCGCTGACCCCAGGGTGTATTCACCTTGCCGCCAGCGGCGAGGCAGTTGTTGATGCCCTGGATCGTGCCGGACACGACGCCGTTCACGACGCAGCCGCCCGTCATCGACTGCCACAGGTTCTTCGTGATGCCGTCCTGGTATGAGTTCCCCGCGCCGACCCAGACGATGTAGCCGTCGTCGTTCGACTGCCACTCCTTGCCTGCGCCGCAGCGAGACTGGAAGTCGGCGGGGAGCTGCGAGCAGTTCGTGACGAACTGTTTGCCGTACACGTTGCCGTACCGCTCACCGACCGCGAAGCGGATCTGCGAGTTGGTGTTCGGATCGTAGTACGCCGGCACGTCGAGCCGGGTGATGTACGAGCGGGTCTGGTCCCAGTTCAGCCGGCTCGTCCAGACGAGGCTCCGCTTGGCGATGATCGGCACGTTGAACGAGGCTTCCCAGGTGCGGCTGTCCATCGTTCCAGCGTTGCGCCACTGATTCGAGAATCCTGACGACACGGACGCCGGCACGAGCAGGAGCTCGTCGGTGGTGATGTCGCGAGCGTACGTCAGGTTCACGCCATACTTGTGGAAGAGCTCAGCATCGATGCCGTATTCGGTCTCGAGCGTGTTCTCCGGACGAAGCTGTTTGTTGCCGAGCGTGTTGGCGGTGATCGAACCACCGGTGCCGATCGTCAGCGCCTCGTACTGCGCCGAGAAACGGGGGCGCCCGCCGGCCGTTCCAACCGCCGCGCGAAGCTTCAACTGGTCGACGGCGTTGGTTCCGCGGAACCAGGGCTCGTCCGTCAGCAACCAGGCGAAGGATCCACGATAATAGTTGTGGTATCGCTGTTCTTCACCGAAGAGCGAGCTGCCGTCCTTGCGCATCGAGCCGTCGAAGAAATACCGGTCCTTGTAGCCGATCGTGCCGGCGACCGATCCGGCGAGGGCCTTCTGCTCCGACCGGCCATACGACGGGTTGAGCGAGGTCGTCGCGTTGCCGAGATCGGCCAATCCGGCCAACGTCAGCGTGTTGCCGGATCCGCCCTGGTTGCTCGACTGCTGGTCTTCGTAGGTGTAGCGGAGATCGAGCTTGGTGGTGAGGTCGCGACCGAAGTTGTGACTCGCCGTTCCGTCGAGTAGCACGTTGTACGACAGATCCTGGTTTCCGTTCGCCGACATCGAGCCAAGGCTCGCGGCGTCGCCCTGCGTGATGGAGCGGAAGCCCTTGTCGCGCAACGACCAATCATTGCGTTTGCGCTCGTCGATGCTCGTCGTGGACTCGAAGGTGAGCCAGTCGAACGCGTTGTAGCGCGCGGTGAGCGATCCGAGGAAACGATCCGCGTCGATACGACCGTCCGTGGCACGCGCGAAGTACAGCGGGTTGTTGTTCGTGGTCTGGCCGCCCGTTTCGTTGGTGATGTCGGGACGGTAGAAGATCCGGCCGTACGTGTCGGTGCCCACGAGGTTGGCCGAGGCATGCTCACGCGTGAGGCCGAACCAACCGAAGTTGTTCGAGTACTGCTGCGAGCGGCTGAAGCCCATCTGGACCGACGTCGTGAGGTTCGCTCCGAACGTCTGATCGACGTTGGCGCGTGCGGACTGACGTCCGTATCCGTTGAGGAACTTGACGGGGCCCTTCTGGACGAAATTGCTGAAGCTCACATAGTAGCCCGTGCCGCCGGATTTGCCCGTGAGGTTCACCGTCGTCGTGATGTGCGCCTGATTCGATTTGATCAAATCGATCGGGTTGTAGCGCTTGGGCCACTGATTGGTCTCGAAGAGGCCCTTGAGCTCGTTCTTGCTCGACGGGTTGGCCGAGATACCGTAGTCGCGCTCGAGCGGGTTCGAGTTGAGGAGCGCATCGGTCAGCACGTTGTTGATGCGCATGACCTCGGTGTCCCAATCCAGCGTGCGCGAGCACGTCGGGAACGAGGTGTTCTTCACGCAAAAACGCGTGTTGTCCTCGTTCATCATGATCATGTGACTCGTTGGGAACGGATACGTGCCCTGAATGTCGTCGGCGCCCGTTTCCTGACGCGCGTCGACGTGCATTCCCGTCGAACCGTCGGAGCCTCGCTTCGTCTTGATCGATATGACGCCGTTCTGAGCACGCGATCCATAGATCGACGAACCCGCGGCGCCTTTTACGACCTCGATGCTCTCGATGTCTTCCGGGTTGATGTCGGTGCTGTTGCCGTTGAGCAGCACGCCGTCGACGATGACGAGCGGGCCCTGATCACGGCCGGAGGCGTTGATCGAGTGTGCGCCGCGAAGCACGATCGACGGCGCGGTGCCTGGACGGCCGTTGGCGCCGACGACGGTGGCGCCGGGGACCTTGTCGGCGATTGACGCCAGCGCGCTGGCCGGCTTCACCACCAGATCCTGCTCGGAGTTGAGCGAAGTGACGGCGAAGGTCGTCCTCTTCTGCTCCGTCGCGCCGGTGACACCGGTTACGACCACTTCCTGCAGGCGGTTGATGTCGCGTCTGAGCTCGAAATCGAAAGTCTGTGCGCCGCCGCGGAGAGTGATCTCTCTCGTCATCGCGAGATGGCCAATCGCCCGCACTCGCAGAACGACGTTCTGGTTACGAACGCGCTCCGCCGGAATGGTTATGGTATACCGGCCCTGGGCGTTGGTAGGGACGGATATGTTGAGCTCCGTAATGAACGCGTTTGCGTTTTCGAGCGGTTGCCCTGACTCACTGGCGATGCGGCCGCTGATCGTTGCGGCTTGGGTCTGGGCACTTACGGTGGGGGCTCGCAGGAGTGCGAGAGCGACAACTGCGATGAGGAACGTCCAACCACGGGACGAGCACAAGCGCTTCATGTTCACCTCGGAACGGGTGGGGTAATCCGTCTGGTGTCATGCTGCAGGGCGCCGAGTTTTGTGTGACGACACGGCCCCAAACGGCCGCGAACGCAACGATCATGTAACTCCGGGACGGGAGTTGCAAGTCAATTTGTATGCAATGGAGGAACCCCTGAGCTCGCCCCCCGTCCGCTGGGTATCTCACGGCTTCGTCGCCCACAACGACTGGTGAAGCCAGACCGCAGGCTACGCGCGACGATCTGTTGCAGGAAACACTCGACACGATCGTGTCCCAGGCCCCGCCAGGCGCCGCCGGCCACGATTCGCCGCGGCGAGGAATGCCGACGAACGCCTTTTCGGCGACGAGCTAGCCCGAGCGGCGATCAGAAAACGCAGATCGGGTTACGATGAGTGCCGCGTCATTAAAGAAGAGTTAACTCCGCTGGGATGAACGGGCGCGGCGGGGGTATGGGGCTCCGCGGACCTCCCCAACCCGAGCGGTGACGTCGCGTTCGCCATGAACGGTCGATCGCTATCAAGACTGGATCAGCATGCCCGTCAGCCTCGACTCTTGAACCTCGCTTCGGCACCTTGCCGCTACGGTATTCCGCTTGCCTTCTCTTCCATTCCACAGGAGGCAGAGGCATGAGCGATCACCGAAAGACTCACAACGGGCGCGACATTGACGGGCGGTTCCGCGTTCGGCAGGTCGATGTCGAAGAAGTGCTCGAAGATCCCAACGGAGTGGACATTGTTCGCGACGATGTCCGCCTCGGCGGCGCCGTGGCGGACACGGGCATCAACGCTGCCAAACCGGCGATCGAGATCGGCCAGCGAATCGCCGATAACCGCGAGGACGTCGACCGCGTCACTGGTCGCTCGACGCGTGGCCGGGCCAAGCGGTCGAGGGGCGGTGGCCGTTGACAAAGGGCTCCCAATCCGGGCGTCGTTCTAACGTGGAGACGTCTCTGCATCTATAATGGCTGACAGAGACCATGCATCCGCCGCTCATTGGGCAGCATTTGATGGAATCGGCCCCGCGGCTAAGCCGCGGGGCCAGGCCGCTCATCGTCAGTGTGGGAGCGCACCTCGGATTGATCGCGCTCGCCGTCGTCACGACCCTTCATCCGCCCGTCCCTGCGGATGAGCTTCCCGAGCGCGTCGAGGTAGTCGACTTATCGCGCTTCGCGCCTCCAACGCGCGCGCAGGCCGAACGGCAGGCTTCGGTGCGACGTCTCCCGCGCGGTTTTCAGGTCCTCATCGCGCCCGTCGACGTGCCGCTCCAACTACCGACCATCGACGTAAAACAACCAACGACGCTGCCCGAGGATTTCGTGGCGCGCGGAGTCGCCGGCGGTCTCGCGGCCGGTGCGGGTGCGTCGCTCCTGGCTGAAACGCCGGAGTCGGCGGACCCGGTAGATGGAGGCGCAGCGGACGAACCGCCCTATCTTCTCCCGGGCCAGATGGGGCCGGCGTACCCGGACCCGTTGCGCAACGATCGCCCCGACGGATTCGTCGTCGTTCGCTTCGTCATCGACACGCTCGGTCGCGTCGAGGTGCCGTCTCTCCGCGTGATGAGATCCTCGCATCCGCTCTTCCTCGACGCGGTCCGCGTGTCGCTGGAGCGACTTCGATTTCTTCCAGGGCGGTACTCGGGTCGGCTCGTTCGCGTTCGGATGGAACAGCGGTTCGAGTTCCACCTGGCATCTCCATGAGCTGCCCGTTTGGCGGCGAACCGTCGTTCGCGGCACCTGCGACGGTTATGGTGTATGAGGACAACCGGCAGATCGTGTCGGCCGGGTCAGGTGGATCGAGGGAGGCGTTGTAATGGGGCACATGTTGCGATTGGTCTGTGTGGCGTCCTTGGTACCTGCTCTGTTGCAGGCGCAGCGATCGGGGATCGGGGGACTCGGGCGCGGGAAGATCGGTACGATCGCCCGTGAACCCGGCATCGACATTCCGAAGACGGTGAATCCGATCAACCTGATGATCGAGCACCGCCAGGAGTTGGTGCTGAGCGACTCGCAGTTCAAGAAAGTCATCGCCATCAAGCGCGCGCTCGATTCGACCAATGCCCCTCTCGTACGAAAGCTCGATTCGGTCGAGCATGTGTTCAAGAAAGCGCCGCTGTTCAGCCAGCCGAGTGCAGAGCGTCGCGACTCGCTGGCCGATGCACGCCTGTTGGTGAAGGGAACGATCACCGACATCGAACAGAACATCTCCGAGGCACGCGACAAGGCGTACGCGCTCCTGTCGGCATCGCAACTGGTGACCGCCGGACAGATCGAGGAAAAGGCACGCAAGGCTAGCGAACCGCCCGCGCGAGGGCGATCTTAGCGCGTCTCCCTTCCCGGATGTCCGCGCATGGCGACCGGCACGAACGGCGCGACGGCCGCGCCCGCCCGCAGCGTCATCATAAAAGTCGTTCTCTACTACATCGTTCTCGTTGCCATCGGTGCGCTCGTCTGGGGCTATCTCCCGCGCACGCACCTGATTCCGGACACGTCGATCGGCGCGCTTTTCGGCGAAGGTTCGGAGGTCGTTCGCGCCGGCAAGAAGGCGGTGGCCCCGGCGGTCGATCAGGAAACGCTCGGCACGACGGTCGCGCTGGCGATGGTTGCCGCGGCGCTGTTGGCGATGCCGGTCGCGTGGATCTACCAACTCACGCGAGCGCGGCGAGGCTATCAGCAGTCCATGGTCCAGCTGCTCATCATCATGCCCGTGGTCGTGGCCGGCGTTTTCGTCATGGTGAAGTACAGCACCGCGCTTGCCTTTGGCATCGGCGGCATCGCGGCAGCCGTGCGTTTCAAGAACACTCTCGACGATAGCAAGGATGCCGTCTACGTCTTCCTGGTCGTCGGGTTGGGGCTCGCGGCGGCGGTCGACCTTCCCGTCGCGCTCGTGATGTCGCTGCTGTTCAATGTCGTGGCTACGGGGCTCTGG
>Ga0310811_10004801_pt1 | contig 17035 bp, 12 predicted proteins | sample YCmetagenome_FD_207642 | JGI IMG/M metagenome (GOLD analysis project Ga0310811, IMG submission 207642) | Soil microbial communities from experimental microcosm in Duke University, North Carolina, United States - YC | ecosystem: Engineered > Artificial ecosystem > Soil microcosm > Unclassified ...
TCAGCCCGTAAAGCACCAGGTCCCACAAACCCAGGGTGCGCCGCAACCGGGGCGCCGCTTTTACGGAAACCGAGGTCCCATCCGCCATAGGAAACTTTTCCATGCGGCCGGTTCCGGGAATAGTCCACAGCCGAACTCCCGCAGGTGCTCTCGCGGACTCAGGGCTGCGAATCTTTCATCCTGCCGCTTGAGGATTGTATTCTCTGTCAAGCCAAAATCCCCATCCTAGGACCAGGCTGTCGAACCAGCCTCGCTGGTTTGCAAACGCCCGCTGATCGTGCTGGCAAATTTCAGCCCCTGCTCCGCGGCGAACGCCATCAGGGCATCCACGCTGGCCTGGGGATGGATGGTGTGCGGCGACGTGACCTTGTAGCTGGCTAAGAGCACTGCAATATCCAAGGCGTCGGCGAGCGGTCCTCCCGGAGCGGAAGAGATTGGTTGCGCACCGTCAATGAAGGGAATGCCGGCCACGATTGCCGCGATGAGTCCGGCCAGCAGGGCATCGCCCGCGCCCGCCGTAGAAGCGACTTGCACCTGGGGAGCAGCGCGGAAATCCCACGCGCCCTGCCAATAAGCGAAGGCGCCCATCCCGCCCGCCGTTACCGCCAAGCGGAGGTTGGGATAGTTCGCCTTTAAGACGGCCTCACAAGCGCGCAGAAAAGGCTTGGGGTCGGAGGGATCGAAATTGACCCCCGCCAGCACCGCGGCTTCACCCTGGTTCAGGCTCACCAGGTCCAGATTGCGGAACATGGCCAATTTCAGTGCCGGGGCCACTTCGGCAGCAGTAAAGGAGGCGGCACGAAAGGCGCGGTGTTTGCCTGCCATCTCCAGAAAATGCGCTCGCGTTTCCAAGGGAACCTCGGGGGCCGCCAGCGCGACGGCCGGTTCAGCGAACAGGTCCTCCAGCGCGTTCAAATCTTCACTCTTCAGCTGGGCGGCCGCCGAGTTGCTGGTGGTGATGTTTCCACCTGTCCCATCGGGATACTGGAAGCAGACGCTGAACAAGGTGGGAGCCCCGGCGACGGTCTCAACTCGGCTTGTATCCATGCCGGCGGTTTTCATTTCCAAGATCATCTGCCGCCCGGGCGCATCGTCGCCCACTTTGCCGACAGGAATCACGCGGAATCCGCTCCCCGAGGCCGTATCCAGCAACTTGGCTACGTAGTGGCTGATGATGTGCAGCTTGCAGTAGTCACGGACGTCCAGCAACGTTCCCAGGCGGCTTTCATCTCGTCCCAGCGTGTGTCCGCCGGCCAGAGCGAAGAAAATCCCGCTGCCGATTCCGCCAATCCCGATCAAGCGCCGGTAGCCCGGCGGGTCCTCCAGGCGCAGCCGCAGTCCGCCGTTCAAAACAGCTCCCAGTCTGGGTTCTCGCTGATGGGATGGCGAGCCGTTTCTTCCGTGGCGGTGATGATAGCGTCCGGGTGGCTCTGCAGAAGAGTGATGGGATATTCCGGTGTGGGTTCGCTGAACAGGGCCACCCGCAAGGCGGTCTGTTTCCAGGCGCCGGTGTCGCTGTAAACGCGCACTTTCTTCGCCGACAGGCATTCGCGCACGCCCAGGGTGATGGACATGGGCGGCACAAACTGATAAGCCGTGCCCAAGGTGCGCTGGGCCAGCGCCAGGATGGTGTCCGGGTTGTTTTCCTGGGTGCGAATGGTGGAGTTGGCCACATCTTCGAGCGTTACCTGGTTATAAAAATTGCGGCGCGCCTGGTTATAGGCCAGGTGGCCATCCTGACCCCAGCCGCCGACAGTGATGTCAATGGGGGCCTGAGCGATCGCTTCCGCCACCTTCTGCGCGGTGGCGGGCGTCAGCCAGAAGCGTTGCGCTTCAGGAACAGCAAGCTCAGGCCGGATGTCACCATAGAAATGCTTTTCCATGAAGGTGCGGAAATTGTAAGGATGATTGCGGGGCAAAAGCCGGCCTTGCCAGTCCAGGCACTCGTCCATGTGAAAAGCGAAGAAGTTGGCTAACGAGACGGCGCGGGAATTTACCAGGTCGGTCCACGGCTTGTACCAGCAGGTGGGGCCGCAGGGAATGATGGCCCGAGTGGGCCGCCCGCGCTGGCTGTTCTGCTCGATAACTTCCACCAGTTCCCCTGCCATCAGTTCGCCCATTGCGCGGGAATCGCGAATCACGCGAAAGGGCACTCGCAATGCCGGGTGCTGCGGCAGTTCGTGGCCGGGAATGCTGCACCATTTGTAGAGTTGCCTGCGGTCAATCGCCGCCATGCCCGCCTCGCTCATTAAAACCATTTACTGTGGGATATCAGCGGCAAGCTGTCAAGCGACAATTAAGCTGGTGGGCGCTGCGGCGGAGCGGTGGACTGGCGCACCACCAGTCGCGGCACTACCCGGCGGTGCAGAGGTTTCACATTCTGGTTGCTGTTGCGGGCGTGGATCAAGTCGCGGATGATCTCCGCTCCCAGGGAGCCCTGCATCTCCAGGTGCTGGTGCACTGTGGTCAGGGGCGGATTGTAAAAGGCGGCGCCGGGAATATCGTCAAAGCCGACCACGGAAACGTCTTCTGGAATCCTGCGGCCGCCCTTGGTCAGGCAGCCGATAGCGGCGAACGCGGTCAAATCGTCAAACGTCACCAGCGCTGTGAACGGGCGCCCCCGGCTCAGCAATTCCTGCGTTAATTCCACGCCCACCGGATAGCTGGAATTTCCTCCCTGGATTTCGACCACCAGCTTGGGATCTATTTTCAGTCCGGCCTGGCGGGCGAAGTCGCAGAGGCCCTTCCAACGCGGGGCGCTGTCCGCCAGGGCCTTGGGCCCGCGGATGAAGGCAATTTTGCGGTGGCCCAGTTTGTACAAGTGCTCCAGGGCGGCGAAGGTGCCGGCCTGGTTGTCCACCACTACGGAGCTGAGCGAATCCTCCCCCAGTTGGCGCCCAATTACCACCGTCGGCACCTCGCGATGAGCGAAGTCCTGCAGCAGGTCGCTTTCCAGGTATAGCGGGTTGGCAATGGCGATCACCCCTTCCACTCGCCGTTCCAGCAGCAGTTCCACGCAGCGCTGGAAGCGGGCCCGCTGGTTCTGAATATCGGTCAAGATAGGAAGATACCCGGAGTGGTAGAGCGAATCCTCGATGCCGCGCAGAATCTGCGTGCAATAGGGATCTGTGATATCGAAAACCACCACGCCCAGAGTCTGGCTGCGATTGCTGCGCAGCGAACGGGCAAAAAGGTTGGGGCGGTAGCCCAGTTCCTTGGCGGCGCGCTTGACGCGGTTGCGAGTGGTGAGCGGGATGTGGCGGGCCAGCGGCGCGTCATTCAAGACCATGGAGACGGTGGTCACGGAGACCCCGCTTTTTCCGGCTACATCCCTTATGGTCACAGTGGAGGTTTTGGTCACGCGCATGTTGCTTGGATTCCGCCGTCGTCTCGCGCCGAAGTGTAGCACAGCGTGCGCGCCGAGTTCGCCAGCGCGCTGGCGCAAATTGACAAGCTTTCCGGCAGACGGTAGATTGGCTGCGCACAGCATATTACATCGTTTTAATAGCCTGTGACTGTGAGCGCCAAAAAACTCCGGCTCAATCGTATTTTCCACGGCCGCGCCCGCGGCATCCTGGTCGTCGCTTTCGATCACCCCCTGGTGCTCGGTCCCATTCCGGGAACGGAAGATGCGGCCGGCCAGATTCGCCGCTTCGTCAAGGCGGGGTGCGACGGCATTCTGCTGAGCCCCGGACTTCTGCGGCATTGCGCCGACGCCCTGCTGGCTCCCGCCATGCCCGGCATCATCGCCCGCATTGACTGGTCAACTATCTGGGGTACCCCGGAAACCATAGCCGCCAAACAGGCACGCAGTCGCCTGCTGGCCCGGCCGGAGGAGGCCCTGCGCCTGGGGGCCGACGCGGTGATCACCTACCTGGTGATGGGTACGGGCGATTCCGAATTCGAAGCAGGGGAGATCGCCCGCAACGCCGAGGTGGCGCGCGAATGCGAGACACTGGGTATGCCGCTGATCGTGGAATCGCTGGCCCGCGGTCCCAAGGTGCAGGATTATCGCGACCCGCAGTGGATCAAGTATCACACCCGCATTGCGGCGGAGCTGGGCGCTGATGCCATCAAAACCGATTACGCCGGCAATGTCGCGTCCATGGCCGGGGTGGTGAAGGATTGTCCCATCCCTATCCTGGTGCTGGGCGGCAGCCGGACTGGTTCTGACGAGGAGGCGCTGCAGACGGTGCGCGAGATCGCGCAGTCCGGGGCAGCTGGAGTTTTCTTTGGACGCAATGTGTTTCAGGCGGCGGACGTGGAGAGCTTTCTGGCTAAAGCCCGCTCCGCGCTGGCGGGCGGGGAAGGAAAACATCCGGCGGCATCAGGTTCGGCGGGTTAATCACCACATGAGCATTTTGGCGGTGGATGTCGGTTCAAGCCGGTGCAAAGCTGTGGTGTTTTCCTCATCCGGCGAAATCCTGGCGCAAAGCGCCCGCCAATACTCGCCGCAGTTTCCCCAACCTGGATTCGCCGAAGTTCCCCCGCTGGTTTTCTGGGACGCTCTGCGGGCCACCGCGCAAGAAACGCTTCGCTGCAGCCATCGCGATCCGGTGCAGGCACTGTGCATTTCCTCGCACGCCGAAACCTTCGTGCCGGTGAACCACGAGGGTCAGCCCCTCGGCTCTGCCATCCTGAACATGGATAGCCGTGCGGCTGCCGAATCGGATTGGTGCGAAAAAAAAATCGGTCGGAGGCGTATTTTTGAAATCACCGGGCTCATCGTGCATCCGATGTATCCGATTCCGAAGATTCTGTGGCTCAAGCGGCATCGCCCGAAGTCTTTCGCCGGAGCCGAGCGCTTTCTAGGGGTCACCGATTTTCTGCTCACCCGCCTGGGCCTGCCGCCTTACATTGATTATTCCCTGGCGTCACGCTTTTTAGCTTTTGACGTGCGACGCGCCTGCTGGTCGGAAGAAATTCTTTCCGCCGCCGGCATCGCCGGCGAACGTCTGCCTGTTCCCGTTCCGGCCGGGACAGTTGCGGGGAAGCTCACCGCTCAGGCGGCGGCGCAAATCGGAGTGCCCTCTGGGACAGTCGTCGTAGTGGGCGGCCACGACCAGCCCTGTGGCGCGCTGGGAGTGGGCGTGGTCAAACCGGGACGCGTGGCCGATTCCATGGGTACCTACGAATGCCTGCTGGCAGCATCGCCTCAACCGAGTTTGTCGGACGCAGCGTTTTCCGCTTCCCTGAATACCTATCGTCATGTTGTTCCCGAACAGTTCGTCACGCTGGCGTACTTTCCCGCAGGAATCATGGTGAAGTGGCTGCACGATCTGCTTTATGGTAGCGGCGACAGCTCGGGAAATAATGTTTCAGAAGTGGAAGGCTATGCCCGGCTGGAAGCGCGCGCTTCGGATGAGCCCTCCGGAATATGCGTGCTGCCTCATCTCATCGGCACCTGTAATCCCGACTTCAACCCCAAGGCACGGGGTACGATCTTCGGGCTCACGCCGGCGACCACACGCGAGCAGCTCTACCAGGCGGTGCTGGAGGGGATTGCCTGCGAACTGGCGCAGATGGCGGAGATACTCTCGCGCGCGGCCGGCGATTTCGCGGATGTGTATGGCAGCGGCGGAGGTGCGCGCTCGACGCTGGGTCTCCGCTTGCGGGCCGCCCTGAGCCGCCGCCGTTTTCACGTCATGCGCTGCCCGGAGGCGGTGTGCCTCGGGTCGGCCATACTCGCGGGCGTGGCCACCGGAATTTATTCCAGCTTGGCGGAGGCGATTGGGGCGCTGGTCCGCGAGGATAGCGTGGTCGAGCCGGACCCGGCGCTGGCCGCCGCTTATGCGCATCAGGTGGGGCAATACCGGTCGTTATATCCGGCTCTGGCGCCGGTGCGTGAACATGCTGCTCACTTCGCCCAAGGAGGCGAACCGCAATGATTCAGCCGGTCCTCGGCTTCATCGTTTATGGCGTGCACAAGGATGGCCTTAAAGATCCCATGGGTGTGCCGTTCATTGACGCCCAGGTGGTGAAGAACGCGAAGTCGGCACTCAAGAAAAGCGGAGTCAAGCTGGTAGAGCACGAGGTGGTGGTTGCCAGCAAGGAAGAGGCGCGGGCCGCCATGCGCAAGATGAAGATGGATGACGAGATAGACGGTGTGGTGCTCTTCTCCGGTACTTGGGTGTGGGCGGCGCACCTGGCGGCCGCCTTGCGTGATTACGCGGCCACCGGAAAAGGATTGCTGCTGTGGACGCATCCCGGCTCGCAAGGCTGGCGCCCCGTGGGCGGCCTGGTCATGCATGGGGCATTGCTCGAGATTGGAGTGGAACACAAGTTCGTTTACGGCGATGTGGCGGACCAGGAGACGCTGGAGAAGATTGCCAGCTTCGCTCGGGCCGCGCATTTGAAGAACCGGCTGAACGGAGCCACCCTCGGCGCCTTCGGCGGCCGCGGCATGGGCCAGACCTGCGGCGTCGCGGATCCGTCGCAGTGGATGCGTATGTTCGGCGTGGACATTGATTCCCGCGACACCACCGAACTGATTCGAACCGCCGACAAAATTCCTGCCAGGCGGGTCGCAGCTCTGGAACCGCGTTTGAAGAAGCTGTTTGGCCAGGCTCCCGACAGAAACGTGGTGAACGAGCGCTCGATCCGCCTCTATCTCGCGCTCAAGCAGATGATAGAAAAGGAAAAATTTGATTTTTACACCATTCAGTCTTTTCCCGGGCTGGGCGACGACTATTCCGCTACCTGCTTCGCCCAGAGCATGATGCTGGAGGATGGCCACGGCACCTCCACGCTGGGCGACTTCAACACCGCGCTCACGGTGTATCTGCTTACCAAGCTGAGCAAAGAGCGCGTCTACTACGGCGACCTGCAGCACCTGGACAAGTCGAAGAAGGAAATCAAAATCATCGGCGACGGCGCCTGTCCGCCTTCGCTGGCCAGCCAGCTTGGCCCGGCCGGATTTGCCGAACACGGCATCCCCACCGAAGGCGAGGCCGGCGGCCTTTCCGTCAAGCTGATCTGCAAAGTGGGTGAGGGCGTTCTGGCTCGCTTGGGCAGGGTAAAGGGAGAATTTCAGATGGTGGTCACGCGGGCCACCGTCTTCGAGCCGCCGCGCAAGCACGTGAAGGAGCGGCTGAATGAATGCGGCATTCCGTTCTGGCCGCACGGGTTTGTCACCGTCCACTGCGACGTGGAGCAGTTGCTCGAGCACTGGACCAACGAGTACGCGTGCCTGGGCTACGGCCCCGAGCTTTACCGCGCCCTGGCGGATTTCTGCGGAATGACAGGAATTAAACCAATTCTTCTGTAATTTGAAGCGCAAGCCTAGGTTCAGGTCAGGAGCCACAATGAGAGCTACAACGCGCGCAGTCCTTAACAGCATGTTGATTGCAGGTTTCGTGATCATAGCCTGCTGGGTTCGTCCTTTGGACGCCTCCTCGTCGCCGTCCTCCGCCAAAGAAATGAGCACAGAGCAGGCGCTGCAAGGCTTCGCCGCCATTCGGCCCATTGATGTTCACGTCCACGTCTTCAAGACCGATCCCGCCTTCGAGGCAATGCTCGAACGACTGCATCTGAAGGTAATGAACATCCTGGTGATGGACGACACGTTGCCCTACCGCAGGGAGCTTGCGGCCCAGGTTGAGGTCGCCCGGCAGTTGGTTGCATCCAGCCACGGCCATATTGCCTGGTGCACCACCTTCGATCCCTACAAGTTCGGCAGCCCCAACTTCGATGCCAATGCCATCGAGCAGTTGAATAAAAACTTCGCCCAGGGCGCCATCGCGGTGAAGATCTGGAAAAACATCGGCATGGAATTGAAGCACAATGGCAAGTTCGTGTTTGCCGACGACCCGCAGTTCGAGCCCATCTACAAGGATATTGCGCAGCACGGCAAGACCCTCATGGCCCACCAGGCGGAGCCGGACGTGGCCTGGGGTCCGCCCGATCCCTCCGATCCCTCGTGGTCTTACTACCAGGAGAACCCACAATGGTTCCTGTACAAGAAGCCGGGTTTTCCCACCAAGCAGGAGATACTGCAGGCGCGGGATCACGTCCTCGCCATGAACCCTAACCTGCGCATGGTAGGAGTTCACCTGGGGAGCATGGAAAAGAGCCTGGACAATATCGCGCGAGATTTTGACCGCTACCCCAACTTCGCCATAGATATGGCGGCGCGAATGGAGTACCTGATGCTGGCTCCGCGTGACCAGGTGCGCGCATTTCTCATTAAGTACCAGGACCGCGTTCTCTACGGCACCGATCTGGATCTGTCGCCGGATGCGAAGGTGCCCCAGGATCTGAAGGACTGGGAGTCAACCTACGCGCGAGACTGGAAGTTCCTGGCCACCGACCAGACGCTCGATTACAACGGAAAGCAAATTCGCGGCTTGAACCTTCCGCCCGAAGTTTTACGGAAGATTTTCCGCGCCAACGCCCAGCACTGGATTCCCGGTTTGTAGCCGTTCGCACTACTCCGGTTGCAGTCGGCTTCCACTCACGAGGGGCACAACCACCTGGTCAATCCAGGCTTCGTCCTCGCCCGCGGGAACATCCTTGTACAACCACCAGTGCTCGGTGTGCTCGGCGGTTTCGCCGGGCTTCAGGATGCGCAATGGTCCCAGGGTTTCCAATTCGAGGAAGCCGGGTTCGGTGTAGGTTTCGAAATTGCAGCCAAAATCGGGATAAGTCCTTCCCGCTTCGACCGCCGCCCGCTTCACGAAAAGATGGCCGCTGCGGAAATATGCGGCCCAGCCGGAAGGATTGTAGATGCCGAGCATCTGCTCGCGAAAGCGCGCCCGGGGTGAGACCTCCGTGGTCAGCTGCAGATACTTGCTCCCCACTCTCCAGCGAGTATCTGCCAGATCGCTGTAAGACCACAGCGCCATCACGCCTTCGGGGAGCAGATGCTGTTTGCTCATGGGCTGCTTGGGAGCGAACGGCAGGATGGCGCGCCCGCCTGCTTCCATCACGGTGAGCGCCCAGGGGGCCATTTCGGTCGCCACCGCGCTCATATTTGTGATCTTGTGGACGACCGTGACGTGCGTGCCCTCGCGCGCCAGCCGCACCTCCATTTCCTTCTGCAGTCCGGTGCCAGGCGGCGCGCTTTCCACGGGCGCTGAAAACTTGGCCCCGCCGGCTAAGGGCGTGACCTGGACAGGAAAGTTATCGGGATAATAGGTGCGCTCCACTTCCGGAGACGCCCACAGACGATGGCCGGCGTAGCTGTGGTACTGGCCGTCAGCGGTGAGGCCGCTGTGTTCGTCGAATTCGTGGAGCTGGTTCTCGCCGCCGCCAAATCCGTAATAGAGGATCCGCGGGCCTACTGAGGTGAGCACCAGAAGTTCAGAGGTGCCGTTCGCAATCCGTACCACCTTGCCCCAGCCGCGATACTTCACCGTGTCTATTGCAATAGCCATCGTCTGTTGGAGTGGATAGTAGTACCACAACGCTGCGCCTCACGCTGGTGGCTTCAAAAGCAGATAACTCGCGAGTTGTACGGAACTGGCACGTCAAGCGAACTGATCGCAGGCGAATATCTGCTCGCGCAATTTTGCATTGCTGGCCTCGAAAGCATAGGATTTCCCGTTCATTCCATACGACCGCGCGGAGGTATGGCTTTGCGAACCACCACACTCATTCTGCTTATCGCCCTTTTCACCACCATTTGCCCCGCCCAGGAACAGCAGGGAAAGCAATCCTTCGAACCGGGCGCCAGGAAATCGCGGCCGGCCCGCAAAGAGAAGCAGGCGGAGACCCCGGTCGCGACGGCCGCCGCCGCTGCCCAGCAAGCCGAAGGCGAAGCCAAGGGGCCGTGGAAGGCGCTGCAGTATCGCCTGGTCGGACCGTTTCGCGGGGGCCGCGTGGTGGCGGTCTCGGGGGTGGTCGGCGAGCCTAATACCTATTATTTCGGCGCGGTCGCCGGCGGGGTGTGGAAGACGACGGATGGCGGCCTGAACTGGCTGCCGCTGACCGACAAGACCAAAGATATGTCGCCCTCCATCGGCGCTATTGCGGTTTCAGAATCCGACCCCAACGTGATCTACGCCGGCACCGGCGAGGCTTGCATCCGCGGCAACATTGTGGGTGGCAATGGCGTGTACAAATCCGTTGACGCCGGAAAGACCTGGAAGCTGATTGGCTTGGCTGACACCCATTCCATCGGCCGCATCATGGTTGATCCCAAGAACCCTGACCGCGTGTTTGTGGCCGCCCTTGGGCACCCTTTTGCTGATAACGAGGAGCGTGGCATTTTCCGCACGCTTGACGGCGGCAAGACCTGGCAGAAGGTGCTCTACAAGGATGCAAAAAGCGGCGGCATTGATGTGACCTTTGCGCCCAGCAATCCCAATCTGCTTTTCGCCGCCCTGTGGCAGGCGCAGCGCACGCCCTGGAGCCTGGATTCCGGAGGCCCGGGCAGCGGCCTGTACCGCTCCAGCGACGGCGGCTCCACCTGGAAGGAACTGACCGAACATGGCCTGCCCGATGGTCCCCTGGGCCGCATAGGCGTAACCGTTTCCGGCGCCGATCCCAACCGCGTGTGGGCCATCATCGAGGCCAAAAAAGGCGGCATCTACCGCTCCGACGACGGCGGCGACACCTGGCACCTGATGACCGACGACCACCGCTTCCGCCAGCGCGCCTGGTACTACTCGCACATCTTTGCCGACCCCAAATCGGTGGACACCGTCTACATCCTCAACACCGGCGTGTATCGTTCGCAGGATGGGGGCAAAACCTTTGCCCGCATTCCCGCTCCCCACGGCGATAACCACGGCCTGTGGATTGACCCTGGCAATCCCAGCCGCCTCATCAACGGCAACGACGGCGGCGCCACCATTTCCGTGGATGGGGGGAAGAGCTGGAGCACGGAATACAACCAGCCCACCGCGCAGTTCTACCATGTCACTACAGATAACCGCTTTCCCTACTACATCTATGGCGCCCAGCAGGACAACAGCACCGTGGGAATCGCAAGCGCCAGCCCCGATGGCGTCATTGACCGGCCTGACTGGTACGACGTGGGCGGCGGAGAGAGCGGCTACATCGCGCCTGATCCCACCGACCCGCTGATTGTGTACGCCGGCTCCTATGGCGGCGAGATTACCCGTTACGACCACCGCACCGGTGAATTGCAGAACATGGATCCCTGGCCGGTGAATCCCATAGGTTGGGCCGCGGCTGACCTGAAGCACCGCTTCCAGTGGACCGAGCCCATCGTTTTTTCACCCCACGATCCCCAAACCATGTATTTCGCCGGCGAGGTGCTGTTCAAGACCACGAACGGCGGCATGAGTTGGAACATCATCAGCCCCGACCTCACCCGCAACGACAAGAGCAAGCAGCAGTCCTCCGGCGGCCCCATTACCAAGGACAACACCGGGGTCGAGGTGTACGACACGATATTTTCGGTAGTCGAATCGCCCCTGCAGAAAGACCTGATCTGGGCCGGCAGCGATGACGGCCTGGTGCACTTGACCCGCGACGGCGGCCAGCACTGGGAAAATGTCACGCCCAAAGCCATGCCGGAGTGGGGCACGGTAAGCATGATTGAAGCTTCGCCGCGCGACGCCGGAACCGCCTATATGACGGTGGAACGGCACAAGATGGATGACTTCGCACCTTACATCTTCAAGACCACCAACTTCGGCAAGAACTGGACCATGCTGGTGAACGGCATTCCCGCCGATGATTACGTGCACGCGGTGCGTGTGGACCCGCGGCACCCCAACCTTTTGTTCGCGGGCACGGAGAAAGGCATTTACGCCTCCTTCGACGATGGCGCCAATTGGCAACCGTTGCAACTGAACCTGCCGCCCGCGCCGGTGAACGACCTGGTGCTCAAGAACGACGACCTGGTCGTTGCCACCCACGGCCGCAGTTTCTGGGTGCTGGACGACATCACTCCGATCGAACAGTACAGCGATGCGGTTGCCCGGCAGGACGCGCATCTGTTCACCCCCGCCCCTGCCGGGCACACCATCTTCCGCCAGCCCTTCTTCGAGGAAAGTAACGTAGGCAAGAACCCGGCCAGCGGCGCGGTGATTGATTACTGGCTTAAAGACGCCATCAAAGAGGAAAAGAAAGCGGACAGCGACGAGCAGCAGGGAACTTCTCCGGAAAAGCCCGCGCCCAAGATCACGCTGGAGATTCTGGATGCTTCCGGCAAAGTGATTCGCAAGTTCCCGCCCAAGGAAGAAGAACAGCAGGGCGCGGATGAGCCCTACAGTCGCGAGCACAAGACTCCCAAACTCACCACCGACGCCGGGCTGAACCGTTTTGTCTGGGACCTGCGCTATGAAGGCGCTACCAAGGTGGCGCACGCTCCGCTCTGGGGCGGCAGCACGCGCGGTCCCGTGGCCGTGCCGGGGCACTATCAGGTCCGGCTTACCGTGCTGGGCAAGAGCTACACAGCGCCGCTGGAAATCAAGCCCGATCCGCGCCTCAAAGTCACGCAGGCCGACCTGCAGAAGCAGTTTGATCTGCTGATGAAAATTCGCGACCAGCTGAGCGCGACCGACGAAACCATCAATCAGATTCGCGACCTGCGCGGCCAGATTAATGGCATCAACCAGCGCCTGAAGGACGACCCGCGCCAGAAGACCATCGCTGACGCCGGCAAGGCTCTGGATAAGAAGATGACCGTGGTCGAGGCGGCGCTCATCCAGACCAAGGCCAAGAGCAGCCAGGACGTGCTCAACTTCCCCATCCGCCTGAATAACCAGCTGTCCGCTCTGGGCGGGGTGGTGGGCAGCGCCGCCTCCGCGCCCACCCAGCAGTCCTACGAAGTGTTCGACATGCTCAGCCGGCAGGTGGATGAGCAACTGGCAAACTGGAAGAACATCGTTGCCACCGAGGTGAAAAATTATGACGAGCTGGTGCGGCAGCAGAATGTGCCCGCGCTGATTTTGCTCAAGCCCCCCAAAGGCGAGTAGTCCGTTGTGAATGGTTGCCGATGGCGCGCTCGAGTCTCGTCCATGCTTGAGAAGAGCGAAGTTCTGCGGCGTGCTCCGTAGCAACTCAGGAGTCAATCGTCAATTGCTTGCAGCAGATTGCTGCAACAATCCACGCAGGCATCGGGCGCATGGGCCAGCAGATCGGCGCGGGTGAAGATTCCGGTCGCCACCGCCAGGATGGGGCTGCCCACAAGGCGGGCGGCCTCGATATCAGCCGGGGTATCCCCCACGAAGCAGGCCCGGGCGCCGTCGCCCACCCGCCGCCGCACCTCTTCCAGGCCGTGAGCGAAAATGTCGCGCCGCAACTCCCGCCCGCCGCTAAACGAACCGAAGGCGAAAAAGTCCTTCACTCCGGCGGCCTCCAGCTTCAGCCAGCCGATGGGCTCCAGGTTGCCGGAAACTACCCCCAGCAACTTGTTGGCGCGGCGAAGCCCGGCAAGCAGTTCGGGGACCGAAGGGCAAAGCTGGGGAGCCATGCCGCCGGCGTTGCGGCTGGCCTCAGCGCACATGCACGCGACGGCCGCGGGCAGTTTGCTTTCAAACTCCGCCTCGGAAAGCCCCGCCCGCCTCGCCACCGCCCGCAGTATGCCCAGGTCGGTGTTGCCGTGCACGGGCACGCCGTCAATCCTGGAATCAATGCCGTACACTTCGCGCACGGCGGCATGGAAGGCGTTGTAGTGTACGCCGTCGTGCGAGTTGAGCAGGGTGCCGTCAATGTCAAAGAGATAAGCGTCCGCCGGCGGCAGCAGGGGAGCGGATTGGGGGAGAGGAGCCTTCACGATGTGCCGGTTTGCCGGGCGGCGAACCACGCGGCGGCGCCCGTTATTTGCCGCCGACCTGTTCCACCATCAGGCGCTCGATGGCGGTGGCCCGGCCGCTGGTCTGGTCACAGTCAATCAGAGCCGCGCACAGCTTCACGTTCCCGGTGGCGGCCTCGAAGCGCATGGGCAGATTCTTCAAAAAGCGGGTGATGATCTGTTCTTTCTGCACCCCGATCACGCTGTCATATGGTCCGCTCATGCCCACGTCGGTTAGATAGGCGGTGCCCTGCGGCAGGATGCGCTCGTCGGCCGTGGGCACATGGGTATGGGTGCCGATGACGGCTGTGACCCGCCCATCCAGGTACCAGCCCATGGCAATTTTTTCCGAGGTGGCTTCGGCGTGGAAATCCACCACCACCACCTTGGCCTGGATCTTCTGCAGGATCAGGTCGGCGGCGCGGAAGGGGTCGTCGTTGGGAGTCATGAACACGCGCCCCTGCAGGTTGATCACCGCGTAAGCCACGCCTTCGCGGGTGCGCCCTTCATATACTCCTGTTCCAGGCAGGCTGGCGGGATAGTTGGCCGGACGCAGCACCCGGCGCGCGGGTCCGGTGCCGTTGGCGGTCTCAAAGTACTCCATGATTTCGCGCTTGTCCCAGATGTGGTTGCCGGTGGTGACCACGTCGACGCCCAGTTCGAGCAGTTCTTCGGCCAGCGCCGGGGTGATGCCGAAACCGCCAGCCACGTTCTCGCCGTTGGCGATCACCAGGTGCACTCCATGCTCTTCCACCAGGGCCTCCAGTTGTTCGCGCACAACGTTGCGCCCCGGCCTGCCGAAGATGTCGCCAATGAAGAGAATGCGCACGCTGAGTCCCGTCCTCAATGCCCGAATTTCGATGGTATCACGGGGCCGGACCAGTTCCCGACGAGGCGGGCACAGGCGCCACAACGCCTGTGCGGGCGGGCGCAGTTCGCCTGGATTACTTGGCTATTTCCGCTGTCCGCAAAAATTCGTAGTTTCCGGAAGGATTCAGTTCCAGGTTTTTCACCCGGCGCGCGTGCACCAGCACGTTGTCCAGGTACCAGAGATTGATATAAGGCAAGTCGGCGGCCACCAGGCGCTGGATCTGCGCGTAATCCTGCCGGCGCCTGCCTTCCTCGAGCTCCTGGCGGCCCTGGTCAATCAGTCGGTCCACCTGCGGATTGCAGTAGTAGCTGCGGTTGGCCCCACGGGGAGGAACGTTGCTGCAATAGAACACGTGCTCGAAGATGTCCGGGTCTTCGTTGCCCCCGATCCAGCGCAGGGAGTAGAGCTGGAAGGCGCCCTTGGTCACATCGGAGTAGAAGGTGGCGAACTCGAAGGTACGTATGTCGAGCGCGATACCCACCGCCCGCAGCTGCTGCTGCAGCACCGCCGCCATCAGGCGTGTGCTCTCCTCGGTCGAGGTCTTCATGGTCAGATGAAAGCGCACGCCGTTCACCGGCGCGTAGCCGGCATCATCCAGCAGTTGGCGGGCGCGCGCCGGATCGTAGCCGTAGCGCGGAACGTCGGCCTCATAGGCCCAGCTCTGCACCGGCAGAATGCTGGCCGCGGGGCGCGCCATATCGCCCCACAAATATTGGATCATGGGCCCGCGGTCAATGGCGCAGGCCAGGGCACGGCGCACCCGCACGTCCTTCAAGATGGGATCGCGCAGGTTCAGGGCCATGTAGGCGTAGATGGTGCCGGGTGCGGTCTGGAGTTCCAGCTGGGGATCCTTTTTTAACGCCACCACCGTGTCCGGGGTGAGAGCGTTGATGGCGATATCGGCGCTGCCCTTGCGCAGCTCCAGCGCCCGCGTGGTGGCGTCCGGCACCACCGTGAAGCGCACCCGCTCCACATGCGGCTCCAGGTCCCAGTAGCGGTCGTTGCGCGCGATCACGACCTCCTTGTCCTGCTGCGCGGAAACAAATTGGAAGGGGCCCGATCCGATAGGATGCTGCGACAATTCCGGGCCGCTGCCGTAGGGAACGATGCCGATGGCGCCGTCGGAAAGGTTCCACAAAAGCGTGGCCTGCGGCTGCTTGAGATGGAAGACGACGGTGGAATCATCGGGCGCGTCAATGCGGTCAATGTACTGGTAAACCGTAGTCTTGGTAGTGAGCATCTGGCGGCTGAGGATGGAATCGAAGGTCCACTTCACGTCGCGTGCGGTCAAGGGCCGCCCGTCGTGGAAGCGGACTCCTTTCCGCAGGTGGAAGATGTAAGTGGTGGGATTGGGCGTTTCCCAGCTCTCGGCCAGCCAGGGGCGCAGCTCGAAGTGCTCATCGCGGCGGACCAGCGAGTCGAAGAGCAGGCTGTCAATGCGCTCCGATTGCGCGTCAACCCCCACCCGCGGGTCGAGGTTGGTGGGGCTGCTCTCGATGATCATGACCAGCGTGTTGGGATCGGGCCGCGACGCGCAGCCCGGGGCCAACAGCAGCCAGGCCGCCGCCACCATGCCCAATGCCATGCGGAGCGAGCGTGCCCCGAGCCGGTCGGGGTGAGCGCGAACGAGGGACCTATGCATGGATGCTAAGCGTATGAGATTTTCCCCAGAATAGCAGGCCGCGAGGCTCCGGTGGCGGAAGGGATGTTGCCCGGCCGGCGGTGCCAGGTCTGGTATGCCAGCACGGCAAAAGCCACGGCTTCCTTGGCGGCCGCCGGCAGCCCGAATTCATCGGAGCGGCGAATCCGCAGTCCCAATGCCCCGACCTCCAGCTGCAGCATGCGCAGGAGCGTGGGATTCTCCGCCCCGCCGCCGGAGACAATCAGTTCGGCATAGCTTCCCTGCAGAAAGCGGCCAATGGAACCGGCAATGGAGCGCGCCGTGAGCCCCGTGGCGGTGGCCACCACGTCTTCTTTGCGAGCGCGCCCGCAAAGGCGGATAAATTCCCCCACAAACTCTCGTCCGAATTCCTCCCGGCCCGCGGTCTTGGGCGGAGGACGGCGGAAAAAAGACCGGCGCAGAATTTCATCCAGCGCTCTCTTGAGCACATGGCCGCGGGCGGCGATGCGCCCGTCGCGGTCGAAAGGCCGGCCGAACAGGCGCTCCGTGACCGCGTCAATCACCATGTTGCCGGGACCGGTGTCGAAGGCCACCAATTGGCCGGGCGGAGCGGCGGGAGGAATGGCGGTCAGGTTGGCGATGCCGCCGATGTTCTGCACAATGCGGCCGAGCCGCCGGTCGCGGTAGAGCAGGTAGTCGAGGAAGGGCACGAGCGGCGCCCCTTTGCCGCCGGCGGCTAGGTCGGCGGGGCGGAAGTCGGAGACCACGGGCGCGCCCAGGCGCTCCGCCATCACCGCCGCCTCGCCCGTCTGCCAGGTCACTGCCAGCTTGCGTC
>Ga0310811_10004802_pt1 | contig 17033 bp, 12 predicted proteins | sample YCmetagenome_FD_207642 | JGI IMG/M metagenome (GOLD analysis project Ga0310811, IMG submission 207642) | Soil microbial communities from experimental microcosm in Duke University, North Carolina, United States - YC | ecosystem: Engineered > Artificial ecosystem > Soil microcosm > Unclassified ...
AATCATTACCCAATAGGTCCAAATCAGTACCCAAAGCGCCGGCCAGCGGCGGACCCAAGTCAGCGAGTCGTCGAATGTCGACGCCAGGCGAATTGCGATCTGCTCGCGCACGAGTGCGATAAGCGGTATGATCCAAAGCGCAGAGCGAAGATAACTTTTCGCTGCGTATCGTTGCTTCCAGTTCATACTTCCTCCGTCCGCTGTTATGCTACCGCAAGGTCCGTTACGGACACGCTATGGCGCGCACCAGCGGCGCACGGACCGGGTTTGTCCCATGATAGCGCTGCGTTCAGGCTCTGGGTCTTGCGCTTTCAGTCTCAGGGCGTAGTTCCTGTGCCCGAAGATCGTGGACGCCAGGTTGATCAGTGCAGACGGCGCGCGAGCGTGGCGGATGGGAGCTCACCAAAGATAGTTTGGTAGCCGGCGGAGAACCGACCCAGATGCCAGAACCCGAAACGGGTCGCTATCTCGGTTACAGTTGTCTCACTCACCGCCGCCAGCAGCGCCCTTCGAACAAGATGCATACGCCGCCGCATCAGGTATTGCTTCGGGCTCATCGCCAGCTGTTCCTGACAGCATAGCCGCAGCGTCCTCTCTGGCACGCCAATCGCGGCGCAAATCTCTGGCAAGTAGATCGGTCGATTTGGATGCTCCTCCAATACACGGCGAAACCGCCGCATTATCGTGTCATGGGTCTGCTGCGCCCATTTTTCTTCGCACGCATCGGCATCGCGCAGACATGCAATGGTCGCACCTACCAATGACTGCTTCAGTGCCCGCGCGATTTCGGCATTGGCCAGAAGGTGCGGTGAATTCTTTGCCAGATTGCTGACGTCGGTTTGAACACGGAGCAAGTTTGCCATATTGCATGGGGCAGGCGTCACGACCTGCGGATCTCTGGGCGCACTGAGATCGCGTCCGACCAACCCCGAGCAGGCAGCCATGAATTCGGCTACGGGCATCGACACTGACACCCAATCGGTTGGTCCGCTGGTCCGCTCGTGGAACGTCTGCCCCTCGACGTGTCGTATCAGCGAATCGGGCGACCGGCTGACCCCTCGCACGACGACGTCGGGCCCTGGCTGTGCCAGGAAGGAGAGGAAGGCCCGCTCCGGCGCCAATTCGACGTATCGTATACGGGGGCCACTCTCTTGCACATGAACCAGCCAAACATCGTCCAGCTCAACGCGCGTAATATGCCAAGCCAGATGCTCGCGTGCGAGAGGTACCACCTCAGCCCTGGAGGCGATGTGCGCCGCTTCCATCTGATCCGGCTCGGTGAATGTTAAAACCGAGCTGATGGCCATTGATCCCCCCGGAAACAGGCCCTACGCACTTTCGACACAACAATATGAGTTCTTGCTGGTCGATGTCAATTCGATCACGGAGTGGTAAATTGTCGTGACAACTTTAGTGGTGGAACCGCTCCATAGCGGCCCCGTAGCAGAGTGTGTGACGGCAACTCGCCGAACAGTGTTCGATAGTCAACTGCCAGGCGACTCAGGTGGCGGAAGCCATGCTGATGTCCCACTTCCGAGACGCTCGTGGAGCTACTGGCCGGATGGCGCAAGGCGCGATGGACGGAGTGAAGCCGTTGCAACCTGATAAAGCTCTGCGGGCTCATCCCGACGCACGCCTGACAAGACTGTCGTATGAGCCGGTCCGACATTCCAAGCCTCCGGCTGATTTCAGCAACACTCCACGGGCGGTTTGGCTCGGTCAGTAACAGGTCTTCGAACGAGGTCATCACCCTGTCACCCTCCACCGATATTTTGCTCGTCGATTCTGTCAGGCAGTCGACCAGTGCATGGATCAACTGCTGTTCCAGACCATGGCCCCCCTCCGATGTCGCGAATGTGTCGGAGGTGATCCGAACCGAGCGCATTGCCTCGACATGTATGGCGTGCAGCTCGCGCAGGGTGGCCGAACGCGTGCGCCAATAGCTGACGCCCTCCGGCATCCTCAGAGCCCCGCCGGTCAAGGCATGGGCGTAGCGCGCAAACTCCTGTTTGGGCAGACAAATGGCGCACCAACGACTGGGGCCATCAGTTCGCGCGTGCGCGCTTGCGCCAGAACCTAATACTATAAGATGCTCGGCATGTGCTCTCATTCCGTTCCAAGACTGACGGGATAGCTTGCCCACCGTGAACGCGACCAGGATCCGATCAAGGGGTACCTTGACGTACGCAATGCGCGGCAGGCTCTCTTCCACGGCAATCAGGCGTAGGCGGTCAGGTGTGACCTGACTGAACCTGGCTCGGAATCGCCCCTTCTGGGTCGTGGCGAGACTCAAAAGGCCTACGGCCCGCATAGCAGCCTGGAGCGTGTCAGCCTCACTGAACGTCGCCAAGATGCTGCACCGCATTGAACGACTGTGCCTCGGTGACGGAATGACGACTATCCGATTCCGGCAGATCGACGAATAGAATACGAAAAGGTGCTGGTCTGCGGCGGGGAAGCACTGCTACGGAATCATCCAGCGCTCATTCAGAAATAGGGCGGGCGCCCAACTCGATCGAGAACCTTTGGGATAGCGCCGTGAACGATAAAGCAGCGCCTAAATCATCGCGCATTGACGCGTTTTTTGCGACGCCCGCTGCGCGAGAGGATCGGTGGCGCGACTTGGTGGACACGGCCAAGGCATGGGCCGCCGGAAGTGGCAATCGGTCAGCCTTCGAAGCGGCTCTGGACGAGGCGGCGGCGATCGAAGAGTTCTATGGCTATCCAGGTCCCCACCTGATGTCGGCACTCCGCAACCGCGCGGAGGCCGATGATGCAGCGGCCGTTGCCGCGCTGACCTGGCGTATCTCCACCGCGCTGCTGAACCGATCGTTCCGACAGCACGCGGCCGATTGGGATCCGCACGGTGACATCTCCAGCACGGTGCCGGATGTCCTGCCGCCCAGTATTGGTCGGCACGAGGCTTCGGCACCTTACTTCGAGGTACTGATCGTCACCGGAGCGCCGGCCGAGCGATGGGCCGCCATCGCGGTGGAATGGCGTCGCCTCCGGCGCTCGCAGGATGCGTTCATTTATGAGCCAGTGATCGTCGGCAGCGCAGAGGATGCGCTGTGCGCAACAATGTTGAACACAGACCTGGCCGCGGTGATTATCCACGAAGGTTTCGCATTCCATTCGCGGCACGATGCGCCAGTACTGCGTAGCATGGTGGATCCTTTGGCCGCCCTCGACGCATCGGATGCATCGGCCTTGCGGTTGGCACGGGTGCTCAAGCGAGTGAGGCCTGAACTCGACCTTTACCTGCTGTCCAATAGACGGGTGGAGGAGCCACTCGAACTGCACCTCGCAGTGCTGGAAGGTGTGCAGGCGCGCTACGAGACACCGTTCTTTGACAATTTGAAGAAATATGCCCAGCGGCCGATCGGTACGTTCCACGCTCTGCCGATCGCGCGCGGCAAGTCGGTGTTCAAGTCAGACTGGATCAGGGACATGGGCGAATTCTATGGCCCTACCCTGTTTCTTGCAGAGAGCAGCGCCACGACCGGCGGCTTGGACAGCTTGCTGGAGCCCACTGGAAACATTAAGCGTGCGCAGGAACTGGCGGCGCGTGCGTTCGGCGCAGATCGCGTGTTCTTCGTAACCAACGGAACGTCGACCAGCAACAAGATGGTCGTCCAGGCACTTCTGGCGCCTGGCGACATCGCCATCATCGATCGCAACTGCCACAAGTCGCACCACTACGGGATGGTCCTTTCGGGCGGTCAACCGCTCTATGTCGAGGCGTTTCCTATGACGGAATACTCGATGTATGGCGCAGTTCCGCTGCGGACCATCAAGCAGGCGTTGCTCGCCGCCCGCGCCGAAGGTCGGCTGGACCGCGTGAAGCTGTTGGACCTCACCAACTGTACATTCGATGGTCACATCTACAACACCCGTCGGGTTATGGAAGAATGCCTGGCGATCAAGCCCGACCTCATCTTCCTATGGGACGAGGCGTGGTTCGGCTTCGCGCGATGGTCGCCGTTCCTTCGGCCACGCACCGCGATGGGGGCCGCGGCCGACATTGCGGCCTGGCTGCGCGAGCCGGCCAGCGTGACAGCCTACGAACAACAGCGCGCAGAGCTCGGCGAGAATCCATCGGATGCTGCGCTTTTGGATGCTCGCCTGATTCCGGACCCGCGCAAGGTGCGCCTGCGCGTCTACCAGACCAATTCCACGCACAAGTCGATGTCAGCGCTTCGTCAGGGATCGATGGTGCTGGTCAAAGACGTCGACTATCACACGGTTGAGGAACAGTTCCATGAGGCGGTGTTCACCCATGCCTCAACCAGCCCCAACCAGCAGCTGATCGCTAGCCTGGATGTCGCCCGGCGTCAGATGGAGCTGGAGGGCTTTGGCCTGGTGACCAATGCGATCGAGATCGCACTGGTAATCCGCCGAGAAGTCAACCGACATCCGCTGATTTCAAAGTATTTCCACATGGTCGGCGCCGATGGGATGATCCCGGCCGAATACCGGCAGAGCGGCTTCGTGGACTTCCTCGCCCCAGGCGCCAACTGGTCGAGTGCGCTGCGCAGCATGCAGGACGATGAGTTCTGTCTCGATCCCACACGGATGACGCTGGTCTGCGGCACCGCGGGATACGACGGAACCCAATTCAAGAACCTGCTGGCGAGCGAGTACAACATCCAGCTCAACAAGACCTCGCGCAACAGCGTGTTGCTACAGTCGAACATCAACAACACGCGGAGCGACGTGGCGCACCTGATCCGCGTGCTGATGGAAATCAGCCGCGCTGTCGAAACGCGGCTCGAGCAGGGTGGCGATGGTGAGCGTCAGGCATTCGCCGCCAGGGTGAAGAGCCTGATGACCGATGTGCCCGACCTGCCGAACTTCAGCCACTTCCACGATGCATTCCGCCACGATGCGGGAGTCGCCACGCCGGAGGGCGATATTCGTAGCGGATTCTATACCGCCTACAATGCCGTGGGCTGCGAGCACATCAGGCTGTTCGATCAGGCGATCGACCAGCGCCTGAAGGGCGGGCCGCCTTTGGTGTCAGCGAATTTCGTCATCCCCTATCCGCCCGGCTTCCCGATCATGGTTCCGGGTCAGGTGCTGACGCGCGAGACCATCGATTTCATGCGCAAGCTCGATGTGAAGGAGATCCACGGGTACAACGCGGCCGAGGGACTGAAGCTGGTTCATCCGGACGCGCTGGCAAAACTTACAACAGCAGATCGGCGCTGAACATGCTCATGTGGTTCGCAACGACGCTCAGGTCATATCCTGAGATTGCGCTCTTCCTGTCACTGGCCATCGGCTATTACGTCGGCGGCTTTAGCTATCGGGGCTTCGCCCTCGGGGCGGTTACAGCGACATTGCTCGCGGCTGTCCTGATCGGGCAACTCGGCATCACGATCTCGCCGAACGTCAAATCGGTGTTCTTCCTGATATTCCTGTTCGCTGTCGGTTATGGCGTTGGCCCACAATTCGTTCGCGGCATTGCCTCGGATGGCTTGCCGCAAGCGCTGTTCGCCGTCGTGGTTTGCGTATTCTGCCTCGCTGTCCCGGTGATAGTGGCGAAGATCGCCGGCTACGACGTCGGCTATGCAGCCGGTCTTTACGCTGGATCGCAGACCATCTCCGCCTCAATGGGACTGGCAACCGACGCGATCAACCGCCTTGGCCTTGCGCCTGATGAGGCCAAGGCGACGCTGGACGCAATGCCGATAGCCTACGCGGTGACCTACATCTTTGGCACCGTCGGTTCGGCGATCCTGTGCGCGCAGATCGGTCCCAAGCTCCTTGGAATCGATCTGGTGGCAGCGTGCAAGGCATACGAAGCACGGCACGGCGGCACAACGGAGATGGGTGGCGCAGGTTCGGCTTGGCATCGCTGGGAGCTTCGCGCATTTCGTGTCCAAATCGACGGCCGTGCCGTCGGGTTGACAGCGGCGCAGGCCGAATTGTTGGTGCCTGATGCTCGTCTCTTCGTCCAGCGCATCCGGCGGGGCGGCAAGATTGAGGACGCAACAGCAGACACCGTGCTGCAGGGCGGCGACATCGTAGCGGTCGCGGGTCCGCGTGAAGTAATGGTTGAAGTACTCGGCCGCGAAGCTCAGGAGGTAGAGGATGCCGAGCTGCTGAACGTGCCGATCGAGGGCGTGGATGTCTACGTCACGAGCAAGGCCGTGGACGGTAAGACACTCGCAGAGCTGGCCGTCCTGCCCGGTGCCCGCGGTGTGTACCTGCGCCGGATCGTGCGCGGTGCCACAGCCACCGTCATCCCTATCTTGCCGAACACGAAGATCCAACGCGGCGACATCCTGACCATCGTCGGTCGACAGCAGGATACTGATGCCGGTGTGAAATTGTTGGGCGTTCCCGATCGTCCAAGCGACGTGGCGGACGTCGCCTTTATCGCCGGTGCGATAGTCTTGGGCGCATTGGTCGGCGCCGTGGTGCTGCGCGTGGGCGGTGTGCCACTCACCCTTTCCACTGCCGGAGGAGCGCTGATCTCCGGTCTGGTGTTTGGCTGGCTGCGCTCGGTGAAGCCAACCTTCGGGCGCATTCCTTCCTCGACCGTGTGGTTCATGAACTCGGTCGGACTCAACATCTTCATCGCTGTGGTGGGCATCTCTGCCGGGCCTGGCTTCGTCGCCGGACTACAGAAGCTGGGGATTAGCCTGTTCCTGTGGGGCATCGTCGCGACCTCGGTGCCGCTGATCTTGTCAATGTATGTGGGCAAGTATCTGTTCCGCTTCGACCCGGCGATCCTACTGGGCTGCTGCGCCGGAGCGCGCACCACCACCGCTGCACTCGGCATGGTCTGCGACAACGCCAAAAGCCAGGTTCCGGCTCTCGGCTATACCGTCACCTACGCCGTCGGAAACACGCTGCTGACGATCTGGGGCATGGTCGTCGTGATGCTGATGACCTGACACACCTGGCATTCCGGAGAACATCAATGGAAACCATCAGCCTCCGTAAATATGAGACGCTGAGTCCCTTCGAAATCAAAGATGAGCTGATCAAGATAGGCCGGCGAACGACTTCGCAATCCAACCTTGCCTTCCTGAATGCCGGCCGCGGCAACCCGAACTGGATCGCCACCAAGCCACGCGAGGCTTTCTTTCTGCTGGGCCAATTCGCTATCACCGAGAGCAGACGGAGCATGGATCTGCCTGCGGGTGTCGGCGGCATGCCACAAGCGCCCGGCATTGCGGCACGCCTGGACGACTGGCTCGCACACCACACCGACAGCCCCGGTGCCGTCGGCCTTGGAGCGATGGTCCACTTTGCCATCGAGAAGTTCGGCTTCAAGCCAGATGCCTTCGTGCATGAACTCGTCGACAGCATCATCGGTGACAACTATCCAGTGCCGGACCGCATGCTCGTGCACAACGAGCAGATCGTTCATGAGTACCTGATGTGGGGAATGTGCGGTGAGCCGCGCCCGGCCGGAACATTCGACCTCTATGCGGTCGAGGGCGGTACCGCCGCCATGTGCTACATCTTCAAGTCGCTGAAGGCGGCGCGACTGCTCAATGCCGGGGATACGATTGCTCTGGGCGTGCCCATTTTCACGCCCTACCTCGAGATGCCGCACCTCGAGGACTACGCCTTGAACATCGTCAACATCCGTGCTGAGCGCGAGGACACCTACCAGTTCACCGCCTCCGACTTCAAGCAACTTGAGGATCCGAAGGTCAAGGCATTCTTCCTGGTGAATCCCGGCAATCCGACGGGTGTAGCGCTCGACGCGAATGCGATTGATCTGTTGGTCAATCTCGTCAAGACCAAACGGCCCGACCTCATCATCCTCACTGATGATGTGTACGGCACCTTCGTTCACGGCTTCCGTTCACTGATGGGAGCGCTGCCAAGAAACACGATCGGCGTTTACTCGTACTCGAAGTACTTTGGCTGCACCGGCTGGCGGCTAGGTGTCATCGCGCTGCATCAGGACAACATCATCGACAAGATGATCGCGGATCATCCGGAGGACATTAAGCTGGCCCTGGACAAACGTTATGGCCCGCTCACCCTCACGCCGCGCGAGATCAAGTTCATCGACCGGATTGTTGCCGACAGCCGTGACGTCGCGCTTAACCACACCGCCGGCCTGTCGCTGCCGCAGCAGGTGATGATGACGATGTTCTCGCTCTTCGAAATGATGGACGAGGGCAAGGAGTACCAGAAGGCGTGCATGGAAATCGTGCATCATCGCTTCCGCCTCGCGGTGGAAAGTCTCGGGCTGAACATCACGGCCTGGCCGACCTATGACGCGTATTATGGCTTGTTCGATCTGGAGTTCTGGCTGAAGAACAACGTCGCTCCCGAAGTGCTCGAGTACGTGAAGGCCAACGTTCACCCGCTCGACATCGTGTTCCGCCTTGCCGAGGAGCATGGGATTGTGTTGCTGAACGGTGGCGGCTTCGCCGCGCCGAACTGGTCGGCTCGCGTGTCCTTCGCCAATCTCGACGACGAGGCCTATGCCAACATCGGTCGGGCGGTTCGTGCTGTCGCGACGGGGTATGTCCGCGAGTACGAGGCCGCAAAGCGCGCGAAGGGCTGAACGCGCTCAGGGACGCCTGAGTGAAGACTATGGTCGATCGGTTTACCGTGTCCCTCCGCCGTTGCGTTGAGGTGGCCTTCTTACTCGCGCTTGGATTCGGCTACCCGGTCGGCGAGTTGCATAAGGCAAGATTTGCTGCAGTCATCGGTCCCCTCCGTGCGAGCCGGCCAATAGACCGGCTTCGATTCACGAAGGAAGGTTGGTCGTGGTCCACGTCGCTTGCCGTCCTGATGATGGTTTGCGGAGTTGGCGCTGCGTCGCCGGCACAGGCAGATTCCAACCCCATTGACGCCGGCTGGCACGAGTTCAATGGGATGTTGACGGCGGCTGGCAGCAGACAGGCCATTGGCCTCGGTGGCGATCGCCGGGCTTCGGTTGCGGATTACAGCGGATCACTGATGCTCTACGGGCCGTTACGACCAGCGCTGGGATTCCGCGCCGAGGCCGTCGTGCTTAACGACAGCATTACAGGTTTGGTAGGCCGAGCTGTCTGGACGGACGACATGGGCAATCAGGTCTATAGTGAGCTTCGAGGCGAAAGCGCCGCGACAGGTAACCGCATCTTTGGGACATTTTTGGGCGGCAGCGGCCGTTACCAAGGTGCGACTGGCACCTACGAGTTTTCCTGGCGGTTCCTTCTGGAAGCTGAGGACGGGACTGTGCAAGGCCAATCCATGGGCTTCAATGGCAAGGTCCAATTCATGCCTGCTCGAAGTGGACCCGGTGGAGGTGCGTCTCGGCCGTGACGCATCCCCTCCCAGTCATAAAGCAAGCGCTGCCATTCGTGTTGGCGGTTGGTATCTGGCTAATGCCTGTGCCCGCTGGACTGACCGCACCCGCCTGGCACTTGTTCGCTGTGTTCGCTTCGGCGATCGCGTCGGTATTGATGGGCGCGTTTCCACTTCTCACGTCCACGCTGCTCGCTGTCGCGGCTGTGGTCCTGACTGGTACCATCTCACCCGCGAAAGCATTCGCCGGTTTCGCCAACGCAAGCGTCCTGCTGGTCGTGATTGCCTTCCTGGTCGCGCTCGCGGTGGTGAAGTCGGGCCTGGGGCGGCGTATCAGCCTGTTCATGGTCAGTTTGTTCGGAGGATCGTCACTTGGCCTTGCCTACAGCATTGTTGTAACGGACGCACTCATTGCTCCGGGCTTCCCCAGCAACACGGCGCGAGGCGGTGTTCTTTTTCCGATTGTATTGTCTGTCGCCGAAGGATCTGGCTCGCGACCCGAGGATCCCGAGGGCCGTAGATTGGGCGGCTATCTCATGTTCTGCGGGATGGCGAGCCTGGCGGTCTCATCGGCACTTTGGATGACGGCCACCTCAGCCAACCCGCTGGGGGTCCAGGTAGTCCGTGAGTTCGGGGTGGCTATTGGCTTCGGTAAGTGGCTGGTCGTGGCCGCGGTGCCAGCGCTAACAGCCCTGTTGCTACTCCCTTGGGTTGTCGCGCGCATCTTTCCACCGGGGATTGGCAAGACGCCGGAGGCGCCTGTTGCTGCGCGAAAGGAACTTGCGGCACTTGGTCCCCTCACGCGTGATGAACGGATAACGGCCGGTATCTTTACATTCATGATCCTGGGTTGGGTGTTTGCCGATCTGCTGCAGCTGAATGTGACCAGCGTCGCTTTCGCTGGGCTTGGAATGTTGCTCATGTCAAATGTCCTGAATTTGGCAGACATCGCGGCGCACGGCGAGACCCTTGAGACATTTCTCTGGCTCGCCGTCCTGTTTGCCCTGAGCGGGCAACTCAATGAACTCGGGTTCATGGGGTACGTGGGGCAGCGGCTGGCGTCCTACATGGTCGGGCTGTCATGGCCGATGACCTATGTCGTTCTGATCGTACTATATGTGTTGATCCACTACATGTTTGTCAGCCAGACATCTCAGGTCCTGGCCTTGCTCGGCGTTTTTCTTGACGTCGGCGTACGGGGCGGTGTACCGGCGCCACTGATGGCGTTTGCTCTGTTATTCGCCAGCAGTTATTTTTCAGTCATTACGCCACAGGGCGGAAGCCAGAACGTCATTTTCGTCAGCAGCAACTACCTCACGCAGCCTGAACTCTATCGACTCGGTTTGCTCGTGACTGCCTTCTTCCTGGCTGTGTATCTCCTGATCGGGACTCCGTGGATCCTACTGGTCACCTAAACCGTTTGGACGCTTGTTCATGTCATTGCTCACGGTGCGCCTTCAGTGCTATCGCGACGGGGTATGTCCGCGAGTACGAGGCGGCAAAGCGCGCAATGTCATGAAAGCGAGCGCCGGTCCGTCGCGCCTCGCGCCGTCTGCGCCGAAACGCGCGCGGGTTGGATTGTGTTGATCATGCGGTCCGCATGATGCCGAATGTAATGCCAGCATGATGGAGGAAGTTACGGAGTTCATCGTGCTTCTCGGCAGATCCGGTCGGCGGCTCCTTGAAGCCGCGCATATATTGGTTCCGTTCCTTGATGCTGTGTCTGACGCGCTGCGCCTACTAGCCGTTTCTACCCTGAACAAACCAAGCGTCAGGCCTTCAGGGCTTCCTGCAACTTGGCTTCCTGCTCAGTCGTCAGGCTCGTATGTAGCACCTTGCCACCGAAGGCCGCCATGGTGGGCAGAACCTTATCGGCCGTGACCTTGCGCACCAGTACGCAGAGCGCCGCCTGGCCGGGCATCAGTGCCCCCGCGGCTTGCTTCATAAATTTGTCATCGATGCCGATATCCGTTAGCCGGCCACTAAGGGCACCAGCTCCTGCGCCAATGGCCGCACCAAGCAGCGGATTGAGGAACAGCAGCCCGATCAAGGCACCCCAGATGCCGCCGGAGGCAGCACCGGCAGCCGTTGTGCTGACCAACTGATTCAGCTTCACATGCCCGTCTGGCTGCCGCACCGCCACGACGGCATCGCCAAGGTCGATGACATACTCCTTTTGCAACTCAAGGAGCTTCTTCCGTGCGGCTTCCGCAGTCGCTTCGGTGTCGTAAGCGATGATGATAAGGTCGGCCATAAGGAAATCCTGCCCAGAGATTTGCGATGCGATCATAGCGTACTGAGGCCTCAACGTAACCCCAGTGTGGCTCCCCGACTGGCATCCACGGCCGGAAGCCATGGTGCCCTGCACCAAAGTGCCAAGCGTGTTCATCGGGTCCAGGGGCGGAGACCGTCATAGGGCAATCGCAAGTGGCGTTGCTCCACACGGCGAAGTTGAACGAGGCCAAGCCGATGATGTGGCTCACCTACTTCGGATTGCCGACCATCCGGTTATCCGGTCGAAAATCTTGAGGCTTAGTATGCTTCGCACGTCAGTATACGATGGATCATTCACCATCGCTACCGATATTACGGTGTTCTGAGGCCATGAGCTCGTCTCGCTGATCCTTGATGACCTGCTGGAGGATCACCATCAGCGCAGCCGAAGTCATACCCAGCATGACCACGCCGTTGACGGCTTCGAGCGGGCCGAGCAGCTTTCGGTTCTTGCTCATCACGAAGTCGCCGTACCCGAGTGAGGCAAAATTGACGGCCGAGTGGTAGATGGCCTCGTAGAGCTCGTCTAATTCTCCCAGCAATAGGAAGAGGATCCCCCATAAAGTGATCTGAATGAAGTTTCCAGCTATCATGGCCAGCATGGAGATCAGGAGCGGCCGGATACCCACAACAAATATGTGCGCCGCTCCAGCATTGGACGATTGCCGTATGTAATAGCGCACGCTCCAGAACGTGACCGCGGCTTGTACGATAAGGCACACCAACATTACGGAAAAGCCGACAATGAGGTTAGCGAGTATCATGTGTCTACTTCAGTTATACCTGCTCGGGACGCAACCCGGGTCGTCGCGCATTACGCCAGCGTTCGAGTGCCCAGACTGTTCCCCACGCATAGAGCGCGACGGCAACGAAGAGTCCGGTGCGGACTACTGACGCTTCGAACACGCTCTTGCCGCTTGCGCTATCCTCGATCGCCGGGCCAAGCAGAATCAACATCGTGATCAGTGCATTGCTCCAGAATGAAGGTCGGAACGAGGTTGATCGCGTACCGAAGATACCGCCGCCAGCCCAAAGTGCGGCGCTCATCATCCACAACGTCAGCATCCACAGGCTGGGGTGGAGCGACAAGCCGAGCCAAACGACAGCTGCAATGAGCGCACCCATCAGGGTTGATCCAACCAGTTCGCTGCCAGCAGAGCGGGCATCGACGTCTCCAGCTTGCTGACTTAATGCCACTGTCTTCATAATTGCCGCAACATAGAAGGATGGGTTGGTGAGGGCCAGTACAAAGACTGGCATGACGATTATCGTTGCCCGCAGCGCAATCCAGCGGGCGACCTCGTGACCGGTGGGAGCTGAGGCTGGACGATTTGTGACGCGGGTTGGCGGATCGGGGAACAAGGCGTTTGAAGCGCTGCTAACCAAGGCCCCGATGAGAATGCCAATTGCGAGCGTCATGCTCAGCCTGCCCACGATCGCCTGATCGGCGACACCGACTACGGGAATCAGCGCAAATGACATGACCAACACCATCGTGAGCGGATTGGCGCTGGCCAAGCCCACAAAAAATAAGCCGTAAAGTATTGCCCCGGTGAGAAGGATACCGCTCAAGGCATAGTGTTCCAGGACTGGAACCATCAACACGCCGGACGCAAGCAATGCCGCGAAGATCACGGCGATCACCAAGCCCTTTGTCAGCGGCAGCGGGGGTCCCGGTTTGCAAAGCACGAGGATTGACATCAGGCAGACGACAAACGGAATCGATAATGCAAAGCCGTATGCGACCAGGACGGCCAGTCCAAGGCCGAGAGTCAGTCGCAATACCGCTTTGTCTGCTCGGTTCATCGTCGGCATTCAATAGAGGTATGAAAGCCAGCTCTTCAGGTGGATGTAGATAGCGCCGAGCATGTTCATCAGGAGATTATCGCCCGTGAACACCATCACCTCGGCCTGGCCGCCGATGCGAGCCTTGCGCAGGCGTTCGGCGTCGGAAGCGTCGAACTCGATCGCCACCGGGAAGCGCTGCGCCTGGCGCAGCCAGTCGCGGCTGTTCTCAATCGTTGGCAGTGTTCCCGGCGGCGCCTCCTGACCGGAGCTGACGCCGTAGCCAACGCTGCGCACCCGGCCCTTCAGTACTTCGCCGGGCAGCACGTCGAGAACGATCGCCACCTTGTCGCCGGGCTCGATGTTGCCGAGGTTGTTTTCAGTCATGTCAGCGTTGATCCACAGATCATGGATCGCGATCAGGGTCATCACCGGTGCGCCAGCCTGGGCAAAATGGCCGACGTCGGTGCGCAGGTCGGTCACCAGACCGCTGGCGGGGGCGACCACCTTCGTGCGTGCCAGATCCAGCTCGGCCTTCTCGATCGCCGAACGCGCGCTGCGCAACTGGGCATTGTCGTCACCGGCTTCGCCGGCAGCTTCCTGGGCCTTGCGCAGGTCGGCCGCGGCGGCCTGCTCCTTGCTTTGCGCCTCGATCCGAGTGGCCTGCGCGATCTCCAGCCGGCGTACCGAAATGGCGCCACGATCCTCGGCGTACAACGCCTCCTGACGCGTCGCATCCTTGTCTGCCTTGACGCGATTGGCCTGTGCAGCCTGCAAGGAGGCGCGCGCTGCTTCCACGGTGGCCACGGCAGCATTGACCGAGTGGCGCACGGACTCGTAGTCAGCGCGGCTGCGCTGCAATGCGATCCGGTACTGGCTGGGGTCGATATCGAACAGCGGCTGCCCGCGCTGGACGTCACTGTTGTTCTTCACGTGCACCGCCAGCACCTTGCCCGATACCTCCGCTGCCACCGGCACGACAAAGGCCTGTACCCGGGCCTGCGAGCTGTGCGGGGTCAGACGATCGGCAGCAAAATACCAGAGCAGGCTGCCAACGATCAGCACCATTACAATGATCGCACCGACCCGGGTTCCCTTTCCAGGCTTCGGCGTGACCGGATCAACGACGAGGGCTGGCTGGTCCTGCTCGGCTAGTTGCTGATCCATGGCTTTACTTGTTCTGTTTGATGAGATGCGGGTCTGCAGCGGGCGGCGGCAGCGGCGCCGCAAGCATCTGCCGCCAGTCGCTGCGTTTGCCCATGGTTTCGCGGGTCGCGTCGTCCACAAGAGGACGGCTTCGGCCCGGTTGCCAACCACCGCCCATCGCCTTGTATAAAGCGATCAGGTTCAGTGTTACGTTGCTCATGGTGCTTACAAGAAGCTCCTGTTGGCTGAACAGCGTGCGTTGCGTGTCGAGGACACGCTGAAAGTCGGTTATGCCTTCCTGGTACTGAATGTTGGCGATCTCCAACGAGCGCTGCGCGGCGTTGACGGCGTCCTTCAGAATCGGGATCTGCGCGCGGTTTGTGGCAAAACCCACTGCTGAATCATCGACCTCGCGCGCTGCCTTCAATACCGCAGCCTGATACTGCTCGTAGAGTTGCTGGAAGCGTGCGTCCTGCACCAACACCTCGCCGGTCAGCCGGCCATGATCGAAGACGTTCCAGACGAGATTGGGCCCGATGCCCCAGGAAAGGATGCGCGGCGATCCTTCGAGCGAGGTGGCCGACAGTCCGAGCGAGCCGAGCAAGGCGATCGACGGATAGAAATCAGCCTCCTTCACCCCGATCTGCGCCGACTGAGCCGCCAACTGCATCTCGGCTGCACGGACGTCGGGGCGGCGACGCAGCAGGTCGGCCGGCAGGTCGACGATGACCCCGAGTTTAGCCTGTGGGATCGTGTCCTTGCCTTCACCGATCTCTGGCAGCGGACCCGGGGGCCGGGCGAGCAACACGCCGAGCGCGTTCTGGTTCTGGCGCAGGCTGCCCTCGAGTTGCGGAATGGTTGACAGGGTTCCCAGGTACTGGGCTTTGGCCTGTTGCACGTCCAGTTCCGATTCGTCGCCATGCTTGAACAGCCGCTCGGTGATCTCCAGGCTGCGCTTCTGCAGCGTGGCATTTTCATGGGCAATCTTCAGCCGCAGTTCGATAGTGCGGATCAGACAGTAGAAGTTGGCGGCCTGCGCTGCCATCAGCACTTGCAGATCGTCGTACTGCGCGGTGCTGGCAAAATAGCCGGCATCCGCAGCCTCGATGCTGCGCCGGAATTTGCCCCAGAAATCGATTTCCCAGCCGACGCCTAAACCGGCGTTGTAGGCCGTGAGGGAGATGTTCCGCCCGGACGACTGGTCCTCGCCAATGCCAAAACCGCCGTTGTCGAACGTGAGGGAGACATCGTGTCCGGACGATCGCACCTCGCCGGCGCGCAGGACACTGCCCGTCACCTGTTGCTGCTGCGGGTAGAGCAGACTGCCTGCAATCTTGAGCTGCGCGCGCGCCTCCAGGATGCGCATCCCCGCGGTGCGCACGTCAGGATTGACCCGTTGGGCCTCGGCGACCAGGCGGTCCAGCACGGGGTCATTGAAATTGCGCCACCACTCCTCGGTTTGCGCTTGCGGCAAGCCGCGCTCTTCGGCCTTCAGCGAATCGAGCGAGCCGCTCGACCAGCCGGCCAGCCACGGCACCTCGGGGCGTTTGAAGTCCGGCCCAACCGCGGCGCAGCCTCCGAAGAGCAGCGCGCCGGCCAGGGCGCACAGCCCTATGCCCGGCGCGCCGGTGAAACGTCGCATCGGCTCACGCAGTGGAGGGCGAACCGCTCGCGGCGGATTGCCGCCCCCGCTCTGGGTTGTCGTGTACCCAGCGCATGAAAATCTGATAGCCCAACGCGAGCCCTGTTGCGCCGACGAACATGCCGAGGATGCCGGTGGTGGCCATGCCGCCGAGCGCGCCGATCAGGATGACCGGCATCGGTGCATCGACGCCGCGGCCGAGCATGAGCGGCTTCAGCACGTTATCGGCCATGCCACCGATGAACAGCAGAACCGTGTAGGCGACGGCCGGGCCCGTATCGTACTCGCCGCTGACCCAGATCCAGGCGATCACCGGCAGCGTGACGAGCAGAGCCGGTAACTGCGCAACGCCGAACACGAGGACGACGACAGCCAGCACGCCGGCAAACGGGACGCTGGCGATCATCAGCAAGACGCCGATGATCAGCGCCTGGATGCAGGCAATGCCGATAACCCCGGAAGCGACAGCACGGACGGTCGCAGTGGACAGCTTGGTAAACTCCTCGCCACGGGCGATGCCGACGATGCGTTCGAAGATCTCCTGCATTGCCCGTGCACCTGACTCGCCATAGGCCATGATGATGCCGGCGACGACGAACGAGAACAGGAACATCAGCAAGCTGCCTCCCATCGCGGCAACGATACCGAGTGCCTTGGTCGCGAGTTCGCCGAGCTTGGGCTGCATGGTCTGGACCAACCCCGGCAGATCGTTATGCGCCTGTGACCAGACGGCGTGCACCCTTGCGCCGACGACCGGCCAGGTGGCTATCTTTTCCGATGGCGCTGGAATTTGAAGCGTGTTGTCGCGGACGTTCTTGATCAGGCTTTGGACGGAATCGCCGAACTGGCTGGCCAGCATGATGGTCGGCGTGACGATCACGCCGACAGCAATCAGGACGATCAGAGTCGCAGCCAG
>Ga0310811_10004803_pt1 | contig 17032 bp, 16 predicted proteins | sample YCmetagenome_FD_207642 | JGI IMG/M metagenome (GOLD analysis project Ga0310811, IMG submission 207642) | Soil microbial communities from experimental microcosm in Duke University, North Carolina, United States - YC | ecosystem: Engineered > Artificial ecosystem > Soil microcosm > Unclassified ...
GCAGGCAGCGACGGCGAACGTGAACTGCCGCTTGGCGCCGGGTCACGATCCGGCCGACGTTCGTGCGCGCATCGTCGATGCGATCGCCGACACGGGCGTCAGCGTGTCGCGCGCGCCCGTCATGGAGCACGCCTCGCCGTCGCCGCTCACGCCCGAGGTCATGCGGCCCGTCGAGAAGCTCACACGTGAGATGTTCGGGCCGAACGTCGCCGTGATTCCGACCATGGGCACCGGCGCCACCGACAGCAAGTGGCTCCGCGCCGTAGGGATTCCGGGATATGGCGTCTCGGGCCTGTTCAGCGATCCCAACGACAACCGCGCTCACGGCCGGGATGAGCGCGTGCTCATCAAGTCGTACTACGACAGCCAGGATTTCCTGTATCGCCTCGTGAAGGAACTGTCGTCGGGCACGGTGGTGCCGTAACGCATCTGGCCGAAGACATGCCACGATCGACGGTCCGAGCCGCGGCGCGAGCGCAGGGTTGCGCTCGCGCCGCGGTCGTATTCCTCCTGCTCGCCAACAGCGTCCGTGCGCAACCGCGCGACACGCGCGACGACGGTTGGCGCGACACGACGCACCACACGGCGGGCATGGTGCGTGTCGCGCCTGGCGTGCGGCTGCACTATCTCGACTTCGGCGGCCACGGCCCGACCGTCGTGCTGTTGGCCGGGCTCGGAAACACCGCGCATGCCTACGACGACTTCGCGCCGCGCCTCACCGACAGTTATCACGTCATTGCACTGACCCGTCGCGGCTTCGGCGAATCCGATCACCCGAAATCCGGATATGACACGCGCCGGCTCGTCGAGGATGTTCGGCGCGCACTCGATGCGCTCGGGCTGGACCGCGTGTCGCTGATCGGGCACTCCATCGCCGGCGAGGAGCTGACTCGATTCGCCGTGACGTACCCGGAGCGCGTCGACCGTTTGGTCTATCTCGATGCGGCATACGATCGCATCGTGCTCAATGACGCGCTCGACGCGTTGTTCCCGGTGCCGCCCGACGTGCCGCCTGTGCCGCAGCCCGCCGCTGCCGACACCGCGACGCCCGCGGCGTACGTGGCATTCGTGCATCGCACGCGCGGCGTGGACATTCCGGAAGCCGACATCCGGACGCGCTTTCGATGCGATGGCTGGCGCGAGGAAGCGACGTTCGCGTACCAGACGATCGCCGCGGAGCATCCCGCCTATCGGCGTCTGCGCGCGCCGGCGCTCGCCATCTACGCCGTCACCGATTCGGTGAGCCAGCTCGAGCCATGGCAACGCACGGACACGCTGCACGTCGAGGGTCTTCGGGATCTCGTGCGCGGTGTCGGCGTCGCCACCGCGCGATCACGCGCCTTGTTCAGGACCCAGGTTGCGCACGGCACCGTACTGGAGCTCCACGGGGCGCACCACTGGATCTTCATCAGCAACCGGGATCAGGTCCTCGCGGCGATTCGAGAGTTCTTATCGCGGCCAGACTGAGGGTTCCGACGCGCCACGAGCCGGGATTGAACTACTCAACGCAGAGGCGCAGGGGCGCGGAGGCGCAGCGGGCTCCGTACGCCCTCGGGCTGCGTCCTAGCATGGATGCATCTACGATTTGGGATACGGATGCTACGGATGAAACGGATCCTGCGGATCGCTCGGCGTGGCGCGACAAGTTCTCTCGTCACGAGCCCGGACGATCTTTCTTTGGCACTGCCGCTCGGGATGCCATGAGAAGCCACCCGAGCGGCCGTTCCCAAGAAAAATCCCGGCACGTTGGGCGTCGAGCTCTCGCACCACCGGGACCGATCCGAAAGATCCGTTCCATCCGTAGCATCCGTATCCCAAACCGTAGATACTTCCACGCCAGAAATCGGGCCAAATGCCCACGGAGCCCGCTGCGCCTCCGCGCCCCTGCGCCTCTGCGTTGTGTAGTTCAATCCCGGCTCGTGGCGCGGCGAACCGTACACCGGAGCCGCGTCGCGCCGTCAGTCGACGAATCGCGTGCGCTGATCCTCGCTCGGAATCACGCACACCGGCGCGCCGCGCACGAGCTTGTGCCGGTGTCGCGCCACGAAGTCGTACACCGCGTCGCGCAGCGGGCGGGGGACGAGGGCGCCGAGCCATGCGAGCACCTGCCACGAGCCGCCGAGATACCGCAGCACACGCAGCACCGCCGACGAGCGCACCAGAATGACGTCGCGTCCGCCTGGCGACGCCGGCTCGTACCATATCACGGAATCCACCGCGTCGAGGCCCGCATGCCGGCCGCGAACGCCGGTTCCCGTGGGCCCCTGTAATGACGCGAAGCGCAGCGTACGGCTCCGCCGATCGTGCTCGAGCACGAACTGCACGCTCTCGGCGCAGAAGCCGCAGCTCCCGTCGTAGAGCAGCATCGCCGAACCGTCGCTCATCATTCCTCGCACGATTCCTTGCCGCCGCGCATCAACGGCCCGCCTGGCCGCGTGCCGCGCGCGGGCGAACGAGCTTCTCGGCGGTGTGCGTCGCCGAGACGCGCGCGACCTTGGTGTACCTGAGCCCCAGCGCCTTGGCGCGCGCAAAGATGGTCGTATCGGCCAGGCCCTCAACGCCCTTGCGATGCACGACCCAGATCGCGCCGTCGTCCACGATCGCTGCGGCGGCGCGATCCACGCGATCGAGCTGGCTCTCGGATTCGACGCCGGCGAATACCACGTCGCATCCGCTGGCCGTACGTCCGCGCGCGATCCGCGTGGTTCGCTCCTCGAGCTCGGACTCGAGGGTCGCGTCGGTCGCGCCAAGTAGCCAGACCTTCGCGTTCGGCTTCACGTCGAGCTTGTCGATGAGGCGCTTTGGAGCTTCCTCGAGCTTCTCCTGCCAGCGGACCGCGGCGTCGGCGCCGAGCGTGAGTGTGACGACTGCGCTCGGCGCGGTGATCGAGACGACGCCGTCACGGCGCGTGACGCGTTCGATCGAGCTCCGCGGCACGCGAATGCGGGCTTCGCCGCGCACGATCAGCTCGTCCGTCTCGAGCAGGACTTTGCCTTGCGCCTCGCGCACCGTTCCCGTGTGGTCGTCGACGCGCACGTGACACGTGGTTTCATGGCCCATGAGCATCTCCCGTTGCCGGGACGACAGTGGGCGCCGCGTCGCCCCCGAACCGGCGGGCGAGCGCGCGAAGATAGCCGTCGATGGTCTTCGTGTGGCCCATGATGAAACGTGACACGAACCGGAAGACCGGGTTGTACACGGAGCCGCGCTCGATGATCGTCACGCGGCTCTCCGCGGCACCCTCCGGCTCGATGCGGTATTCCCACGACCCGCCAAAGGGCAGTCCCTGGTCGGCGATTCGCGCCACCAGTCGGCGGGGCGGCTCATACGCTTCGACTACGTAGGTGATCGTCCCATTGCCGCCCTCTTCGCGCCACGACGGCCCCGACGGCGTCGCGGGCAGCACCTCGACCCGCTTCACCTCCGATCGCCACCGTGGAAATTCCGCCGGCGTGGTGAGCGCGGCCCACACCGACTCCGGCGACGCCGGAATGCGTGCCGACATCGCGGCAGTGTGATCGCGCGGCAGCGCAGCGCCGACGATCGCCACGAGCAGCACGATCGCGACGAGGCTCCCGCCGACGATGAGCGCCCATTTCATGGACCGACCTCCCCGGGCATGAGTCTTCAGCATCAAACTAAAACGACCCCCCGGCCCGGCGACGATCCGATGTCGCTGGCAGCCGCATGATGATGGCAGAGAGCGAAGCCAGCGTACCATCGGCGTCATGCTTGCCGCCATCCGGTCCGCCGCCGTCTTCGGAATCGACGCATATGATATCTGTGTCGAAGTCGACGTCGCGCCCGGGCTTCCGCATTGGACGATCGTCGGATTGCCGGCCGGCGAGGTGAAGGAGAGCCGGGAGCGCGTGACCGCGGCCCTGGCAAACTCCGGGTTCAGCGTGCCGTCGCGGCGCGTCACCGTGAGTCTGTCCCCCGGCGATACGAAGAAAGCCGGCACCGGCTTCGACCTCCCCATCGCTGTCGGGTTGCTTGTCGCTCTCGGCGCGCTGCCGGCGGCGTCAGTGGATGGACTCGTGTTCCTCGGCGAACTGGGTTTGGACGGCGCCATTCGCGGGGTGCGCGGCGTACTGTCGGTGGCGCGCCACATCGCGCCGTGCGGCGTGCGCGCCCTCGTGCTCCCGCCCGCGAACGTGAACGAAGCCGGGCTCGTGCGATCGTTGGTGTTGTCGGCGCCGTCGACGCTTCGAGATCTGGTGGACTCGCTCGGGGCTGACACGCTGGTCCGCGCGATCCCGAGTGAGCTCAGTCCCGGCCGCGCCGACGCGGACGATTTTGCCGACGTCATCGGCCAGGAGAGCGCCAAGCGCGCGCTCGAGATCGCAGCGGCCGGCGGGCATGCGTGTCTCTTGATTGGCCCACCGGGCGCCGGCAAGACGATGCTCGCGCGGCGGCTGCCATCCATTCTGCCGGCGCTCACGGAGGACGAAGCGCTCGAGGTGACGGCGATCCACTCCGTTGCCGGACTCCTCTCGCCTTCGGGCGCGTGCGCGGCGTCGCGACCGTTTCGAGCGCCGCATCACTCGATTTCATCGGCCGGTCTCGTGGGCGGCGGTGGCGTGCCACGGCCGGGCGAGGTGAGCCTGGCGCATCGCGGCGTGCTCTTTCTCGACGAGCTGCTCGAGTTTCCGCGGGGCGCCCTGGAGGCGCTCAGGCAGCCGCTGGAAGACGGGCGCGTGGTGATCGCGCGCGCGGCGCAGAGTGTGGCATTTCCCGCGCGATTCTCGCTCATCGCCGCGATGAACCCTTGCCCGTGCGGCAACGCGGGCGAGCCAACGCGGGTCTGCGTGTGCGCGGAGTCGGAGATCGTGCGTTACCGGGCGCGGCTCTCCGGCCCGCTCGCCGACCGCATCGACATGCACGTCACGCTGAGCGCTGTGCCCGTGCAGTCGATTCAACGCGCGAGCGACGGTGAGTCATCGTCGGACATTCGTGCGCGCGTCGAGCGGAGCCGCGAACTGCAGCGCCATCGCTTTGCGAGGTCGCGCGGTGTGGCGTGTAACGCCCATGCGCCGGGTCGATGGCTCCTGTTGCACGGCGGGCTCGAGTCCGCAGCCCGTGAGCTGTTGGCCTCCGCCATGGACACGCTCAAGCTTTCGGCGCGGGGATATCATCGAGTACTCCGAGTGGCACGTACGATTGCCGACCTCGAGGAGAGCGATCGCGTCGCGGCGGCGCACGTCGCCGAGGCGCTGCGATACCGCCCGAGGTGAATAGGAGGAACGAGAGCCTCGGCGGGCTCTCTGATACGCGTCGCTATTGCGTCGGTGGCGTGCATTCCTGCGGAACTGTCGGTGCGTCCGGATCCAGCACCGACTCGCCCGAAGCACGCACGCACCCGATTAGCTTTCCCGCATGCTGAATCGCGCCATGCCCGGCCTCATCGATGCCGCGATCGACAAGGAGCACCGCCTCGTGGAGTGGCTGGCCGAACGAGGTTCCATCGCCATCGGCTACAGCGGCGGCGTCGATTCGGCGTACCTGGCCGCGGTTGCGGTGGAAGCGCTCGGCGCCGATCACGTGCTCGGCATCATCGGCCGGAGCGCGTCGTATCCCGACAGCCAATGGCAGAGCGCCAGAACCGTGGCGACGCAGATCGGCCTCCCCGTAATCGAGATCGACACGGACGAGCTGAACGATCCCCGCTACGCCGCCAATCCGACCAACCGCTGCTACTTCTGCAAGACCGAGCTCTGGTCCCGCCTCGTTCCCGTCGCGCGCGAACGCGGGATCGACACGGTCGTCGACGGCACGAATGCCGACGATGTGCACGACTACCGCCCCGGCGCACAGGCGGCCCGCGAGCACGGCGTGCTCTCGCCGCTCGCCATGTTCGAGCTGACAAAGGCCGACATTCGCGAACGGTCGCGCGCCCGCGGACTTTCCACGTGGCGCCAACCTTCCTCACCGTGCCTGTCGTCGCGGATCCCCTACGGCACTCCGGTCACCGTGGTGCGCCTCAAGCGGGTCGAACGGGCCGAAGCTGCCTTGCGTGCGCTCGGCATCGAAGGCGACCTGCGCGTTCGGCATTTTGGCGAGCTGGCGCGAGTCGAGCTCGCGCAAGCCGAGTTGGGACGGTGGTCGGGTTCGGACGAGCGCGCGCGTCTCGAGTCGGCTGTGATCGACGCCGGCGGCTATACGCGAGTCGAGCTCGATCCGCGCGGCTTCCGGTCGGGCGCGCTCAACGAGGCCATCGCTCCGCGTGCGGCTCTTTCTGGCGATTAACCTCGCGCTCGACGTTCGTCGCGACATCCTGGATGCCACGATGCCGCTCCGCGACATCGCGCCCGAGCTCTCGTGGCTCGACGAGCCCCGGCTTCACCTCACCCTCAAGTTCCTCGGCGAGCAGCAGCCAGAGCGCCTCGCCGCCATCGAGTCGACCATCACTGCCGTCGCCGCCCGCCATCGCGGCCTCGTGATGACCCTCGGCGGGGTCGGCGCATTCCCGAACTTTCGTCGAGCTCGCATCGTATGGATGGGGGTCGAGCAGGACCCACGCCTCGAATTGCTGCATCACGACGTCGAGGTGGCATACGAGGCGCTTGGCTTCGAGCTCGAGGGCAGGCCGTTCCGCCCGCACCTCACGCTCGCGCGGGCCAAGCACACGCTGCCCGAGGAGCAGTTGCGCAAGCTGGCTCGAGCGGCAAGGCGAATTGACTATCGGACGGAGTGCATCGTGCAATCGGTCGATCTCATGCAAAGCGAGCTTCTTCCCGCCGGCGCGGCGTATCGGCAATTGGTCGCGGCGCCGTTGCGGAGCGATTGAGCCATGGGGTGCATCGCCCGCCTTGGCTGCCTGTTCGTGGTCGTGTGCCTGGCCATCCTCGGCTGGTTCACGCGCGATCTGTGGCTCCCCGATCGGTTCCGAACCCATCCGTCCACCGCGAGCGTCTTGGCGTGGCAGCCGCTGTCCGAGGCGGGCGCCGACAGCACGCGTGCAGCACTCACCAAGCTGAGTCAGCCGCGCGGTCCGGTATTCCAGACCCTTTCGGGCGCGGCCGTGGCGTCGTACGTGTTCCGTGAGGTCGCGCGGCAGCTGCCGCCCTCCACCGACAGCGTCCAGGCGATGGTCCAGGGCGATCGCATGTCGATGCGCGCCAGCGTCGACATGTCCGAGCTGCGCGGGCTGGGAGGGGCAATCGGCATGCTCGGCGGACGTGAGCGCGTGCAGCTCACCGGCACGCTGCGCCTGGCCTCGCCGGGGCTCGCCGAGTTCCAGGTGCAGCAAGTGCGGATCGGCGAGCTCCCGCTGCCGCGCGGGATGATCCCGACCCTGATTTCGCGTTTCTCGCGCGCGCGGCGCCCGGCGGAACTCGATGCCAACGCACTCCCGTTGCCGATCCCACACTACGTGGGCGACATTCGGGTGGCGAACGGCAGGATCACCTTGTACAAGAACACGCAATGACCACGGCACGCCGCATCCTGATCGTCGACGACGAGCAGGGCATTCGTGCAGCGCTCGGGCAGTTGCTCGAGTTCGAGGGCTACGAGGTGCGCGCGGTCGGCAACGCCGTTGACGCGATCGCCGAGTATCAGAAGCAGCGTCCGGATCTCGTATTCCTCGACGTGAAGATGCCGGGCATCGACGGCGTCGAAGCGCTCAAGAAGCTCAAGGAACTGGACGAGAGCGCGATCATCGTGATGATCAGCGGGCACGCGACCATCCAGACCGCGGTCGAGGCCACGCAGCTTGGTGCCTACGACATCCTCGAGAAGCCGCTCGATACCGACCGCATTCTGGTCACGCTCCGAAACGCGCTGCAGCACCTGGATCTGCACGAGGAGAACGCGCGCCTGCGCGAGACGATTCAGTCGCGCTACGAGATCGTGGGCAAGTCGTACGGCATCCGCGCGGTGATCGACAAGATCGAGCGCGTGGCCAAGACGCCGGCGCGCGTGTTGATCACGGGCGAGAATGGCACCGGCAAGGAGCTCGTGGCGCGGGCGATTCACGCGCAGTCCACGCGCGCTGACGGACCGTTCGTCGAGGTCAACTGCGCGGCCATTCCAAGCGAGTTGATCGAGAGCGAGTTGTTCGGTCACATGAAGGGCTCGTTCACCGGCGCCGTGGCCGACAGGGCGGGGAAGTTCGAGCAGGCGCATGGCGGAACGCTGTTTCTGGACGAGGTGGGGGACATGAGCCTCGCCGCGCAGGCCAAGGTGCTGCGCGTTCTCCAGGACGGAGTGGTGAGCCGGATTGGCGGATCGAAGCCGGTGGAGGTAGACGTTCGCGTCCTTGCCGCGACCAACAAGCGCATCGAGAACGAGATCGCCGAAGGCCACTTCCGCGAGGACCTCTACTATCGCCTGAACGTGGTGCCGATTCACGTTCCGCCATTGCGGGAACGTCGCGAGGACATTCCGCTGCTCGTCGCGCACTTCGTGGGCGTGCTGACGCACGTCGACGGCATGGCGCCGCGAACGATCGCGCCGGAAGCCGTGCAACGCCTGGCCCAGCTCGAGTGGCCAGGGAACGTGCGCGAGTTGCGAAACACGATCGAGCGTCTGCTCATTCTGTCGTCCGGGCCGCGGATCACGGCGGAAGACGTCGCGCGCCTCGTCGGCACCCGCGACACCGAGCAGGCGGGTCTCGGATCGCTGCTCGACTGCAAAACGTTCGAGGAGTTCAAGCACGCGGCCGAGCGCGCGTTCCTGCTCGCCAAGCTGAGAGAGTTCGACTGGAACGTGTCGGAGACGGCGCGCGGGCTCGACATGCCGCGGTCGAACCTCTACAAGAAGATCGAACGCTACGGTCTCACACGGGAGAGCGTCGGCTGATGGTGGATCGCAACTGGGACAAAGAGCTGGCCAAAGTGGACAAGCAACTCGCGTCGCTGTCCGACGAGGCGTTGCTCAAGCCGACGGCCCCGAGCGGAAATCCGAAGGCGGCGCCACAACCGGTCGGTAAGAACGCACCCGCCGAGCCGCGGCCGGAGCGTAAGACGACGGCGTTCGGCGTGTATGGGCGCCTGCTGCTCTCGCTCGCCGCCGGCATCGGGATGCTGGCGTGGCCGTACCCGGCGCGCTGCGGCGTCGGACTTGCCGGCTATCTTGCAGCAGTGGGCGTGGTGGCCGCGTCGGGATTCTGGAGCGCCGTCTGGACCTTCCGGCACCGCGCGGCGCGCGCGCACATGCTCGCGCTCATCATCGCGCTGTGGGGACTGGTCCTTGCGGCGATCGAGGTCCTCCCGCGCGTGGGGTACGCCATACCGACCGTGCAGCACCCGGCTACGTGGGCCTGCACCGACAACGCTTTGCCCAAACCATGAAAACGTTCAAGAACTTCATCGGCGGCGATTGGGTGCCGCCGGTCGGCGGTGAATACTTCGAGAACCGAAATCCGGCTGACGTGAGCGACGTCATCGGGCGCTTCCCGCTCTCCGGCTCGGCCGACGTGGAACGTGCCGTCGAATCGGCGCAGCGTGGATTCGAACTCTGGCGCCGGACGCCCGCCCCGGTTCGCGGCGACGTTCTCCGCCGCGTCGGCGATATCCTGACGGCGCGAAAAGACGAGATCGCGGATCTTATGACGCGGGAGATGGGCAAGCCGCTCGCCGAGACCCGCGGCGACGTGCAGGAAGGAATCGATACGGCGTACTACGCGGCGAGTGAAGGGCGACGGCTCTTCGGCCACACGGTGCCGAGCGAACTGCGGAACAAGTGGGCGATGAGCTTTCGCCGCCCCGTTGGCATCGCTGGTATCGTCACGCCGTTCAACTTCCCGATGGCCATTCCGACGTGGAAGATGTTCCCCGCATTGGTGTGCGGGAACGCGTGCATCTTCAAACCGGCCGAGGATGTGCCGCACACCGGCCATGTGCTGGTCGAAGTCCTCGTCGAAGCGGGATTGCCGCCTGAGGTGATTCAGCTCGTCCACGGAGTCGGTGAATCCGCAGGGGCGGCGATCATCAACCATCCGGCCATCCCGCTGATCTCGTTCACGGGATCGACCGAAACGGGCCGCATCGTCGGCGAGATCTGCGGGCGCATGCACAAGCGCCTCTCGCTCGAGATGGGTGGCAAGAATGCGATGATCGTGCTCGACGACGCCGATGCCGAGCTCGCGCTCGACGGCTTGGTGTGGGGTGCGTTCGGCACCACGGGGCAGCGATGCACGGCCACGAGCCGCCTCATCGTTCAGGATGGCATCCACGACGAATTCCTGAGCCGGCTGGTCGACCGTGTTCGTGCACTCAAGCTCGGCGACGGCCGCAAGGAGGGGACCGACGTCGGGCCGCTCGTGAACGAGGCGGCGGTGGAGAAAGTCGAGCGCTACGTCGATATTGGACAGGGCGAAGGCGCCGACCTGTTGTGCGGCGGCCGCCGCGCCAACGGGGACGGCCTCGACCGCGGATTCTTCTTCGAGCCGACGATCTTTGCACGAGTTCGCGCCGGAATGCGGCTCGAGCAAGAGGAGATATTCGGTCCGGTACTGTCCGTGGTCCGCGTTCGCACGGTCGACGAGGCATTCGCCGTGAATAACGACGTGCGATATGGGCTATCCTCGTCCGTCTATACACGTGATGTGAACGTGGCTATGCGAGCGATGAACGAGCTCGACACGGGGATCACGTACGTCAACGCGCCGACCATCGGCGCCGAGGCACATCTGCCATTCGGCGGCGTAAAACAGACGGGCAACGGCCATCGCGAGGGCGGGTGGGAGGTCTACGAGTTCTTCTCGGAAACCAAGGTCGGTTATGTGGATTTTTCCGGGGCGTTGCAGCGGGCCCAGATCGATACGTATCTGGGAACCCCAGATTGAGGGGATCGGCCGTCTAGCCAGCACCGCTCCGTCCGGTTATTACAAGGTCGCGGCAATCGTCTCCGTGTCGGGAGCGTAGTGAGAGGTCATGGGTTCCAACGAGTCAATTTCGGTTCCGGTGGGTGATGAGGGGATTCAGGGCCCGGCGGGCACACCGCCGCGCGCTATCTCGTCGCAGCAGCGTGTGGACGCGCTGCGCGAGCTGAATCGCGGTCGCACCAAACTCGGCTTTCTGTGGGAATGGACGAAGATTTTCCAGATGTCCATTCTGCTCTTCCTCCTCATTCGCACGTTCCTCGTCGAAGCGTTCAAGATCCCGAGCGGGAGCATGGAAAACACGCTGCAGGTCGGCGATTTCCTGCTCGTGAACAAACTCGTGTACGGTGCGGAGGTGCCATTCACGCACAAACGCCTGCCGCGGCTGCGAGAGCCGCGCGACGGCGACGTGATCGTATTCGAGTGGCCCGAGGACCAGACAAAAAATTTCGTCAAGCGCCTGGTCGGTGTGCCCGGGGACACGTTGGAAATGCGCGACGCGACACTGATTCGAAACGACACCGTGCTCTCGGAGCGCTACGTGGAGCACACGGAGCCGGATATGGACCCGGCGCCGGAGGATTTCCGCTGGCAGCGTGACTACCTCGTGAAGACCGCCGCCGCTGCTTCGGGCTATCACCCGTCACGAAACAACTGGGGACCGTTGGTCGTCCCAAAAGGGAACTACTTCGTCCTCGGCGACAATCGGGACAACTCGCTCGATAGCCGCTACTGGGGGTTCGTGCCGGATTCGCTGCTGAAGGGTCGACCGTTCGTGATCTATTACAGCTATTCTCCGGATTCCGCGGACCATAGTTTTGCCTGGCTCACGCACATCCGCTGGACGCGGCTGGGCGAGCGAATCCGATAGATGCGTATGGCCGCCACCGGCAACAAAAAAACGTCGTATGAAGAAGGGTCCCTCGATCAGTATCTCCGCGACATCAGCGCGTACCCGCTGATCTCTCGAGACGAGGAAGTTCGCCTGGCGCAGGACATCCGCGCCGGCGATCAGGAAGCGCTCGACAAGCTCGTGCGCTCGAACCTGCGTTTCGTGGTGTCGGTCGCCAAGAAATATCAGAATCAAGGCGTGTCGCTCTCGGATCTCATCAACGAGGGCAACCTTGGCCTGATTCGCGCCGCGCACAAATTCGACGAGACCAAGGGCATCAAGTTCATCTCGTACGCGGTGTGGTGGATCCGCCAGGCCATCCTGCAAGCGCTCGCCGAGCAGTCGCGCATCGTGCGCGTGCCGCTCAACCGCGCCGGCACGCTGCATCGGATCGGCAAGCGCGCCAACGCGCTGCTCCAGGAGCTCGGCCGCGATCCGACGCACGAAGAGATCGCGCACGGCATGGACATCACCGAGGAAGAAGTCGCCAAGACGATGGCGATCTCGCAGACGCATCTCTCGCTCGATGCGCCGCTCGCCCCCGGTGAAGACAACAAGCTGCTCGACTATCTCCCCGATACGCTCAACCCAACGCCCGACGAGCAGACCTTCGAGAAGGCGCTCACCGAGTCGATCGAGGAAGCGCTGTCGCATCTCAAGGAGCGCGAGTCCAAGATCCTGCGACTCTACTTCGGGCTCGACGGCAGCGAGCCGATGACGCTCGAGGAGATCGGCGCTCTGCTCGGCATCACGCGCGAGCGAGTGCGGCAGATCAAGGAAAAGGCGCTGTCGCGGCTGCGGCACGTCTCACGGGCACGCGCGCTCGAATCATACCTCGGCTGACGAGTCGGCACGGCCGCGCGCCGCAGGGTACGTCCCGAACGCAAAATCGCTGGATCGGCTCAGCGCCGATCCAGCGATTCGACCTCCTGCTGACGGAGTCCCGAACTACAGCGCGCCGGCAGCAGACTCGAGTCCGCTGCCGGCGCACTTGTAAGAGTTCTCAAAAACTCGCCTGGAAGTGCAGAAAGATCGTGGAATTGTCTGGCGTCGCGCGAACGTTCGTGCCGAGTGGCGCCGGGAAACTCGTCCCGGTCTGCTTCTGCCAATCGAGCGCGAGCGCGATACGCTGCGTGACGTCGTACGATGCGCCGAGAATCCAGAAGTTGTACGAGGGCGTCGAGCCGGCGTAGCTCGCCGCTGTCGGGCTCGTATTGGGCGTGAAGTGATCGAAGCGCGCGACGATCCCGAAGTTCGACGGATGCGACGAGTCGAGCCATTCGAGCGGTCGTGCGATGACGAAGCCGTCAAGCACGCGGCCGGTCGAATCCGTCGTCAGACGCGGACTGGTCGTGGTGTTGTCGCCGGCCTCGCTCTTGTCGGACCGCTGTGCCCACTCCGCGCCCGCGGTGAGCCGCCGGTCACGGACGCCGGCAAAGATTCCGTAGCGGTCCCGCTGCATTCCCTCGGTCACAGCGCCGTTAGTGCCTGGGCCGATCTGCCCCGCGCCGCCCGAAGCGAACTTGCTGCCGACCCAGCCTTTGTATAGCCACGGCGAGACCGCGAACGTCTTCAGTATCGCGTTCGCGCCGGCGGCATTCGCGAATGGCGTCAACGACACGCGCAGCGCCAGGTCCTTGAACCGGTCCTTTTCGAACGACGTATAACCCGGACCATTCGTGATCGTGCCGTAGATCTCGCCCATCTTGTTGCCGAACGTCAGCAGTCCAGCGACGCCCGCGTCCGCGGATGAGAAGAAACCACCACGCTCGACTGCCACCTGCGAGAGATACCGCGGCCAGAAGTTCTCCTCGTGATCGATCACCACGTTGTGCAACACGCCGACCCGCCCGAGCAGACTCGAGCCTGGCCCGAAAGCGTTCTTCAGGCCGGTGTACTGGAGGTAGGCGTATTTGATCCGGACCGCCCAGCCCTGATAGTACGAGTTCTGGGCGCTATTAGTATTCTGAAAAATGTCCGTCGTGATCCGAACCTGGCCGTTCTCGCCGGCCGGCACGCGAAACGTGAGATATGCTCGCTCGATCGTGAACTGGTTGGGATTGCGTCCGCCCAAACCGGCGCGCGCAGCAGAGTCAGTTCTGTACGAGTAGTTGCCGAACAGCACACCGGAAAAATCCAGCGCGGGGGGCGGCGTTGGCTGCTGCGCGCGAATCGTGAGCGGAAAACCGAGGCACAGAAGGGCGAGGCTCGCGGTGACGCGTTGGGCGCCCCGCGGCCGCGGCCGAGCGAGTGATGAACGCGGGTCGTGTCTCACTTTGCGGCCACCAGCTTCACGGCGGCGAGCCGCTTGTCGAGCATCGCGACGACGTTCCTGGGGAGCGGAGCGTAGTCCAGCGCGGCGGCCATGCCCTCGCCATCGTGCAACGCCCACTTGATGAAATCAACGAGCTTCTTGCCTTTCACGGCGTCGGTCTGCGTTTGGGATACGAGCAGGTACGTGAACGAGGAGATCGGATAGGCGCCCTTTCCCGGCGCGTTCACGATCGACATGCGGAAATCGGTATTGGCCGGTAGCTTCGCCGCAATCCCCGCCGCTGATTCGGTCACGGACTCGATGCTCGGCAGGACGAACGTGCCAGCCGCGTTCTTGACCGCCGCGTACGGAATCCTGTTCTGCCGCGCGTACGCGAGCTCCACGTATCCAACTGCGCCGGGCACCTGCTTGACCTGCCCCGCAACGCCGTCGTTGCCCTTACCACCGAGACCCACCGGCCACTTGAGCTCCTTGCCCGTGCCCGGACCTGCCTTCCACGCCGGACTCACGGAGGTGAGGTAGTCGGAGAAGATATACGTGGTCCCGCTGCCGTCGGTGCGATGTACCACGAGGATGTCGCGGTTCGGGAGCTTCACGCCGGAATTCAAAGCCGCGAGTTCCGGCGCGTTCCACTTCGTGATTTTGCCGAGGTAGATGTCGGCAATCACCGGCCCGGTAAGATTGAGCGGCTTCGAGACCTCGGGAAGGTTGTACGCCAGCACCACCGCGCCGAGGACGGTCGGAATGTGATACGCCGGAGTCTTGAGCTTCGCCATCTCTTCGTCGGACATCGGAGCGTCCGACGCGCCAAAATCGACGGTACCGTCGGTGAACTGCTTGATTCCGCCGCCGGAGCCGATCGCCTGATAGTTGATCCTGACACCCGTCCGGGTGGCGTACGCATCGAACCACTTCTCGTAAATCTGCTTCGGGAACGTTGCGCCGGCGCCCGTCAAATCCTGCGCGCGCCCTGTGGTAGCGAAGGTGAGAACCGCTACAGGCGCGCAACCGATCAGCCGTGAAACGCGTGCGAACACGTGTGACTCCTATCGTTGGAATTGGTGCTCGCAAGCTCGATCGGCGTGGTAACGGCACCATCCATCTGCGGTAACGGTTGTGTCACCGCGACGTGCTCGGCCGCCGTCGCTCCGAGGTCGCGCCGTTACACGGCCGTTACATGACGTTACCGAGACGGTTGCACACCGAGGCGAGCGTTCTGCCGATGACGGCCGCATCGGTGGTGTGGCGTGACAGTATCCGCGGGGGTGAACCGTGAAGATTGTTTTCGTTCGAGTGGCCACAGTTGGGGCGCTGCTCGGGGCAGCCGCGTGCGGGTCGGACGCATCGAAGAGCGCCGGCGATACCGCGCGGGCCGCTACCACGGCGGGCGGCGTCGACCTGACGGGTGCCGGCGCCACGTTCCCGTACCCGCTCTACTCGAAGTGGTTCAGTGACTACGCCGCGAAGACGGGCGTGAAGATCAACTACCAGTCGATCGGGTCGGGTGGCGGAATCCGACAACTCTCCGAGCAGACCGTCGACTTCGGGGCGTCCGACGCGCCGATGACGGACGACGAGTTGGCGAAGGCACGAGGAGGCCCGGTTCTGCACGTGCCGACCGTCATCGGCGCCGTCGCGATCGCCTACAACTTGCCGACGCTGAAGCAGCCACTCAGGCTCAGCGGACCTGTGGCGGCCGACATCTTTCTCGGACGGCTCAAGCGGTGGAGTGATACGCGAATCGCCGCGCTCAATCCCGGTGTCACGCTGCCGAATACCGACATTCTGATCGCGCATCGGTCCGATGGCAGCGGCACGACATTCATCTTCGCGAGCTACCTCACGGCGGTGAGCGCGGATTGGAGGGCCGGTCCCGGAGCGGGGAAGCAGATCCAGTGGCCGGTGGGCATTGGCGGGAAAGGCAACGAAGGAGTCGCCGGAACGATCAAGCAGACGGCCGGCGCGGTCGGCTACGTCGAGCTGGCGTACGCGAGGCAGAACAACCTGGCGACGGCAATGGTCCAGAACGAGGCCGGGCAGTTTGTCGCGCCGTCGATCGAGGGCGCCACGGCCGCGGCGCAGGGAGCGGCATCGAGCCTCCGCGCGAATACGGACTATCGAGTCTCCATCGTCAACGCCGCCGGGGCCGCATCGTATCCCATTGCCTCATTCACCTGGCTCCTCGTGTATCGGCACATGCCGGATGCGGCCAAGGCCAGGAAGCTCGCTGACTTCGTTCGGTGGGCACTGACCGACGGTCAGAAGCAAGCGTCGGAACTGGCGTACGCGCCGCTTCCGGCGTCGATGGCAACGGCGCTCATCGCCCGGGTCGATTCGATCTCGTCGGGATCGGCGAAGTGACGGAGGGGGCGGTGCGGCCGCGGCCGGCAACCGTCGCCGACCGCGGCGCGCTTCGCATCGACGCGTCGCTGTCTGGTGATCGGGTCTATCGCTGGGTCACCACGGGATTCGCGCTCGTCATTCCGATTCTCCTCGCGATGATCGGGTGGGCCGTGTTCCGCGCCGGCTGGCCCGCGTTCCGGCACTTCGGCGTCGCATTCTTCACGGAGAGCGACTGGGATCCAGTCAACGGACGGTTCGGCGCCGCTCCCGCCGTGTATGGCACGATCGTGTCGTCGGCGATCGCGATCGTTCTCGCGACGCCGCTTGCCGTAGGCGTGGCAATCTTTCTCTCGGAGTTCGCCCCGCGGCGCGTGCGACAGCCGGTCGCGTTCCTCGTCGATCTGCTCGCGGCGATTCCGAGCGTGGTGTACGGCCTGTGGGGCATCCTCGTGCTCGTGCCGTTCCTGCGAGAGCACGTGATGTCGTTCATCAGTGACACGCTTCATCTCGGCGGCACGCCGCTGTTCGCAGGTCCGGCGTACGGACCCAGCATGCTGGCGGCGGGCTGCATCCTCGCGATCATGATTCTGCCGTACATCTCCGCCGTGACGCGCGAGGTGCTGCTCGCGGTGCCGCGCTCGCAGCGAGAAGCAGCGCTGGCGCTGGGCGCCACGCGATGGGAGATGATCTGGGACGC
>Ga0310811_10004804_pt1 | contig 17030 bp, 17 predicted proteins | sample YCmetagenome_FD_207642 | JGI IMG/M metagenome (GOLD analysis project Ga0310811, IMG submission 207642) | Soil microbial communities from experimental microcosm in Duke University, North Carolina, United States - YC | ecosystem: Engineered > Artificial ecosystem > Soil microcosm > Unclassified ...
CGTGTCGATGAAGACCGCGGCCGGCCCCTTGGCCTGGCCGAGGTCACCCTCGAGGACCGTTACATCGAACGTGAGCGTGTCTCCATTGGCGCCATGTCCACGTTTTGGCGATTTCAGCACGACGACCAGATCATTGAGCTGCGTGCCGTCGGCGGCGAAGGCCGAAACGGTGGCATTGGGAGGATCCTTGGCGAAGCTGCCGCTCGACCAGAGCTTCAGCAAATCGTCCATGTGGATATAGCCGGCACGGCGAATCGGCCGGTCGGCGAAGACGATCGCAGAAGCCGTCACGCCATCGAGCGCAAGCGTGTGGCCGATAAGGGCCGCCTTGCGGGCATTCAGCACCACGAGTGAGCTTTGCTTTGGCTGGCTGCTCGCCGGGCCGGGAACCGCCGGGGCGGAGGTAGACGGAGAGGGCGCCTGCGCGCCGGCGACGGCAGGCAGGAGCAGGGAGAGCAGCAGGCCATGGGCTGCAATGGGGAAAAAACGCCGAAACATGTCTTTCCTTTCTCTTTCCTTTCCTGGCGTCGGGCGGCAATGCCTGTTTTGCACCGGCCGGTAGACATTGACTATGCGCGTGTCCCAGCCCATTTTCCGGCCCGCTTTCATCTTTTGTACTCGCTCCAACCGGAGGCCGGATGGCCAAGGAAGATCTGATCGAATTCAATGGCGTCGTCGAGGAGTTGCTGCCCAATGCGATGTTCCGCGTGAAGCTCGACAACGACCATACGATTCTGGCCCACACCTCGGGCAAGATGCGCAAGAACCGCATCCGCGTGCTGGCAGGCGATCGTGTCACCGTCGAGATGACGCCCTATGACCTGTCCAAGGGCCGCATCACCTTCCGCTTCAAGTAGGCACCGCTGGCGCTGCCGCTGATCCTGGCTTCCGCCTCACCGCGCCGCCTGGATCTGCTGCGGCAGATCGGGATCGAGCCGGCTGCGACCGATCCCGCCGACATCGACGAGACGCCGCTTCCGGGCGAACTCCCGCGTGCCTACGCCTTACGCGTGGCCAACGCCAAGCTCGGGGCGGTGGCGGCGCGCCATCCGACGGCATTGGTTCTCGCAGCCGACAGCGTCGTGGCCGTCGGCCGGCGCATCCTGCCCAAGGCCGAAAGCGAAGGCGAGGCGCGCGCCTGCCTCGCCATGCTGTCGGGCCGTCGCCACAAAGTGCTGGGCGGCGTTGCCGTTGCGGCCAAGGGGTGCGTGCGTAGGCGGCTGGTGGAAACCGCGGTGCGCTTCAAGCGACTCGAGCGGCGCGAGATCGACGACTATATCCAGAGCGGTGAATGGCACGGCAAGGCGGGCGGCTATGCCATCCAGGGGCGCGCCGCGGCCTTCGTCTCCTTCCTGTCCGGTTCCTATAGCAACGTGGTCGGCCTGCCGCTGTTCGAGACGCAGGCCTTGCTGCGTTCGCTCGGCCTTGCGGGGAACAAACCATGAGCCGGATCGATCGGTTGATCTGCCACGTCCTGCCGCACGCCTTCCTGCTGGCGTTCGTTGAAGAGGGCCGGCTGGTCGAGCTGCGCGTTGCGCGTCGTGATCGGCCGACGCTGGCCGAGGGCATCTTCCTCGGCCGGCTGGAACGGGTGATGCCCGAGCTCAACGCGGCGTTCGTCGATATCGGCGTCGGCCGATCGGGCTTCCTGCGCGCCGAAGATCGTGCCGGCATCGACGGCTGGCCGCCGCCTGGCGCTCCCGTACTGGTGCAGGTGCGCAACGAAGGCGCAGGCGACAGCGGCGGCAAGGGCCCGCGGCTCACGATGGATCTCACCGTCTCCGGCCGTTACATCGTCTATCATCCGCTGGGAACGGGCGTGGGCTTCTCGCGCCGCATCGAAGGCGAGGCCGAGCGCGAGCGGCTGGCCGACCATGTGCGCGACCTGCTGGAGGGCGGCATGGTGCTGCGCACCGCGGCGGCCGGTGCGTCCGGCGATCTCCTGCGCGCCGACGCCACGCAACTGATCGAGCGCTGGGAGGTGATCCGCCGGCACGCGCTCGATGCCCTGCCGCCCGCCGACCTGACGGCGCGCACGCCGGGCGAACGCGATCCGATCGAGCGCGCGCTGCGCGATCATGGCGCGAGCCTCACCGAGCTGGTCATCGACGATCGCGCCCGCGCGCAGCGGCTGCGCGACGAGCTTGCGCGCCGCCAGGAGAAGATCGAGGTGCGCTGGCACATCGGGCCGATGCCGGTCTTCGACATCGATGATGTGGCGGGGCAGATCGACACCGCGCTCGCGCGGCGGATTGCGCTCGAGAGCGGTGTCGAAGTGCTGTTCGAACCCGGCGAGACGCTGGTCGCGATCGATGTTGACAGCGCCGGCGCGGGTGGCCGTCAGGGCCGTGCGCCGAGGCGGGCGGTCGACATCAACGTCGAGGCGGTGCCCGCGATCGCCCAGCAGCTTCGCCTGCGCAACCTCGGCGGCGCGGTGGTCATTGATTTCGTCACCATGCGCAGCGCCTACGATCGCGACAAGGTGCAGGCGGCACTAGCCGAAGCGCTGGCCGAAGACCCGGTGCCGACCCAGCTTTTCGGCTTCACGCGGCTCGGCCACTTCGAGTTGACGCGTGCGCGACGCGGCGCGACGCTGGCGGCCGAGTTCGAAGCGCTGCAACAGGGAACGGGCGAACCGACCGACCAGGAACCATGACGCCGTCCGATCGATCCTCTCCGCCGCTGCGCGCCGTGCGCATCGACACCAAATGCCCGGTCTGCGGCAAGCCCGCCGATCTCAAGGTCCGGCCGTTCTGCAGCAAGCGCTGCGCCGACATCGACCTCGGCCGCTGGCTGAAGGAAAGCTATCGCGTGCCGAGCGACGAAACCCCCGACGACGAAGCGGGGGAAGGCCCGGACGGACGATCTAGACACGGGCCCTGACGCATCCTATACAGCCCGCCGCCAACCAAACGGCGCCCAGGTAGCTCAGTTGGTAGAGCATGCGACTGAAAATCGCAGTGTCGGTGGTTCGATTCCGCCCCTGGGCACCATTCCTGCGCGAAGGCAGAATTATACGCGCTCGAGGATCGACAGGCCGCGGTTGCGATCGATCAGGTAGATCAAGCCTCGGTTGTCGACGTAGACGTCGTTGCTGCAGACGCGCTCTGCCCCCGCCGGCACGTCGGGCATCCACCAGGCGGCCTGCTTCATCGACAGGGGATTGGCGATATCGATGACCCTGAGCCCGTTGGCGAACCAGGCGGCGGGAACCTCGTTGCCGATGATGGTTTCGACGGGCTGATGGCACGCCGTCATCAATGGCGTCTCGATCCCGACCAATTCTGGCAGTTGGAAACAGGCGACAGGTACTGGCCGGGTCTCGTCGGTGATGTTCACCATCCAAAGCGCCGCTGGCAATTCTGGCGAGAGCTTGGGATCCAGGGGCTGCACGTGCTCGTCTGCGACCAGCATCCAGCGATGGCCGGCGATCGGCACATCGATCGGAACCAGGCTGTGCGTGGGCCACCCGAATGGCGGACTCCAGTCGAGGTGAGAGACCAGCTTCGGCTTCGTCATGTCGCTGATGTCGAGGATGACGCCGCCGCCGTACCAGTAGCTGACATAGAGGCGATTGCCGCGCCGGATCGGATGGTGACAGCGGTGGTTCTTCGCCTTCCAGCTCGGTGTTTCGCCGCCGGCGGTCCACTGCCCTTGCATCCACCAGCGGCCGACCTCCTCGGGCCTCGTCGGATCCTTCAAGTCGAGGATCATGACGATGGTGCCGATATAGCCCTCTTGCTCGGTGGAGACGTAGGCGTAGCGGCCATCAAAGGTGAAACGGTGCACACCCATCCCGGCGCACTGCCAATGGCAGATGTCGCGCGGATTGCTCGGTCGGCTGACGTCGAAGATGCGCAGCCCGACGAAATCATCAGCCGGCTTCTCGCCCCGCGTACGCTCGCGGTTCGCCACCATGACGTCATTTGCGACGCGTACCTTGTGGGAATGCAGTCCCGGTGGAATGTCGATCGAAGCGACGACCCTCGGATGCGCCGGATCGCTCACGTCCAGGACGGAGGTCCCGTGCGGCGGCTGCATGTGCCCGACATAGGCGTAGTTGCCGTCCAGGACGACCTGTCCGCCGCCGGCGATATCGACCCAGGCAACCTCGCGAATGCCGTGACCCTGACCCATGGTGCTTTCTCCTTCGGACTCTTGGCGGACCAGGCCAGGCACTTTGGACGGTCCTGGTGCATGAGGCGGACAAGCTGCGCGGCGTAAGCATCAGCCCGCGGGCAATTGTTCGAGCAGCCGACCCTTGCCGGGAAGAGGCGGAGCGAATTTCATGGTCTGCAGCACCGCCCACAGTGTCGCCTGATTGGTGGTGATCACCGGCTTGCCGAACTGGCGCTCCCAAGCGGCAATCCAGTCCATGGTCGGGAAGTTGCCGCCCGGCACCACCAGCGCGTCGATACCCGGCCGATCGATCCGGCGAAACGCTGCCTCGGCCATGCCAGCGTCCATCTTGCCGATGGCGTAGGCATTGGTCGCGCCCAGGCTTTCCGAGGCGACCACGGCGACACCGTACTTCGTCTCGTAGTAGTGCCGCGCCCGTCCGATCACCTCTTCCGAATAGGGCGTCGCCATGGCGACCTGTGACGCCTTGAGGGCCTTCAGCGCCCGGCCGATCGCCTGGGCAGAGGTCAAGCACGGCACGCCTGACGCCTCGGTCATCCGCTTCACCGTCACCGTATCGTAGTCGTTGGCGAACAGGCTCGCCGAGGTTTGCGCCAGTGCGATCACCTCGACCCGGGCGTCGCCGAGGAGCTTCGCCTGGTAGGCCACATCGGCATCCAGGCTCGGCGAGAACGGCGTGTTGCCGCCCTTGCCGAGCCGGCCCGTGTGCACCTGCAGCTCTGGAGGCAAGCGGCAGAACTCGATCTCGCAGGTGGTGTTGGTCGAAGGGATCAGGATCCCGAAATGGCGCGGCATGACATCCTTCCTCCAGCACTCTCTTGAATGGCCACCTATGCCGAGAACGCTACGGTTTGGACGGATTGAGCGTCGGAAAGTGAACTCCAACATCCCTTGGTGCGACCGGTCTCGGTTTGAAGGTCAGTGCCACCGCCACAGCCGCCAGCCCGACGGCAAACGAGCCGATGTACAGCCAAGTGTAGCTCGCCTGCGTGTCGAACACCCAGCCGCCGACCCATGGGCCGAAGGCCATGCCGAGGCTGGCCACAGCGGAGATGGCGCCGAACACCGTGCCCATGATGCGCGCGCCGAAATAGTCGCGCGCCAAAATGGCGTAGAGCGGCATCACCCCGCCGTAGGCGATGCCGAATACGACCGACAGCGCGTAGAGCTCGCCGAGTTCGCGCACGAACACATAGGCGCCGGCGCCGAGCGCCTGCACCATCAGGCCGCCAACCAGGACTGGCTTGGCGCCCATACGGTCGGCCAGCACGCCGAGCAACAGTCGGCCGCCCAAGCCCGAAATACCCGCCAGGCTATAGACACTGACCGCGGCCATCACTGGAATGCCGCAGCCGATGGCAAAGCTCACCATATGGAAGATCGGACCAGAGTGGGCGGCGCAGCAGGCGAAGTGCGCCAGCGCCAGTGCCGCGAACTGCGGGGTGCGCAGCGCCTCCGACACTGAAAGGCGTGGCTCCGCGGCGATCGCTGGAACTGGTGTTGAAACTCTTGGCACCGATGGCGCGACCCTCAGGACGACGGCCGGCCGCCTCATCAGCAAGGCGGCCGGCAGCAGCAGCACGGTCGCGGCGATGCCGACAATCAGCATCGCCGGTCGCCACGTGTAGGCGTCGATCAGCCAGCGCGCGAACGGTGCCACGGTAAGCGGTGCCATGCCGGTGCCGGCCGAAACAAGGGCAACGGCGAGACTGCGGTTGCTTTCGAACCATGCCGAGGCGAGTGTGATTGCGGGCACATAGAAGGCTCCGGCTGCAGCGCCCATGAACAGGCCGAACAGAAGCTGGAACTCGATGACATCAGCCGCGCGGCTGGCCAGTACCAGGCCAAGCCCCAGAAGTAGGGTGCCACAGAGCATGACGAGGCGCGGTCCGAAGCGATCGCTCAGGGCGCCCCACAGAAAGGAAGCGACGGCCATCGCCACGAAGGTGATCGTCATGGCGGCCGAGATGCCGGTCCGCGACCAACCGGTATCGACCGTCATCGGCTGGAGGAACACCGCTAGCGAGAACATGGCGCCCATGCTGACGCATGTCATGAGCGCGCCCGCGGCGACGATGACCCAGCCATAAGCCGAGCCGCTTGCCCGTGTCACGTTGCTTTCCACCCTTGGCTTGTCTTGACGTTGATCTTAGCCCGCGATCGTCAGCCGGCACACAGGAGAAACCGTCGGTCAGGCGATGGCACGGCAACGCGTCAGTGCATGCTATTTTCGAGAGCGGATCTGACGAGGATCGAACAGGCTAATCAGGCACGCATGGTCTGCCAGATCAGCCTTCTGCTGCTCTGTCTAATTGACCGGTCCCGATCGTCGCGTCATGCTGATTGCTCTTCCGTAGCTCGAAATGCAGCGCTGATCGGCATGTCGTCGCACGATATGTAGTTGCGTGGTGTCATCCAAAGAGTGAGGTCGTAACTACCCAGAAAACAAAGCAAATACAGGGAGGAAGTCCATGATGGTGCAGCGTTTTCTCTCGGTGATAGTTGCTGCTGGCCTGCTGCCCGTCGCGGCGCAGGCCGAGAATATCAAGATCGGTTATCCCATGCCGCTGTCCGGGCCTGCCTCGGTCTACGGCGTGCCGATCGTCAAGGGCGCCGAAATGGCCGTCCAGGAGATCAATGCCAGCGGCGGCATTCTTGGTCACAAGGTCGACCTGCTGACACGTGACAGCAAGGCGAGCGCCGACGAGGCCGTGCGCCTGGCCCGCGAGCTCATCATCAAGAACGGCGTCGACTTCCTTTCCGGTACGCTCACCTCGGCGGAGGCGCCGGCAGTCTCGACCATCGCCAAGGAGAACAAGATCGTCTTCGTCGCTCCGACGGCGAAGACCATCCAGCTTACCGCGCCGGCCAACCTGCACCCCTACATCTTCCGACTCGCCTCCAACACCGACATCGACGGCCGCACCGGCGCATCGATCATCGCCAACTGGAAGGACGTGAAGCGGGTCGCCACCATTGCGCCCGACTATGCCTACGGCCGCGACGCCGTCGGTGCCGCCGTCGACTTCCTCAAGAAGGCCCGGCCGGACATCGAGATCGTCGACCAGCAGTGGCCCAAGCTCGGCCAGGCCGACTTCACACCGTTCATCACCGCGCAGATGGGCAAGAAGCCGGACGCGGTGCTCTGCGAGGTCTTTGGCGGCGATTTCGTCACCCTCGCCAAGCAGGCGGCTCCGCTCGGTTACTTCAAGGCAATCAACAATCGGCTGGTCGACGGCGGCGAGGTCGGCACGACGGATGCCGCGCAGGCTCTCGGCAAGGACTATCCCTACGAAATCTGGTCGGATGCCTACGACCCGGTGATCTGGTCGGAGAACGAGCCGGCGGCGCATAAAGCCTATATCGACCGCCTCAAGGCGTTCACCAAGCAAGAGTACGCCTCCGGCTGGGCGATCATGGGCTACGCCTCGATCCTGGCGCTGAAGGCCGGCATCGAGAAGGCGAAGAGCATCAAGTCCGCCGACGTCGCCAAGGCGATGCTCGGGCTGAGCTTCGACACGCCGATCGGCCCACTCACCTTCGACGCCAAGACCCACGAGACGGCGATGGGTGAGTTCTGGGGCCAGATGGTGAAGGACGATCGCTATCCCTTCGCCATCATGAAGGACCCCAAGTATCTCTCGCAGGGGCCATTCACGCAGTAACAGCCCAATCGAAGGGATTCCGGCGGTGAGGGACCTGCGACCTCCCGGCACAAGATGCTGCCTCCTCATAGCAGGGGAGGCCGCACATATGCGCGTCCAACTCACGACGAGGTCGAACGATGGGTGACGCATCCTTTCTTCTCACCCAGTTCTTCGGCGGCCTGACGACGGCGATGTTCTTGTTCCTCATCGCCTCGGGGCTGTCGCTGGTCTTCGGCGTGCTGAGGGTGCTGAACTTCGCGCACGGCTCGTTCTACATGCTGGGTGCCTATCTCGCGTGGCAGGGTGTGCAGTGGCTCACGCCCCTGCTGGGGAACTTCTGGTTGGCGGCGCTAATGGCCGCGCTGGTCGTCGCCGTGCTCGGCGGCCTGGTCGAGCGGCTGCTGCTGCGCCACATGTACGGCAAGGACGAGCTTTATCAGCTGCTGCTCACCTACGCGTTGGTCCTGATCCTGGGCGATTCCGCCAAGGCCATCTGGGGCACCCAGCAACTCTCCGTGTCGCGCCCGGATCTGCTCGACGGCGGCATCCAAATGTTCGGCGGCGTGCTGCCGATCTACAACATTTTCATCATGTGGGCCGGCGTGGTGATCGCGGTCGGCGGCTGGCTGGTGCTGGCGCGTAGCTCGGCCGGACGCCTGGTGCGGGCGGCAGCGCTCGACCGGGAGATGCTGGGCGCGCTCGGCGCCAATGTCGGCGCGCTCTACACGGGCGTGTTCATGGCCAGCTCCTTCCTGGCCGGGCTTTCCGGTGCGTTGGTCACGCCGATCGAGAGCATTGTGCCCGGCATGGACGTCGAGGTCATTGTTGAGGCGTTCATCGTCGTGGTGATTGGCGGCCTGGGCTCGTTCTGGGGCACCTTCTGGGGATCTCTGATCTACGGCCAGGTGCTGTCGTTCGGCATCCTCATTCTGCCGAGCTTCTCGCTGTTCTCGGTGTTCGCCCTGATGGCGGTCATCCTGGTCGTCCGCCCCTGGGGCCTGTTCGGAAAGCCGCTGCGATGACACCGATTTCCCGCCGCATCCCTTGGACGCTGATCGTTTTCCTCATTGCGATGATCGTGCCCTGGCTCGGCTCGCGCTACGACACGTTCCTCGCCACGCAGATCGCGATCAGCGGTCTGTTCGCCATCAGCCTCAACCTGCTGCTGGGCACGACCGGCCTGGTTTCGTTCGGCCACGTCGCATATTTCGGCATCGGCGCCTACGTCTGTGGCATCCTGATGAAGACCTACGCCGTGCCGTTCTCGCTTGCGCTGCCGGCCGCGGCGGCGGGCGCTGCCTTTGCCTCGCTGGTCTTCGGCTTCTTCTGTGTGCGCCTCACGCGCATCTATTTCGCCATGCTGTCGCTCGCTTTCTCGCAGATCGTGTGGGCGATCGCCTTCAAGTGGAACGAGGTCACGGGCGGCGACCAGGGCCTGCCTGACGTGCCCTATCCCGATCTCGACTGGATGACGTCGATTCCGCTGTTCGGCGACTTCGGCATCGCTGACCAGTTCTACGTCCTCACCTTGGTGGTGGTGGCACTGTGCCTGGCGGCGATGCAGCGCATCATCGGTTCGCCGTTCGGCCGCATGCTGACGACTATTCGCGAGAACCCTGAGCGCGCCTCGGCGATCGGCATCGACGTGCGCAGCTACCAGCTCGCGGCCTTCGTGGTCGCCGGCGGCTTCGCCGGCATCGCTGGTGCTCTGTTTGGCATTTTTAACCGCGGCGTCTTTGCTGACTATGTCTACTGGCCGAAATCCGCCGAGGTCATGATCATGACCATCCTGGGCGGTATCGAGCATTTCTGGGGCCCGGTGGTCGGCGCAGCGACCCTGGTACTGCTGAACCAGGAGATCACGTCCTACACCGAGTACTGGTCGTTCGTGCTGGGCACGATCCTCCTGCTGCTGCTGTTCATCTTCCCCGGCGGCATCGTCGGCGGCCTGTTGGCCGGCTGGGCGTGGTTGCGGCGCCGCAGAAAGGATGCCGTTCGCGCGGAGGCGAGAAGTGCTTGAGGTGAAGGACCTTTCCAAGTCGTTCGGGGGCTTCAAGGCCGTCAGCGGCGTCAATCTCGCCGTGGCAAAGGGCGAGATTGCTGCGGTGATCGGCCCGAACGGCGCCGGAAAGTCGACGCTGTTCAACCTGATCACCGGCCATTTGCAGCCCACCGTGGGCCGAGTCATCGTCGATGGCCGTGACATCACCAGGGTAGCGCCATTCAAGCGTTGCAGCATGGGCATGGGGCGCTCGTTCCAGCGTACGAACATCTTTCCTAAGCTTACCGTTCTCGAGAACGTGCAGGCTGCCTTCCTGATCCATGGCGGACAGGGGCCGAACTTCTGGGCGCGCTCGGAACGGCTATATCGCGCCGAGAGCGAGGCACTGCTCGCCTCTATCGGTCTCGCCGCGCAGGCCTGGACCACAGCGGGCACGCTTTCCTATGGCAACCAGAAGCAACTCGAGCTCGGCATTGCGCTCGCCAGCGATCCCAAGATCCTGCTGCTTGACGAGCCGACTGCTGGCATGTCGGCGACCGAGACCCACGAATCGATCGCCCTGATCGCGCGCATCGCTCGCGAGCGCGGGCTGACCTTGCTGTTCACCGAGCACGACATGGCGGTCGTGTTCTCGATCGCCCAGAAAATTGCGGTGCTGCACCAGGGGCGTGTCATCGCCCACGGCGACCCCGCGACAGTGCGCGCTGATGCCGAGGTCCGGCGCGTCTACCTGGGCGATCACTAAAGGGGCATGTGGCTATGAGTGCCTTCCTGCAGCTCGAGAACGTGCACGCGGCCTACGGCCTCAGCCGTGTGCTGTTCGGTATTTCGCTCGAAGTCAACCAGGGCGAATGCGTCTGCCTGCTCGGGCGGAACGGCGTCGGCAAGACCACGACCATGCGCACCGTCATGGGGTTGACGCCGCCCAGCACCGGCCACATCCGCTTCAAGTCGGGCAACATCACCGGCTGGGCGCCCTACCGCGTCGCCCGCGCCGGCATCGGCTTCGTGCCGGAGGACCGCCGCATCTTCTCCGAGCTCTCGGTGTGGGAAAATCTCGACGTGGCGCGCCGCGCCGCCCAGCGTCGCGGGCACTGGACGATTGACTCCGTCATCGAGCTCTTTCCCGTACTGGGTGGGCTGCGCGACCGGCAGGGCGGCTTCCTGTCGGGCGGTGAGCAGCAGATGCTGACCATCGCTCGCACGCTGGTGGGCAACCCCGAGGTGCTGCTGCTCGACGAGCCGTCGGAAGGCTTGGCTCCACTCGTGGTCGAGGCATTGCTCGCCAAGGTCGGCGAGTTGAAGGCGCAGGGACTGACGATCCTGCTCGCCGAGCAGGGCATCGAATTCTCGCTCGCGCTTGCCGATCGCGTCTACGTTCTCGAGAAGGGCACGGTCCGCTATTCAGGTTCCGCCGCCGCGCTCAAGGCCGATCGTGCGCTACTCGATCAACTGCTGGCCGTATAAGGTCGTCCAAGCCCAGCGCATCGGCGTCAACGTCAGAACCAATTCTCCTTGTCGACGACATTGAGCAGCGATTCGCCACGGGCGAACCGGCGGCAGTTCTCGAGCAGGATCGCCTCGCGTTTGGGCTGGTAGGGCGCACCGAGAATGGCGACATGCGGGGTGAGCAGGACACCCGGCATCGTCCACAACGGATGATCGGTCGGCAGGGGTTCGGGCGTCACGACGTCAAGGCCGGCGCCGGCAAGCTGGCCGGACGAAAGGGCGGCGACCAGGTCTTCCGTCACCACGCAGGCACCTCGGCCGATGTTGATGAAGTAGGCGCCGCGTTTCATCGCGGCGAAGCGTCCGGCATCGAACAGGCGCAGCGTCTGGGGTGTCTCGGGCGTCGTCAGGATGACGAAATCTGCATCGGCAAGCTCTCCGTCCAGCCGATCGGGCGTCGCCAGGGTCGACATTCCCTGGGGCGGCGTCTTGAGCCGCGGATCAATCCCCGTGACACGCATGCCGAAGGCGGCGCACAGGCGGGCCGCCTCGGCGCCCGCGCCGCCAACGCCGACGATCAGGGCGCTCTTCTGAGCGAGGTCGAGCATGGCTGGACCGCGTTGCCAGCGCCGTGCCTGTTGCTGAGGCAGGTAGTGGTCGAGGCGGTGGGCGAAGGCGAGCACGAATGCCATGATGTGATGGGCGAGGCTTTCGTTGTAGATGCCCCGCAGATTGGTTACGACGATGGGGCTCTTCACCAGCTCGTCGTAGAACCAGTCGCCACCGAGCCCGGCGAGTGGTGCTGCGATCCAGCGCAAACGCTTCGCCCGCGCCAGCAGTTTGCGTGGAACGGTGCCGTAGGCTGCGTCTGCATCGACAATCGCGTCTGATGCATCCATCGGGTTCTCGAACGACTCGACGTGGATGCCCGGCACGGCGGCCCGGATCTTCGAGGGCCAATTCTCGCCGATATTCGGCGGCAGCAAGACCATCCTGAAGCTCATTTCTGCGCCTCTCTCGTTTTGCGGCGATCGGACAGTCTAGCGCGGCGGAAGGATCGCCTGCTCATCTTCCATCGCTGATCGAAAGAGGCCGATTCCCTGTGCAACAAGCCGCCTCATGGAAGTCCGGCCGAGCGTGCTATGCTCCGCGCCCAGGATCCGGAGGAAGACGACGCATGGGCAAGGAGTTCTGGAAATCGGCCTGCCCGCATGACTGCCCGAGCGGTTGCTCGCTCGAGGTCGAGCGTCTTTCGTCGACTCGCATCGGCCGCGTTCGCGGTGCCGCGGCGAACACCTATACCGACGGCGTCATATGCGCCAAGGTTGCCCGCTACGCCGAGCGCGTCCACCATCCCGACCGTCTCAAGCAGCCGCTCCAGCGCGTCGGCGAGAAAGGCGCAGGCGAGTTTCGTCCGATCTCCTGGGAAGCTGCTCTCGACGAAGTTGCTGAGGCCTTCCTGCGTTCAGCGCAGACCCACGGCAGCGAGGCGGTCTGGCCTTATCACTCCGGCGGCACGATGGGCGTGGTGCAGCGCTGGGGAATCGATCGCCTGCGCCATGCCTTCGGCTATTCGCGCCAGCACAGCACGATCTGCATGACACCTGCCGAAGCGGGTTGGCTTGCCGGTGTCGGAAAGCTCACCGGCACCGACCCGCGGGAGATGGCGCAGTCCGACCTCATCGTGGTGTGGGGCGGCAATCCCGTCTCGACGCAAGTCAATGCGATGTCGCATATCGCCAAGGCGCGCAAGCAGCGCGGTGCCAAGCTCGTCGTGGTCGATGTCTATCGCACACCCACGGTCGAGGCTGCGGATATCGGCCTGGTGTTGCGGCCCGGCAGCGACGGCGCGCTTGCGCTGGCAATGATGCACGTGCTGCTCAAGGAGGGCCTGGCCGATCGCGACTATCTCGCGCGACATACCGATTTCGATGCCGACGTCGAAGCCCATCTCGCCGACAAGACACCGCAATGGGCGGCGGCCCTCACCGGACTCTCGGAGACCGAGATCGTCGACTTTGCGCGCCTCTACGGACGCACGCAGCGATCGTTCCTGCGCCTCGGCTTCGGCTTCACGCGTTCCCGCAACGGCTCTTCGGCCATGCACGCCGTGAGCTGCCTGCCGGCCATCACCGGCGCCTGGAAGCATCCGGGAGGCGGTGCGTTCTTCATCAGCTGGGACATCTGGCAGCTCGATCTCACGCTCGCCCATGGTCTGGATCTCCTCAACCCGGCGACGCGTGTGCTCGACCAGTCGCGCATCGGTCCCGTGCTGTGCGGTGACCGTGATGCGCTCGCCGGCGAACCGCCGGTGACCGCGATGCTGATGCAGAACGCCAATTCAGCCGACGTCGCTCCGGACAGCACGGCGGTGGCCAGAGGGCTGTCGCGTCAGGACCTTTTCCTTTGCGTACACGAGCAATTCATGACCGCGACGGCGAAGTACGCCGATATCCTGCTGCCTGCGGCGATGTTCCTCGAGTACGACGATATCTACTACGGTTATGGCCACACGCATCTCACTGTGGGTCCCCGGGTGCTGGACCGCTACGAAGAGTGCCGCACCAATCATGAGTTGATCTGCCAGTTGGCACGGCGGCTCGGCGCCAACCATCCGAGCTTCGAGATGAGCGCCGTCGACCTGCTGGATGCGACGCTGCGCGCGTCCGGCAAGGGGACCTGGGAGGAGGCGACGCGCCGCGGCTGGATCGACTGCGCGCCAAGCTTCGAAAGCGCCCATTTCCTCGATGGCTTTCCATCGAACGACGGTCGCTTCCGCTTCAAGCCCGATTGGCCGACGGTCGGGCCGTATCACGCGGGCATGACGGCGCTGCCGGTGCATCGCGAGAATGTCGAGCAGGCAAAACCGGAAGCCCCGTTCCGGTTGGTCGTGCCGCCCGCCCGCAGCTTCCTCAATACGACGTTTGCCGAGACTCCTGGTTCGATCGCGCGCGAAGGGGGGCCTCGGGCCCTGATCCATCCGGCCGACGCGGAACGGCTTGGTATCGTTGACGGTGCGTGCGTGCGACTCGGCAACGACCGCGGCGAGGTGAGGCTGAATGCCCGGCTGGTGGATACCGCCAAATCAGGCGTCGTGATCGTCGAGGGCAACTGGCCGGGCCATGCCTTTCCCGACGGCAGAGGCATCAATGTCCTGATCGGGTCCGATCCCGTGCCGCCGAAGGGTGGGGCCGCGTTCCACGATACGGCCGTCTGGATGCGCCTCGACTGACCTAGCGGCCGAGATAGGAGCGCAGGACCTCGGGATTGTCGACCAGGCCTGCGGCCGGTCCTGAGAAGGTGATCTCGCCGCCTTGCAGGATATGCGCCTGCTCGGCGACGGCGGCAGCGACGCCGATATTCTGCTCGACCAGCAGGATGGTAAGGCCGCGCTTGTTGAGCGCCAGTATCGTGTCGACCATGTCGCCTACGATGGCAGGCGCGAGCCCGGCCGAGGGCTCGTCCATCAGGAGGCAACGCGGCCGCGCCATCAGGGCGCGGGCAATGGCAACCATTTGCTGCTCGCCGCCGCTCAGGCTGCCGGCACGGCGTTTGCGGGCGGCCGCCAGCTTGGGAAACATCGAAAGGACGTCATCGATGTCGGACCGGATGCCGGCCCAATCGCGCCGCGTCGCCGCGCCCAGCTCGAGGTTGTCCTGGACCGACATGGTGGGCCAGACCTCGCGTCCCTGCGGCACCTGCGCGATGCCGCTGCGCACGACGTTGTCGGCGGAGAGGCCCGCACATTCCTTGCCCTCGAACAGGATCGAGCCGCCGCTTGGACGGACCATCCCGGACAGCGTGTTCAGCATCGTCGTCTTGCCCGAGCCGTTGCCGCCCAGCAGCGCCACGATCTTTCCGGTCGGCACCTCGAACGTCACATCGCGCAGGACCTGCGTGATGCCGTAGGAGACCTTAAGATGCTGGATGACGAGCACGGAGTTCTTTCCCGAGATAGGCCTCGATGACCTGGGCGTCGTTGCGCACCGTGTCGGGCGATCCTTCGGCGATGCGCCGGCCCGAGCTCAGCACCGTCACCCGGTCGCAGACATCCATGACCAGGCGGATGACATGCTCGATGAGGATGAGCGTGACACCCTTCTCGTCGCGGATACGGCGCAAGAGGAGGTCGAATTCGGCGAGCCGATTGAGGCTGAGGCCGACGGCCGGCTCGTCGAGCAGGACGACCTTCGGCGAGCCGATCAAAGTGCGTGCGATCTCGATCACGCGCTGCTGACCGAAGGACAGTGCCGAGCCCGGCCGATCGGCGAACGCCGACATGCCGATGAACTCCAGCGCTTGCCGCGCTTCCTCCTTGGTGGCTTCCTCCTCCTTCTGATGGCGCCGCGTATTGAAGCAGGCGGCAAGAAGGCCGGACGAGGTGCGGTGGTGGAGGCCCGTCATCAGGTTCTCCAGCACCGTCATGCCGCGGAACAGCTGCGAGGTCTGGAAGGTCCGGCCGAGTCCGAGACGAGCGATGTCGCTGGGCTTGCGTCCGACGATCGAGACCCCGTCGAGCAGCACGTCGCCATGGTGGGGTGGGTGGATGCCGGAGATGACGTTGAGCATCGTCGTCTTGCCAGCGCCGTTGGGCCCGATAAGGCCGCGGATCTCACCCGACTTGACGTCGAGATCGATGCCGTCCAGCACCTTGACGCCGCCGAAGCTCACCGAGACGTCGCGCACGGAAAGCAGCGGCGCGGTCATGACCGGACCTCGCTTTTCTCCGCGGGCGTCACCAGGGTCGATGATGGCGGCGTGTCGCCCTGCGTCCGGTGCAAGGGCTCCTCCCAGCCGCGCAGCTTCGCCTTGAGGAAGCCCGCGATCCCGCCCGGCATGAACAGGACGAAGCCGACGAGGATCGCACCAAAGGCAATCTCCTGGACCCCCTTCACCGCGCGCAGGGCTTCCAGGATTACGACGATGGCGCCGGCGCCCAGGATCGAGCCGACGATGGATCCCAAGCCGCCGACCACGATCATCGCCTTCTGCAGGACCATCTGAAACAGATCGTATCCCTCGGGCGACACGAAGTTCAGAAGCGCCGAATAGAGGCCACCCGCAATGCCGGCATAGAAGCCGCTGATGCCGAAGGCGAGGGCCTTGTAACGCAGCAGGTCGACGCCGAGCGATTGGGCCGCGATCTCGCTGTCGCGCACCGCGACAAAGGCGCGGCCGAAGCGCGAGCGCACGGCATTCTGCGCCAGGACGAACAGGACGACTACGAACAGCAGGCTGAGGTAGTAGAGGCCGATCTCCTTCGAAAAGGGCAGGGGCGCGAAAGAGATGGGTGGGGTCTTGAACCCGCCGGCGCCGTAGGTCACTGCTTCCCAGTTGAGGAACGTCCATTGCGTGAACTGCGCGAACGCAAGGGTGGAGACGGCGAGGTAGAGGCCCTTGAGGCGCAGCGCAGGCAGGGAAATCGCAAGGCCGACAGCCGTCGCGATGACTGCGCCCGAGGGAAAGGCGAGCCAGAATGGCCAACCCAACCGGACCTGGAGCAGGCCGGTCGTGTAGGCACCAATGCCGAACATGGCGGCATTCGCAAAGGCGAGCTGGCCAGTATAGCCCACCAGTACATTGAGCCCGATCGACAGCAGCACGTAGATCAGGATCGTGTTCGCGATGAAGAGATAATAGTCGTTGACGAGGAACGGGGTGGCTGCCGCGATTACGAACATCGCCAACAGGACATTGCGTCGGCCAAATAGCATCATGCTCAGACCTGCCGCAGCTTGCCGAAGCTCAGCAATCCGGTCGGACGCAACACCAGCACGAACATGATGACGATG
>Ga0310811_10004805_pt1 | contig 17029 bp, 13 predicted proteins | sample YCmetagenome_FD_207642 | JGI IMG/M metagenome (GOLD analysis project Ga0310811, IMG submission 207642) | Soil microbial communities from experimental microcosm in Duke University, North Carolina, United States - YC | ecosystem: Engineered > Artificial ecosystem > Soil microcosm > Unclassified ...
CTTCGATGCGGTACGGCTCGCGAAGCGTGGAGACATCGAAGTACCCCGACTCCGCGGCGAACGCGCGGGCTTTCGCGCCGGCGTCGCCGATGTGGCCGGGCACGGTGTGCAGATCGGCGCCTAACGTGCGAATCGTGGCGAGAATGCCGCGCGGCGTGGTTTCCGGCGCGTAGACGCGCACGGGCATCCGCGCCGCGGCGCCGTACGCCGCCAGCGCCGCACCAGCGTTCCCGGCCGTGGGCACGACGAGTCCCGGCACGCCGAGCGCCTTGGCGCGGGTGACAGCCGCGCTCATCCCGCGCGCCTTGAACGAGCCCGTGGGATTGAGGCCCTCGTCCTTGATCCACAGACGGGCCACGCCTAACTCACGCGCGAGCTCGGGCGATTCGAGCAGCGGCGTCGCGCCTTCGCCGAGCGACACGGGTGTCTCGCCCTCACAGAGCGGCAGGAGCGCCGCATAGCGCCACATGTCCCAGCGGTCGCGTAGCACGTCGCGCGATGCGGGAAGCTCGGCCAGTCGGACGAGATAGGGTTGTCCACACGACGGACAGACGGTGGCGCGCGCGTCGCCGGGCTCGGTGTGGCGACACGCAGAACATTCCAGGGTCCAGGAATTCACGAATCGGATGTGGTAGAAGTCGGATTGACGGCTTGGGCGCCCAACGCTTCGAGTACGCGCCGCGCGCTCGCGGCGCTGAAGCCGGGGACTCGCGCGATATCGGCCTCGTTCGCATCGCGTACGCCTTGCACGCTACCGAACGCGTGCAGGAGCGCGCGACGGCGCTGCGGGCCGATGCCTGGAATCTTGAGCAGCTCCGAGGTGACCGTGCGCATCGCGCGACGCTTCCGGTTGTAGGTGATCGCGAAGCGATGTGCCTCGTCGCGCACGCGTTGCAGCAGCCTGAGCCCGGGCGACCGCCGCGACAAACGCAACGACTCGCCGCGCCCGGGAACGAACACTTCCTCTTCGCGCTTGGCGAGACTCACCGTCTGCAAAGCGCCGAGTTCGAGCGATTCGAGTGCCGCACGCGCGGCGGCCAACTGACCCTTGCCGCCATCGATCACCACGAGATCCGGCAGCGGCTTTTCCTCCTCGATGCGGCGCTGAAAGAATCGCGTCACCACTTCGCGCATCGACGCGAAGTCGTCCGTGCCCTCGACGGTTTTGATCTTGAACTTGCGATACTCGCCGCGCTTGGGGCGTCCATTCTCGAACCACACGCACGATGCCACCGTGTCCGTGCCCTGCGCCGTCGAGATGTCGAAGCATGCGATCGCGCGCGGCACGGTCGTTAGGCCAAGCTCGCGCTGCAGCTCGTATACCGGATCCACCGCGCGCTCGTCGGCCTCGAACGACGCGAGCTTCTGCTCCTCGAGTAAATGTCGCGCATTCTGCTCGGCGAGATCGATGAGTTGGCGGCGCGGACCGCGCTGCGGCACGCGGATCGCCGTGCGTGACAGCGACTGCTCGATCAGCTCGCGATCGTCGAACTCGAACGGCGCCAGCAGCTCGCTCGCGTGTTCCAGCGACGGGAGATAGCCGCGCACGAGATACGCGGACAACACCGCCGCGTCGTTCTCGCCCTCGAGGTTCTCGAGCACCTGCTGCTCGCGCGCCAGCAGCTTGCCCGCGCGGATGCGCAGCACCACGACGCACGCCTCGTCGCCATCGCGCGCGTAGCCGATCACGTCGCGGTCGCCACCTTCGACTTCCACCACCACCGTCGGCTCCTCGAGCTGCTCGAGGTGTCGTAAGGCATTGCGGAGCTCGGCGGCGCGCTCGAAGTCGAGTCGCGCCGATGCTTCTTCCATGCGCTCGCGCACGCGTCGCGTCACCTCGTCGGTGCGGCCGTCGAGATACAGCAGCACTTCATCGATCATCGCGCGATACTCGACTTGCGACTGCGCAAATATGCAGGGCGCCTTACATCGCCCGATGTGATAATCGAGACACGGCCGCTCCGGCATCTCGCGCGGCATGTCGTAGTTGCACGAGCGCACCGTGAAGATCCGCTTCACCACGTTGAGCGCCCGGCGCATCGCGCCGACGTCGGTGTACGGACCGAAGTAGCGGCCGCCGTCGTCGACCAAGCGGCGCGTCACGATCACGCGCGGAAACGGCTCCTGCACCGTGACCTTGATGTACGGGTACGACTTGTCGTCGCGCAGCGCGATGTTGAACCGCGGGCGGTACTCTTTGATGAGATTGTTCTCGAGGATGAGCGCGTGCGCTTCCGACGGCACGACGATCGTATCGACGTCGACGGCCTGCCGCATGAGGGCGAGGGTCTTGATGCTCTCGATGCGATCCGCGGCCAGGTAGCTCCGCACGCGCGAGCGCAGGCGCTTGGCCTTGCCCACATACAACACCCGTCCCTCGGTGTCCTTCCAGAGATAGACACCGGGCGATTCGGGCAGATTCGCGATCTTGTGCGCGAGCGGATGGAGTTCGGATTCGGTCATCGGCAAGGCGGCGCCGCGTCGCAGTTCGCGCGACGCACGCATCACGAAATATAATCCGAACCAGAGAGGCAAGCGCGGTGGCTGCGCCGGAGGCGGAGGACAGCACCCTGCCCGTCACATCGTGGGTCAATTCGGAAAAGGCATCAAAGGATAACCAAAGTGAAACAAGGGATAACGAAAGTGATCGTTCTGCGCGGGGGGGGGTGCGTTGCCTAACGGATAGCAAATGGTTTGTTTGTTGAAAAAGAACGGCTCATCCTTTCCATTGCGCTATGGCACTCCCCCCTGCGCGGAACGATCACTTTCGTTATCCCTTGTTTCACTTTGTTATCCTTTGATGCCTTTTGTCGTTTGCCCTCCGACATGACTACGACCGCCGCCGGAACACCGTTGCCAGTACGGTGCGCGATTCAGGAATCGACAACGACGTCGTGAGCCCGAAGTACACGAGCCCGTACGGAATCAACACGAGAATCGCGAGCGGTATCGGGTGCACAACGCCGACGAGCAGCTTGACACCCCACCCGGCCCCCGCGGCGACGATGGCCGAACACCAGAGCTTGGCGACGAACGATGCGGGCAGCCCGGTGCGTCCGATGCGCCGATTGAGCGTCCGGCGCAGCAAGAGAAACTCGACCCAACCGGCCAGACCCGCCGACGCGGTGAGTCCAGCCGCGCCCCACTTGAGATCCAACCCGAGGAGCGGCGGCACGAGGAGCGCGAACGCGGCGCCCAACCCGGTGGTGAGCGTGACGCGCACGAGCGCGAACCGGAGCGGCGTTTTCGTATCGCGGAGTGCGTAATAGGCCGACGAATACAGGCGGCCGAGGGTGGACGCGAGCAGCCCAACCGCCGAGCCGGCGAGGATGCCCCAGACGTATACGGAGTCGGAGCGCGTGAACCGCCCGGTCTGGAACAGCGCCGCCGCGAGCACGTCGCCTAACGCAAGGAACGCGACCGCCGACGGGACGACCAGGAACGCGATGCGGCGCAGCCCGGCATCGAGGCGGGTACGGAGGTATGCGCCGATCTCCTGCTCGTCGCCTAACGCACTGGACATCGCCGGCAGCTCGGCCGCCGACACCGACATGCCGAACAAGCTCACCGGCAGCACGTAGAGCGTCTGCGCGGTGGTGAGTCCGGCCACCGCGCCCGCCGGCAAGAGGCTCGCCAGGACCACGTCCACGTAGCCGCTGATCTGCACCACACCGCGCCCAACGAACACGGGGACAAAGTTGCTGATCACGGTGCGCACGTTCGCGCTCACCGTGTCGAGCGACGGGCGCAGCCGGCCGACCAACCGCAGTACCGTCGGCAGCTGCACGAATAGTTGAAGCACGCTGCCTGCCAGCGAGCCCCACGCGGCGGCGATGGCCAGCGGCGATTGCGCGCGGCTCGCCCCGAACGCGATGAGCGTGACGATGATCGCGACGTTCCAGAAGATCGGCGCCGTGTACGAGATGAAAAACCGGCGGTGGCTGTTGAGGACGCCCAGACACCACGCCGACAGCACGAGCACGCCGGCGCCCGGGAAAAAGATGCGCACGAGCGTGATGGTCAGCTCCCGCTTCGCTCCGGCGAACCCCGGCGCAATGACCGCGATGAGCCACGGCGTGGCCAGCACGCCGCACAGCACGATGATCGACGTGGTCACCGCGAGCAGCCCGGCTACGGCGCCGGCCACGCGCCGCGCTTCGTCCTCGTCGCCCTCGGCGAGGAGGCGCGCGTACACCGGGATGAACGACGCCGAGAGCACGCCCTCGCCGAACAGGTTCTGCAGGAAATTCGGAATCTTGAACGCCGCGTTGAACGCGTCGGCGGCGTCGCCTAACCCGAGATAGTGGCCGAGAAACCGCTGCCGAACGAGCCCGAAGATGCGGCTGAGGAAGATGCCCGATGCGACGAGCAGCGCCGCCCGGCCGGTGCGCTCGGGCGCACGCGGCCGCGCCGCCTCAGCGGCCGCCACCGGCATGCGGCGAGACGGCGGTCTGCGCGGCCGGCGACAGGCCTAACGCCGCCACGTGCTCGCGAGCACGCGCGGCCATCGCGTCGATGAGCGGCAGCCCATGGCGGGCAAGCAGCGGCATGAGGTTGAGCACGCGCTCCTGTAGACGGTCTAGGGGGAAGAGCGACGCCCGCGCGATTCCGATCTGGCGCACCAGATCGGTCTCCCGCCGCTTCGTGGCTGCCGCGATGCGCCGCTCCAAGCGGTCCAACCGGTGGGCGATGTTGCGCCGGGTACCCTCGGCCACCGCGTGGTCCACCAACGGCGGTGTGGTGCGCGTCAGCGCCGCGTCGAGATCCGCGGCCGCGGCCTCGAGGACCTGCCGGTAGCGAACCATCGCCCCGCGCACGTCGGCAGGCACGCGCTCGCGCACCAGCCGGCCCAATACCGTGTGCGGATCGCGCAGCGCGTCCACGTCCAACGCGTACCGGTCGAGAATGCGCTGCACGTGCGGCTCGACGATCACCCCCGACCACCGCGGCACCGCCAGCGGACGCGCCATGCCTAACGCATCGGCCACGGCGGTGGACTGCGCGAAGTAGGCCTGCTCGGCCGGCCCGGCCACGTAGGCCACTGTCGGCAGGATCGTGCGCTCCACCACCGGTCGCAGCAGCACGTTGGGCTCGAGCGCGCCCTGCGCGTCGTCGAGCGGCGCGCCGATCGGCAGCCGGCGCCGCTCCCCCGCCCCCGCCGCGAACACCATCGACAACCGGTCGACGTGCGCCACCTGCGGCTCGTACCCCGCGTCGGCCAGTGCCGCGTTGCGTGCTCGGAGCGCCGCATCCACCGGCGCCGCATCGGCCAGCGCCCGCGCCAACGCGGGACGCGCGGCGGCCTGCACCGCCGGGTGCCCGGCATCGAGGACCGGCATGCCTAACGGTTCGAGGATCGCGCGCAGGAGCGCCACGAACGCGCCGCCCACCGTGCGGCCGGGCGCGTACGCGCGCCGCACCAGATCCATGACCTGCGGCGCCGCGGCGGCGCCGGCGGCGCCGGCCAGCGTGCGCATCGCGCCGCCCACGTCGCCTAACGGAGTGTCCCGCATACCCCGCCCCGTCACGGTCGCCGGCGGCGCCGTGAGCGTCACTACGTGATCCTCCACGGCTACGTAGGTCTCGCTCGCCTCGGCATAGTCGGCGTCGTACGTCGCCGCCCAATACACCGGCACCGTCGGGATCCCGGACATGTCTTCGATCGCATCCGCCAGCGCAATCGCGCTCAGCGCTTTGCTCCACGTGTAGATCGGACCGCCGAATAATCCCGGCTGCTGGCCCGTGGTTACCACCACGCCGCCGTCTGCCACGCGCGCCAAGCGTTCGGCAGCCGCACCGGTCGATTCCAAAGCCGGCTCGAGCGCCCGAGCCCAGTCGCGGGCCCCGCTGTCGCGCACCGAAACCGCACGCGCGCGCCACTCGAACGCGTCGCGCGGCGCCGGTTCATACCACGCCGACTCCGGTCCACCCTTCCGCGCCGCGCGCGCAATGTCCGGCATGGCGAGCGGCAGCGACAGCACCCGCGGCTCGCTCATGCGCGCCAACCAAAATCGGCAGCGGATGCGCGCCGCTCCGCCCAACATCGGACACGACGGCCGCGCACTGTGATTTCGACACGAAAAAGTGGCATCACTTGTGGTACGGTTCGCCGCGCCCGATCGTGCCGGCGCGATAGAGTTGTTCCGCAAGCACCAGCCGCGCGATCTCGTGCGGCAATGTCCATCGCGCGAACGCCAACTGGAGGGTCGCCCGTCGCCGCACCTCGTCCGACAGTCCGTACGCACCACCGATCAGGAACGCCACGTCGTGTCCCGCTTCTCGATGGCCGCGGAGCCAACCGGCGAACTCCTCGGACCGCATCAGAGTTCCCTCCGCGTCGCACGCCACGAGCATGGTCGCCGAGCCGGCTGCGGCGAGGAGGCGCTCGCCCTCACGCGAGCGCACCTCGTCGGGCGACCGTCCGCGCGCGGGTTCCTCGCGCACCTCGCGCGCCTCGAGCGGCCAGTAGCGCGCCGCTCGCCGCTCGTACTCGTCGATGGCGGCCGCCAACTCGTGGTCTCTGGGCCGGCCGACAGTCGCGACGAGCACGCGCATCAGCGGCCCGCCCCCGCGCGACGCGGCGCCGCCGGGTTCCCGTTAGGCGTAGATGCCGCGCAGCCGGTGCACCGTGGCGACGCGCGAGATCGACAACATGTACGCGGCCGTCCGCATATTGACCTTGTGGCGCCGCGACAACTCCAGCACCGCTCGGAAGCTGTCCTGCATGATCTGCTGCAGACGGTCGTTCACGCTCGCTTCCGTCCAGAAATAGCCGCCGCGGTCCTGCACCCACTCGAAGTACGACACCGTCACGCCGCCGGCGTTGGCGAGAATGTCCGGGATCACGAACACACCCTTTTCCTCCAGGATCGCGTCGGCCGGCGCCGTAGTGGGACCGTTCGCTCCCTCGCAGATCACGCGCGCGCGAATCTTCGACGCGTTCTTGCGCGTGATCACGTTCTCGAGAGCGGCCGGCACCAGCACGTCGACCTCGAGAGTCAATAAGTCGTCGTTGGAGATGCGATCGCCCTTCGCGTAGCCTTCGAGCGACCTGTTCTGCTTCGTGTACGCGATCGCGTCGTTGACGTCGATGCCGTTGGTGTTGTGGATGCCGCCGGAGCGGTCGCCGATCGCGACCACCTTGCATCCCTGCGTCTGCAGCAGTTGGGCAGCCACGGATCCCACGTTGCCGAATCCCTGCACCGCGACCGTCGCGCCGGCGACGCGCATCCCGAGGTGCTCGAGCGCCGCCAGCGTCACCAGCATGCACCCGCGGCCCGTCGCCTCGCGCCTGCCTAACGAACCGCCCATCTCGACGGGTTTGCCCGTCACCACCGACGTCACCGTGTGCCGCATGTGCATCGAGTACGTGTCCATCACCCACGCCATCACACGCTCATTCGTGTTGACGTCGGGCGCCGGCACGTCCGAGTCGGGGCCGAGGATGCCGATGAGTCCCGCGGTGTACCGGCGCGTGATGCGCTCCAGCTCGGCCACGCTCAGCTTGAGCGGATCGCAGATCACGCCGCCCTTGGCGCCGCCGAACGGAATGTTCACGACGGCGCACTTCCACGTCATCCACGCGGCGAGCGCTTTCACTTCGTCGCGGTTCACGTTGGGGTCGAAACGAATGCCGCCCTTGGCCGGACCGCGTGACGTGTTGTGCAGCACGCGATACCCGGTGAATACCTCGATCTCCCCGTTGTCCATGAGCACGGGGATCGACAACGTGATCTCTTTTTCGGGATGGCGGAGAATCTTGTAGAGGCCCGGCTCCAGGTCGAGCAGCTCGGCTGCCCGGTCGAACCGCGACATCATGTCCTCGAAGGGATTGTCCTCGTTCAGGAAGCGGTCCTTGTCGGGCCTGACGATCTTGTCGGTAGAGAGTCTGAGATCGGTTGTCATGTGTTAGGTAGGGACGGATGGCCCGACGCGAGCGGCCGCACTCCGGGTTGGTCGTGTCGCGCAGCGAGCAGTGAGGCTAAGAGGGAGTCCACCGTGCCTTCTCCGGACTCGAGCGCGAACTGCTGGGAAACATACCACAACGACGGCGCGGCGCGAGGCCAGAGGGGCGCGAGCTTGACCGCGTCCTTGAGTGTGCAGACGACGATGCTCGCACGTGCAGCGTGGCGCTGCACGGCGGACACATCGTCGTCGGTGAACCGGTGGTGGTCCTCGAACGCGTGCAACGTCACGACGGCACCTGCAGCCTCGAGCTGCGACACCAGCGTCAGTGGATCGCCGATACCGGCCACGAGATAGACGCGCTCGCCCTCGAGCGACACCAAGGGCCGCGTCTCTGTAGCACCCACGCGATGCAGCTCGCCAAGCGAGAGGGACGCCGCCGCCACTGGAAGGCTCGGCTTCAGACGGCCGAGCTCGCCGATGACCGCCGCGACCGCATCCGAAGAGACTGCCCGACGGGTCACCACCACCATCGTGGCTCGCGACAGCGCGCCGAGCGACTCGCGCCACGGTCCAGCCGGGAGCGGACGCGCCGGCAGCCGCCAACGATCGGCGCTGATCAACACGACATCCGCATTGCGCCGTGCGCGGCGGTGCTGAAATGCATCGTCGAGCACCGCGACGTCGGCGCCCAACGCACGGGCGCGTTTGACGCCGGCAACGCGGTCGCCCGCAATGACAACCGGAATCTCGGGGTTCACCTCCCGGTGGACGAGCGGCTCGTCGCTTCCGTATCCGCGCATGACGATGGCCGGCCGCGCGCCGCGCTCGACCAGTCGTGCGGCGAGCCACGCGGCCGCCGGCGTCTTGCCCGTGCCGCCCACGGTGAGGTTGCCGACACTCACGCTCGGCAGCGCAAGCCGGACGGACTCCAGAAGACCTGCATCGTAGAGGGCGCCGCGCACCGCTACCACACCGGCGTACCCGAGCGCGAACGGCCACAGCAGCGCACGCGCAACGCGGGCGCTGAGGTCGTCTTCGTACCACACGTGGTCGGTGGTGCGCGGATCAATCACGGTTCGCCACCGCGACGGTTTCCGCCATGAGGGACTCGAAGCGCGGCGCCTGGTTCGCCGCGTCGCGTGCGCTCGGCGCGTCCACCGTGATCGGTGCGCCGTACGCCACCGTGACGCGCGCGAATGGTTTCGGGATGAGAAACTTGTCCCAGCTCGAGAGATGCCACGCGCGGGACGCACCGGCCGCCAGCCTGATCACCGGCGCTCCGGTGCGCTGCGAGACGATCAGCGCCCCCGGCGCGTACGAGTGCGCGGGCCCGCGCGGTCCGTCGGGAGTGAAGGCCACATCGCGATGCGCTTCGACCGCGCGGCACATGCCCAGCAGCGCGCGGTCGGCGCTGCGCGACGACGATCCGCGCACCGTGCCGCAGCCTAACGATACCGCGATCCGCGCGATGATCTCCCCGTCACCGTGCTCGCTGATGAGCACCGTGATCCCCTGATGGCGGTGCACCCAGAGGAGCGGTAGCATCTGGCCGTGCCAGAGGGACAGGATCACCGGTTGTCCCGCCGCGCGCAGCGCGTCGAGTGGCTCGCGGTTCACGTAGCGGATGCGCCACGTCCGTGCGAGCACGCGCAGCAGCCCCCCGCCTAACCAGCTGACGAGCGCGCGCCGCCGGGTGCGTCGCGCACCGATCCTCGCGGTCATGACGCGAGCGCGAGCGCCATCTCGGCCACGCGTGCGGCCGCGCCCGGTGCGCCGAGTTTCTCGCGAACGCGAGCGAGGCCCGCCACCTGCGCCGCACGCGCCACGCTGTTCGGATCGAGCAGCGGCTCGAGTGCGGCCGCCATCGACGCCGGATCCACGGCGCCCTGTAGAAACTCCGGCGCAACGGATTCGCCGGCCACCACGTTCACGAGCCCAATGCGCGGGATCGTTACCACCCGCCGCGCGATCGCATAGCTCGCCGCGCCGGTGCGGTACGCCACGACCAACGGACACCCTGCCACCGCCGCCTCGAGCGTGGACGTGCCGCTCTTCGACAGCGCCGCATCGGCCGCGCGCCACACCGCGAACGACGAGTCGTGCACCAGCGGATACGGCGACCGCGCGCCATCGAGCGTGATGCCCGGCGCCACGCTCACCACCACGCGCAGCCCGCGCACGCGCCGCTCGAGCAGCCGCGCCGTGTCGAGAAACGGTCCGAGATGCCGTGCGATCTCCTGCGCGCGGCTCCCCGGAAACAACGCCAACACGCGTCCCGCGTCCGTTAGGCCAAGCGCGCGGCGGGCCTCGTCGCGCGACGGCATCGCGACGGCGGCGCGGTCCAGCAGCGGATGCCCAACGAACGTGGCGGGCACGCCGTGCGACCGCAGCAGCTCCTCCTCGAACGGCAGGATCACCGCCGCGCGCGTCACCGTGCGCGCCAACGCGCCGAGCCGGCCCGCGCCCCAAGCCCACACCTGCGGCGTGATGTAGTACAGCACCGGCACGCCGGCCGCGTGTGCCGCCGCCGCGACTTTCATGTTGAAGCCCGGATAGTCGACCAGCACGACCAAGCCCACCGCACCCGACCGCACCCGCCGCTTGAGCTCGGACAACAACGCGTAGTGCCGCGGCACGTGCTTGAGCACCTCGACGAACCCCATCACCGCCAGCCGGTCCGTGTGCTCGATCAGCGTGACCCCCGAGCGTTGCATGCGGGACCCTCCGATGCCGACCATCGGCACGTCGGGCGCACGGCGGCGCATTTCTTCGGCGACTCCGGACGCGTGCAGGTCGCCGGACGCTTCGCCGGCGACGAACAGCACCTCACGCACCGGGCGATCCCGCCAACACCGGCATCGATCGCTCGATCGCGTGCATGATCCGGAGCGCGAGCTCGAGCGCCTGGCGTCCGTCCTCGCCGCTCACGAGCACCGGCTGCGTGCCCTGCACCGCAGCCACGAAGCTCTCGAGCTCGAGTCGCAACGGCTCGCCTTCCGGCGCGTCGAGCGGTACGCGCTCCATGAAGTCCTCGAGCTGCCGCGGTGCGGTGGCCAAGGCGCTCATGTCCAGATCGCCGCGCAGCCGATAGAACTCGCCCGTGCCCTGCGCCAGGTCCAGCGAGAGATATCCGCTGCGCTGAAAGATGCGCAGCTTGCGAAACCGGTCGCGCGACACGCGGCTGGCCGTGATGTTCGCCACGGCGCCGGAGTCGAAGCCTAACCGGGCGTTCGCAATGTCGACCGACGGGGTCAGCACCGGCACCCCGGCAGCCGCGAGCTCGGTCACGTGACCGCCCACCAGCGTGCGCACGAGATCGATGTCGTGGATCATCAAGTCGAGCACCACGGCGACGTCGGAGCCGCGCGGGTTGAACGGCGCGAGTCGGTTACTCTCGACGAACCGCGGCTCGGCGATGTGCGGCAGCGCCGCGCGAATCGCGCGGTTGAACCGCTCGACGTGTCCGGTCTGCACCAGCGCCTTCGTGGCGCGCGCGATCGCGAGGAGATCATCCGCTTCATCGAGCGTCGTGGTGATCGGCTTCTCGATCAGCACGTGCACGCCGCGCGACAGCGCTTGCTTGGCCACCGCGTGGTGCGCGGACGTCGGCACGACGACCGTCACCGCGTCCACGCGGTCGAGGAGCGCCGTCAGTGACGGCGCGGCCGTCGCGCCGAGGTCCGACTGCACGGTCGCCGCGCGCGTGGCGTCGATGTCGTAGAACCCCGCGAACGCCACGTTAGGCATGTCGCGCAGCAGGCGCACGTGGTGGTAGCCCAGGCTCCCGGCGCCAATGACGCCGACACGCGGCGCGCTCACGTCGCCACCCCGCGGCCGCTGCCGTCCACGAACGACAGGAAGTGCCGCACCTCGGGAAACATCTCGAGCTCCGCGTTGGCCCGCTCCATCGCCTGCGAGACGTTCAGCTCCGAACGAAAGAAGAGCCGGTAGGCCCGCTTCAATTCGCGGAGCACGGCCGGCTCGAAGTTCGCGCGCTGCAATCCCACGCTGTTGAGGCCGTACAGCTTGATCGGATTCCCGACGGCCTTGAGATACGGCGGTATGTCCTGCGGGACGCGCGACGCGCCCCCGATGAAGCTGAACGCGCCGACCTTCACGAACTGATGGATCGCGCACATTCCCGAGATGGTCGCGCGATCCTCGATCGTCACGTGCCCCGCGAGCTGCGTCCCGTTCGAGATGATGACGCCATCGCCCACGTGACAGTCGTGCGCGAGGTGCACGTACGTCATGATGAAGCAGTTGCGCCCCACCGTGGTCTTGAGCGACTGGGCGGTCCCGCGGTTGATGGTCGTGTACTCGCGCACCACGCTGCCATCGCCGATCTCGACGCAGGTTCGCTCGCCCTGGAACTTGAGGTCCTGCGGATCGCCGCCGATCACCGAGCCGATGCCGATGCGCACGCCGTCGCCCAACGTGACGTTCCGCTCGAGCACCGCGCGCGGGGACAGCACGCACTCGTCGCCTAACACACACGACTCGCCGATGACCACCCACGGACCCACTTCCACCCCGTCGCCTAACTGGGCCTCGGGCGACACGATCGCCGTCGGGTGGATGCGCGCGCTCATCGATCCACGACCATGGCCGCCATGTCCGCCTCGCACACCAGATCGCCGTCCACGCGCGCGATACCGCGCATCTTGCACACGCGTCCGCGAATCTGGACCATTTCCAGCTCGCACCGCAGCTGGTCGCCTGGGCGCACCGGCTTCCGCCACTTCACGTTGTCCAACGACATGAAGTACACGATCTTGTTCTCGGGATCGTCCACCGCGCCCATGAGCAGCATCCCGCCCACCTGCGCCATCGCCTCGACGATCAACACACCCGGCATCACGGGATGCCCGGGAAAGTGCCCCTGAAAGAACGGCTCGTTCATCGTCACGTTCTTGATGCCGACGATCCGTTTCCGCGGCTCCATCTCGAGCACGCGGTCCACGAGCAGAAACGGATATCGGTGCGGCAGCACCTTCATGATGTCTTCGATCCCAAGCATCCGCGATTCGCCCTCCCGGGTGGCCTGCGTGACCATCTGTTGCACCAGCGTGACCGTGCCGCGATGACTGGGCTTGACCGCAATGACACGCGCCCGTACCCGCGCGCCGGCCAGCGCCAGATCGCCCACGCAATCCATCGTTTTGTGACGCACGAACTCGTCTGCCCAACGGAGCTCCGCATCCACGAGCCCCGTGTCATCGAGCACCAACGCGTTCGCCGTCGATGCACCGCGAATCAACCCCAGCCGCGACAGCATCTCGATCTCGCGCGTGAACCCGAACGTGCGCGCCGCCGCCAGCTCGCGCGCGAACGAATCGCGCGTCACGCCCAGGTCCAGTGTCTGCCGTCCGATCAGCGGGTGCGGAAAATCGATCGTCACCTTGAGCGACAACGATGGCGCCGGCATCACCTCGTACGTCGACTCGCCGCACTTCACCGACATCGGCCGCGTGACGGCGAGATATTGCACCGCGCCGGCGCGGTCGGCAATCCCCGCGGTGCCTAACGCATCGAAGTAGGGCGCCGCGCTGCCGTCCAGAATCGGCGGCTCCGGACCATCGATATCGATCAGGACGTCGTCGATCTCGTGCGCCGCCACGGCCGCCAGCACGTGCTCCACCGTGTGCAGTGCTTCGGGTCCCGTGCCGAGTTGCGTCCGCCGGTCGCTCAGTACCGCGAGGTCCGCCCGCGCCGGAATGCACGGCTCGCCCGGCAGATCCACCCGACGGAACACCACGCCCGTTCCCGCATCCGCCGGCCGGAACGTAAGCCGGCAGAGCTGGCCGAGATGCAAGCCGATTCCCTCGAGCGATATCGCGTCCGCTACCGAATGACGTTTATCGCTCACGCGTCGCCGCGCTCCAGCAACTTCTCGATCCGCCGTAAGAGTCCCGACAACTTGAACAGCGCCGCGTGCGCCCGCAGCATCTCGCCGTGCGGACGTGCCGGATAGCCCGACCACGTCTCCCCCGCTGGAATGTCGCCGAACACGCCGGCTTGCGCCGCCAGTCGAGCCCCGGCGCCAATGTCGTGGTGGCCGCTCACGCCCACCTGGCCCGCGAGAATGCAGCCGTCGCCCATGTGCACGGACCCGGCGATCCCCACCTGCGCCATGATGAGGCACAGGCGCCCGATGCGCACGTTGTGCGCGACGTGCACCAGGTTGTCGATCTTGGTTCCGGCGCCGATCACCGTGTCGTCCACGCTGCCGCGGTCGATGGTCGAGTTCGCGCCGATCTCCACGTCGTCGCCGATGATGCACCGGCCCACGTGCGGAATCTTGCGGTGCCCCTCGTCGCCCGGCACGTAGCCGAAGCCGTCGCAGCCGAGGCGCGAGCCGGCGTGCACGCGCACGCGTTCGCCTAACGCAGTGCCCGGGTACAGCGTGACGCTATCGGCCAACCACGACCGCGCGCCGATCGTCACGCCCGCACCGATCGCGGCATGGCTTCCGACCACGACGTCATCACCTAACTGGACGCCATCGCCGATCACCGCATAGGGGCCGATCGCCACGCCCTCGCCGAGCCGCGCGCCGCGGCCGATGAGCGCCGTTGGATGCACGCCCCGCTCGCGCGGTGCTGCCGGATACAGCTCGGGCAGTACGCGGAGCATGGCCTCGTGCGGCTCGCGCACCACGATCCGGCACGACGCCGCGCCAGGCGCGTCCGCCAGATTCGGCGCGACCAACACCACACCGGCGGCAGACCGCTCGAACAACGCCGCATAGCGCTGCTGCGCGAGAAAGCTGAGATCCTCGGACGTCGCGCGATCCAGCGGCGCCACGCCCCGTACCCGCGCCCCGCCGTCCCCCTGTACCGTGCCGCCTACCAAACGCGCGATCGCCTCGGCGGTGAGTGAAGGGCTGGCCGTCCCCTCATCGCCGAGGTTCGCTCGCGTCGCGTCGTTAGGCATTACGGCCGGCTGGAGTCCGGTCGCGTCGCGCCGAGTGGCTTGTTCGCGGGACCTGTCGGCGGCTTCTGCGGCGTCGTGGAAACCGGAGCCGCCGTCTTGAGTCGCTGGATCACCTTCGCCGTGATGTCGAGCGACGAATCCGCCGCGACCACCACGCCAGCCTGGTTGCCGGCGTCGAACACCATGGCGTAGCCGTCCTCACTGCGTATCTGCTCGATCACCTTGTTGATCTGCTGCATGATCGGACGCATGAGCTCGGCCTGCCGCTGCTGCGCTTGCTGCTCGAGCTGCTGCACACGCTGTTGGTACGCGCTCTCTTTCGCCTGAATGTCCTTCTGACGCGTCGCCTTCGCCGTCGCGCTCAACGTCGGTTCCACCTTGTTGTAGGCGGACACGAGCGCATTGAGCGAGTCGCTCATCTTCTGCACCTCGGCGCGGTAACCCTCCATCTCCTTCTGCATCTGCGCCTCCGCATCGCTCCGACCGGGCACTTCGGCCAGAATCTTCTGCGAGTTCACGTAGGCGATTTTCGGCGTGGCGCTGCTCGAGGGCGAGCTCGTCGCTGGTGGCACGACCCCGCCCTGTGCCAACGCAGTTCCAGCCGTGAGGGCGGAAATTGCCAGCGCTGACAGCGCGGCATGAACAAACGAACGCATTGTGACTCCGGTTAGAAAATTTGTCCGAGCTTGAAGTGCAGCATCCACTTCGGGTCCGGGCGCCCGTTGACGTCGATCCGGTCGAACCCATACGCCCAATCGAGGCCAAGCGGCCCGAGTGGCGTCACGATCGCTACACCGATCCCAGCACCTCGGAACAAGCGCGTCGGGTCGAAGTCGCGCGGCGAATCGTACACGTTGCCGGCGTCGTAGAAGAGGTCCGAGTACAGCATCGAATTGAAGCGAACGCCGAGCTCGGCCGTCGTGCTGAAGAAGGCGTTGCCGAAGGACTGAACGGTGGCGTTGCTATTCGTTCCCGGGATGAATCCCAACGGGGTGATCGAAAATTCCTCGTAACCACGCAGTTGCTCGCCGTATTGCGTACCGCCCATGGCGAACTTCTGAGAATAGAAGAAAGGTCCTGCGTTGCCGAACAACATACCAGCCCGTGCCGTAAGTCCGAACACGAGCTTCATGGACTGCGACCCGATCTGTTCGCCGCCCCACTGCGCCAGCGTGGAGTAGTTACGCAACTCCGTGGTGTAGCGCTGGAAACTGGACGTCCCACCCAGCGGCCCGCCGTTGAATTGGGCGTCGAGTGTGCGCATCGAACCGGCCGACGGGAACGGAAGGTCGATCCGATTGTCATGCGTGATTTGGAATCCAAGTGTCGAGCGGAAATGTTGCCGCGTGTCGATCAACGTGTCGCGCGTCGCGAGACCACCCGTAAATCTCACGGCCTCGCCGCCGTACGATACGAAGAGGCGCGTGAACGGCGACCCGTGCACAGGAAAGCCCAACTGCACCGAACCGCCTGACGCCTTGCTCTGTCCGAGGTCGGCGATAAGGTAGCGCGAGTACGTGCTGTACGCCGTGGCCGTGGCCGAGATGCGCGTTTGACGGACTGCCGGGTCGGTGTAGCTCAGCTGGAAGTCGTTCACGTACTTGCCGTATTGCCACTGCACCGAAGCCTTCTTGCACAGGCCGAACAAGTTGGGCTGATCGAGCCCAATGAATCCACCCAGACCGGTGCCTTCGCCGACGGACGCGCCGAAGTTCACGCTGCCCGTGTGCTTTTCCTTCACGTGGAACACGACGTCCACATCGCCCTTGTCGTTCGCGCGCGGAGTCTCGGGCGGCGGCAGAGGCGACTCGAAGAAGCCAAGGTTCTGGATGTTCTGATAGCTGCGGATGAGGCGGTCCTGACTGAACACGTCGCCCGGCACAATGACTAACGCATCGCGGATGCACTGGTCCGAGGTGTAGTCGTTGCCCGCGATGTCGATGCGGTTGATGGTGGCCGGCGTCCCCTCGGCGATCTCCCAGCGGAGGTTCACGGTGGGCACCGAGTCCTTGCTCATCGATCGCTCCACGACGGGCCGGATCTGCGCGTAGATGTAGCCCTCGTTCGCGTACGCGTTGCGCAGTTTCTCGGTGGCGTCGTCCCAGGCCGCGGCGTCAAACGTGTTCTGATCATTCGCGCCGCCGCCGAACATCCCCTTCACTTTCTCGCCTAACGATGGCGACCG
>Ga0310811_10004806_pt1 | contig 17026 bp, 12 predicted proteins | sample YCmetagenome_FD_207642 | JGI IMG/M metagenome (GOLD analysis project Ga0310811, IMG submission 207642) | Soil microbial communities from experimental microcosm in Duke University, North Carolina, United States - YC | ecosystem: Engineered > Artificial ecosystem > Soil microcosm > Unclassified ...
AGCTAGAGAAAGTGCGGAATACGAGAGGTGAGCTTACAAAAGTGCGTTTGTAATTATCTCCACCAAAGAGGTTGTCGATGCGGCCTGGGCTGCCTGTGCATCCAGGTGTGCTGTATACTGCGGGTGAGGCCATAGATAATTTCATACCAGGGTGCTGCGCAGGGGAGGACGAATTGGGCGAATACGTGGAGAGTTGGTGTACGGAAGAGCCAGAGGAGGGCAGCGAGGACGAGGGGGAATGTATAGTGGATGATACCGTATAGCAGCCAGGCGATGATGTCGAGGATGGGGTGTGTAAACTTCTATGTTTGCGCATGGAGGATAGACTGGAAGGTTGGGACGACGACGACGTTGACTGCGGGGTGGTTAGCGGATAGAAATTGGTTTGAGTACGACACGAGAACCCATGAAAAGACGAGTTTTGCGGGTATAAAGAATTGGGAAGGGTAATTAAACAAGGGACTTCAGATCTCAGAGCGCTTGGCAGAAGATTCTCGTGGGAACAAAATCATTTCAAATTTTGAACTGTGTCCAAGACAGCTGTGAGTACTTTCCAGCTAGTAGACTCTGAATTGCAATTGTGAATCGTAATATAGCATAACAGTGGGTCGCTCAGACATGATTCTATCCTCCAAATCACTTCGGAGCACTAAATAAATATCACGACGAAAATCCAAAGAAACACCACAACGAAACTAATAAAACCTAGATGCCCCTGTAATACAGTAGTTGTTCATTTGGATCATTTCCTGTGCTAAACATCTCCGCCAGTCAACGTATCTCCACCAGCCTGAAAATTAATGGACGTCATGGCTGTTCCCTCGTCGGACCTGGCCACAAGCTTGGCATGATATTCGCGAATGCTGAGGATCAGACGCGGTCCCAGCACAAACATCTGCAGCATCTGCGCGATTTGGAGAACACCGGAATAAATCTCACTTCCCGCAGTCGATGAGTACTGTAGAAATTATGATGAGCGGACAAACACAGATGCCCAGTCGCAGGTTGACGCACTATGATACGTGTAGACAGCGAGCCCAGGCTGAAACAAGCTGCAACAGCAAAGCTAACACATGCGGAACTTCAGCGGAGCAAGATAATAACATCAAACCCACCAAATTGACTCACGCTACAAAGTAAAGTGCATGACTTTTACTTAACACCGTAAAACAGTCTGCAATGGTGGATCTTGTCGGAGATTGTCGCAGCTCACGGAAGTGCTTTACGACAACCCAGACTGCAAGGACGAAGGCTAGGATCTCCCACACAGCGGTGGATATCAAACTCTCATAACCCAGAACCATCTGGTCTGTGTCATTGTCAGACATACATATATGATAGCCATCAATGACTAATTCCCCTGGTATTTGTTCATGAGCATTACTAACGTGCTTGGGGGTTTCATCAATAGTTAGAGCTTACTTGCTGAAACACCGATGTTTGCCATTACCGTGACAACCCCAGAGATGATCACGGAAGCCAGCAAGACTACAATGAGAAAGGTGAGCATCTTTTTGGACCGTTGATACATGGCGTGTATCCGAATCATCATGATGACTTGCGTGTTATTTCAGTTAAGTCAGTACTTATCAGTAAGGTACCATAGGTGAGCTCACCGCCCAGCATAGCATTGACGACAACGGGCGTCCATTTCATTATGAAGTAAAAGATAAAGCCTGAAACCCAATGTTACTGGTGTGCACTGACGGACTCGACGCTTCAAATGAACTTACAGCTGTTGCAGTCGTTATGTTTAACATAACAAGGCGGCTGAAAATGTGACTCACTCCTGTGTAAGAGTGCAGTTAGCCAGTGAATATGAATGGCAAGCATCGGTGCGGAACACCCACTAGGTCTGCTATCGAGATTGGGAGAATCGCTACATTTCGCCAGTTAGAATAAACGAGCGCGATGTATTTGGGGATACAAACATAGTATGTTGATCCTAATTATGAGATATGGCCCATCAGTACAGTGCAGTGTCGACTTGTTAGCCTTGCAAACTTACACAGAATATAGTATTCCAATGTAGCGCACCTAGCATAGGTCCAGTACAACATGACAAACGTGTTCATAACATAACGTACTAAGATATAAAGAACGGTCATGAAGGACCAGTGTTGCATCTGTCCCAATTCGACTCCATTATCCAGTTTTCTTCCGGCATGAGACTTTGCTTACCCAGACCAGTTCGGACTATAGAAGCATTCTTAGCGAGACGGCTGTGCTGATAACATCAACTTACCTCCTGTCCGAATATTAGTGCTTAAATACCATATAAATATTAATGATACCCTCAGAAAGTATGATTTCGCTCACCCCAATCGTATACCACCGCGGCAGAAGATATAACTGCAAAACAAGTGATAGTGAGATGTCACCATCTTCATCCCACTTGCTCTCTACGAACCCATCAAATAGCTGAAAAAATGAGCACCACTGATAAACGGTAACCAAGTGGGATCATTTATGACTATGGTCATATCTAGATGGGGCGTAGGGAATATGTGCAGACATACCACAATCCAGCGCTTTTATAGTGATCAGTTCAGATATCGGTTCCTTGAGTGATAATCTTGATTGATCACTGCGACTATTGTTGATGGAATAGTCAGAACAGGAGAGCAGTTACGTTCCATGATCAGAAACCCTCGATCAAAGGAAAGTGCATGATTGGGCGATTTTGGATTTAAATGAAACGTACGAGATATTTTAAGGCGCTGAAACTTTATAGTTGGTACAGCAAGTGATGTTCTAAATCCAATATTGATCATTATTCCGTTTCACCATCCAATCGCAACGTAACAACATACCACAGTTTAATTCTCGCAAGACAATGCTTAGGAGGGTAATTCATCAGGATTGGATCTAAAAAGCCTCGGTAGAATCCGTCAAAGGTGTTCCAACTGTTGCTAGCTCTCGATCGAAGGGTTTGATATCACATGGGTCACATCGATTATGCGGGGCTTCATTGGACGACCACACTGTTGTTGATGGGATTCAGGACTACAACATGAGCTCTTTCTTCATGCTCTGTTGATCAAGAAAATTTTACTTGCCTGAATAGTGTGATATGTATTGTCCTGTTCAAATATATTACTTACAGCCATGAGACGATGATGGACGGAAATGAGCTACACCAGTGTCTTCATGTTCGTTAGCTCATGCACATAGCAACTGTAGTCATAAGTCATCTCATCTTTGAAGGGTGGCCGGGATCGGCGGACTGGTGGCAATACGCCTCACACCAGAGCATTTTTTCACAGACCCAGAGATGCGTTAAAGACACTGGAGGTCCCCTAGAATGGATAGTGCTGTCTTCCTTAGAGTCTAGCTCTCCATAGGACATAAAAATCAAATTTAATAAACTACACCAGCACCTAAAGAACAGAGATAAGAACTGGCGGTGTGCCCAATCAATGGCCTGTTAATACCAACAAGGATCTCTCCGGTGGTCACCTGCATCTGGACCCTGATACAATACAGTGAACTGCCTACCCGTCAATTATTCCATGGCATTGTTTTTTTAGTCAGAAACCTTGTGTCATAACGTAGTGGCGTACCAGAAGGTCTTTCCTTAGGCGAAGTCATCTTGATGTGGATACTACTACTTCAAGGGAAAGGATAAAGGCAAAATATTCGGAATTTGGTGAGCGTGTCTGACGGTGACAACAACTTGTCCTTGTCAAGTCTGTTCACTCCAGCAGGACCTGGACAGCACGAGCACGCATTGAATTCCGTGGGAACAATTTTATTTCAAATTTTACAGTCTCACCGAATTTCTACCATGGTGATAATGTTGAGAACTACACTAGCTGTCCTCTTAAATTAACTCAATGCTCTCTTGGTCCCCCTCTAAACCAAAGACTTCGGTCAACCCACAGACAAGAACGCCGACTGTTGTCCACTTTTACATATCCCTACACTCTCCGACACACTAGCTCCCCAAAAGAACACTAATGACAAACAGCATTCAAGCTGGATCATTGGAGACTATGGTCATATCTGAATGGGGCATATGGAGTTCGTGCAGACATCCAGCGCTTTTATAGCGTCTGGATATCGGTTTCTTGAGCGAGAATCTTGATTGATCACAGCAACTGTTGTCGGTGGAATAACAGTCCCATGATCGGAGGGCCTTGATCGAAGCAAAGTACATGATTGGGGGCATTTGGATTTAGGTAAATGTGCGACTAAGATATTTGAAGGCGCTGAAAATCATTTGATGATCATGACGTTCCAAATCCGATGCTGCTCGGCAGCGCTGCATCAGATAGCAGACTGACCGGCAACATCAAAAGATAGTCAGATTCAGGAAAATTCTATCCTTCAAATCACTCCGGAACACTAAATAACATAACGAAACTAATACACAAAATCTATAGTACTGTGGTTGATCATTTGGATCGTTTCCTGTGCTAAACGTCTCCGCCAGTCCATGCATCGCCACCGGCCTGGAAATGAATGGCCGTCATGGCTGTTCCCTCGTTGGACCTAGCCACAAGCTTAGCGTGATACTCGCGAATGCTGAGGATCAGACGCGGTCCCAGCACAGAAATTGCAACATCTGGGCAATTTGGAGAACACCAAAATAAATGGCACTTCCCACAGACGATGAGTACTGTAGAAATGATGATGAGTGGACAGACACAGATGCTTTGTCACAGGTTGGTGCACCCTGATATTTGGAGACAGTAAGCCAATGGTGAGGCAAGCCACAACAGCAAAGCTAACACATGCGAAACTTCAGCGAAAGAAAATGATAACATACAAACCACCCGACTCACGCTACAAAGTAAAGTGCATGACTTTGAGTTAACACCATTAAACTGTCCCGAACAATCGATCCTGTCGGAGATTGTCGCAGCTCACGGAAATGCTTTATGACAATCCAGACTACAATAACTACGGCGAGGATCTCCCATATGGCAGTGGATATCAAACTCTCACTAATCAGATCTATCTGGTATGTGTCAATTTCATTAACACACATGTGGTAACCAAAAATGATAAACTCTTCTGTTACTTGTCCATGAGTCTTGTGTGCTTGAAGAGTTCATCGATGATTAAAGCTTACCTGCTGAAACACCAATGTTTGCAATGACCGTGATAACACCGGAGGCAATCGTGGAAGCCAGCAAGACTACAACAAGAAAGACAAGCATTTTTTTTGATCGTTGATACATGGCATGTATTTGAGTCAGCATGATGACTTGAAAGATATTTCAGTCAAGTCAGTATCAGCAAGGTACCACAGGTGAGCTCACTGCCCAGCATAGCATTGGCGACGATAGGCGTCCATGTCCACATGAAGTACAGGGCGAGGCCTGAAAACCCAGGTTGTAGATGTTATTTGATGGACTCAATCTCAATGCTTCAAATGAACTTACAGCTGTTGCTATCATTATACTCAACGTAACAAGGCAGTCGGGAATATCACTCACTCCTGTGCAAGAGGTTAATTAAATGGGAATGGCAGCCATTGGTACAGAATACCCACTTCGTCTGTCATCGAGACTGGGAGACCGTCTAGTGCATGCCGCCAATTAGAAGAGACAAATAGAGTGTATATGGGGGGATACATACATAGTATGGTGTTCCTAATTGTAACATATGGTATGTTAGTACAACAGTGCCGACTTGTTAGCCTTGCAGACTTACACAGCATATAGTATTCCAATGTAGCGTACCTAGCATGAGTTGAAGTCGGCTCAGCACAACATATCAACTGTTCATAACATAACATACACAAATATAAAGAACGGTCATGAAAGACCAGCGTTGCCTCTGCTCCGAGTCAGCTGCATTATCCAGTTTGCTTCTGACATAAGACCTTGCTTACTAAAACCAGTTCGAACTGTCAAAGTATTCTTAGTGAGACGGCTGCACCAATGACATCAATTCACCTCTTGACCGAATGTTAATACTTGGATACCATATGAATATTAATGATACCCTCAGAATGTATTAATTCGCTCACCCCAATCGTATACCACTGCGACACAGGATACAACTGCAAAACAAATCAGTGATAGTGAGACGTGACCATCTTCATCCCACTTGCTCTTAACGAACCTTTAAAATAGCTCATAAAAAGAACACTGCTGATAAACGGCAAAGCAGTGGGATCATTTGTGACTACAGTCATGTCTGGATAGGGCGTAGGGAGTTTGCGCAGACATGGCACCATTCAGCGCTTTTATAACAATCTTGATTGATCACATCCGAAGGAATAATCAGAACGGGGAAGCAGTTCCATGATCCGAAGTTTGAATTATGTACATAAAATGAAACGTGTGAAATATTTCAACTTAGCAAAATGATGCATCGATCTGCAGTGCTACACCAGTCACCTAATCATTGACCTAATGAAAGAAAAAGCTTATGAAGAAATTAATGTCCAACACAGGGTCTATGACTCCAAAGGACTATACTCTGAAGCAAAAAAAAAATCATTGACCTAACGTAGACAAGCTGTTGCCAGAGAGCAGACTGACCAGGGGATCTCGGTAGAATCCATCAAAGGTGTCACGATGATCTAAGGAGACAGAAATTAACTACACTAGTGTCTCCATGTTCGTTGGCTCGTACACACATCAAAAGCCATCTTATCTTCATCAGGGAAACGTAATCTGCTACAGAGAGAGCACTCTGTAGCAAATTACGTTTCCCTGATCTTTGAAGGGTGGCGCATCTAAAATAGCTGATGGGAACAGCAGACTGGTGGGGGTACGCCTCATACCAGGGCATTCGCAGACCAGAGATGGCATCGGCGACTCAGGGGATCCCCTAGATAGCACAGTCCTCCTTAGAGTCTAACTCTGTATAGGACATAAAATTCAAACACCAGCGCCTCAAGAGCAGAGATAACTTAATAAGAATGGACAGTGTGCCTAATCATCAGCACACGGCTTGATGATACCAACAAGGATATCTTGACAACATAGTGACTGCGCCAGTGACATCAACTTACCTCTTGCCCAAATGTTAATGCTTGAATATCATATAAACATTAATGATACCATTGGAGAGCACTATTCCACCCACCCCAATCATATACCACAGTGGTAGAAGATACAACTGCAAAATCAGTCAGTGATAGTGAAGCATCACCATCTTCACCCCACTTGCTCTCTACGGACCTGCAAAATAGCTGAGAAGACTAGCATTACCGACAAATGGTAAGAAAGCGGGATCATTTGAGACTATAGTCATGTCTAGATGAAGTGATACTATGGAGTTTGTGCATACATACCACCATCCAGCGCTCTTATAACAAACAGTCCGGATATAGGCTCCTTGAGTAAGGATCTTGATTGATGGCAGCAAGATGGAACGGGGAGGTGGCAGTGACAGATATCAGGATCAGAAACCATGGATCGGAAAGAAAGTGCTAGTGCAATGATAATTGGAGGATTTTGATGCGAAATGTCATTCGAGAGCGCTGAAATAGATGGATCAAGTAAATAAGACCTGCGGCGTGAGCTCTTTCTTCATGTTCCGATGATCAAGTGATATATATCAATTGATACTTGTGCCCATGAGGATGATGGTCTCAGGAGTCAAGATCATAAGAACACTTGCGCCCAGCCTGCGAATTATTAAAACCTTCAAGTATATCTCCTTGCGCCACCTGATGGCATCAGATACCAGAAGGTCTTTGCTCAACTTGAAGTAGCCTGTTTTCTTGATGTATGGAAATAAGCGCTCATCACTTCAAGTCCAAAAATCAGGTATCCAAGGGACATTTTGACCGTCCCCAACGAATTCGTCCGATCCTTCTGAAAGTTTCGCTCAGATTTCCCAAGTCTCACGCTCAGGCTGAGCGTCCATATGCCAACTATGAGTTCTCTGCTCCTCTTACATCTCTGAGCTCCACTGCCTCACACGCCATCATCAAAAAGGTTGCATTTCATATATACGACAACGGTTAGACTTCACCGGTTCAATTTCTCGATGGGGTACGTACATCTCAAACAGCGATAGACTGCAATGAAAATTGTGATGTCTCTCTACTTACACTACTTTTGTGATTCCTAGGCTGACTCGTTGGAAAGTTTGTTCGGTTAATTGCTGAAGAATCATTCTATCAGGGCACCTTTCCATTTTCATCAAGGAGCAAGAGCCTTGGTAAAATGTCGACTTCCTGTATTACACCATCCTCGTTATAGGTGATTTTGATCACGATGTTGCCGGTGAATATAGTACTGGCGTCGATGAGCAGTGCAAGCCTACCTTATAGACCCAGCTTCAGCAGATGGTGCGACTTTCCTTCTGACTGCAAAAGAACGGGTACATCACAAACATACCCATTGAATTGTTTACCCGAGCGATTGTCAACAGCGTCAACATTGTCGAAACCGATCAACAGCTCAAATACATGGTAAAGTTTAAATTTCATAAAACATATTTACTACATCTAATTCACTTGAGAATATCCAAGATCGCCTTTAACACCTTCCTTCATATCAATGAGAGCCTGAAGCATCTTCTTCCCTCTCTCATTCAATCGATCACGGAAGCGGTCCTCTGTCATCCACAACAAACCATGCTGGAGGATATTTTTGGCTCTTGTCGACCCACCGCGTGTGTCGCCCATGCACCCATGAAGCGTTGCGCGGCGTTGTTTCGAGTTGTATGCTCCACAGTGCAATATATTGTTATTATAGAACACCGACTCGCCAGCTTGGTAATTGAGCTCGGTAAGACACTTAGCGAGGAAATGAACTTTCATGCAACTGACGTTGTAAGGTGACTCGAATCGCTCCCGGCATGTCTAAAGGGTTCGCAGGTGGTGCTTGCGTCATTGACTGAGCTCTCTGAAGCTCCGTTCTTGGCAGTTTATGGGTCTTTGGGACGAGGTAGAGACACGAGTCCTCGAATAAAGCGCTATCCATGGTTCAGATATAACATCAACAAGTCAACGTTGAAGAGTACTTGCGCATTCCATTGGACCTAGAAGTCATTTAGAGCGAACAGATCATTTACTGTGAGCACTCACTCCATGTGTCCAGAGTCCAAGAGCAATAACTTCTTCCTCAGCGGTCGCATTTTCTCGTACATCATCACGATGCCATCGAAGGGCAAAATCGTGTTCTAATGGGTTGATCAGCAGATTACAAAGCTCTGCGAAATACATCAAAGTCAAACAAACAATCAGGCCAGCAACACACACACACCCATCTGCAGTTCATCTTCATTGCATTGCAACAACTCCTTCGCCACATTAATAAGCGCATCCGACGTGTACCACTCTGCGAATGCGGGCTCTTCGAGGTCAGGATGCATGAGGTGTTGAACACCCCATGAATCTGGATTGCTATCGTCGAAAGGAGGAAACTGTCTTCCGACGGTGCGCCGGTGTGGCCATGATCCGGTTCTGGTCTTAGTTATAGCATGCTCGCAGGCCTCTTTGAGGGCCTCGAACGACTCTGGAGGAATGAGATTTGGGACGATGATGTACCCTTGTTCGTCGTATAAAGCTTTGTTGGTGGCAGTCATGTGTAGCACGATGGAAGACTAAATGTAAACTGGTGTTCATGTTCAAGACGAGATAACTAATTATTTGTGACTGTCTGACAGAGGTGTTCACATGGCTCACTCGAAGAGTCAATGTCAAATGGTCGTCGACGGCTCGTACGGAGCGATCGTACCGCCTTGCCGGAAGTTCTACGTAATCACGAGCGTTACGTTAGTGAATGTAGTGTCACGCCTATCTTGCCTCTTGAGCTTGATGTCGCAATACGGTGCTGTACAGAGCATGAAAATTTTATTTGTGTTCCGGAATAATTTGGAGGATAGAATTAGGTCTGGGAAAAACACTAGCTCATGTTGTATTACGCTACGTGTGACAAGAAAAATCACCTACCAGCTGACACACGGAGGTTCAATGTTGAGGTAGGATTAGTCTGTCGGGCTCTACGAGTTCAGCTTTCAGATTTGTGATTTCGAAGCTCAATTCTTGAAGATTGACCCGTGGTGATGTTCGAATTCTTGAATGATCGGATAGGACGGATACCAGATTTGCCTTTTTGTGCGGTTGCGTTGGCCCGTCACGGTGTGGATATGTCTGATTTGCCGGTATTGAGGAAAGCGGCACGAGTCGTACTATTCGACCTGTAAAGAGTGAATTGAATCACAAAGATGTGGGTGTGCCGTGACTAAATGACTCGATGGATCTCATTGGTTACCAGAACGAGTGTCTTCAAGGCATCGACGATATCAGCGCCCTAAACGACCAACAGGTGTACTTTATTCTGATTGGTGAGCTCTACCATATAGTGCGTGTTCTCCACTTGGTTGAAGCGAGAAAGAGTGCATTGGTTGGCAGTGACCCCGACATCTTCCCATTCTTCTTCGTCAAGCATTGTTGGGGGTGGGATAACTTGCTCACTGTCGAAACACGGCATGGTGCATGTTACAGATCTAGAGGAGATCCTGTGAAATACGTGGAGAAGATGACTCCATCATGCAAGTTGTCGAATAAGTTGTGTGGAGCTGACTCGACGGCGAGTGGGTTGAACCACAGAGAGCTTGTGTATTAGCTGAGATGCTCAGGGGCGGTCCATGTGTTGGGAAAGATTACGATTCGCGAGGTAGACGAGAGGGGTGGACAGCTGTCGGTGTGCTTATCTGCGGGTCGGCCAAAGTGTTTGGTTTAGAGAAGGGCCGAGAGTGTATTGAACTGGTTTAAGAGCATAGCTAGTGTAGTTCTCAACATCATGGTTGAAGTTAGCTTACGGCGAGGGTGGTGTGGTGTGCGCACTGCGCAGAGATGTATTACTCACTGTATAATATTTGAAATGATTTTGTTCCCACGGAATTCAGCGCCACAAAACGTGGAGTGAACAAAGTCTCTGAGACTAGTCCGACATTGTCGCCCTCGGACACACTCACCAAGCTCGGAATATTTTGCCCTTATCCTCTCCCCTGAAGTAGTATCCACATCAAGATGACTTCGCCTAAGAAAAGACCTTCCGATACGCCATTGCGTTATGCATCGGATGTACTAGGAGCTAACCAAACAAAAACTAACACCACGCAATGATTAACGGGCAAGTCACTGTCTTGTGTCAGGTTCCAGGTGCGGGCGGCTATCGGAGATATCCTTGTTGATATTAACAGACCGTGCGCTGATGATTGGGCACACTGCCCATTCTTATCTCTGCTCTTGAGGCGCTGGTGTAGTTTTTGTTGTTAAAAAAACCAAGTTTTATGCCATATGGGGAGTTGGGCTCTGAGGATGACTGTCTACGGGACTCCCTGTGTCCCCAACGCATCTCTGGGTCCGCGAATGCCCTGGTGTGAGACGTACCCCCATCAGTCCGTCGTACTCGCCAGCCGTTTTAGATGCGGCGCCCTTCAAAGATGAGATGACTTATAATTACAGTTGCTATGTGGACGAGCTAACGAACATGAGGACACTGCTGCTGTTTATTTCTGTCTCCTTACATCACCGTCTCATGGGCGCAAGTAATGTATTTGAACAGTACAACACATATCACACTATTCGGGCAAGTAATTTTTTCTTAATCATCAGAACATGAAGGAGCTCATGCTGTGGGCATGCATCCCATCAACAGCAGTGTGATCGTTTTCATTTAAATCTAAAATCCTCCAATCATACACTTTGCTTTGATCGAGGGCCTCTGATCATGGAACTGCTTCCCCGGTCTGATTATTCCACTCACAATAGTTGCTGTGATCGATCAAGATTCTTGTCCAGACTGATCCCTATAAAAGCGCTGGATGGTGGTATGTTTGCACAAACTCCATACACCCCATCCAGATACAGATATGACGGTAGTCTTAAATGATCCCACTTGGTTGCCATTTATCAGTGGTGTTCAATTTGCCAGCTATTTTATAGGTTCGTAGAGAGCAAATGGGATGAAGATGGTGACGTCTCATTTTTACTGACTTGTTTTGCAGTTGTATCTTGTGCCGCGGTGGTATATGATTGGGGTGAGCAAAACAATACATTCCAAGGGTATCATTAATATTTATACGGTATTCAAGCATTAAAATTTTGTCAAGAGGTACGTTGATGTTATTGGCGCAGCCATCTCACTAAGAATGCTTTAACAGGTTGAACTGGTCTGGGTAAGCAATGTCCTATATCAGAAGTAAACTGGATAATGCGGTTGACTCGAGACAGATGCAACGCTGGTCCTTCATGACCGTTCTTTATATTTGTGTAAGTTATGTGATGGACACAGTTGACATGTTGTGCTGAGCTGAATTCAACCTATTCTAGGTGCGCTATATTGGATTACTGTATTCTATGTAAGTTTTCGAAACTAATATGTTGACACTGCACTGTACTGATAAGCTTTATTCCACAATGAGGATCAACATGATATGTATGTATCCCAAAATACACCGCGCTCGTTTATTCTAACTGGCGGCATGTAGGGTTTCTCCCAGTCTCAATACCAGACGCAGTGGGTGTTCTGCATCGATGCCTCCCATTCCCATTCATTTGCTAACTGCACTCCCACATAGGAGTGAGTGTTTTTAGCCTCCCTATTATGTTGAACATAACAACTGCGATAGCTGTAAGTTCATTCGAAGCATCGAGTCCATCAAATCACATCCTTAACCTGGGTTTTCAGGCTTTATCTTTTACTTCGTGTGGACATGGATCCCAGTCGCCATCAATGCTATGCTGGGCGGTGAGCTCACCTGCAGTGCCTGACTGATACTGACTTGACTGAAATATCGTGCAAGTCATCATGATGATTCGGATACATGCCATGTATCAACAATCAAAAAAGATGCTCGTCTTTCTCGCTGTAGCCTTGCTGGCTTCCACGATTGCCTCCGGCGTTATGACGGTAATGGAAACCATGGGTATTTCAGCGGGTAAGCTTCAGTCATCGATGAAACCCTCAAGCACATAAGACTAATGGACAAATAACAGAAGAATACGTCATTTATGGTTACTACATATGTATTATCAACCTTTACCCGTACCAGGTAGCTCTGAGTTATGAGGCTTTGGTACCCACCGCTATATGGGAGATCCTCGCCTTCGTTCTTGCAATCTGGATTGTCATAAAACACTTCCACGAGCTGCGACAATCTCCAACAGGACCGACCATTGGCGACTGTTTTATGGTGTTAACTAAAAGTCACGCGTTTTACTTCTTAAAGTGAGTTTGGTGAATTATTTGGATGTTATTATCTTGTTTCACTGAAGTTCCGCATGTCTTAGCTTTGCTATCGTGGCTTGCTTGAGCCTAGGTGCAGTGGCTACAGATATGATGGTGCGTCAATCTGCGACTGGGCATCTGTTTCTGTCCGCTCATCATCATTTCTACTACAGGAGTCACCATCTACGGGAAGTGCACTTTATTACAGTGTTTTCCAAATTTCCCAGGTGTTGCAGATGCTTGTGCTGGGACCACGTCTGATCCTGAGTATTCGCCAATATCACGCTCAGCTCGTGGACAGGTCCGACGAGGGAACAGCCATGACGTCTATCCATTTCCAGGCTGGTGGCGATAGGTTGACTGGTGGAGATGTTTAGCACAGGAAACGATCCAAATGATCAACTACAGTACTGTATACAGGGGCATATAGATTTTATTAGTTTCATTGTGGTGTTTCTTTGGATTTTCGTCGTGATATTTATTCAGTATGTCGGAGTGATTTTGAGGATGTAATTAGGTCTAGGAAAACAATATTGCCACTATCTGTGACCCGATTCACAATTGCAATATTTCACAGTCTAGAAACGGGTAAGCGCTTGCGTCAAATTTGACATAAGAGAGCGTCAAGTGGAGCGGTTCACGCGAATTGGTTCCGTCCTACGACTTTGTCGTTGGTACCACATCAGTGATTTTGGCATTGTCCTGTGTTATGGGTCTCACTGGCACTTTGATCGTTCACAGTGGTGTCATGATCAATCCATTCCAGCTGAAGACGTACTTTGTACTGGACTGTCGATAATATCACGTCACGTACTGCTTCCCCACTGCCACTCTAGCAGGCCTGATCGTTCACCCGAACGGGAGATTAAGGCGCTCATTATCTTCCACTCCCACTTTCGACATTCACGGAGGGGAGATACTTCCATAGAGCACGCATTATGCCCTCCGTGATATCTCTGTGAAAATGAACATGCTTCCTTATGTTCACCGTTCCTATCAGTCAGGTGGAGAAGACCACACTCCCGAGCTCGCCTTGTCAGCCTTTTCAAAGAGAGCGAACTTGTAAGGCACATTTCGCTGAAGAGCTTCTGAGCGAGGCAATACTTCTATTGATGTCATCATTGTAGAACTTTTGATCAGGTACGGTACCCCTCTTATCAGAGTCAGGCGCGGGGGTGGGGAGCACTTCAGCTTGTGAGATACTCACCATCCAGATTCTCAAGCACCCCAGAAAGAGTGTCCATTCTGTGCTCTCCGTGCCACTGTTCGTGACTTCCGAGTCGAGCCTTTTCTACATCCATGGATGAAATGGTCTTCACCTCCACTGGTCCCCATGTCATCTCTGGTACAATTGCACGGTGTTATGACTTTCTAAACGCTTCGATATCATAGGTAACGAAGTCAAATTCGTTGGTCTTCTCAATATTCTCCCTCACACCGCCGATCGCCTGTACGAGATACTGGACTGGTTGACATGCTTAACCCCTCGGTCTTGTGACGAAGCAAGACGCCAATGATCTCACGCTGCTTTGAGACCGCCGTCATGCAAGGAACAACTGGAGGTCATGTAGAGGCTTTCACTTCCCAAATGTTTTATCGAGCTCTAGCTCACACAAGGGAAGCTCGACCACTGGATCAATATTGTTGTTTCCTCATTGAATGCGGCAATGAGTACAACCTGAGTCTATGAGTACCCTTGTTCTTCAAGTAATATTCCTCTCACTCACGACTTTGCTTAACTGTTCTTGATAAATTGTATGCTGTCCCCTTGCACGAAGCAAGCAAGGGCGACTAGCCCCGAACAAGTAACTCGGAGGGCTCCAGCCATGGCCAAACAATCGCGCTCTCTGGATTTAGACAGCAACCCGTAATTCCAGAAGATTTTCCGCAGCCATCTGGAAGCCCATGGTCTGAGACTGGATCGACCTTACTCTTGTATCATATTCTTGCCTAGTCCTCCGAAAAACAGCCTAGAGTTGGATGGATAAATTGCAGGTTATTTTATCAGATTCTCATCCAGAGAAATATGTCATAAGCGTCAGCCCGTGCGAAACATAGGGAAAGTGTGCACGCTGATAACCAACAGTCACGACCCACAAGCTACACCGAGAAAAACGAGCAGGTAGTCACCACACACTGATATAACGGGTACTTTGCATCGGCTTTGTTGTGGTGGTTGTTCGGGATTGCCCAGGTGGGTGTTTGGTCGGGGGTGGGATCGGTAATGAGGTGCAGGGACATTGTGCATCCGAAAGCTAGAGATGCGCAGAGCAATTAACATGTGGGTCATGATGGTGGAAATGTAAAAAACCGACCGTCTTTTTCTTTCTCATAACTAGCACTAGGATACCGACTCCTGGCTTTATTATACTCAGACAATAGAACTGGGTACACATGGTCATTCACCCGTGTTTCATCAAAACGCGACTCTCGCCTCCGCAGCCTTGCCTATCGCGCGCATGTGATCTCCAGCGTTACAAGGCATACAGCTGCTTTTGCATCGGTGCATCTTGGGAATCTAAGATCGAGGATATCTCCATTGTGAATATGATGATAAAGAGAATATGTACGTCCTGGAGTCCCGTCCGAAGTGAAGATGAACGTGATAGTTAACTTGCTACTTCTTGCGTGTTGTATGAGGGTTTTCATATACACAGGCGCACCGAGTTTGTTTGCACCTTTAATTTCGAATGATTCGGGGAATGACGGCCGGGCCGCCGCCGTAAAATGCTTGGAAACTTGGAGGTCAAGGCCCCATTGATGCGAGAGGAAGTGGGCGGTGGGTATAATTGGGGGGGATAAAGAGCACGCCCTCATTGGCGAAGTGCAGCTTCAGCGCATGCGGCCTTTGCCTCATTGTAGGGTATCGTAGATTGCAGGGTCCCTATCACGTGTGGCGAAAGTTCGGGCTGTGGTGCAAGTTAAAGGAGATATGCATATATGTAGTCACATGCTGTGCGGCTACTGCCTCACAGTAAACAACAGTCTCGATTTGCTCCGCCGCATTATTACCATTTGGTTTCTTTGTTTGTTCCCGGAGACTCTCGGGCGGTCGTGCACGCTCCTAATTTATTGAGCTGTTGATGTCGATGGATACTGTAACGAAGGCCGGTTCGCGTTTCAATTTGAGCTCTTCGGGTTCACCAGCGTGTTGTAATCCAATGCGCCCATCTTGCAAGAGTGGCAACAGCTGATTTTGCTTGTAATTTTCGAGAACGAATCAGTGCATCCTGCTTCCTCGATGAATTTAAACATGAACAGCCGACGTTGCCATGATGTAAACATAAGTGACCGTGTCAGCTTGGTTATTATTGGCGCTGAGGGCTGTGATTACCGATGTTGAATGGGGGCATCTGTGGTACTGCTGCGGGGATGTATGAAATACGGTATACAACCTCGCTGATTTATGAGTAAGTAATAGAATGAGCGTTGTATCACACATTTGTGAATCAGTAGAGCAGTTCCATGATCCCAGCCAACTCAATTACTAGCTGGCCAGAGGTAGTGTTGATAAAAAGCAATAAGAGTTACAACAAGTAGAGGCTGATCCGGCGCTGATGTCGAAGCTATGTATATCATAATAGCCGAACACTGGAGTTGCGGCTGTGCTGCTTACCTTGACTTTCGACTGTCACGGTGATACAACTCCTACAACAAAAGGGCCTGCAACCCGCCACAGAATTTTCACGTTTGTTCACTCCTTTCTACTTCACGACGACGATGGACGATTATTCAAAATATGTCTCAAGTTCTTCTCCCTATTCTTCACCATATTCCAACGATGAAGTTCATCAAGACGCTCGTCGAATATCTCGTACTCCCAGTCCAACTCCCAGTGAGATACAGGCCCTCAATCAGAAGGGACTCATTAA
>Ga0310811_10004808_pt1 | contig 17026 bp, 14 predicted proteins | sample YCmetagenome_FD_207642 | JGI IMG/M metagenome (GOLD analysis project Ga0310811, IMG submission 207642) | Soil microbial communities from experimental microcosm in Duke University, North Carolina, United States - YC | ecosystem: Engineered > Artificial ecosystem > Soil microcosm > Unclassified ...
CCTGCGCGCTTAGGACGGCACGGGGGCAGAGCAGGTGCGGGCGCGAAAAAGCCCGCCTTGGGGGGCGGGCTTTTGGTGTCCGAGGGGACGAAGTTATTTGGTGGACGTATCCTTTCCGATGGGCCGGGAGCCCTCCAGGGGGGCGGGGGGCTTGGCGGAGAATTGTTGTTTGAGTTGTTCGAGCTGGCCGACGATGGCTTTGGCGGTTTGGAGGTCTTCGGTGAAGGCACCGGCGTCATTGTCGCTTAGGGAGTTGTAGTAGTCGACTTGTTCGCGGCAGTCGCGGATGACGGCGTCGGCTATCTGGGCGCCCTTGGCGCTGTCGCCGGCCAGGTAGTAGGCGTAGGCATACTGCATGGAGGTGATGTCTTCCTGGTTGCGGAAGGACACCATGCCGTAGGGCAGCGTCGTTGGGTTGAGCTTCTGGTAGCCGTAGTCGAGGACCTTGCGGGCGCTGTCCTTATTACCCTTGTTGGCCAGTACGGTGCCGAGGGTGGAGAAGGAGCTGCGGATCGAGATCAGGACGCGGCGGCCGTTCTCGTCAAAATAGATATTCTGCTTGTCGGCGCCGCCAAACTTGAACTTCGACATCAGGTTGTTATACATGGTGTCGGCATTGACCGTGGGCTCCTGCGGATTGGGCCTCAGGGGCACCAGGCGGTAGGCCAGACCGTCGTCCTGGACGAAGTTCGTCAGACCGAGGCCGTACGGCTGGGAGAAGTATATCGGCCGCTGCCATTGGTTGGCCGCGATGATATTGAATTCGAAGATGTCGTTCTTCAGCATGTTGCTGTTGGGGAAGTTGAACGTCAGCTTGTCCAGGATGCGCGCGCTGTCCTTGGCGGCGACGGTGCCGTTGGCCAGTACGGTTTCCCTGTCCACGGGCAGCGAAAAGTTGTGCGTGGGGAAGTAGTTCAGGCCATAGCCGCCCTGGGTCTGCATCTGGTTTTTATCGTCGCCGATGAAATTCATCAGGCGGGTGAGGTCCCAGGCGCTGTCCTTGGGCACCCGTACCGCGCCCTGATCGTAGAAGGGCACATAGTTGCGGGCGTCGCCGACGTACTGGCTGGGTTTCCAGCTCATGGGGACGGGGGCGCTTTCATTGATTTTGCGGGTAAGCTGGTTGATCATCCAGTCGGTCCCCAGCAGGCTGGTGACGATGACGCGGACGTCGGGGCGGATATTCTCCACCTCCTGGGCGTACCACAATGGATAAGTATCGTTATCCCCGCCGGTGAACAGGATCGCGTTGGGGGCGCACGAGTTCAGGTAGTCCGAAGCCGCGTCGCGGGCCAGGGTCTTTTGGGAACGGTCGTGGGCCTTCCATTCCTGGCAGGCCATGAGCAGGGGAACGGCCACGATACAGAGCGCCGCAGCCAGCCCGGCGGATGTCACGCCGGTCAGTTTCAGCTTGGGGTTCTTGAGCTGTTCGTAGACAAACAACACGCCTAGCCCCACCCATATCGCAAAGGCGTAGAACGAGCCCACGTACGAGTAGTCCCGTTCGCGGGGCTGCGGCAGGGCCTGGTTGAGGTAGAGGATGATGGCTATGCCGGTAAAGAAGTACAGGAGGAATACGACGACGGCGTTGGTCTTGTCGCGCTTCCATTGGTAGAGCAGCCCCAGGATGCCGAGGATGAGCGGCAGCATGAAGAGCGGCGCGCGCGCCTTATTGTGCTTGAGGGACTCGGGCAGCTTGCTCTGGTCGCCGAGGCGGAAGTTGTCGTAGAAAGGGATGCCGCTGATCCAGTTCCCGTCCCGGACGTTACCCAGACCCTGCAGGTCGTTCTGGCGACCCGCGAAGTTCCACATGAAGTACCGCCAGTACATCCAGTTGAACTGCCGGTCGATCATGAACCAGAACCTTTGGCCGCCGGTGGGGGATTCCCCTTCGGCCAGGCCGGCCCAGCTCTTATAATAGTCGACGTGACCCTGGCTGTTGTCGGAATCCCACATACGCGGCAGGAAGTGTACGTCGTTGGGATCGTATTCGTATTTCAGCTTTTTGCCCACGACCTCGTAACGGCCGGTGGTGAGGTCCTTATAATAGATATTCCCCGTCTCGACCGAATTGACCGGCCGGGCGTTGAAGTCCGGACCCGTCAGGATCGGCCAGTCCCCGTACTGGGAACGGTCGAGGTAGGCGACGAGCTCGATGGGGTTGTTTACGTTCTGCATGTTGACCGCGGGATCGGCGTTGGCGCGGATCAGGATCACGGCATAGGAAGAATAGCCCAGCAGGATGAACGTCAGACCGTATAGCCCGATCTCCAGGTAGCGCTTGCCGTGCTTGACCGCGTAGCGGATACCCCATATCACGAGTCCCAGGAACAGGACGATAAAGAAGTAGCACCCGGAGTTGAACGGCATGCTGAAATCGTTGACGAACATCAGCTCGAAGGCCCCCATCAGCTTGATGCTGTATTGGATCAGGACGACCTGGACGATACCGGTCAGGACGCAGGCCAGGAGAAAAGCCCAAACCATGCCCCACCGGGAGAACTTATAGCGTTTGAAATAGATCGTCATGACGATGGCGGGGATGCTCAGGATCGAGAGCAGGTGGACGCCGATCGACAATCCTATGATATAACAGATGAGGATCAGCCAGCGGTCGGCGCCCGGTTGGTCGGACACCTCTTCCCACCGCATCATTGCCCAAACGGTCATCGAGATGAAGAGGGGAGACACGCCAAACACGATGGCTTCCACGGCGGAGAACCAAAACGAGTCGGAGAAGGCGAAGCACAACGCGCCAACGGCCCCGGCGGCCATGATGACGATCATTTTTTCCATCGTCGGTACCTCTCCCTTGGCCAGCATCATGCGTTTGGCCAGGTGGGTGATGGTCCAGAAAAGGAACATGCAGGTAAAACCGCTCGCCAGGGAGGACAGGAGGTTGACCTGGACGGCTGCGTGCGCGTTAGCCGCGGTGGCATCCCAGCCGCCGCCGAAAAGGATGATGAAGATCCGCCCCAACAGGATGAAGAGGGGCGCTCCGGGTGCGTGGGAAATCTGCAGTTTGTAGGCACAAGGGGTAAACTCGCCGCAGTCCCAGAAGCTGACGGTAGCTTCCCGGGTCATCACAAAGACGGTGCAGGCGATGGCACAGATGATCCATCCAACGATGGTATTGGTCTTCTTAAAATTCATGCGGCAAAATAGGAACTTTTGCTTTTTCAGCAGTCATTTATGTTTTCTTTAACACAGGAAGGAGTTCAGACACATCGGTTTTGATGAAATTGGCGTGATCCCGCCGGACCTTCCCGGCGTATTTGGAGGCGTAATCCGCCACGTATTTCTTCCAGTCGGCGGCGCGGCCCGCAAAGGCGATCAGCTCGTCGGCCGTCGCCGAACCCTGACGCCCCCCGCTCCTGAGGGCGCCCCAGGCGCAGAGATCGGCTACCGTATCGACAAACTGGGCGCAACGCTTGATCTTTCCCCGGAAGTGGAACAGGTCGAGCTTGTCCTCCATGGGTTGCAATTTCCGGACGACAAACGACTTTTCGCCGATGTCCAGCGTGCTGAGCAGGGCGGGTGGCACGGCTTCCACGCGCCGTTCGATTTCGATGATGCGCTCGGCCTGGCTGGCCCAGGCGGGTTGGCGGAAGTGGTGCTTCTGGAGCAGGCTGGGCGTCTGGGCCTCCTTTATATCGATGAGGGCGTACCGGTTTTTGCCGGGTCGCCCTTCCACCAGGACGACATAGCGCTCCAGGCCGAGGCTACCAGTGCCGGCTATGCGAAAAGCGATGTCGCGGATCTTAAAATAGTCCGGGTCGACCTTATAAAGGGCCGATTTCCGGAAGGCCTCGTCGACCTTTTGGCGGGTTTGGTCGGAGATGGCGACGTAGTGGCCCGGCCGGAGGATCAGCCGGGGCTTGTTCTTCTTTTCCCCCACCCTGCCCGTAAGGAATTCCCGGTGGGTGCGTTGCGCCACCGCTTCCAGGAGGTTCTTCACGACGCCGGTGGCGGTTTCCTGCTCGAGTACGCGGATGTATCCCCGGCCCAGCGTCTGGACGTACCGGTCCAGGAAGGCCTTTACCTGCGCCGTGGCGCCCCGGGCGTCCAGCTGCAAGTCGTCGGCGCCGACATGGATGCTTACGGCAAAGCGCGCGATGTCCAGCAGGCAGGGGGCCAGCGCCGCCTCGTCGAAGTCGTTGAGGTCGAAGTAGGCGAGGCCGTTATCGCCCTTGAAGCTCCCCAGGTTCTCCAGGTGCAGGTCCCCGCAGATCCAGGTCTTGGGGGAAGCCAGCAGCGGGCTGTCCTTGGGTATGTCCTCGTAAAACAAGTGGTCCGTGCCCCGCAGGAAAACAAAGGCGCTTGTGCTCATCGCCTTGTACTTGAGGGCAAGCATCTGGGGTATCCGGCCCCTGTTATAGACCCGGATCCGGTGCAGGAGGGAAGGCTCGGTCATCCCCCAAGATAACCAATTCTACCAGAAATAGGTATACAAGAAGGTCAGTATCACTACGATGACCGCCGACCCGAAGGCAAAGCCCTTAGACACTTTGAACATCGACTTGTCGACGATCAGCCCCTTGTTCTGAATGCCCCGGCGGTTCTGGATGTTGGTGATGATGGCCATACCGATGAGGCATAGGATGAAGACGATCCCCATCCGGTCCATGAACGGTATCTCATATTTCCCACCGTTGGCGGAATTGGGTTGGAACAGCCCATACGGCGTAAGGAAACTAAGGTCCGCCCACAACGGCAGGAATTTCAATACGACCGAGAAGACAAAGCCGCCGATAGTGGCGAACAGGGCCGCGTCGGACGTAGTGCGTTTGTAGAAGAAGCCCAGCAGGAACATGGCCAGGATACCCGGGGAAACGAAGCCGGTATATTCCTGTATGTAGTTGAAGCCTTGTTTGCCTTCACCCATCAGTTTTTCACCGATAACCAGCGACATGAAGATGGCCAGCAGCATGGAGACGACGACCGTCCATTTACCCATGCGGACCAGGTGGGCCTCGTCGGCTTCCTTATTAAACGCCTTCTTATAAACGTCGAGCGTAAAGATGGTGGCGATGCTGTTGGCCTTGCCCGCCAGCGAGGCGACGATGGCCGCCGTCAGGGCCGCGAAGGCGACGCCCTTGAAGCCAACGGGGAGTAGGGTCATCAGGTTGGGATAGGCCTTGTTTGGGTCGACCACACCGGCGGAGCTGAGCATCTCGGTGTGGAACATGCCCTTTTGCCACAGCACATAGGCGCCGATTCCCGGCAGAACCACGATCACGGGCATGAGGAGCTTCAGGAAGGCCGCGTACAAAATACCGCTGCGCGCGGTCTTTAGGTCGGCGCCCAACGCCCGTTGGGTGATGTATTGGTTACAACCCCAATAGTTCAGGTTGGTGATCCACATCCCCCCGATCAGCACGGAAAGACCCGGAAGGCTGACGTAGTTGGGGTTGTCCTTTTTGAAGATCATGTGGAAGTGGTCGTTTGCCGAGGACGTCAATATCTTGAACCCGTTGATCAGACCGGAAGTGCCGGACTTTTCCGCCACCAGGTGCAGGGCGATCCACGTCGCCACCAGACCGCCCAGGATCAGGAAGAATACCTGGATGACGTCGGTATACCCGATCACTTTCATACCTCCCAGGGTGATGATCACCGCGAAGAGCGCCAGGGCGACGATACAGACATATATGTTCAACCCGGAAATACCGCTCACCGCGAGCGCTCCCAGGTAGAGGATCGACATCAGGTTGACCACAATATACAAGGCCAGCCAGAAGATCGCCATGATCATGGCCACCTTGTCGTTGTACCGCTGGCTGAGGAACTGGGGCATGGTGAAGATGCGGTTCTTCAGGTAAACGGGGATGAAGAAAACCGCGACGATGATGAGGGTCGCCGCCGCCATCCATTCATAGGTGGAGACCGCGAGACCCATCTGGAAACCGGAGCCGCTCATACCGATGAATTGCTCGGCCGATATGTTGGAGGCGATCAGAGAAGCACCGATGGCCCACCAGGTCAGCGAACCTTCCGCCAGGAAGTAGTCGGCGGACGTGGTTTGCGCCTTGCGTTTGCGGCGGTATATCCAATAACCATAAAAGGCGACGATACAGAAGTAAATCAAAAAAACGATGTAGTCGGCTGGCTGTAAGGCTTTCATTTATGCAGCAATTCGTTCAAAAATGTTTAATAAAAATGCTCGAATGTTGAAGTTTCGGTCGTTAAGTGTCAAATACACACTTCATGTGGGCGCTAAAAAAAGAACCCCTATGAAGGGGCTCAATATACAAAAGAATCTATTATCCGGGGTAGAATTCCGAATTCCGGTGTCCTAGAGTTCCAAATTCCCGGTAAGGCGGATGTCCCTCGACGAGCTGCCCACCAGGAAGTCAAAACGACCGGGTTCCATGACCCACTGGCGTTTGGCTTCGCTGTAGTACTGGAAGGCGTCCTTGTTCAACGTCAGGGTTATGGTTTTGGAAGCGCCAGGTTCGAGGTACACCTTTTCAAAGGACTTCAGCTCCTTCTCCGGACGGTCTACCGAACATTTGGCCTCGTGTACGTATACCTGGGCGACTTCCGCTCCGGGCCTGGTACCGGTGTTGCGCACGGTGAAGCGTACCGTCACCTTACCCGGACCCGCCGGCGTCACGCTCAGGTTGCTATACCCAAAGGTGGTATAGGACAGCCCGTATCCGAAGGGAAAGAGCGGCGCCACCTTGTAGGTATCGTAGTAACGATAGCCGACATAGATACCATCGTTATAGCGGACGGTTGTGTCGTCACCGGGATATTCACCCAGCTTGTGCGCGGGCACGTCTTCGAGTTTTACCGGGAAGCTCATCGGCAGCTTGCCGGAAGGGTTGACCTTGCCATACAGGATATTCGCCAGCGCGGTGCCGCCTTCGAGACCGGGATACCAGGCCTGGAGGATGGAAGGCACGGTGTTTTCCCATTGCGTCATGTCGATCGGTCCGCCGCCCATGAGCACGACGATCGTCTTTGGGTTGGCCTTGACGATCGCCTTGATCAGCTCGTCCTGTCCGAAGGGCATGTTCATATCGGGTTTGTCGACGTCTTCGGCGTCATAGGCGTTGTCTTTCCACACCGCATAGTCGTAACCGTGGGTCCAGCCGCCGACGATGATGGCTACGTCGGCCTGGGCCGCCGCCTGGGCGGCCTGGGCGATCAGGGCCTTGTCGGCCTGGGCGCCACGGGCGATGGTGTAGCCCTGGGCGTAGGTAATCTCGACGTTGCTATTGGCGTTTTTCAGACCTTGCAATGGCGTCACCTCATATAGGGAGCGCACCTGGGAGCTGCCGCCGCCCTGGGCGTTGGGGCGGTCGGCGTTGGCGCCGATGACCGCGATGCGGCGGACATTCTTATTTAACGGCAGAAGATTTTGCGTGTTTTTTAGCAGAACTATGCCTTCTTCAGCCACCTTGCGCGCGACCATCTGATGCGCCTTTGTATCAAAAGCGCCCTTCGCGCGGCTGTGGTCCATCATGTGGGTTTTGAACATGATCCGAAGGATGCGGCGGACCTTGTCGTCCACCAGCGCCTCGGACACGGCGCCATCCCTGACGAGCGTCATCACGGTGTCGCCCAGGAAGAATTTGTGGTAATCGGGGTTGGGGAGCATCGACAGGTCGGTGCCCATTTCGAGGTCGGTGCCGTTCTCCAGCGCTTCCATCGTATTGTGGACGGCGCCCCAGTCGCTGATCACGATCCCCTTGAAACCCCATTCTTTTTTGAGGATGGTATCGATAAGGTAAGCGTTTTCGGTACAGAACTGACCCCGGAATTTATTATAGGCGCCCATGATGGTGTTGGCGCCGCCTTCGGTGATCGCGGCCTTGAACCCGGGGAGGTAGATTTCCCTCAGGGCGCGCTCGCTCATTTCCACGTCGATGTGGCTGCGGCCGATCTCCTGGTTGTTGGCCAGGTAGTGTTTTACGCAAGCCGAGATACCCTGGGACTGCATACCTTTTATTTCCCCCACCACCATCCGGGAGACCAGGTAGGGGTCTTCGCTCATATATTCGAAATTCCGGCCGTTGAGGGGGGTACGTATTATATTAATACCAGGCCCCAGCTGGACGTCCTTGCCCCGGGCATTGGATTCGCTGCCCAGCGCGCTTCCCTGCTGGTACCCCAGCTGGGGATTCCAGGTGGCGGCCAGACAAACGCCCGTCGGGAAGTAGGTGGCGGAATCAAATACATGGACCAGGGTCTCGTCCCAGCCCCTGCCGTGCTCCAGGCGTACCCCATGGGGGCCGTCGGACATTGTCAGCTCCGGGATCCCCAGCCGGGGTATCCCGCCAGAGGTAAAGGAGCTACTGGCATGGATCATATCGACCTTTTCGGCCAGGGTCATCTTCTTGATAAGTTGATCGATCTTGAGCTCGGTGGGGTCCTTGGGGGCGCCTTTGATCGCCATGGGCTTGGAGCCCTCGGGGGGCTTGGGCTGTTGGGCCGGTGTGGACTGTTGGGCCATTATGGGGCCGACCGCCGCCAGCGAAATCAGCAAAAACGCGCATTTCCTCAAATTTGTCATCATGCAGCAACGATTATGTGAACTATTCGGGGGCCGGGAGGCCGCCGGTGAGTCATCGAAAATACCGGCTTAAGTGATACATAAGCACTCGCAAACGCTTTGTAGGACCAGAAAGAAACAAATGATGTACCTTTCGCCCCGAATTCCGGGGACTACGTCAAGACTACATCAATCGTTTTCGGGGGGTTTCACATGCGCATTTCTTTTTATACGGTTGGGAAAGGACACGAGGATTATGTCCGGGAAGGCATAGAGGATTTTACGGCCCGGGTTAACCGCTATTACTCCTGTACCTGGAAAATTTTACCGCCAGCCCGGCATACCGGCGATGCGCGTCCCCAGGAGGCGGGCCCCATCCTGGCCGCCTTGTCGCCCGACGACTACCTCGTCCTGCTGGATGAGCGCGGCCGGACCTGGACGTCCGAACAGCTGGCCGGATTTATCGCCACCCGGGCGAACGACAGTTGCCGGCACCTGGTTTTCCTGATCGGAGGCGCCTACGGGGTAGACGAAACCGTGCGCGCCCGCGCTCAGTTCACCTGGTCGCTCTCCACCCTGGTATTTCCCCACCAGCTCGTCCGCCTTATCCTGTCCGAGCAGGTATACCGCGCTTGTACCATTTTGCGTAACGAGAAGTATCATCACAGCTAACATTGTATTACCTTAGACGCGAAAAGTAACATGGCATGTCTATTACGCTGGGTATTATTATCATAACCGTCATCATCTCGCTTTCCTCCTTCAACAGGCCAAAGGCTTTCGACGATCTGTCGATGTGGCCGCACATGATCGATACCAAGAAGCAATACTACCGGTTCATTACCAGTGGGTTTATACACGGGGATTTCCTCCACCTGTTTTTCAACATGATCACCCTGTACTTCTTTGGGCGGATGATAGAGGCCAACCTCACGCCAATGATGTATATCCTGTTCTATGTGAGTGCGTTGATCATTTCGGATATACCCACCTATTTCCGTCACCGCCGCAACTTCAGCTACCGGAGCATCGGGGCGTCCGGCGCCATATCGGCCCTGTTGTTCGCGTCGATCCTGTTCGACCCCTGGCAGAACATATACCTTTATTTTTCGATTCCCTGTCCGGCGATACTGTATACCGTTTTGTATATGGCCTATTGCGTGTACGCCAGCAAGCGTCAATTGGGCAACATCAACCACGACGCGCACCTTTGGGGGGGGCTTTATGGTTGGGTGTTTATGATCGCGTGGCAGCCGGCCATCGTTCCCTTCTTTATCGATCAGTTGATGCATCCCCATTTTGGACGCTGATTTTTAGTATCTCCCGCGTTGCCGGGGTTACCTTGACGCGGTCGTCGATGCGGCGACCGACTACCCATAGGATGCGACCGGCGGATTCCAGGATCCAGACCTTTTCTTTGTCGGCGACGGAGACCTTGTTGTCGATGAGGAAGCGCGCGAGCTTCTTTTTCTTGGGCATGCCCAGGGGGTAGAAGTAGTCGCCGGGTTTCCAGCGGCGGAGGAGGAGGGGGTATTGGACCTTGGAGGCGTCGAGGTGCGCCACGGGCTCGGGGGCGGCGCGGGGCGCGGACCCCTTGGGCGCGGTAGTTCCGCGGATGTCGGGCAACGGCGCGTCGGGGGGCGCCAGGGTGAGCGTCAGCCGGCCATCGGGAAAATCCGCGGCGGTCGCGCCTTCTTCGATGGTTATGTGTGTGGCATTCGACGGTGCGACGGGGACGATGAGCAGGAACTTCCGGTCGCGGATGACGCGGTGGCTGGCGGATGCCACGGAATGACCGGTGGTGCTGTGGATCAATGCCTGAGCCTCGCCGGCCTGCGCGGGAGAGAAGCCGAAGGGGTTGAGCAGCTCGTAAAAGATAGTGTCGAGGGGATCCACCCTTTCGAGTTTTGCCACGGGCACACGCCAGTGGCCGGGGCCCTGTTGCTCCAGCAGGTCTTCGAGGTGGCGGTTCACGGCCTCGCGGTAGAGCGTTTCCACTTCGCGGAAGCGGGCCAGGTTGGCGGCGAGGTTTTGGCGCGCTTCGGGATAGCGCTCCTCGATCAGGGGAATGACGCGGTGGCGGAAGAAGTTGCGGGTGTATTTATCGTTTGCGTTGCTGGAGTCTTCGACGTGGAGTAGGCCTTCCGTTTTGGCGTAAGCCACGATCTCCTCCCGTGTCGCGAACAGCAGCGGGCGTACGATGCCGTTCTGTTTCGGGAGCATGGCGCGGAGGCCGGTGGCGCCGGTGCCCTTGACGAGGTTCATCAGGAGGGTTTCGATGTTATCGTCGAGATGGTGGGCGGTGGCGATGGCGGAGACGTATTGGTGACCTTCCCGTCGCACCGTGCGCGTCTGTGAAATGCTGACGGTCCAGGTACCATCGGGGTTTGGGGTCCTGGTCGTTTTCGGGGGCGGATCGGGCTGACCCAACACCAACCTGAACCAGTCATACCGCAATTCCCGCGCAGCCATTTGTATGGAAAGCTTGTGTTGCCTGGCGTAAGTTTCGGTATCGAAACGCGATACGTGCCCGACACGGTTGTACCGTTGTGCCAACGACATCACGAACTCCTCGTCGCGGTCGCTCTCGGCGCCCCGCAACTGGAAATTGGCGTGTGCTATTTTACCGGGTATGCCTGCCTGCACGCATAGGTGCGCCAGCACGACCGAGTCGATACCGCCGCTGACGGCGATCAGCCATTCCTGGCCGGGGCTCCATAGGTCTTCGGCATGGATAAATTCCCGGAATCGTGTCAGTAGCGGTGCGCTCATGGCGGTTGGGTTACATGGTGAGTTCTTCGTAAGCGGAGCGCAATTCGCCGAAGGCTTTGCGGTCGCCGGCGGCGCGGGCGGCGTCCATGCCTCTTTCATATACGGCTATCGCTTCGTCGTTGTGGCCGTTGCGTTCGAGTAGTTTTGCCAGGTGGTAGTAGCTACCGACATAGGTCGGGTCCTTGGACAACAGCCCTTCGAAACGGGCCCGCGCGCCCGCGTCGTCGCCCGCTTTTATCAGCTCCAGAGCCAGGGCGTGTTGCAGGAACTGGTCATCCGGGGAAGCCTCCAAATGTTGTCGTAGTAAAGCAATGCGATCCATAAAAATTCCCTACCTTTATACACTAGTTGCATAAACAACTTTCCATATGAGGATACTTGTCTGTATCAGTAAAACGCCTGACACCACGGCAAAAATAGCCTTCACGGACAACAATACGAAATTCGCCGAGGCCGGGGTGCAATTCATTATCAATCCTTATGACGAATGGTACGCCCTGGTGCGGGCGATCGAGCTCAAAGAAGCCGATCCGTCTTCGGTCATCCACCTGGTGACCGTGGGGGGCGCGGACGCCGAGCCCGTGATCCGCAAGGCGCTCGCCCTGGGCGGGGACGAAGCCATCCGGGTCAATGTCGATGTCGCCGACAGTTTTGCCGTCGCTTCCCAGATCGCGGCGGTGGCAACCGCCGGCGGGTACGACCTGGTCCTGACGGGCAAGGAAACCATCGACTATAACGGCTCCGCCATCGGCGGTATGCTTGCGGAATTGCTGGGCATGCCCTATATCGCGCTGGCCACGAAGGTCGACGTCGCGGGCGGTACCGCTACCGTGACCCGCGAGATCGAAGGGGGCGAAGAAGTGGCGGAAGTCGCGCTCCCGGTCGTCATCAGTTGTCAGAAGGGCGTGGCCGAACAACGCATCCCCAACATGAAGGGGATCATGTCGGCGCGTACAAAACCGCTAAAGGTCGTCGAGCCGGTGGCGGTGGAGGCGCTGACGACGGTGCATCACTTCGAGCTGCCGCCGGCAAAGGCGGGGGTTAAGCTCGTTAGTCCCGAGAGCGTGGGCGAGCTGGTGCGGCTGCTCCATGAAGAAGCAAAGGTGTTCTAGGCGAGGTCGTCATTGTTTTCACAAAAAAAAGAAAGTATGTCTGTTCTCATATTTGCCGATCAATCCGAAGGTCATATCAAAAAAGCGGCGTTCGAGGCCCTCAGCTATGGGGCCGCGCTGGCCAAAAACATGAATACCACCGCCATCGCGGTCGTGCTGGGTCCGGTGTCCGCCGACGGCGCCGCGGAGCTGGGTAAGTACGGCGTCTCCAAAGTGCTGCTGGCCGCCACCGACGCGCTGGCGCACCTCGATGGACAGGCCTTTGCAGCGGCGGTCGCGCAGGCGGCCACGCAGGAAGGCGCGCAGGTAGTCGTGTTCCCGCACAATCCCGATGGAAAGGCCGTCGCGCCACGCGTGGCGGTACGACTCAAAGCCGGGCTGGTGGCGGGCGCCATCGACCTGCCAGATCTTTCGGGCGGCGGTTTTGTCGTGCGTAAAAACGTATTCTCCGGAAAGGCCTTCGCCTATGTATCCGTGACCTCGCCCATCAAGGTGATTTCCCTAAACCCGAATTCTTTTCATGTGCAGGCGGGTGATGGCAAAGCGGAAGTCGTGGCCTTCGCGCCCGATGCCGTGGCGCCGCGGGTGAAGGTAACGGCAGTGAATAAGGTCTCCGGCGAGGTGCCCCTGTCCGAAGCGGAGATCGTCGTGAGCGGTGGTCGGGGACTCAAGGGCCCCGAAAACTGGGGGCTGGTGGAAGACCTGGCGCACGTGCTGGGCGCCGCCACGGCCTGCAGCCGTCCTGTCGCGGACGCACACTGGCGACCGCACCACGAGCACGTCGGCCAAACGGGTTTGACTATACGCCCGAACCTCTATATCGCCATCGGCATTTCCGGCGCCATACAACACCTGGCCGGCGTGAACGGATCCAAGGTGATCGTCGTCATCAACAAAGACCCCGAGGCTCCGTTCTTCAAGGCGGCGGATTATGGCATCGTCGGCGATGCGTTTGACGTGGTGCCGAAATTCACCGCGGCGGTGAAGGAGTTGAAGGGCAAGTGACCGCGGCCGTCAAGGAGTTGAAAGGTATTTAGCTAGTATTTTCCAAACGTATTTTTCCCGGGGGCTGTTCCTTAATTTTTAGGGGCAGCCTCTTTATTTTGTTATTTTTGGGGCTATATTGCACTATTCACGGCCCAGCGTGGGCAGGCTGTGTGCTGACAGATCAACTATGAAGAAAATTGAATTGGAAATTGTAGCCCTCTCCCACAGTATTACGCAAACGCATTCATACGCCGTGGTACTGGGTGAAGTGAACGGACTGCGCCGCCTGCCGATCGTCATCGGCGGGTTCGAGGCCCAGGCGATTGCCGTGGCCCTCGAGCGCATGCAACCCAGCCGGCCGCTGACCCACGATCTGATGAAAAATTTCATGATGGCCTTTAACGTGGAGCTGCATGAAGTGATCATCAACGATTTGCAGGAAGGCATCTTCTACTCCAAGCTGGTGTGCTCCTCTGAAAGCGATACCGTCGAAATCGATTCCCGGACCTCAGATGCCCTGGCCCTGGCCGTGCGTTTCGGTTGCCCCATCTATACCTTCGAACACATCCTCGAAAGCGCCGGCATCTTGATGGAGGACACCCATAAGACGAAGGGGAAAACGGAATCCGGCACCACTACCACCACTACGACTACCGGCGGCCACGACGACCTCAAAAACCTCACACTCGAAGAACTCAACCACCTGCTGGGAGAAGTCCTGGAGCAGGAAGACTATATCCGCGCCATCGCTATACGCGATGAGATCAACAGCCGGAAAAAATGATCCTTTTTCCCCCATGCAAGATTAACCTCGGGTTGCGTATCCTTAGCAAGAGGCCCGATGGATTTCATGATTTGGAGACGCTTTTTTATCCGGTAGGGCTGCGCGATGCGATCGAGATGCTGCCGGCGTCCTCGGTGTCGCTGCATGTCAGCGGTGCGTCGATTCCGGGCGATCCTTTGACCAATTTGTGTGTGAAAGCCTACGAGCTGCTGGCGGCGGACTTTCCCGCGGTGCGGCCGGTAGACATTTACCTCCACAAGCGGATTCCTACCGGAGCGGGCTTGGGTGGCGGATCCTCGGACGGGGCGTCGGCCCTGCTGTTGCTCAATCGGTTGTTCCGGCTAGGGCTGTCACGGGAGGTCCTTGTGGCGTACGCGGCGCGGCTGGGGAGCGATTGTCCTTTCTTTATCTATGATAGTCCCTGTTTTGCGACCGGGCGGGGTGAAGTGTTAACGCCGGTGGCGCTCGACATGTCGGGGTATGAGCTGGTGCTCGTCAATCCGGGGATACACGTGCCGACGGCGTGGGCGTTCGGGCAGCTGGCGCGGGAGTCGGGGCCGGAGCCTGGCGTCGGCGATGGAGCCGTTCCCCCGGTGGCGGAGTGGCGCGATCGGCTGGTCAACGACTTCGAGGCGCCGGTGTTTACGGCGTACCCGGCTATCGGGCGTATAAAAGAGCAGCTTTATGCAGCCGGGGCGGTTTACGCCTCTATGAGCGGGAGCGGGAGCACCGTGTTTGGGTGGTTCCGTCGCGGGCAGGTGCCCCCGCTCGATTTTCCCGCCGCCTATGGGGTATTTACGGGATGAAGGGTTAGCAGACGTTGGGTGATGCTCACCTTTACATTTGGCGGCAATTGTGATTGCTCGAGCACGTATGGAGAGCTGAACGTGCCGTTGGCAACCTTTGCCGCGGCTTTGCCGTTAAGGCTGCCGAGGGTTCCGGAAAAGGTGCCCTCGACGATCCTGTTTCCCTGGTCGAGCTTCGTGATCGTAAACGTGCCGGAGCCGCCGGTGGGCGCCGCGGCGTTCCAGCCATCGAACTTACCGGACTTCAGGGGGTCTTCGACGGCGTAGGCGATGCTTTTGTTGGCGGCGGAATCGAAGGCGATGGGCGTATTGACCGGGACGTTCATGGGGAACAGGAGGTCCATGGACTGGCTGGTGTCGCCATTGGCGGCGTAAAAGGAGAATACGTACATGTAGTTGACGCCGTTGTAATTGATTACGACACCCAGCGGGTAGGTCAGGTATTCGGCGAAGTAAACGTTGGCGGCCCAGCTTTGGCCGTTGATGTCGGCCTTGAAATAATAAGCTGATGGCGGATTAGCAGGTGTGTTGCCGCCGTTTTTCTTGGAACAGCCAAAGCAAGCCAGGACAAGGAGGACAAATGCGGTGCGTCTCATTTTTTTGCTTGAAATTACCGGCGCACGTCGCGGAAAGAAATAGTTAGTCTTAGGTAATTTCGTATCTTGCAAAAGAATGCACACCCCCTTTCTCGATATCAACCTCGACTTTCTCGATCACCACTAGTGGTCCCCGGGGCCGTGCGTCTTGGTAAGGCGCGCGGGGTTTTTGCTTTTTCCACATTTTCATCCTTTTATATGCAACTGACCGGTCTGATGTCCGACAGCGCGCAGCATTTCCTGGCGCTGGAGGAAAAGTATGGAGCCCACAACTATCACCCGCTTCCCGTGGTGCTGACCCGGGGAGAAGGCGTCTTCGTCTGGGACGTAGACGACAAGCGGTACTACGACTTCCTGAGCGGGTATTCGGCGGTCAACCAGGGGCACTGTCATCCCCGGATCGTTCAAAGCCTGATCGAGCAGGCGGGACGACTGACGCTGACGTCCAGGGCTTTCCACAGCGACCTGCTGGGGGAATACGCGGCTTATATCACCAACCTGTTCGGCTACGATAAAGTGCTCCCGATGAATACGGGGGTCGAGGCGGTCGAGACGGCCATCAAATTGTGCCGCCGCTGGGGCTACGACGTCAAGGGCATCCTCGAAAACCGGGCGAAGATTATAGTATGCGAAGGGACCTTCAACGGGCGGACGATCGGGGTCATTTCGTTTAGCTCCGATCCATCGGCCCGTTCCGGATTCGGCCCCTTTACGCCGGGGTTCGTGGTCATACCGTTCAACGATACCGCGGCGCTCACCGAGGCGCTGCGGGACCCGGAGGTTGCCGGCTTCCTGGTAGAGCCTATCCAGGGCGAAGCGGGCGTGGTGTTACCCGACAACGGGTACCTGGCCAGGGCGCAACGGCTGTGTGAGGAAGCAGGCGTCCTTTTTATCGCCGACGAAATTCAAACCGGGCTTGGTCGCACCGGCCGGATGCTGGCCTGCGACCATGAGGGCGTCCGCCCGGACATCCTGATCCTGGGTAAAGCCCTCAGCGGCGGTGTGCTCCCCGTGAGCGCCGTACTGGCCGACGATGAAATCATGCTGACGATCCGCGCCGGCGAGCACGGCTCCACCTACGGCGGCAACCCGCTGGCGTGCAAGGTCGCGATGACCGCGTTGCAGGTGCTGCAGGACGAAGGGATGATCGTTAATGCGGAACGCATGGGTGCGTTATTGCGCGAAGGTCTCGAGGACATACGGTCGCCGTTCGTGTCTCTCGTGCGTGGACGCGGGCTGCTAAATGCGATCGTAATCGACCACCCGGAGCCTGACGCGGCCTGGGAGCTGTGCCTCCAGCTAAAGGAGCTGGGTATGCTGGCGAAGCCTACGCATGGCGACAAGATACGCCTGGCGCCGCCGCTGATTATCAATGAGGCGCAGGTCGCGGAGTGCGTGGAGACGATAGCGGTGGCGCTGCGCGCGCTGGCATAAGCTGAGAGGGGGGGGAACGTTTTTATTGCGGGTTT